>ERZ779626.731-NODE-731-length-17959-cov-13.924877_pt1 | contig 17959 bp, 19 predicted proteins | sample MGYA00514209_ERZ779626 | MGnify/ENA primary metagenome ERZ779626 (study PRJEB29562, sample SAMEA4376713) | mouse gut metagenome | isolation source: Cecum | study: EMG produced TPA metagenomics assembly of the A DSS colitis mouse model was used to assess the...
TCTCCAGCCCGGTGAGGATGGCCAGCAGCTCCGTCTCCTCCCGGCACCGCTGGCGTTCGGTATCATCGGAGTTTTCGTTGTAGGCGATGATGCTGCGGTCCAATGCGGCGTTACAAATCTGTCCCACCCGGGAGGAGAATGTGTCCCGCACCGCCTCGAACCGGGCCTCCCAGTCGTGGGCGGAGGCGATCCGGGGTTCCGCTGCCGGAATCATCAGCAGGGGAAGGTTCTCCCGGTTGTCCAGCGATTTGTATTTTTCAAAACGCTCAATGTCGTAGTTGCGCCGCACGCAGGCATTGATGATCGGGTCGGCAACGGTCTTGACCATGTCGCCGTCGTAGTCCGCACCGCCCAGCCGTTCCGCCGCCAGCATATTGGAACTCACCATCACCACGTCGGTAAGCTGTCGGAAATAGAACTGGCGCATATTGTTTTTGCCATCATAGAAGGAAAGCTGGATCTCCTCGTTGCGGGCGATGTGGGGATTGCGGAGAAGGGTACACACCTCCTGTCGTGGGTACGCTGCACCAGGGGCGTAGAATGTGCCGTTGGGGAAGTCCTGCGCGTTGGTGAACGCCGCCGCGTAAAATGTCCGCTCCCGTTTGGTTCGGGCCTGCCTGAGATCCAGCAACCCCACAAGAAAATCCAGCAGGTCGCCGGACAGATAACGGTTGTCTCCCGCCACGATGAGCCGCCCTACGGCGTAATTTTTCACAATGCGCTCCGCCATGTCGTCCAGCGCCTGGGTGTACACAGGCTCGTTGATAAAAAGGGGATTCTTTTTCAGAACGGCGGCGAGATAGTAGTTCTGCCCCTTCTCCCTCTCCCAGAAATGCCGCCCTTCCAGCGCCCGCAAAAAGTAATCCCGCCGGAACTGATCATTGGCCCGGAAATTGTAGTAGGCCAGCTCCGTCTGCTTGGTGAGCCAGTGGCGATCATCCTCCTCCGGGCTGTGCTCCCAGCCATCCGGCAGGTCGGCTGGCCGGAATTCGTCCGCCCGGACGGACACGGTGGTGAGGAACTGGTAGTTAAGCTCAGTGAACTGCTCCGGCCTCTCCTTGCTCACGTTGGTGATATACAGCGCGTGACGGTAGCGGCGAAACGTGTCCCAATAGTCCGCCCAGGTCATGCCGCACTCCGTCATCCACCCCAGCCCCTTGCACATGGAGCGGGTGAGGATGACGTCCACATCCTTCACCTGATGCTCCACGCCCCACAAGTCGGTGATGGTGCGGGTGCCGCAGTCCGTCAGGAAGGTGTGAAAATCCACTTGATGGAGCATCCCCTTGACGTAGGGCAGGCGGATCTGGAAGGAGGTGTGGATGTGCCCGCCGCACAAAACGCGGTCGATCTGCGCGGCGAACCGGGGCGAGATCAGCCCCTCGCCGTCAAAGCAGGTGATCTCCACATCTGCCTTTTTCTCCACCCTGTGGTACTTCCGGGTGGTGTTTTTTGTGCCATCGTCCTCCACGGTGATGACCGGGACGAGATACTCCGTGCGGGTGTAGTTGTCCACCACGATGACCCGATGGGGACGGTCGATGTCCACGCCGTCGATGCGCGTGCCGCTGGACAGCATCAGCCCATTGTAAGCGTACAGCTTGGAGAGCTGGCAGCGGTCGATGTCCATGCCCAGCATGATGCGCTGGCGAACCGCGTCATATAGATCGGCCCGGATAAAGGACAACCGCGCCTGACGGCTCATGCTGCCGGAGCGCTCGAAGGCCACATATCGATGGGGGCCAGAGCCAAAGTCCAACCCTACGCCCTCGGGGCGGAACATGGCCCGGGTCTTCTCCTGGCGGATGCGTTGTTTCTTATTGGCAGCGCTGCGGTCGAAAACGCCTGCAAAGTCCATGTAGAAGATCGCGTCGGACAGGTCGGGAATCAGCTTCCCATCAGTGGATTCGGCGTAGCCGTCGTCCCGTAGGACACACATGGTCTGGAAGAACAGTGCGTTGCTGTCCTGCTCGTGGGTGGCGGTTCTGCTTCTGCACTTTTCCGTGGCCGATGCGCTGAGATTGAAAGTGTACGTGCCATCCTTCTCGGTAGCGTAACTCATCACCGCACGGGCGGACAGCTGGAAAATCTGATATCTGCATTGGGCCACGTCCTCACCTCCCGACAGTCATATTTTACCACACAAAAGCGAAAACGCAATATGAATATTGCTCCCACAATTTTGTGCGGGGGCAGTATTTTATTTTGCGCGGAAGAAGGAGGCGGATGAAATTTTCCGCGTCAGGCTGTCAATCAACGGACGAAGAAAGGAGAAGCACCATGTCAATTTTGGGAGAACGCTATTTCAAAACCAGCAACGCCGTCTACTGCTACGGCCTGAGCTGCCGGGAGCTGGCAGTGTACGGCTACCTGCGCTCCCGCGCCGGGAGCAAAGATCACTGCTGGCCCAGTATGCAGACCATCGCTGCGGCGTGTGGCTGCTCCGACACCACGGCCCGCAAGGCGGTGGACGAGCTGGAGCGGCGTGGTTTCATCCGCCGGGTGGCGACCTACGCCACCGACCACAAGGGCCGGAGACGGCAGTGCAACAACACCTACTACATCCTGCCGATGCCTCCCTTGCCGGGGCCCAAGGACAAGCTGACCTACCACGAGCAAGTGGGTGAGGATGCGGGGGATCAGCATACGGCCTAATGGGGCCCCCGCGCGAGCCCAGCCGAAGGCGGGTCGCGTGGGGAGAGGAGGGGCAAGGGAGCGCAGTGGGGAATGCCCAGAGGGCGTTTCCCACGGAGCGGACTTTGCCCCGACGACAAGCAGGATAAACACCGGGCGTCAAAGGTGACGCCCGCCGAGCCACAACCACCCGCAGTGCGGGCGGTTTCCCGGTATCACGATTGGGGTCAAAATCGGAAAGGAAATGCGCTGTTGGGGTCAACAATCCCCGAAAGACGCAGAATAATAGGCTTTATGCAGGGGTCAAACCCCAGGAAGGAGCAGAAAATGGGCAAAAAGGACAAATTGGCGGTCTATCTCACGCCGGAGAAAAAGGTCGAGCTGGAACGCCGTTATCATGAGGACGGCAGCAAAACCATGACCATGTTCATGAGACACGCGCTGGATTTTTACCTGGATTATCTCAGCGCCCAGGACGCGGGATTATTTCTCCCAGCCGCCATCCGCTCGTGCATTGAAGGGCGGCTGGGAACGATGGAGAAACGCATGGCGTCGCTGATGTTCAAGCTGACGGTGGAACTGGATATGTGCATGAGTATCCTGGCGGACTGCACGGAGCTGGACGAGGAATATCTGCGGCGCAAGCGTGCGGAGAGTGTGGAGCGTGCGAAGCGCACCAACGGGCAGACGCGCTTTGAGCAGATCGCGCGCCACATTGAGGAGGACTGATGCCTGGGCTGATTTTGAAAAGCCCGTACATCAAGTACGGTGGCAAGGGCGGGGGCGGCGGTTACCTGCGCTACATCGGCACGAGGGACGGCGTGGAACTGGTGCCGGATGATCGCCCCGCCACGAAACGGCAGGAACAACTGATCCGTTCGCTGGTGCGGGATTTCCCGGATACGAAAGAGCTGCTGGAGTACGATGATTGGCAGACGTCCCGTACCAAAGCCCACGCCTCCGCGTTCATCACCACAGCACTGGAGTGCAACTGGGAGCAGGCCAATTGCTCTGACGTGTACCTGAAGTACATCGCCACCCGTCCAAGGGTGGAGCGTCTGGGCAGTCACGGCCTGTTCAGCGATGACGACACCGTGGATCTTCAAAAAGCGGCGGCGGAGCTGGACAGCTACACCGGCAATGTGTGGACGCATATCATCTCGCTGAAGCGGGAGGACGCGGCCCGCCTGGGTTACGACCATGCATCGGCGTGGCGTGACCTGCTCCGTCAGGAGCGCAATGAAATTGCCGCCGCCATGGGTATCCCGCCCGACCACTTCCGCTGGTATGCCGCCTTCCACGATGAGGGCAATCATCCCCACGTCCACATGATGGCGTGGTCCAGCCAGCCCAAGGAGGGCTGGCTGGATCGGGACGGCATTCGCAAAATCAGATCCACGCTGACCAATCAGATCTTCCAGCAGGAAATGCTCCATCTCTACGAGCAGAAGACCGTTTCCCGGGACGAGCTGGTGCGTCAGGCGCGGGCGTCTATGCTGGAACTGGTGAAGGAAATGCGCCAGGGCGTCTGCGACCACCCGGAGGCGGAGAAATTGATGTGGGAGCTGGCCCAGGCGCTGGATAGTGTGAAGGGACAGAAGAAGTACGGCTACCTGCCCAAGCCGGTGAAAAAGCTGGTGGATAAAATCGTAGACGAGATGGAGCGCCTGCCCGTGGTGGCCCAGTGCTATGAGCAGTGGCAGGCGCTCCAGGGCGAGGTGGAGGGTTACTACTCCGACGCGCCACCCAAAAAGAAAAAGCTGTCTGAGCGGAAGGAGTTCCGGCAGATCAAAAATGCTGTTGTGGCGGAGGCGGAACGTCTCCGTCTGTCCGTGCTGACCTTTGAGAGCGAGCAGCAGCCGGATGAAGATAAGGGATATGACCATTCGCGCAACCACTGGTGTTGGCAGATGAAGCAGATGCTGGACAGCCCGGAGGAACCCATGGAAAACAAGGACTGGGCGGTGTCGGAGATGAAAATGCTGGCGGATCATGGCGTACCCCAAGCCCAATACATCTTAGGCAAGCTCTACCGGGACGGCGGCATTCTGATCCCGGACAGCATACTGGCAGTGGAGGCATTTGAGAAAGCGGCGCAGGTAGGTATGGTTCCGGCCCAATGTGCGTTGGGTGAATTGCTGCTTTCCGATGATTTGGACGTGCGTGATCCACAGACAGGAATGAAGTGGCTGGAGTGCGCGTGGCAGAACGGTTCTCTTCGTGCCGGATATCGTCTGGCAAAGGAATATCTCAGCGGGGAAAACATCGCCAAAGACGCAGAGCGCGGGCTGGAATATCTGTCCGCCTGTGCCCAGGCAGGTCATCCCGGCGCACAGTATCTGCTGGGCAAATTGTATCTTACAGGGCAGGAGGTTCCCGAAGATGTGAAGCAGGCCGAATACTGGCTGTCCCAGGCGGCGGCGCAGGGCAACGAGTACGCCGGCCTTCTGTTGGAACGGATGGAGGAGCCCAAAGCCCCCGTGGCGACGCTGGCCGTGATCCGGCTTCTCCACAGCATGAGCCGGATCTTTCAGGACAACTCCCTGCCCAAACGCAGTCCGATGGGAATGCAGACCGACCGCAAGCTGCTCCAGAAGATCCGGGAGAAGAAAATCGCCATGGGCCACAAGCCGGACGACCACCCCGACGTGGGCATGACCATGGGCTGGTAACCTTGGAAACCTTTGGCGGGTTACCTCAAATTTTTAGGAGGAACTATATCAACAAGATGCATCCAACAAGATAGCAACCCTTCCGCGAGAAGGGGGAAAGGAGCAAAATGGAGAAAGTAAAATACACAACCTATGATGAACTGCCGCTGATGCTCTCGGCGCCGGAAGTGGCGGCGGTACTGGGTATCAGCCGTGCGGGGGCATATGAGCTGGTGCGCGCTGAGGGGTTTCCAGCGTTGAGAATTGGCAGCAGGATCGTAGTGCCGAAGGAGAAATTCCTCGGCTGGATCGATGCGCAGATGGCAGGAGGCTAATGCCTGCCATTCAAGCCGGGCACTGTGCAAAGTGCTTCGTTTACGCCGCTGTTTTTCTACGCCACGCTTTTCGATTGTTCTGGATTTTCTGACGATTCTTCGGTATGGTGTTGTTTACCAAAAACGAAAGGAGTATCAAATCATGAGCAGAAAACAGGGAGCAATCTTCATGGGACTCGGCATCCTTGCCGGTCTCACGCTGAGTGGCCCCGCCGTCCAGGCGGCGGACTACCTCACCGCCCGGCCCAGCAGTCAGCCCATCTACGTGGATGGGCTGAGGGTCTCCATGACCGCCTACAACATCGGTGGGAACAACTACGTCAGGCTCCGGGACATCGGCAGGGCAGTGGATTTTGGGGTGACCTATGATGCCGCCACCAACTCCGTCTACATCGACAGCACACAGCCCTACCAGGAGGAGATCCCCGTCACGCCGTCCGGCCCCACGGAAGAAAGCGTCCAGGCCACCCTGGCGCAGCTCCAGGAAATCTACCCCAATGGGGCGTTGTTCCCCACACCCTACCGTTCCACCAGCGGCGGGCCATATAGCCAGGGGATTCACTGCTCCGGATGGGCCACACTGTGTTCGGACGCAGCTTTTGGGAACCTACCCTGGCGGCGGGTGGACAGCCCGAGTTGGGAGCAGATCCGCCCCGGTGACCTGATCCGCTATGACAACAGCAGCAATGGCCACGTAGTTGTGGTGGCGAAGAAAACCGATGAGTACATCAAAGTCACCGAGAGCGGGCTGAACAATAAAGTTCGCTGGGGAGGGCAGTACTTCAAGTGGTGGCTGGAAGAACAGCCTGGATATGCTATATACACCCGCTATCCGCAATAGCACGGCCCAAACGATATCGCCGGGGGCCGCTCCACACGGAGCGGCCCTCAGTTCATTTCTGGCGTGTTCACCCCTGTGAAGCGGTTTGTGCCCATCCTGCGGGGCAAGCGGCATCCGTGTCCCCCCCACAGAGAGAACGCGGTGTCGGCGCCTTTGTGGGCCGTTGTGTGGGACTGTGAATTGCACCACTGTTAACAAAGAATAATGCCGCAACACGCCACCCAAAAAGTTGTGTCTGAACTGATAATCTTTCCCGTTTGCCGTAGCTATTCCCGCCAGCCTGTGGTATGGTGTGTCGCTGCAAAGGAGGCGATGAAAATGCGAAAAACTTTGGAAGATCTCTACTACGGCAACATCACACCCAACGCGCAGGATATGGCACCCAATTCGGAGCTGAAGAGGGCGACAGACCGAGTGGCCCGTTTCGAAAATCAGCTCACGGAGCTACTTGACGAAACCGAGCAAACAATCCTGGCAAAACTCATCGAGTCGCAGCATGAAATTGACAGCATCACAGCCCTGGAAAATTTCATCCTGGGGTTCCGGCTTGGCGTTCGGATGATGGCCGAGTGCATGGATGATAATGACGGCGATATCAGAAATGGAGGTGTGTGATCACGGCAAAGAAAAGAGCAAACGGCGAGGGCAGCCTGCGCAAGCGTTCTGATGGCCGTTGGGAGGGCCGCTACACGGCGGGCCGCGACCCGGTGACAGGCAAGGCCATCTACAAAAATGTCCTTGCCAAGACCCAGAAGGAGTGCAAGGAAAAGCTGGCCCAGGCAATCGAGAAAAGCGGCAAAATTGATGTAGCCAAATCTGGTCAGTACACGGTGGAGGAGTGGTGCTGGCTCTGGCACGAGAACTACTGCAAGCCCGCCGTCAAAGACAGCACGGCAGAGTATTACCGCAGCTACATTGAACACCACATCGCGCCCAACATCGGCAAAATCAAGCTGGAAAAGCTCACCACATTGGATCTTCAAAAGTTCTACAACAAGACCAAAAAAAGCGGCAGGGTAGAGAAATATGAGGGTATGGAAGATCGAAGCCTGAGCGCCCGGACGGTACGCGGTCTCCACGCCATGCTCCGCACGGCATTGGACCAGGCGGTGAAGGAGCGGCTTATCCCCTTCAACCCGGCTATTGGCTGCCGCCTGCCGCCCAAGGAGAAAAAGGAGATGCAGATCCTTCCGGCGGAGCAGATTGGAGCCTACCTCAGCGCGGCGGAGGAGCATGGCGTCCTGCCCATGTTCTACCTGGAGCTGACCACGGGTCTAAGAAGGGGCGAGCTGACGGCCCTCCTCTGGACTGACCTTGATGTGGAGGCCCGAACCCTGACGGTGTCGAAATCTGCGGGGCGTTTGAAGGGCGAGGTGCGGGTGACCCAGCCGAAAACCGCCAATTCGGTGCGGACGATCTGCCTGCCCAAAGAGACGGTGGACCTGCTGATGCAGGAGCACGAGAAGCATCCGTCCAACCCCTATATGTTCCCCTCGCCGGTGACGGGGAAAATGTACGGCCCGGACTGCATCGGGCGGCTGCACAAGACCCTGCTGAGGAAGGCCGGAATCACCGACAACTTCCCCTTCCACGGGCTGCGTCATACGTTCGCCACCTTGGCCATCCAGCAGGGTGTGGACATCAAAACAGTGTCCAACATCCTGGGGCACTACAGCGCGGGCTTCACACTGGACACCTACGCCCACGTGACCGGGGATATGCGGAAGGAGGCCGCGGATCGCATGGGCAGCTTCATCGCCCAGAACCTCTAAAAAATATTTGCGGACAGAGCAGGGAGCGCCAGGTTTCCCACCTGGCGTTCCCTGAAATTTTCCTGGTATGGGTCAAATCTGGGTCGGGCAACAAATGCGAAAAATAAAAGCGTCAAAAAAGTTATGAAAAATGATAAAAACCGCTGAAAACCAGCGGTTTTTATCGAGAAAATGGTCCGAGTGACAGGACTTGAACCTGCGGCCTCTTGACCCCCAGTCAAGCGCGATACCAAACTTCGCCACACCCGGATAAATATCACAACCCACGAACCTCATGTATATTACCATACCAAAAGAGAAAAAGCAAGAGGGAAATTAAAATTTTTCAAGGAATCTATAAATTCTGAAAAAATTGATATTTTAAAAGCGACAGCCTACCGTTTATTACGGTAGGCTGCCTTGTTGATTCAAGAAAGAGAGGGAGGAGTTGTCATGCTTGATGACATAACCCATTATAGCGCTTTTTTAAAGAAAGAGATGTATAATTTTTGAAGTATCCTTAAACGATTTGTAAATGATCAGATCGCATCATCAGCATAGCAGGGGAGATCATGTGCGGGAAGCTCACTTTGGAGAAGTGCCAAGATGCTCAGCGCGGCAGGCAGATCATCGGCGGGAACCCACACCCGGTCAGGAGGAAGCGGGCCAAGAAATTGGGAAATGGACTGTTCTGATTCAGAGAAGTGTAATAAAGTCGCTGTTGGCATAGCCCTCCGCTCCATCGAAGGACACAAGATACCAGTCCTGCCACTGGTTAAGGATCGTTAAGCGCGCACCGTCATAGGCCTTGGCAATTACAGGAGCTGAGGTGGACGGCCTGGAGCGGATGTTGAGATATCCCCAATCCACATCGACAACACCTTGCCGGCGGGGGCCCTCCGAGGTCAAGAAGGGAATTCCGAAGTATTCGGTGAGTGCCAGTACAATAGTTCGGGCGATTTCGTCCAGATGGGTTTTTATCCAAGTGGCATCGTCCTCGTTATCGTGATAGCCCAATTCGATGAACACTGACGGAGCGCGGGGCTGGCGAACTTCCCCAATAGAGGTGGTGGCTTCGGTACGTACCCGGTTGGGCAGAGGATAAATGGCCTTTAAATTTTCCGCCATAATCTCTGCCGCTCGCTTGCCCTTGGAGCTGCCCGGATAATAGAATACGATGATACCCCGGGTCCGGCCATAATTACTGGGGGCGGAGGCATTGGAGTGCAGGGCTAAGTGCAAGTCGTAGTTGCCGGCATTAGATGCCCGGATAGAGGATACGGCATTCATATCCGGGGTATTGCGATCAAATTGGATACCTGAGGCATTCAAGTAAGGAACCATGGCGTCCGCTAAGCGGTTCATCCACTCTTCCTCGCTCCCGCCGTTGACATACATGTTGGATTCCTGGGTAGAGGGGGAAAGATAAATAATTGGCATAAGGAAAAACCTCCTTTGCTCCATCCTATGCGCACGGCAAGGATTTGACAAAGGAGGGCGCTTCAGTGTAGTGCGCTGGACAAAACGGCAAACTGCTCCAGGCTGAGCCGTTCACCCCGCACGGTTTCAGGTAGGCCGCAGTCGAGAATGATTTGGCGCAGCTGCTCCTTAGTGAACTGGCGGCCGTAGGCGGCGGACAAGGCATTAAGCAAGGTTTTTCTCCGCTGGGCAAAAGCGGCTTTCACTACGGAAAAGATAGCATCCTGATCACCCTGAACCGGCGGCTCGGGGTGAGGAATCATCTGAATGACAGCGGAGGTGACTTTGGGAGCGGGGAAGAAGCAGCTGGGGGGCACCTCAAACAACAGCTTACACTGGGCATGGTATTGGCAAAAGAGGGAGAACGCCCCACAGTCTGGGTCGCCGGGTGAGGCGCAAATCCGCTTTGCCACCTCCCTTTGGACCATAACTGTGATGGACTTAAAGAGGTTGCTCTCCAGCAGGCGGGTGAGCACAGGGGTGGTGATATTATAGGGTAGATTGGCACAGGCTTTAACTGTAGCGTTGAAAAATTTGTCGGATACTATGGCGCTGAGATCCAGTTTCATCACATCGCCGGGAATGATCTCCACGTTGGGGCAATCTCCCAACGTCTCGTCCAGAACAGGAAGAAGGGAAGCGTCCAATTCAATGGCGGCCACCTTGCCGGCCTGACGGGCAAGCTGCTGAGTGAGGCAGCCGATCCCCGGGCCAATTTCCAGTACGGCACAGTGTTCATTTAGGCCCGCGGCGTTGGCAATGTCGCGGGGAACCCAATCGGCGATGAGGAAGTTCTGCCCCATGGACTTGGAGAAGTGGAAGCCATGCCGGGCTTGCAGCGCCCTGATATCACGGATATCGGTAAGATTCATAAGCGCCTCCTAAGGCTGGGTGTGCTATTTAAGTAGCCGGAGATAAAACCAGCCATCAAAGTCCTGCCGGACTGCCAGCCTTAACCCGGCGTCCTGGCAGAGGCGAAGAATATGCCCGCAATCCTGAGGGCCGTCCTCTTTGAGGATGCCGTAGGTGGTGTGGATGGCGGTTCCGGCGGCGTCAATGTCCAGATCAATGAAAAATGGATCGGGGAAAGCGGATATAATATGGGCGTCCCAGATTTGAAGGCTTCCGCCGGGGCGCAGCACGCGGGCCGCCTGGATAATGGCTTGGGCTTGAACCGCATGAGGCATGTACATGAGAGAGAAAAACGCTGTAACATGTTGAAAGGACCCGTCTGCAAAAGTCAGCTCCGCGGCGTCCATGAGGAGCTTTTCGGGGCCTTCCGGCGTTTCGTCCAGTTCCTCCTGACGGTTATCAATGACCACGGCCTGCTGGCGGTATATTTGCCCAATGACACCTTCTCCACCGCCGCCCAAATCCAAAATGGGACCGATGAGATCCTTTTCAATACGAAGCCGTGCGGAAGTCATCCGGCGGTCACCCCTTTTTATCTTAATACGCTACGATGACACCGCCGCTGTTGGCATAGTAGGAGCTAAGCCCCCGGGTGGCAGTAATGATGACGCCGGAGAACTGACACGCCTTCTGAACCAGCTCCCACAGATGCTGGGCACGGTCGGGACAGAGACATTGGGCAATGTAAAGTATTTTTCCTTTGTGCTTTTCGTCCGCCGCCATGATGTCCGCCAGCTTGGACAGCGCCTGCTTGATGGACAGCGCCTGTCCATGCTTGCAGATTTCTCCCTCCGGGGTAGCGCCCATAATCAGCTTGATGCGCAGCGCACCGGTGAGCATGGCCTGCACCTTGGTGAGCCTGCCGTTTTTTCGCAGATTATCCAAATTTTCCAACACAAACAGGGTGTTGGTGTCGGTAATGGTCTGCTTGGCCTGGGCCACGACTTGGGCAAAAGCGATCCCGGATGAGGCCAGCCGGTGAATTTTTTGGGCCAAAAGAACCTCTCCCGCAGAGGCGGAGCAAGAGTTGAACACATGGATATTGCGCTCAGGCGCTTCTTCTAAGAACATCTGCTTGGCCTGCCATGCGCTGTTGTGAGAGCCGCTGAGCAGGGCGGAGAGGGTGACCACGTAGATGTCGCCCTCAGCCTGCCGGTATGCCTCCAGATAGTCGCCGGGAGAGGGGCAGGAGGAGGAAGAGGCGTCCTGGCTCTGGTCCATGGCGTAGATGAGCAGGCTGGTGTCCAGGCTTTGGTCATCGACGTAATCCTTTCCGCCCACACGGATGGTAAGAGGGATAGAGCGGAACACTGGGTCGGCCCGCATTTCGGGGGTCAAATCGCAGCAGCTGTCAACGATGATGGAAAAGCTCATAAAAACAATCCCCTTACATGATAATGTAAATCAGATTATATCATATCACCAAGGATTGTCAAGGGATGTGGGGCGGTTTACAAAACCTTTACAAAGATTTCAGCCGTTTTTCGTAGGCCACCCGCCGGGGGTCGTGGGGCGGCGGCACGTCCACCAGCACGTTCCCCCGGTATTGGAAGCCGGACTTGCGCAGCAACCCCAGCATGGGCTTATTTTTCCTGTGGGTGTCCACCCGGAGCCAGCCCAGGCCCATCCCGCGGGCCAGCTTCTCCCAAGCGGCGGCCATCTCCCCCGCCAGCCCGGAGCCCCGCCACTGCTCCGCCACCGCGCAGCGGTGGACCACGGCGTATGGTCCGTCCGACGACCATTTTCCGTCGGTGATGGCGTCATAGCTGGGCTCGGGCTGGGCGGTCAGGGTGAAAAATCCGACCACCTCGCCGCCGCAGGTGAGGACATGGCACTCGCCGCGAACCATATCAGCCACAAAATCTTCCCGGGCGGGATAGAACTCGTTCCACTGGCCGATGGGGATCAGGGCGGCCTTGGCCTGCGCCAGGATGGTCTCCATGGCGTCCAGATCGTCCTCCCGGGCGGGGCGGCACTCCACCGGCTGGGGCAGGGGGGTGCGGGAGAGTTCCCGCTCCAGCTCGGCCAGCAGCTTCTGGTCGGCCTTGGAGGATAAATCCAGCTTCTCATACAGGTCAGGCCGCCGCTGCCGGGTGCGCAGCAGGGACTGCTTGCGCCGCCAGCGCTCCACCTTAGCGTGGTTGCCGGTGAGCAGCTCAGGGGGAACGGACCTGCCGTGCCACACCTCGGGGCGGGAGTACTGGGGATACTCCAAAAGGCCGTCCCAATGGCTCTCGTTTTGGAAGCACTCCGAATCGGACAGCACCCCGGGAACTAAACGGCACACTGCGTCCGCCACTGCCATGGCGGCAATTTCGCCGCCGGTGAGGACAAAATCACCCAAGGAAATCTCCTCGTCTACACACTCATCAATGAACCGCTGGTCAAGCCCCTCATAATGGCCGCATACCAGGATCAAATGGTTGTGCTCCCAGGCCAGCCGTTTGGCATCGGTTTGAGTAAAGGTTTTGCCGCAGGGGGATAGGCAGATGGTGTGAGGGCGCTTTTCATATTGACGGCAGATGTGGGTCCAGCACTGGTACAGCGGGTCGGCCTGGAGCACCGCCCCATGTCCTCCGCCGTAGGGATAATCATCCACTTGCTTCTGTTTATTTAAGGTGTAGTCCCGGATCTGATGGGTGTTGATGCGCAGAAGGTCCCGCTCCTGAGCCCGGCCTAGGATGGACTCGGATAACACGTCGCCTACCGTGTCGGGGAACAGAGTCATAATGTCTATGTGGTACATTTTGCCTTACATCCCTTCAATCAGACGCACCTTGACATAGCCAGCCTTGATATTTGTCTCCAAAATAAATTCCGGGACAGCGGGAATCATGATCTCCCGCTCCCCGCTTACCACGTACACCTGCTGCCGGGAGGGGGAGAGCACTTCCTTCAGCGTACCCAGCTTTTGCCCGGCTTCATCCACCACGTCCAAGCCGATGATGTCCGCCAGAAAAAAGGAACCCTGCGGCAGCTTGGCGTCTGTCCGGCAGAGCTGAACCGTTTTCCCTTTCAGGGCCATGGCCCCTTCCACCGTGTCCACGCCCTGAAAGCGGGTGATGAGGCTGCCCTTGTGCACCCGGCTGGATTCAACCGCCATGGCCGCGCCGTCCACATACAGCGTGGAAAAGCTGCGGAGGAAGTCCGGGCTGTCTGCCCAGGGGACGATACGCACCTCGCCGCGGATGCCATGGGTGTTGACAATCTCACCGCAGTCTAAAAATTCTTGCATGGGAAGCACCTCCAAATGCTAAAAGCAGGCGGGGCTGTCCCGCCTGCTTTTCAGAGTCAGTCAACAATGTCAACCGAAATCTTTTTGCCCTGGCGCTGGGCCACCGAGCGCATCAGCGCCCGGATCTCCTTGGCGATGCGGCCCTGGCGGCCAATCACCTTGCCCATGTCGCTGGGAGCGACCCGGAGCTCCAGCACCGTCTCAGCGGGCGTCTCGTATTCAGAGACAGACACCGCGTCGGGATCGTCCACCAGGCTGCGGGCGATATAATTGAGCAATTCCTTCATGTGGCCTCCCAATCGCGATTATAGGCCGGCCTTTTTCAGCAGATCGCGCACCGTATCGGTGGGCTGAGCGCCGGTCTTGATCCAGGCCTGGGCCCGCTCCACATCAATGTTGACGGCGGCGGGGTTCTGGCGGGGGTCATAGGTACCCAGCTCCTCGATGAAGCGGCCGTCCCGGGGATAGCGGGAGTCGGCGACCACAACGCGGTAGAAGGGGGCCTTTTTGGCGCCCATGCGGCGCAGTCTAATCTTAACCATCGTATATTCACCTCCAAAAGTTGTTTATCATTTATGGTAAATGTCCCGAAAAGGACAGAACCAACATGGTCAATTATCTGTTTGCTTAAATACCAATACAAGCCCGGCAATGCTTGCAGCTGCCGCCAGCACGGGATACATGGCCCGGCCCGCATCGCCAATCATGGGAATCCAGGGATCAATGATGCAGACGAGGGTGATCTGAATGCCGATCAGGATGAGCGCGATACCTTGAAGCTGCCGTTTCATGCCGTACTACCTCCTTAGAAAGGCATTCCCATCCCTTTGAAGCGCCCGAACAGCCCCTTAGCCTTTTTGGGGTTGGAGAACTGCCGGGTAAACTGTTGGATCATGTCGAACTGCTTCAGCAGGCGGTTGACATCCACCACTTGGGTGCCGGAACCAGCGGCGATGCGCTTTTTCCGGCTGGAGTTCAGGATGGAGGGGTTTTCCCGCTCGCCGGGGGTCATGGACTGGATAATGGCCTCGATGCGCTTGAGATTGCCCTCGTCCACCGACAAGTCCAGTTTTTTTCCCCCCATGCCGGGGAGCATCCCCATGATATCCTCCATGGAGCCCATACTCTTGAGCTGTACCAGTTGGTCGTAAAAGTCGGCTAGGGTGAACTTGTTTTTACGCAGCCGCTCCATCTGCTCGGCAGCCTTTTTGGCGTCCAGGCTCTGTTCCGCCTTCTCAATGAGGGAGAGCACGTCGCCCATGCCCAGAATTCGGCTGGCCATGCGGTCGGGGTGGAATACCTCCACCGCGTCCAGTTTTTCACCCGTGCCGGCGAACTTGATTGGCTTGCCGGTGACGGCCCGGATGGAGAGGGCCGCCCCGCCCCGGGCGTCGCCGTCCAGCTTGGTGAGCATGACACCGTCAATATCCAGCGCGTCGTCGAAGGCTTTGGCGGCGGTTACGGCGTCCTGGCCGATCATGGCGTCCACCACCAGCAAAATCTCGGTGGGGTTCACCGCCTCTTTCACCCGGCGCAGCTCGTCCATCAGCGTTTCGTCCACGTGGAGGCGGCCGGCGGTGTCCAGGAACACCATGTCGCTGCCGTGCTTTTTGGCATGTTCCACGGCGGCCTTGGCAATGTCCACCGGGTCGATCTGCCCCATTTGGAACACAGGGATATCCAGCTGCTCACCCACCACCTCCAGCTGCTTGATGGCGGCAGGGCGGTATACATCACAGGCGGCTAAAAGGGGCCGCTTGCCCTGCTTTTTCATCAGACCCGCCAGCTTGGCGCCGTTTGTGGTTTTGCCCGCGCCCTGCAGGCCCACCAGCATGACAACGGTAGGCGGGGCGGGGGAGATGGCCAGCTTGCTGTCGCCGCCCCCCATGAGGGAGGTCAGCTCCTCATTGACGATCTTGACGATCATCTGGGCAGGGGTGAGGGACTCCATCACGTCCTGGCCCACGGCCCGCTCGGTGACCTGGGCTACAAAGCCCTTGACCACCTTGAAATTAACATCCGCCTCCAGGAGAGCCATTTTGATCTCCTTCATGGCCTCCTTCACATCGGCTTCGGACAGGCGGCCCTTGCCCCGCAGGCGCTTAAATACGGCGGACAGCTTATCGGTAAGACTTTCAAATGCCATAACAGTTACTCCTGCTCCAGTTTGGCCACGTTTTCTTTGATGGTGCGGGCCAGCTCGTCCAGCATGACATCGCTGTAGCTGCGCCGGTCAATGGACTGGAGCAGCCTGTCGGCAGCCTGATCAATGGCGGCAATGGCCGCCCGGGACTGCTGGAAACGGCGGATGATGTGGGTTTTGTCCTCAATCTCCGTCATGGATGCCTCGGCCCGAACGATCACGTCCCGCACGCCCTGGCGGGAGATGCCGTAATTCTCCGCGATCTCAGCCAACGACAAGTCCTCATTATAGTAGAGGTCATAGAATTCCCGCTGGCGCTCAGTGAGCAGATCGCCGTAAAAATCAAACAGCATGGCCATACGGTATGCCTGATTTTTCATGGAATCCCGCCTCCACAAAATGTTGTGTAAAGTTTGTTGACTTTACAATGCGATACTATACCACAAACCATTCCAAAAGTCAAGGGCAAAATGCTTTGATTTGGAAGAAAAACTGGGGAAATTCAAATGGAAAGTGTGAGATCCTTCGGCAGACGCAGGGCTGCCGGGCCATTGACAAACAATGGGGTGCAGCGTATGATAAAAATAGAGTTGGGAAAGCGTGGTTTATCTTAAAGAAGCTGTACCAATAGCCTCAGTACCCAGCTTTGCGGCCAAAATTGCCGCCGGCCGCGTTGAAAAATCTTGAAATACACAAAGTATTCCCGCGATTTTTCGCCTTGCCACCGGCAATTTTGACTCGCGAATCTGAATACTTCGGCTATTGGTACAGCTTCTAAAAATTTGCAAAATGAAAACGCGCAGGATGCCGGGCGGAAAAGAACGCCGCATCTATCAAAGGGGGACGCTGCAATGGGCAATATCTATACATCTGTGGAGCAGCTAATCGGACGCACGCCGTTGCTGGAGCTTATCCGCCTGGAGCGGGCAGAGGGGCTGGAGGCCCGTATTCTGGCCAAGCTGGAATATTTCAACCCTGCGGGCAGCGCAAAGGACCGTGTGGCCAGAGCGATGCTGGATGACGCCGAGGCCAGGGGATTGCTGAAGCCCGGCAGTGTCATCATTGAGCCCACGTCCGGCAATACAGGGATTGGTCTGGCATCGGTGGCCGCCGCCCGAGGATACCGTGTTATTATCGTCATGCCCGAAACCATGAGTGTGGAGCGCCGCCAGCTGATGGGAGCCTATGGTGCGCAGCTGGTGCTCACCGAGGGGGCGAAGGGGATGGCGGGAGCCATCGCCAAGGCCGAAGAGTTGTCCCGTGAAATGCCGGACAGCTTTATTCCCGGCCAGTTTGTCAATCCGGCCAACCCCGCCGCCCACAGGACATCCACCGGGCCGGAGATCTGGGCGGATACCGATGGCCAGGTGGATATTTTTGTAGCAGGAGTGGGCACGGGCGGCACTATTACCGGTGTGGGCGAGTACCTGAAAGGAAAAAATCCCGAGGTAAGGGTGGTGGCGGTGGAGCCGGCGAACTCCCCGGTATTGAGTGGTGGGGCCTCCGGCAAGCACGGAATTCAGGGTATCGGTGCGGGCTTTGTGCCCCAGGCGCTAAATACTTCCATCTATGATGAGATCATCACAGTGGAAGACGAAGACGCCTTTGCGCTGGGCAGGAATATGGGGAAACTGGAGGGGGTCCTGGTGGGTATTTCCTCCGGCGCGGCCCTGTGGGCGGCAGTGCAGCTGGCCAAACGGGCGGAAAATAAGGGCAAAACCATTGTGACCCTTCTGCCTGATGCGGGAGACCGCTATCTGTCCACCGCCATGTTTGTGGATTGAACTTATAACAAATGCTTTCTTTTAGGACGTTACCGATAAAGGACAAGACTGAAAACAACATTTTATTGTGTAGTTACCCTAAATTCTTTCCTTTGTGACAAAATCGAACATCCAGAAAAAAACACGATTTGACAATCGTGTCAGCCTGTCGAAAAAGTCTGCCGAAGGGCAGACTTTTTCATATAAACGAGGTA
>ERZ779626.734-NODE-734-length-17906-cov-6.479077_pt1 | contig 17906 bp, 9 predicted proteins | sample MGYA00514209_ERZ779626 | MGnify/ENA primary metagenome ERZ779626 (study PRJEB29562, sample SAMEA4376713) | mouse gut metagenome | isolation source: Cecum | study: EMG produced TPA metagenomics assembly of the A DSS colitis mouse model was used to assess the...
CCAACGCCGAGAGCAGATTCAGCAATGTGCTCTTGCCGCTCCCGCTTTCTCCTTTAATGACGACGAGCCCGCGGTCGGGGAATGTCAAGTCTACGTTATTGAGCGCGACTTTGTCCCCGAATTCTTTCCCCAACCGCACGATCTTTAACAAATCTTATTCCTCCGAAAAAATCAAAATTCCGGCTTCGGTACCTTCCTTCGGCAAACTGGAATGCGCTTCGTAATTCTCGAAATATTGATCTCCGTCCGGACTGCCAGCTACAACAACAAATGTTTTGTTGTCGAAGTTATTGTTCCATTTCGCGATCAGCGAAACGATCTCCGTATTTTCCTCGTCATATGACGGTTCCCCGGATTGTCCCCACAGCGACAGGTTGCTGAAATGCAATCCCAAACATCCGGCGCCGACATCTCTGCGGATGCGATGCGTTGCATAGTACAGTCCGGAATATGTGATGCCGCGATCGTTTTTCAAATCGCTGCTCCACATGCTGTTGCTCCGCCCAGAACGCGTAACTTGGATCGGAAATCCGTAAAAGTTATCGATTCTTTTGAGCACCGCCGATTGCACGACACTAGACGCGCCTTGCGGCACGGATATGGAATAGCCGAATGCCATCGAGATGTTCCTAGTTTGTCTGACACTGATACTTGCGTCCGTCAGCCCGATCTGCATCCCCGTCTGCGCCGTGATGCCGGTGCTGTATGTAAAACTGCTGGTCGTAATCGGCGCATTGTGGTTCGTACACGCATTGTCAGTATCCACGCGAATCTCATCGCATACCACCGGCGTCATAAGAAATGAACGGAGCGTGGTTTTTGCACTCGGAGATACATACACCTCATATCTGCCGACGTACTCGTTATAGTTCGGGTTGTCCGACGGAAAATAGTCGACCGTCATTTTAATTCTTACCGCGCCGATATTGACATAATTGTTGATCGGTTTTCTCGAAAACACGCAGAAAGATATGTCTACGGACATGTAATCATGATATCGGTCGTCCGTCGCCGTGGCTGCCAAGATTGTGTCTTTGTCTCGATCGGACATCCGAACCGTCTCGTCCGTAACCAATTGTCGATAATCCACACATGCCTTATCGACTTGGTTATACGCATAGATCGGATACACCGCAATCCCTGTCTCGCAAAAACCTACCAACTGATAGGCAAGCACGTTATCGGCGTTGTCTCTGTTTGGCAACAGCACATTGCCGGCAGCAGAATCGATGTAGCGCGCAAATACATCTTTGTTCCGCTTAACGCAATCCAAATTTGTAATCACTCCTGCATAACCTGCCAAATCTCTTTCCTCGATTCGCTTGTCGCAATGTTCGAGATCGAGCACCGGCAATTCCGTATCGGCAAATACGCTCCCCGTCGTGAAACAAACGATCAAACTTACGAAAATCGCAAGAAAAAATATCGTCTGAATTTTGTAAAAGATTTTTACATTGCTCATTGTTACTTCCTCCTTTGTCTGAAAACTTTGTTAAGGAGAACCAATCATGTCCCACTATTCCTATGTGTCGTCTGTTAAGACCGTTTTTATTATAACATATCGTGGATGCTCTTTCAAGATGTAAATGCCGATTTTACAGACAGTCCGATTGCCGTTGTCGCAAGACACGTCCTAGCAAACGGATATGCCGAACAACGCTTGCGGAGTCCGGTCCAACGTGTTCGCAACCATATTCGTCTCCCTTTACGCACACCCAGCACAATCGGATCCTGCCGTCCGAACGATCAAAGCATGCAAGACTGCTTTACGGCGGTCAAAGCATAACGTTGACTTACAGGTATATACAAAAGCGCCCGTGCAGGCGGCTTTTTTGTATGACGGACGCCGAGCGTCTAAGCGGTCTTATTCTCCATAACCGTTCTACGGTACAGCACGCGCGTCTTATTCAGGACGATCGCGCCGCCGAGCAACAACATCGCGCCCGTCATCAAAATCGGCGCGAGATATCCCATCGGCATGACACATTCGGTCGCGATCGCAAGCGGCGCCGACGTGTCGAACGAGACGATCGCCTTGCCTAGAAGATCGCAGCACAACGCGCCCAAGGCGATCCCCAACGCGCACTCGATCAAAATGACCGCAAAGACCTGAACCGCCAGCAACCGCGTAATGCTTCGCTTCCCGAATCCGAGCGCGCGCAAGACGTTGTACGATTTTTCTTTTGCCGATATCAGATACCCAAACGAGACAACCCCCATCGCCGCCATCCCCAGATAGGTCAGGATCACGATCGGCACAAATGCATAATATCGCAAGCCCACAAAGAATTCATAAAGCATTTTTGCGGAATGCACGTTCCCCGTATATACATACTCGATCAAGTCGGCGGGAAAAACACCCAGCTTTTTCCCTTCGCGGAAGATATCTTTGAAAAACGCGTACGGATTCGCAATGTCTCGCGCATTGAAATAATATCCCCAGAATCCACTCGGAGTCTTGTCCAAAACAATCCTGTCGAAATAGTCCGCCGCAGAAAAGATCACAAAATCGTTTTTATCCGCCAAGTCGAAAACACCTTTGACGATCATGCCGTCAAAATCGCTCTCGAACTCCTCTTTGGCAACAAAATCAAACCGCCACAATCTTGTATCGGTCAGCGCGTCGCCGACGCGGACGCCGATCGACTCGGCAAGGCGTTTGTCCATATACACTTCTCCCGACGCAAGCGGCGCGTAGTTCTGGGCGTAATCGCCGTATCGGTCATAAGCATACGGCGCGATTGTCCGGCCTTGTACGGAAACCGTATCGTAAAACTTTACAAAATCATTGCCCGTCTTATGAAACAGATACGCGTTGTGGAATAAGATCTCCCGCGCCTGCGGCGCGAGCATGACGGCGCTTGCCAGCTGATTGGTGCGCCAATAATACATGCACAAATTTTCGTCCAGACCGTCCGGATAGTCCGTAAAATAATCGCCTTCTTCGAATATGCCGCATATGCGGAATGCGCAGTAATTTTTATTTAGCTCATAATCGGGACTTTCCGCAAATACAATATCCTTGCCGATCAGATTCTCCACGCGATCGGTCTTGTAATCGATCATGACCTTGGAGATATACGCGGCATAACAGTACGGCAGCATGATGTCATGCGGCTCCTTGGGAAAATCGCCGCACACGATCGACACGTCGACGCCCGACTGCGGCCGATAGAGAATCGCCTTGTCGATATAGGGACAACGCGAATATAAATCGTATATTCGGTTCGCTTCTTCCCGATCTTCTCTGTACATGCTGTCGGCGAGATTAAAAGCATAGACCTCGCAAGATTCGTAATCGATACGCTCCCGAAACGCATATAAGTTATTGAAATCCCATTCCCTGTCCAGCTTTTCATACGTCATTGCGAGAGAAATAACGTCAAGCTCTATCATGACATTCTTGCGTTCGCATCGGTCAAGCGAGCGCGCATACGCGAGATTGACGTCTCCCGCAGCCGCCACGGAAGCGAGCAGACTGAAAATCGCCAACAGGACAAACACGAGCATCGACACGAAAGTCTTTGCCCCGTTCTTTTCAAATCCCCAAAAGGCAAGCCGCGCAAGCGTCTTGGGTTTGAGTTTGCTCTTTGCGTCAAACACCGCGACAGAATTGCTCTGCGGCGGATCGACAGGCAAATCGCTTTGTTTGACGACGCCGTCTTCCAGTTCCACCGTGTAGTCCGCATACCGGTCGTTGTATTTCTCGTTATGGGAGACGACGACCACCAGCCGCTCGCGGGAAATCTCTTTGAGCAAATCCATGACGGTTTCGCCGTTTCTGCCGTCGAGATTGCCCGTCGGTTCGTCGGCAAAGATCATCGCATGCTTTTTGACGACGGCTCTGGCGATGGCAACGCGCTGTTTTTCTCCGCCGGAGAGTTTGGCTGTTTTCTTGTCGAGATAATCGGCGGGCATCCCCACCTGTTTCGACAGCCGCGCCGCGTCCTGCGACGTATACGCTTGTCCGCACGCCTGTAAGGCGAGTTCGATGTTTTCGCGGACGGACAGATCTTCCAGCAACATATAATCTTGGAAGACGTTGCCGCAATACTGCATGCGGTAGTTCTCGGCGTTCTCGGATGTGATCGGTTCGCCGTTAAACTCGACCGTGCCGCGCGTCGGACGATCCAACGCCGAGAGCAGATTCAGCAATGTGCTCTTGCCGCTCCCGCTTTCTCCTTTGATGACGACGAACCCGCGGTCGGGGAATGTCAAGTTTATGTCGCTGAGCGCGACCTTATCCCGAAATTCTCTTCCTAACCGAACGACCTTTAACAACCCCTTATTTCTCCGTAAATACCCGATATTTGCCCCAATTCCCGTGTTTGCGGTCTATCCAATCCATTTTACATTTCCGCAACGGAATTGGCAACGCAACGATTCGCATACATGACTGCTCTTTTTGAATCCGTACCGTATAATTTTTCTGTCATAAAAATTATTGATTATATAATAACATACTAAAATTGTTTTTACAAGATGCAATTCGGAGTCGACGTATTTTCCGATTTCTTGCCCGCAAACAGCCGGATATTTTGACCGCCCGAAATCGCATTGTTCTCGTTTCGGCTTTTCCAAACGCACAAAGACGAGCGGTTTTTCGCTCGTCTTTGCGGTATACGGTTTTACTCGGTTTTGCGTTTGCGCAGACGACGGATCGCTTCCATCGTGATCCACATCAGCACTTGTACAAACAACATTGCAAACAGCGTCCCCGCAATGACCGCAAAAACAATCTTAAACCATTTCAAATCCGCATCCGAAATTCCGCCCAATCCGCCGCCGGATCCGTTCGGATTGTTCGGATCGTATCCGTACGTAAATTGCTTGGGCGCGCTCTCGCTCGGCGTTTGCGACACGTCGCCGTTGATATCCGCCAACTCGAAATTTGCCGCGCTCGACGCGCTCAACTTCGCGACTACTTGATACGACTGTCCCGCGACCAGATCGGATTCCGCGACGAGATTGCCGTCCGCATCGTAATACTCGTAGACGATCTGCACATAGTCCGCGTATTTGCTCGATACCGACAACGTCGGCTTGCCGCTGCTGTCCGTCCCCCAAATTTCCGACAATTTTACCTTAGAGATGCTCCATTCCAACGCGTATTCCTGCGATCCCGTCGCGCCGTCCGCCGTCGCCCAAACGTAATTGCTATTCGGCAGCGTCACCGTCGCATGATACGTCCCAGCGTTCGTCGCCGTCGTCACGAGATCCAACGTCATCAACGTCGCATCGAATCCCGCGAGCAAATCGAGCAAGCTGTATTCCGTCCCGTTGAACGTCGCATCTTTGACCGTGGGTACGGCGACTTGCTTAGGCAAAATCTCAACGCCGAATACCCCCTGAGACAGCAAAAACGACGTACCGTGCATCTCGATTGCAATCACATATTTGCCGGCATCTTTCGGCGCGTCGTTCAGTTTGACATTGTTGTTGACATTGGTCAAATCCGTACCCGCGTAGTACGTAATCGTATAGTCGCTCGCCTGAATATTCGCGCCCGTAAACGTCAATTCCGTCCCCGTATAATGCGCGTCGCCGTCGTATGTCGTCTGCGCCGGCATGTGCACGTCGATCATCGTCAAAGGAATCCCGACGCGCACGACCTTGCGCAAATCTCCGACCAAACGGTAATTGCCGCTGTTGGCGCCGTCCAGATACGCTTCGATCGTAAAGTCCTGCGGATTGTTCGGACCGATTCCCTGCGTCGCAATCATTTGATCCATTGCCGCAAGTCCCGCCGCGTCTGCGCCGAGCAGGTTGTTGTTCGCATCGTAATATCGGTAATGCACCATGCCCGCATACGCCGCGTCAATGTTCAGTTCCAAGATAAAATACGCGTTGTGCACCTTGCTCTTCCATTTGGTCTGGATGTTCTTGCCGACGATCTTCCAGGTCAGTTGTAAGATTCCCGGCGCATGGAACGACGCCGTATCGTAATCCAATCCCGTATCCACCGTCGCCGTATAATTGCCCACCGCGTACTGTACGTTTGCGTTGCCGACGTAAGTCAATCCGCCGTTCACCGTCAACCCCAGCGGCAAACTCGATTCCTTGACCGACACGCGGATCAATTTGTTGTCGTTATATTCCAATTCCGTATTCGCCAGATAGTCTCCCCGAACGCCGTTGTCCAGCAAATACTCCCATTGCACGCCCGACAGATCGAACGTGCCTTTGACGATCTCCCAACTCAACGACAACTCGATCTGCTTTTGATTGTTTGCAAACAGATAATCTTCGTGCACGATTTTGAGCAATACTTTGCTGATATAACGGTTGACGCTCGACCCGATCGCATTGCTGTATCCGTCCGCGTATGTCGTGCCGTTGTACGACGTCGTCAACGCATCGATCGCAACAATCGGATTGCCGGCGCCGTCTTTGGGAAAAGCCGCCGTATCCAAGCGCATGTTGTGCAGGATCGCGGCATGATCGTGCAGCGTCCCGTATAGCGCGTAATCCAACTGCGCGCCGTCTGCGATCGGTTGGGCGTTCGGTTGTCCCGCGATCGGATTGCCGTCCGTATCCTGCGCCGTGTGCAACCATCCCGCGCCGCTCAAATCCGCGGTCTTCGCGCGCACGGTAAACGGCATCGGCAGATTGGCGTTTGTCAACCCGTCCGAGATCGAATAGTTGGCGCTTTCGCCCACGCCGTTGTCCAATGCCGCCGTCAGCGTATACTTACCGATCGGGATTTGCGACAGATCGATCTGCGCAACCGCCTGCGTTCCCGTTTGGGTCGCCGCAATCTCCTGTTGCGCGCCGCCTGCGCTCGCCAAATAAATCGCTTTCAATCCGATCGCGTCGCCCGACGCAATCCCCGATACCGTCAACGTCGCCGTATACGGATCGTTGAGCGCCCAATCCCACAAACCGCTCGGCACATCCTGCGTCAACGCGACCGACAGTTGTTTCGGCACGATCGAAAAGGTCAACACGCGTTTGCCGTTGCTGTCGTCGCCGCTCGTCCAAAACGATGCGTTCGGCACGGTCAAATCGAGTTCGACCGTATATGTACCGGCATGTTTCGCCGATATGATGCCGTTGGTCGCATCGATCGAAATGTCGTTCGCCGCGATCGCGTTGCCGAGCACGCCTTTGCCGCTCACGCTCGTGATCGTAATCTCGGACGCATCGAATCCGCTCAACGCAAACGGCTGCGCGGTCCCGTCGTAGATTTTGCTTTTGTCCGTCGTCGACACATCGATCGGATCGGCGGACTCCGCGCTCGCCTTGGTCAAATTCAGATGCAACGCCGGTCGCACCGCATACAAACTCATCAAACCGTATCCGTTGGAATTGCCGCTTTGATCCAAAAAGCAAGCCGAATACGCATCGGGATAATAACCCGAACGCAGCCAACTGCCCGTCGAATTGCTGCGTTGATCGCAAGACAAGTCCCAAATGCCGCGAACCGTGGTATCATACCCCGTCTCCGCAATGCTCGGCAGCCATAAATAATCGTCCGCCCAGTCCGCGTAATGATTCTTTTTGCTGAAATCCCATACCGTATTGCCCTGATAATACGACTCGATCGCAGGCGTTCCGTAAGCCTCGTTGGGACAGGTATACCAACCGTTGTTGACGCCCGTCTCGCTTAATATCGTCTCCGTCTGCTGATAGGCGACGTCCTTGGGCTGCACGAGATATTGCCGTACCGACATATTGCGCGCCGCGTCCGTCGGATCCGGCACGGTTTGCATCGTAAAAGCGGCATACGGATGTTGATCGCTCTGCGCCAGCGGCGTCAATACGCCCGTCGGTCCGTCCGCTGCATTCGCCACATATCCGCAACCGCCGCTGTTGAGCGCATTGGCGCGTATATAACTGGTACTGTACATGCTGCTCGGATAATCGTAGGTCGCAAAATTGGAATGCCCGTAATTCCATTGACAAGTCTCCGTAGACGACGCCAGCCACAACGTCGCGATGAGATTGTTGTGATTATCTTTGGTCACGTGCGTAACCGTCCACTGAAATCCGCCGAATTGCACAACGATATCCTTCAATCCGTTGCGCGTGCGCAAATCCGCCGCCGTCTGCGTCCCCAATGCGTCGACCGCCGTGACATTTGCGCCGCCGAGCGCCGCTAACAAGGCATTCAACGAAGCGCGGTTGAACGCCTTGCCGTCCGATCGCATCTGATAATGTCGGGACAGCAATTCGTCTACCTGCACGCCCATCGCCGTCGAAGTCATCGCATATGTACGATCCGATCTTGCAAAAATCGCCGAAACGCCGATCGTTGCGATCAGGCAAATCAGCACAATCGCAACGCCAAACCGTATGCGGACCAACTTATTGTTTTTCGTCATTTTACCAGTTCCTGTAACCGTTTTTCGATACTCCTACCCGCCGCAACGCGAAACGAAAAAGTTCATGGAATATCACATTCCATGAACTTTTCGTCCCGATCGCAATGTTTGGAAACGGATTTTTACGCGCGATTTGCCTTTTTACTTGTTTTTGGGCGCGAAATCTTGACTTCGTGCGGAAAATATTTTATAATTATTGCAAATAGGTACATGGAATGTGATATTCCATGTACCTTTTTTTCTCAAAAAACGGGGCGATTTCGCCCCGTTTTCGCATCGTATGAGATCAGCGTTCCAACTGCGCCGCCTGCTCGATCCACAACGCGCCGACCGCATCGCTGGGCATGCGCCAACCGCCGCGCGGAGAAAGCGAAAATCCCCCGATCTGCGCGCCGTCCGGGCTGCACGAGCGCTTGAACTGTTGGGCAAAAAATCGACCGTAAAAGACCTGCATCCAGTGCGCGATCGTCTTGGCGTCGTAGCGCCCCGCAAACGCGCTGCGCGCCATACGGAATATCTTGCGCGGCGCAAAGCCGTACCCGATCCCCCAGTACAGCACAAAATCATGCAACGCATACGGTCCGACGATGTCTTCGGTGATCTGTCCGATCCGATCGCCGTCGGACGGAAGCAATTCCGGACTGATCGGCGTATCGAGAATATCCGTCAATACCGCTTGCAACTCCCGATCCGAACATTTGGACGCGTAAAACGCGATCAACTCGCGCACCGCCGTCTTGGTCAAGGAAGCGTTGGGGTTGTACATCGACATGTGGTCGCCGTTGTACGTCGCCCAGCCCAGCGCGCTCTCCGACATATCGCCCGTCCCGACGACGATGCCGCCCACGCGGTTGGCGTAGTCCATCAGGACTTGCGTGCGCTCGCGCGCCTGCGCGTTTTCGTACGCGGCGTCGCGACAGTCTTCGGACTGACCGATATCGGCAAAATGCTGTCTGACCGCCCGCGTGATGTCGACCGTCTCCAACTGCGCGCCGAGCGCGCGCGAAAGCGTCTCGGCATTGGCGCGCGTGCGTCCGGTCGTGCCGAACGCCGGCATCGTGATCGCGATCAGATCGCCGCGATCGCGCTTGCAAACGTCCAGCGCAAGCGCGCAAACGATCATCGTCAACGTGCTGTCCGATCCGCCGGATACGCCGACGACCAATTTCTGCGTCTTGCTGTGGCGCATGCGTTTTGCCAATCCGTACGCCTGCATCTGCAACATCCGCGCGCAAGCGAGCGACTTCGCCGCCGCGTCGGTCGGAAAATACGGATCGGGCGCGTATTCGCGCGTCAGACGCGTATCGCGGATCGGCATATCCATCCGCACGCAGACCGCATCCGTATCTACGCCGAACGTATCGCACCGATCGCGCAACGCCGCCAAATACTCGGTATCCACGTCGGCAACCGTCGCGGCGGCATGGAACGGATCGGATGCGGCAAGCACGCGTCCCGCTTCGGCGATGCACTTGCAACCGCCGTAAACGGCATCGCCCGTCGACTCGTCCAACGCGCAACTGACGATCACCGCCGACAACGTCGCGTCGGTAATCGCCTGCGTCTGCGCGCGCAAGCGCTCGGGCAAATCAGCGCTCTGCATCTGTACGCGCGGGTTGGCGATCACGCTCGCCCCGCGCCGCGCCAGAGCGACAAACCGATCGTAAGCGCCTGCGCTCGGCTCTCCGATCTCGACGCCGAGCACAAACGACTCCATCGCGTCGCACGCAAACGTCAGATCCGATCCGAACGGACGCGTCATCCCGTCCAATACGATCTCGCCCGTCCCCGCGAACGTCGAAAACCGCGGGTCGGACGGCGCGCGATTGGGCACGACGCCCAAGATCTCGCCGCCGTAAACGACGACGGCGCAGTCGTACAGACGGTTGCCCCGCACGAGCGGCGCGCCGACGACGATCGCACAGTCCCACATCAGACTTTGCGCCGCAAGATCGCGCAGTCCGCGCAACACTTGGTCTTGCAGCGCGCGCTGGCGGTACAGATCGCCCGCCGTGCCGCCCGTCAGCGACAACTCGGGAAAGACGATCAAGCGCACGTTGCGCCCGGCAAGCGCCTGCGCCTGCTCCGCCATGCTCTGCACATTGGACTTGACGTCCGCTACCTTGACCGCAAAATTCGCCGCGGCGACCTTGATCCACCCGTCTTTCACCGTATCAACTCCTTCGCGCAAAGATTCTCGATTTTGTTGTCATCCGCGCGCGCATACGTTATAATATGATAAAATTAGTATACCACACTCGCAGACAGGTTACAAATAAAATGTTGAAATTGAGACGCTATCTGAAAAACTACAAATTTCATCTGACCGTCGGTCCGCTGTGCAAACTGATCGAAGCAATCTTCGAGCTGATCGTTCCGCTCGTCATGGCGGACATCATCGACAACGGTCTCAACGGCGCAAACGCGTCGGTCGGTTACATCCTCGGACGCGGCGGCATCATGGTTGCGCTGGGTGTCGCGGGGCTTGGCTTTTCGCTGATCTGCCAATACGTTGCGTCGCGCTGCTCGCAAGGATTCGGAACGACGCTGCGCAGCGACCTGTTCCGACACATCCATTCGCTCTCGTTTGCCGAACTGGATCGGATCGGCACCCCGTCGATGATCACACGCATGACGTCCGACATCGATCAATTGCAAGTAGCGGTCGCGATGCTGATCCGTCTGGTCATCCGCGCGCCGTTCTTGGTCGTGGGTTCGGTCGTCATGACGATCGCGATCAATCCCAAACTCGCGCTCGTGCTCGTCGCCGTTGCGCCGCTGATTGCGCTGGCGCTGTGGGCGATCATGTCGGCGACGATCCCGCGCTACGGCAAAATCCAGTCCAAACTCGACCAAGTCTCCGACGTCGCGCGCGAAAACCTGACCGGTATCCGCGTCGTGCGCGCGTTCTCCAAACAGCAGACGGAGACGCGCCGCTTCGACGACGCGACGCAGGATCTGGCGCGCAGCAGCATCGTCGTCGGTCGGATCTCGGCGTTGCTCAATCCGATCACGTTCGTCGTGATCAATCTGGCGATCGTCGCGATCCTGTATTTCGGCGGCGATCTGGTCGATACCGGCGCAATGACGCAAGGCGAAATCACGGCGTTCGTCAACTATCTAATGCAGATTTCGCTCGCGCTCGTCGTCGTCGCCAATCTGATCATTCTCTATACCAAATCCGCCGCGTCCGCCAAACGCATCCGCGAAGTATTCGGCATGCAATCGTCGATCCGCCAACCCCGGCAGGACGCGCCGCCCGCGCCCGCGCAAGACGCGCCGAAACTGGAATTCGAAGACGTCAGCTTCGGCTACGGCGGCAAGACGGCGCTGCGCGATCTGACGTTGCAGGTATACGCGGGAGAGACGATCGGCGTCATCGGCGGTACCGGAAGCGGCAAATCCACGCTGATCCATCTGATTCCGCGCTTTTACGACGCCGCGCAGGGCTGCGTCAAACTGGACGGCGCGGACGTGCGTTCCTATCCGCTGCGCGACTTGCGCGCGCATGTCGGACTCGTGCCGCAGCAGTCGAGACTGTTTGCAGGTACGATCCGCTCCAATCTGCTGTGGGGCAATCCCGACGCGGACGAAGCGACCTTGGATTGGGCGCTCGAAGTCGCGCAGGCAAAGGAGTTTGTATACGCCAAGCCGGAAGGTCTGGACACGCCCGTCAACCAAGGCGGCAAAAACTTTTCGGGCGGTCAGCGCCAACGTCTGACGATCGCCCGCGCGCTGGTCGGCAAACCGGACATCCTGATCCTGGACGACAGCATGAGCGCGCTGGACTTTGCCACCGATCTGGCGCTGCGCACCGCATTGGCGCGCGAGCTGCCCGATACGACCAAGATCTTCGTATCCCAACGCGCGACTTCTCTGCGACACGCCGACAAGATCGTCGTACTCGATCACGGCGACGTCGCGGGAATCGGCACGCACGAGACGCTGCTCGATACCTGCGAAATCTATCGCGAAATCTGGAACTCGCAACAAAGCGAACAGGAGGCGCAAGCATGAAACGATCCGCATCCCCTTCCGTCATCGCGCGTCTGTTGCGCTACACCAAACCGTATCGGCTCCAACTCGCGCTCGCGATCTTGGGCGCGATCTGCTCGGTCGCCGCGTCGTTGCTCACGCCCTTTTTGACCGGCAAAGCGATCGACAGCATCGTCGGTCCCGGCAACGTGCAGATGAGCATCGTACTGCGCTACATCACGGTGCTGATCGCCGTGACCGCAATCGGCGGGATCTTCCAATGGATCCTTGCCGCGGCGACCAATTCGTTGGCGTTTTCCACGTCCAAAGATTTGCGCGACGCGGTCTTTGCGCATATTCAGAAACTGCCCTTGCAGTATCTCGACCGACAGGCGCACGGCGATATGATCTCGCGCCTTGCAAGCGACGTCGACAAGATCTCCGACGGCTTGTTGCAAGGATTTACCCAACTGTTCAGCGGACTGATGACGATCCTCGGCACGCTTGCGTTTATGTTTACGATCAATCCGATCATCGCCGCCGCCGTCGTCGTGCTGACGCCGTTGTCGCTGTTCGTCGCGTCGTTTATCGGCAAGCGCTCGCACGCGATGTTCCAAAAACAGTCCGCGATGCGCGGCAAGATCAGCGGCTACGTCGAAGAAAGCGTCAGCGGCGCGCGCGTGATTCAGGCGTTCGGACACGAGGCGCAGACGCAGGAAGAGTTCGAACAACTCAACTCCGAATTGTATCAATGCGGATTCCGCGCCCAATTCTATTCCGCGCTAACCAATCCTTGCACGCGGTTCGTCAACAACGTCGTCTATGCCGCCGTGGGTACGGTGGGCGCGATATTGGTACTGCTGCGCGGCGTCATGTCGCCCGGCACGCTGACGACCTTCTTGCTGTACGCCAATCAGTATACCAAACCGTTCAACGAAATCACCGGCGTCGTCACCGAATTGCAGACCGCGATCGCCGCCGCCAAACGCGTATTCGCCGTGCTGGACGCGGAACCGGAATCGGACGATTCCGCGCTGCCCGCGTTGCAAGACTGCGACGGCACCGTAGATCTGGAACACGTGCGTTTTTCCTACCGTCCGGACACCGAATTGATCCGCGATCTGAATCTGCACGTGCCGCAAGGCAACATCGTCGCGATCGTCGGACCAACCGGATGCGGCAAAACGACGTTGATCAATCTGCTCATGCGCTTCTACGACGTCAACGACGGCGTCGTCCGCGTCAGCGACACGCCGATCCGCGACGTGACGCGCAAGAGTCTGCGCAACTGCTACGGCATGGTATTGCAAGACACGTGGCTCTTCTCGGGGACGATCCGCGACAACATCCGCTACGGCAATCCCGACGCGACCGAAGACCAAATCCGCGCCGCCGCGCAGCAGGCGCACGCGCATGCCTTTATCGAACAGTTCCCCGACGGCTACGACACGCTCCTGACCGACAACGGCGGCAACCTGTCCCAAGGACAACGCCAGCTGCTCTGCATCGCGCGCATCATGCTGACCGATCCGCCGATGCTGATTCTCGACGAAGCGACGTCCAGCATCGACACGCGTACCGAACTCAAAATCCAACAGGCGTTCCATCGCATGATGCAGGGTCGCACCTGCTTTATCGTCGCGCACCGTCTGTCCACGATCAAAGAAGCCGATACGATCCTGGTCATGAAAGACGGCAACGTCATCGAGCAAGGCACGCACGCGCAGTTGCTTGCCCGCGGCGGATTCTATCATACGCTGTACAACAGCCAATTCGCGGACGCGACGTTGCTTGCAAAAAACGGCGCCGCAGTCTGATCCGCGACATCGCATAACAAAAACGGCTGTATTGCATACAGCCGTTTTTATTTATAGTGATCGGTTATGACTGCCGATTACGCGACTGCGATGCGTCTTCATACGGCACGCCGCGACGCAGCCTGCCCTACGACAGACTGCGCGTCGATCGACCAACCGTCATGCGCACCGATCTACGGCAATCCGTCGGCGTCCCGCTCCGCGCGCGGCTGACCGCAGATTGCAGAAGATGGTATTACATCAACAATTTGCCGAGTTTATTCATCATCGCGCTTTTGTGTTCCATCAACGAATGCGCATAGCGGTTGAGCGTGACGGTAGGATTCTTGTGTCCCATCAATTCCGCCAGCGTGCGCACGTCCATCCCGCATTCCAGCGCGCGCGTCGCAAACGTATGCCGCAACGCATGGAAGCCGCGATGCGGGAGTTTGAGTCGCCGCTGGACGGAACAAAACGTCTTTTGGTACGAACGTACGGAAATAATCTTGCCGTCGTTGCCGCTGATCACATAATTGCTGCGGCTTTGGCGACGCAGTCGCTTGATATGCGGCACGAGCTGTTTGGGCAACGGAATCACGCGATTGGACGTAATCGTCTTGGGGCACTCGGTAATGCGCGTATATACGCCGTCGATCCAGCTGTCGCGACAAGACTTGGTCACGGACAGCACGCCGCGGCGAAAGTCGATGTCTTTCCATTCCAACGCCAACAACTCACCGACGCGCAGTCCCGTATACAGGCACAGCACGATGCCGTACAGTTTGGGTTTTTCCAAATGGAAGACATGGTTTTCGATCTTGCGCTGTTCCAGACCGGAAAAACATTCGATCTTCTTCTCCCGCATGCGCGGTCGCTGGATATCGTCGCAATGCAGGTGTTCGGTCAAGCCGCTGCGTTTGGCGCGAACCAACGAACTCTTAATCACCGCAACGATCACGCCGACCGTATTGGGAGCGACCTGCTCGGTCATCTCCGCGGTAAACCGCTGCAAAACGGGTACCGTCAGATCGTCCATGTCATACTCGCCCAGCTTGGGTATGATCCGCAGACGAACGATCGTACTGTAACGCACATACGTCTGCGATTTGACATTGGGCTTGACACAGGATGCCAGCCATTCGTTTAACCATACACGATATTTCATACTGGTTTTCTCCTTCGTATAGTAGAATCGCTATGATTATACGATAACCGAGCCGACCCGCGCACGGTTTTTTCTGAAATTTTCCGATAAATGGCTTAGAAATAGCCTACTCCCCTGCGCCGCACAACCGCCGAAACGAAAAAAAGCGCCCGTTCCGGCGCAAATTCGGCATTTCAGCGGCATCGAACGCCTACTCCCCCGCCCGCCGTCGCAAAAGCGCGCAGTCCGATCCGCCCGCCCGATCGCGGACGCAATCCGCAGGCGACGCTCCGCGCTCCGATCGCGCCATGCAAAAATCCGTCCCCTGTCGGAGACGGATCGCATAACGTTCGATAGATCAAAGAATCTGCAAATTCTTTTTGTACGCGCGGCGGAAATCTCCGACGCTGCTCATCGCGTCCTTGATCTCCAACGAGCAATCGCCCTCGCTCTCGGTCTTCATGATCACGCTGTCGCCGAGCACGTCGCAAGTCAGTCCGGTAATGACGCTGCTCATGCTGCGATCCAAGCTCTCGGCGATGCGGACGATCACGCCCAATTTCAGAATCGCGTCTACGTCTTCTTCGGTCAGCATGTCGCGGTATTTCATAAACTCGACCGTATTGACGTCGCCCTTGCGGTGCATCGACGCGACGAACGCCGCCATGACCAAATCCTTGTGAGAAATGCCGTACAGGTTGCTGTTGAGAATGATATAGCACGAATGCTTGTGGTGGTTGTAATATTTGACGTGATTGCCGCAGTCGTGCAGCATCGCCGCCGTGCGCAAAACGCGGACGTAAGCGCGCGGAAGTTTGTGCAATACTTTGAGCTGCTTGAACAACTGAATGGAGAGATTGTATACCTGCTCCGCATGCGCGATGTTTTCGCCGAAGAAGTTGAGCAACGTATAGATGCTGTGTCCCAGCACGTCGCTGATCGGCTTTTCGTTGGTGGACGGAACGGCGTATTTAAACATTGCGCCTTCGCGCAGTCCGCCGCCCGACACGACGATCTCTTCTGCCCCGATATAATCGACGATCGCGTGCACCGCCGACAGCGCCGCCGGGAAAATGTCCGCGCGCACGCTGGACAGTCCGCGAATCTTCATCGTTTTGTCCAGATCGAGCGGACGAATATTCTTGTAAATGCTCTCGAATTCGTTGCTGCCGACCGTATAGTTGTGGGTCATGTCGAGCGGGTACTTTTTGAGCATGCGGCTGATCTTGCCGATGTTGCGGAACGATCCGCCCACGCCGATCAGTTTGGTATCGGGGGCGATGTCTTTGAGCCACTCGATCTGCTCCAATTGCTCGGTCACATAGCGCTCGATCCGCTCCGCGCGCTCGATTGCGGAGATGCCTTCCGCCTTAAACATGTCGGTCAATACGACCGCGCCGCTGGGCAACGTAACGTGCTCCAACAAACTCTTGCGATTGTAATAAATCAACTGAATGCTGCCGCCGCCGATATCGACGATCAGTCCGCGCGGGATCTCCATCGAATTGATGACGCCTTGATAGACGAGTTGGGCTTCTTCTTCGCTATCCAATACGCGCAACTTGATGCCTGTCGTCGCAAGCACTTCGTCCAAAAATCCGCGTTGGTTTTTTGCCTTGCGGACCGCGGCGGTCGCGTAAGCATAGATTTTTTCCACTTTGTTGGCGTCGCAGAGCCGACGGAACATTTTAAGCGTCTTGATCGTCTGCGCGACGCGAACGGGTTGCAAAAATCCGTCCAATTCCATGTCCTGCGCGAGACGCACCGTCTCTTTGAGTTCGTCCACGACGGAAAAATATCCGCCCTCCAATATGTCTACCAGTACCAAACGCAACGAGTTGGATCCTAAATCTATGATAGCAATCTTTTCCATATGTCTTTCCTTGTGTCGTGTAGTTTGCCGAATATCGATCTGTCAATCGTATTGTATCACGGATCGGCGTTCTTGTCTATACCCAAATTTTAGAAATATATAGACAGATTCGACATTTCGTCGTCGATCGAACGCTTGTACCGCGCCCGCCAAACGCGCCGATCGCGCCGCCGTGCAATCCGCCCCCGCGCGACAAAATGCAAGAAATAGCAAAATCTCGTCCCGATCGCTTGCTTTTTTACGCGCAATACCCTATAATGCGGTAGACAAGCAGATTGGAATCGTATCGAAGTGGTCATAACGAGCCGCACTCGAAATGCGGTTGTCGGGTAACCGGCACGAGAGTTCGAATCTCTCCGATTCCGCCAGATCCAAGTAATTGCACTTGTGCGTGCAACGGAACAGCGAGATATAGCATCTCGCTGTTCCCTTTGCCCTGCCTTTGAGCAATTTCTTTTCCCGCTCCATCGCAATGACCGTCCGAAATCGTGACGCTCGCCTTTTTCGCTCCGCTTGCTCGCTATTCCGTCGCTTCGCTCCTTACGAATCTCTCCGATTCCGCCAGATCCAAGTAATTGCACTTGTGCGTGCAACGGAACAGCGAGATATAGCATCTCGCTGTTCCCTTTGCCCTGCCTTTGAGCAATTTCTTTTCCCGCTCCATCGCAATGACCGTCCGAAATCGTGACGCTCGCCTTTTTCGCTCCGCTTGCTCGCTATTCCGTCGCTTCGCTCCTTACGAATCTCTCCGATTCCGCCAGATCCAAGTAATTGCACTTGTGCGTGCAACGGAA
>ERZ779626.735-NODE-735-length-17899-cov-8.977023_pt1 | contig 17899 bp, 20 predicted proteins | sample MGYA00514209_ERZ779626 | MGnify/ENA primary metagenome ERZ779626 (study PRJEB29562, sample SAMEA4376713) | mouse gut metagenome | isolation source: Cecum | study: EMG produced TPA metagenomics assembly of the A DSS colitis mouse model was used to assess the...
TTATTTCATTACCGTAAAAAATTTTTTTTACCTAATTGCTTGCGGTGCGACAAGCTTAGACCTCTCCAAGAGGGAAAGCTTTCAAAGTCCTTCGCCGACGCTTGGAATAACGTAAAATTCAATAAATCAAAAAAATAAGGTAAAATCCGTATGAGAATAGATAAATTTTTAAAAATTTCAAGAATACTTAAAAGGCGCACGCTTGCGCAGGAGGCGTGCGATAGGGGCAAGGTAAGCATTAACGGCAGGGAAGTCAAACCCTCGCACCCCGTCAAGGCGGGCGACGTTGTAGAAATAAACTATGCCGACGGTAAGACGGTCAAATTCACCGTAAAGGAAATAAAGGAATTTGTGAAAAAGGACGAAGCTTCCTCTCTTTACGAAATTCTGCAAGGCGATTAAAATGAAAAAAACCAAAATTTCCGCAATTATCTGCGCGGCGGGCAGCGGGAAACGCGCCGGCTTCGATAAAAACAAGCTTCTTGCGCCCCTTTACGGCGCGCCTGCCCTCTACTATACTTTGAAGGCTTTCGCCATAAACGAAATAGACGAAGTAATCGTCGCCGCGGCGAAAAAAGATTTTAAAGAAATTTCCGCGTTGTGCGCGCCGTTCGGCTATTCGGTTGTGCGCGGCGGCGAGACGCGCACGCAAAGCGTAAAGCTTGCGCTTGAAAGCGTCACCGGCGACGTCGTACTTATACACGACGGAGCGCGCCCCTTCGTTTCAAAGCAAATTATTTCGAACTGCATAGAAAGCGTTAAAAAATTCGGCAGCGGCGTATGCGCGGTAAAGGCGACCGATACGGTAGTAAACGTCGGCTACGGCGAAATATGCGACAGACCGGACAGAGACGGCGTTTATCTTGTGCAGACTCCGCAAGGATTTCTGACCGAGGATATAAAAAACGCCTACGCGCTTGCAGGCAATAAAGTTTATACGGACGACAGCGCCGTTTACGGAGAGTTTATCGGTAACCCGCGCATATCCGAGGGCGACCCGACGAATATCAAGCTTACGTATAAAAGCGACTTTTCGCGCGGTATCCCCGCAGTCCCCGCCGCAGGCGGAACGGTAGGCTTCGGGGTTGACGCGCACGCTTTCGGCGAGGGAAAGCGCGTCACCTTGGGCGGAGTAAAAATACCGTGCGACAGAGGGCTTATCGCGCACAGCGACGGCGACGTTATCGCGCACGCGGTGACGGACGCGCTTTTATCCGCCGCGGGACTTGACGACATTGGTCACTACTTCCCCGACACAGACGAAAAATTCAAAGACGCAGACAGTATACTTCTGTTGAAGCAAGCTTTAAAAGCCGTAAACGCGAAAGGCTTTAAGGTGGAAAATATTTCCGTCAGCGTTCAAGCCGAAAAGCCAAAGCTTTTCCCCTACATAGACGCCATGAAAGAAAATTTAAGCGCGGCTTGCCTGACGAAACCGGAAAATATAGCAATCGCGGCGGGAACGTGCGAGGGACTTGGCTTTGTGGGCGAGGGACTTGGTATTTGCGCGTATTGCATAATAAAACTGACAAATATTTAAAACCGTTATGCGCTTAAAATAAACGCATCTTACCTATTTTTAACTTAAAGGAAATTTTTATGGCTAAAAACACAACCGTGTACGTTTGCAGCGAATGCGGCGCGACAAGCAGCCGCTGGCTGGGCAAATGTCCCTCCTGCGGAAAATTCAACACAATGGTTGAAGAAATAATAAAACCTGAGGCGGGGGCAAAAGACGTGCGGAAAGCGGTCTACCCCAACAGGGCGAAGCCGCTTAAAGACATCACCTTCGAGCGGTACGACAGGACCTCCTCCGGCATTTCGGAATTCGATAACGTTCTGGGCGGAGGCATTGTGGCGGGCTCGTTGGTGCTTATCGGCGGCGACCCGGGAATAGGCAAATCCACACTGCTGACGCAGATTGCCGCAAATCTTTCCGCAAAGAGTAAAACGCTTTACTTTTCCGCAGAGGAAAGCTGTTCGCAGGTCAAGCTGCGCGCGCAAAGGCTAAACCTTAAAAGCGAAGAACTGTTCATAATAAACGAAACGTGTATCGACGGACTCGAAACCGAATTGGACGGCGTGCAATTTTGCATAATAGACAGTATTCAGGCGGTCTACACGGAAGATTTATCTTCGTCGGCAGGCTCGGTAGGGCAGGTCAGAGAATGCGCGTCAAAGCTTATGCGTATAGCAAAAAGCCGCGGAATAACCTTTTTTATAGTCGGGCACGTCACCAAGGAAGGCGCGTTGGCGGGACCTAAGGTTCTCGAACACATAATGGACACGGTACTTTACTTCGAGGGGGAAAATCAGGAAAATTTCAGGATTCTCCGCGCCGTAAAAAACAGGTTCGGAAACGTTCAGGAGGTCGGCGTTTTCGAAATGACCGACTGCGGAATAAAACCCGTTACCGATTATACGGGCGTATTTCTGTCCGAAAGCCGCGGCGAGGAGCCGGGGTCTGCCGTAACGCCTGCGCAGACGGGCGCGCGGTGCATGAACGTGGAAATACAGACGCTTATATCCAAAACGTCGTTCGGATTGCCGCGCCGCATGCCTATCGGCATAGACTACAATAAGCTTGTTCTTCTTATAGCCGTACTTGAAAAGCGGTGCGGGCTTAACCTCTCCTCCTCCGACGTCTATCTGAACGCCATGGGCGGAATTAAGCTTGGCGAGCCCGCGTGCGACTTGGCGGTGTGCGCCGCGTTGGCTTCCGCATTTTACGGAAAGCCGATAGATAAATACGTTGCCGTTTTCGGCGAAGTGGGACTTACGGGCGAGGTGCGCGCCGTATCGTACTGCGAAAAGCGCGTTGCGGAATGCGTGAAAATGGGCTTTAAAAAGGTGCTTTTACCGGCAAAAAACATGAAGTCCGTAACAAAATTTACGGATAAAATTTCCGTCGTGCCCATACTTTACGTAAACACAATGATTAAAAATCTTTTCAAAGACTGACGCCTATTTCTTGCGATAAAATTAAAACGGCGCTCCGCGGAAAATCCGCGGAGCGCGCTTTTTATATTGATTTTATTGTTCGTTCTGCTCGTAAGCGCGGGGGACCGAATAAAGGTCGAACTCCTGCTCTATATCGAACTCGCTGTCGTCGTCGAATGCGGCAAGCTTTGAAATAGACACCTCGTAAGCCGTCATAGAAACAAAGCTTTCGTCGGGCTGTTTTTTCTGGTACTCCCTGCTCTGTATTCTGCCCGACAAGGCAATTTTATCGCCTACGGCAAGATTCCTAACAAAACGCGCGTTCCTACCCCAGGCTATTGCGGGAATATAATCCGATTTATTGTAACTGCGGTTGACGGCGACAAGCAGGTCGGCAATCTCCCTGTTGAACGGCGTGGTGCGGTACACGGGCGGTTTGCAAATATAACCCGACAGCACTATGGAATTGGGATTTTTTACGGGCGGCGCTTCGAGAAGCTCGCGCACGAACACCGTAAGCATCAGGCGCGATTTGGCTCCGTCTACTTTATTGTAGCTGCGGAACTGCCCGAGGGCGCATATGTAACCGCCGACCTTCATCTCCTCCGTCATTATACGTTCGGATACCGTGACGGGAAGTATATCCGCCTGACCCGAAAGACGCATTACCTTGACGTAAAATTCGTAAAACCCTTCGCCGTAAACCTCGTGGGAAAACACCGCTTCCGAAACTATTTCTCCGTAAATGTAAACCTTATTGTTTTTCTCAGTACTGTAATTCATAAATAAGCCTCCAAATTGTGTTTCCTGTATGTTTTTTTACGGCGAAAGCCGCAGTAACACCGTTTTTACTGTGCGGGCTTTTGCCTGCCCGCGCCGTCTATTACGTAGTTTTCCCTGTAAATAAGTTCCCCTATGGGTACGAAGCTGTAACCTCTGTTTTTAAGCGTTTCGAGTATTATAGGCACTGCTTCCGCAGTGTGGAGTCCGTTGTTGTGCATTAAAATTATCGAGCCGCTTTTTACGTTGTTTATGACGCGCATTGCTATGTCCGACGCAGAAAGGTCGCGCCAATCCAAGCTGTCGGTATCCCATTGAATCGTATAGAAGCCCGTTTCCGACGCGGTGCGTATAAGCTCGTCGTCGTAATCGCCGTAAGGAGGACGGAAAAGCTCTACCTTTTTGCCGGTTATACTTTCTATTACCTGCGACGAAGCGGAAAGCTCCTTCTTTATCTCCTCCGCGTTCTGTTTGGACATATACGAATGCGTTGAGGAATGGGTGCCTATTTCGTGACCGGCTTTATCTATTTTCTTGACGTAGTCCGGATATTTATCCGCCCAAAACTCCACCATGAACCAGGTTGCGCGCACGTTGCTTACTTTAAGCGCGTTTAAAATGTCGTCCGTGTGCTCGGTACCCCAGGCGCAGTCAAAGGAAACAGAGACAACCTTGTCATCCCTGTCCACACTGTAAATGGGAACAAGCCGCGGCGTTGTTCCGTAATAAACCGCATATGCGCCCGTGTAGTAAACGGATACCGACAGCACGGTAATAAGCACGACCGCAAGCGCGGACAAAATCAGGGTTTTAAATTTAAAGACGCGTACCAATCTTCTCTCCGATAATAACATAATGGAAAGGCGTATTTTTTGCGGTGTTTTGACGATTATTTAACTAATTCGGCGAAACCTTGCGCCGCCCTTCTGATTATATTTATTTTTGCAAAAAACAAATTATACTAATTAAAGCAAATAAAAAACGCCCTCTCGGAGCGTTTTGTTTTTTTAATTTTCGTTATTTATTTTTTTCTTTCCGTACGCCGCTGTTTTACCGTCTTTTCGAAGCCGTAGTCCGTCGGTGTGTAATAAACCCTGTCTTTCAGTTTGTCCGGAAGATACTGCTGTTCGACGTATCCGCCCGCATAATCGTGCGGATATTTATAGGCGGCGCTATTCGCCTTACCGTCTCTGCCCGAAAAGGAATTGTCTTTAAGATAGGGCGGAACGCCGTCGTCGTCGCGCACTTCGCGCGCGTCCTTTGCGGCGGCGCTCATCGCTTTAATTACGGCGTTGCTTTTCGGTGCTTCGCACACGTAAATTATCGCGGCGGAAAGCGGAATCAATCCTTCGGGATAGCCCGTCTTTTCAAGCGCGTACATTGCCGACGTCGCTACGACAAGCGCGTTCGGGTCCGCCATTCCCACGTCCTCCGACGAATGAATAACCAGACGGCGCGCAATTAACATAGGGTCGCAACCGCCCTCCGTAAGACGCATGGCGTAATACAGCGCGGCGTCCGGGTCGCTGCCGCGCAGACTTTTGCAGAAAGCCGAAAGATAGTCGTAATAAGCGTCCCCGTTGTACGACATGGCTTTGCGCTGAATGGATTGCTCCGCGTCCGCAAGAGTCACTTTTACCGTCCCGTCGGCTTGCGGCGGCGTTGTAAGAACGGCAAGCTCCAACGCGTTATACGCCGTGCGCAGGTCGCCGCCGGCAACGCGGGCTATATGATTCAACGCGTCCTCATGAATATCTGCTTTATATGCGCCCAAGCCCTTGCGCTTATCGACAAGCGCGCGGGTCAAAGCGTATTTTATATCTTCCTCCGACAGGCGTTTGAATTCGAATACGCGGCAACGCGAAACTATTGCGGGCGTCATTGACGCGTAAGGATTTTCCGTCGTGGAGCCTATTAATATTACAGTACCCTGCTCTATGGCGGGGAGGAGGGAATCCGACTGCGTTTTATTGAAGCGGTGACACTCGTCAAGCATCAGATATGTACGCTTATTGTACATTTTTAAATCGGAGCGCGCCTGCTCCACCGCCTTTTTTACGTCCGCCACTCCAGACTGAACGGCGTTCAGTTTAACGAAACGTCCGTGCGTAGTGGAAGCGATAATATTGGCAAGGGTTGTTTTGCCCGTACCCGGAGGACCCCAAAAAATACAGCTGCCCAGCCTGTCAAGCGAAATGGCGCGGCGCAAAAGCGAGCCTTCCGCAACAATATGCCGCTGACCTATAAACTCGTTTAAATTGTTTGCGCGCATACGCTCGGCAAGCGGTTTGGCGCTCTCCTCGTTGCCGTTTAAGTCGAATAAATCCATTTACTTTAAAAGTTCCTTGATTTTCGGCGCGTTAAGTTTGCCTAACATGTACCCCTCGTCGTAAGGCTTACCCAAATCCCTTACCTGCATAACGGTTACGCCGGCCATTTCGGGTTCCAAATACAAATCGCACAGATGTCCGTCGCGTTCCCTGTACATAGCCGTGGCGTTGGCGTCCATTACGTCGTAAACCCTTAAAAGCATCTTGAAAATGTTGTGCAGTTCCTCCGACGGTTGCGACGTATTTTTAAGCACGTCCACCGCGACGACTACGTCCGCGCCCATATCCTTAACAAGCTTTATAGGCACGCGGCAAAGACAGCTTCCGTCCACGAAAAGCTTATCCTCGAACGGTACGGGTCTGAAAACGGACGGAATAGTGCTCGAAGCCTGAATTGCCAGCGCCGCGCTGCCCTTGTCGAAAACGTGAAGCTTGCCCGAAATAAGGTCGGTCGCCACGCACTTGAAAGGAACGGGAAAGTCCTCTATATTCTTTTTCCTTAAATTCGCTTCCAGAAGCTCGCGCATTTTTCTGCTGCCGAGAAGCGACATCTGGAAAATAACCAAAGGACTCAAATCGAAAATATCGCGTATTTTAAGCGAAAGCAACGCCTCTTTCATTTCATTGACGGGCATACCGCTTGCATAACAGCCGCCGACGACCGAACCCATGGAACAACCGGTTATATAATCGGGCCTTATACCCTCTTCTTCCAAAGCCTGTAAAAATCCTGCGTGCGCGACGCCGCGCGCACCGCCCGCACCGAGTGCAAGCCCCAACGTTTTACTCATAATAATCTTCCCTCCGAAATAATTTTAATATTGAATGAAATTTGTACGCATTTTTAAATATACGGCGCTATGCTGCGCGCTTTTACTGCTTGCCGCGGCTATAATTATTTACCCCGAGCGTTACATAACAAGCTGTTTTAACGGATTTGCGCTGTGGGCGGAATGCGTCCTGCCGTCGCTGTTTCCGTTTATGGTAATAACTTTAATATTCATAAAAACGGGAATGGCGGAAAAAGCCGCCCTGCCGCTTAAAAAGGTTACGGGAATTTTCTCCCTTCCGCCGTCCGCCGCGGTATGCTTTGTTATGAGCATATGCTCGGGTTATCCCGCTGGCGCGCGCGCCGTTGAGGAATTTTACGAAAGCGGCTGTATCAGCGGCGCGGACGCAAAAAAACTTTGCGCGCTGTGCTCCACGTCCGGTCCCCTGTTTATTATAGGAAGCGTCGGGGTGAAGATGCTTCAAAGCAAGACCGCGGGTTGGATTCTTTTAGCCGCGCACGCTTTTTCCGTACTTTCCGTCGCGCTTATTATTTCCGTCTTTTCACGGAAAAAGCAAATTACGCAATACCGCCGCGCCCCCGCGGATAAAAACGTATTGTACAACAGCTTTTTCGGCGCGGTCACCTCAGTGGCGGTTGCAGGCGGATTTATAGCCTTTTTCTGCGTGGCGGCGCAAATTGTTTACGACTTCAACCTTTTGTATCCCATCGAAAAGCTTTTATCTCTGTTCACGGGCGGTGAAGCCGCTTCCGCCGTTTGCCGCGGACTTATCGAAGCCACCGCAGGCTGCGGCGCGCTGTCCGCTACGGGCGCGAAACTCACCCTGCCGCTTACGGGATTTTTGATAACCTTCGGCGGCGTATCCATACTTTTGCAGCAGCTTTCCTACTTTACGAAAGCCAAAGTAAGCGCTTTGTATTTTATATGCGTTAAATTTATACAGGCGCTTGTGTGCTTCTTCGTGCTTCTGCCCTTCGTATAAATCAATAACAGCCCAAAATTCTGAAAGATTTCGCCCCGCTTTTCACTTCCTCCAGGGCGCGCCTTACGTTTGCGTCGGAATAATCCGCCTCGGCTTCTATAAAAAATCTGTATTCGTCGCGCCTGTCCTTTATCGGTCTGGAATGAATTTTCGTCATGTTCAGACCGTTTTCGTATACGGGGCGCAAAAGCGACAAAAGCGCACCCGCGCGGTTGTCGCATACGGCGGAAAAATATATCCTGCGCGAAGGAATTTTTTCATCAGCGCACCCGCGCTTAATAAGCAGAAAATACGTGTGGTTTTCACTTTCGTCGGCGATATTGCAATCCGAAGCCGTCAATCCCGCGGCGCGCATATGCGCGCCCGCAATGCCCGCGTCGCTGTCCGCGCTTATCATTTCCAAGCCCGCCGCGGTGGAAGGCACTGCGATAAGCTTCGCCTCGGGTAGGTTTTTATAAAGAAAGCGCGAACATTGCTCTATCGCCTGAGCGTGCGAAAAAACGCGTTTTATTTTTTTTACGTCCGCGCCGTGACGGACAAACAGTCTGTGGTCTATTTTGACCGCGTGCTCCTTAAAAGCGAAAAGTCCGTCGAAGCTCTGTAAAAAGTCGATATTCTGCGCGATGCCGCCGTTTAAAGTGTTTTCTATGGGTACGACAGCGCAATCCGCCCCGCCCGTAACAACCGCGGAAAACACCTTTGAAAAATTTCCGCAGGCGAGAAGCTCGGCTTCGGGCGTCATTTCAAGCGCGGCAACGTGGCTGTAACTGCCCTCGGGCCCAAGATACGCCGTCGTCATGCTACACCTTCTCCGCTATGTCGAGAATAAGTCTTTCCGTATCCTGCCAGCCGAGGCATGGGTCGGTTATCGATTTGCCGTAAATTTTATCCTCCGCCTGACAGCCTTCTTCCAGAAAGCTTTCTATCATAAAACCCTTTAAATTGCGTTTGAAGTCGTTGTCGTAAAGGCGGTTTTGCATTACTTCCTCGCAAATTCTTATCTGCTGTTTAAACTTTTTGCCGCTGTTGGAATGGTTTGCGTCTATAATTATAGCGGGATTTTTCAGACCGGACTGCGCGTAACCTTCTATTACCTGCATGACGGTTTCGTAATGGAAATTGGGTATGTCGTTGCCGTATCCGTCCACGGCACCGCGAAGAATCGCATGCGCAAGCGGATTGCCGTTCGTCTTTACCTGCCAGCCGTTAAGCTTGAAAATCTGCCCCGACTGCGCGGCATAAATAGAATTAAGCATTACCTTTACGGAGCCGCTCATGGGATTTTTTATCCCGACGGGAACGTCTATTCCGCTGGAAACAAGGCGGTGAAGCTGATTTTCGCTCGAACGCGCGCCGACGGCTATATATGAAAGCAAATCGTCAACGTAATGTATGTTTGCGGGGTACAGCATTTCGTCCGCGGCGGAAAGTCCGCTTGCTTCTATTGCTTTTATATTCAATTCCCTTATGGCGAAAATGCCTTTTAAAATATCCTCGGATTTGGTAGGGTCGGGCTGGGAAAACATGCCCTTGTAGCCCACGCCGCGCGTGCGCGGTTTGTTGGCGTAAATTCTGGGAACGAGAACCAGCTTGTCCTTTACTCTTTCGTTAAGTCTGCCCAGTCTTTCGACGTATTCCAAAACGGGCGCCGCTTCGTGCGCGGAGCAAGGACCGACTATTATTATAAGCTTATCGCTCTTGCCCGATATTACGTCGGAAACCAGCCTGTCACGCTCCGCTTTTATTTTTTTAAGCGACGCCGGCAGGGGCATCTGCCCGACCAGAATTTCGGGGTCGGGTATCTTTATCTGTTTTTCAAACATTTTTCTTCTCCAATATATCGCATAAATCTACGTAAATTTCCGCGGGAACGTATTGCGAAAAATCCTTCCCGAAGGCGATACAGTTTTTTACCAGCGTGGAGCTGACGTGTATACTGTCCTGCTCTGCGGGAAGATATACCGCCGTCATTTCGGGATACAGCTTTCTGCTTGCATAAAGGTCGGCGTTTTCATACTCGAAATCTACCGTGTTGCGCACGCCGCGCACGTAAAACGGCGTATTTTCGCGCGCGAGCAAGTCCACCGCCGCGCCGTCGAATACGGTAACCTTTACGCGCGGCTCGTCCGCATATAACTTTTTAAGAAGCGCCGCCCTCTCCTTTTCGGTAAAGAGCGGCGTCTTTGACCTGTTCACCATTACGGCGACGACAACCTCGTCAAAAATTTTAAGGCAGTCGTCGACGGTCTTTTTATGTCCGGTTGTGGGCGGGTCGAACGTGCCCGCAAAAACGCACTTTTTCATTATGTCACCGCTTTGAAAAAACTTAAATACGTCTTGCCGTATTTTCTTTCGTCGTACATTTCAAGTCCGTCCACAGTGCCGCAAAAGCTTACGTCCCGCTCGTAAACGGCGACGCCGCCCGCATTAAGCAAACTGTTTTTTGCAATAATTTCAAGCGCGCGCACGCCCGCGTCCGAGCGGTAAGGCGGATCTATTAAAATAATATCGAACGCTCCGCCACGCGCAAGGCACGCGGCATAATCGCACACCGTGACGGAATAATTTTTTTCGGGTATGCGCGCAAGGTTCTTTTTTAATACCGCTATGCTGTCACGGGAAGCGTCGTTAAAGCCGACGAACTCCGCCCCGCGGGAAATGCATTCTATGCCGAGATTGCCGCTTCCGCAAAACAAATCCAAAACGCGCGCACCGCCCGTTTTGTCAGACAGAATATTGAAAAGACTTTCCTTTACCCTGTCCGCGGTGGGACGGATTTCCGCGCCGTTGAACTGCGCGAGCACCATACCCCTGTACTTGCCGGAAATTATCCTCATCTTTTGGGCTTGTCCTTTATTTTTTGCGCTTCCTCAACCTTCGACTGCCGCTTTTTCTCGCCGCGCGCGCCGATATAATAGGCAAGCGCATGTATGCATACGGGAATTACCACCCATATGAAATTGAGCCAGGGCGAAAGATTTCCTACGGACGGGGCTTCCGAAATAACTATAAACGGATACACCGCCCAGCCGAAAGCGTACTTCAAAATAAATTCGCATACTATATTCGGCGCGACGCACTGTATAAACTGAAAAACAACAAACGGAACGCAGCTTACGGCGCCTATGACAAAGCCCTTCCAAAGCGCGTATTCGCCCGTTTTGTAAAGAGCGCGCTTATCCGCCGTGCCGCCGGCGCGCTTTTTTTCGCCGAGAACGGTGCGCCTGTACGCCGCAAGACCGTTCTGCCTGCCGAAAACGACGTAAGCCCCCGCAAGCAGTATTTCGCCGAAAACAAGGACGAAAACCTGCAAAACGGGCTCCTCGTTATAATCCGCGAAAAGAATTATCGACGTGCTGAATATAAGCTGAAGCATTATGGGAAACGCCGCGCCCGTAAGCATGTCCCTTATTTCGTACAGTATTTTATTGCTTTTTTTATTGTCCGTCGTTTCCATAAGTATATATTCCCTTTTCGCACACAAAAAAATCAAGCGGAACGTCCCACGCGTCGGCGGAAAATTTTTCAATCTGGAAAGAATAGCCCAGCCCGACCTTTAATGTATGCCTGTCCTTTAAAAATTTGTCGTAACAGCCTTTGCCGTAGCCTATGCGGAAGCCGTCGTTATTCACCGCAAGAAGCGGCAGAACCGTCACGTCTATCTGTCCGACGTACGGCGCGCCGAGCGGTTCAAAAATGCCGAAGGCTCCCTTTTTCATATGCTCCGAATAAGCGGCGGCGACAATATTTTCACCCTCCGTGCGCGGCAAAAATACTTTTTTACCCGCCGAAACGAGGGCGTTTATAATTGCCGAAGTGTCCGCTTCCGCAGAGAACGAATTGTAAATGAAAAAGCTGTCGCAGGAGGAAAAAGCGGCAAGAAAATTATCCTTTATGCAACCGTCGGCGACCTCTCTGCGCACGCCGTAAAAATATCTGCGTTTTATTTTAAGCTTTTCGCGTATTTCTTCCTTACCTGACATATACCCTCTCGCTTCGGCGCGTAACGCCTGTAAGAACCTCGTAAGAAATTGTGCCGCTTCTTAAAGCGTATGCGTCCGCGTCGTCCATGACGCAGACCAACTCTCCGCCGCCGTCCGCCACGAATGAATCCATGCAAAGCGTCTTTTCACCGAGCGGCACGGTACGGAAAAACCCGTCCGCATAGCCGCACCTGTACGCGCATAAATCGCCGTAGCCCCTGTCCGCGCGGTTGTAACCCACCCCTCCGCCGATAAACCGCGTGGTCTGGGTGCGGCGGGCGTAAACCTTTAATGCCCTTTCGAAGCCGTCCGCCTTAAAGCCCGCGGGGGCGTAGCCGTATAAAAGTATTCCGCAACGCACGCCGTCGGCTAAATATTTACCTCCGCGGAGAAGCCCTCCGCTTGCAGAAATATGGGCGACAGCCTGCGAATTGACGGCTTTAACCATTCTTTCCGCGTGTCGGAAAATTTCCAACTGAGACGCGCTTGCCGCCGCGTCGTCGGGCGCGTATAAATGAGAATAGACGCCGAGAACGCTTTCGCGCGGAAGCGCTTTAAGAATGTCGGGAAGGGTATGAATATCGCACCCGTGTCTGTTCATACCGGTATTCACCTTAATATGACACGGCGCGCCGCCCACAAGCGCCGCAGTGCTTACGGAATTTACCGTCAGCGTCAGATTATAGGCGCGTGCGCGCGAAACGTCGTAACCGTCGAGCGGCGGCGTCAACACCAGCACGGGCTTGGACACGCCCGCAACGCGCAGGGCAATACCCTCCTCTGTTATGGCGACGCAGAAGCCGTCCGCAACGTCTTCGATATATCTTGAAACTTCTTCCGCGCCGTGACCGTAAGCGTCAGCCTTTACGACGGCGTAAAAATTTGCTCCGCCGGCAAGCTTTTTGATTTTCAAAGCGTTGCCGCGCACGGCGCGCAAATTTATTATAGACAAAGTTCTTTGCATACCGGTATTATATGCCGGAGTTGCATTTAAAGTTAAATGCGCGCTTTGCCCCTGCGGATTACGGGAACCAACGTTTTAGCCAGCAGCGCAGCCAAAACGCACAGCACGGCGTCCTTGGGCATGTAAATAAGATTGCCCGTCAAAAAAAGTTTTGTAAGGTCTGCAACGCCGAGAAGCTTCGCCGCGATTAGGCAATACGGTATCCCCACTGCATAATCGACAAGGAACGCGACAATCGCCGCCGTTAAGTAACGTTTGATACCGCAGGGTTTGTTCCCCGCTATCGCGCCCGCGACAGCCGCCGCGGCTATAAAGCCTATTATGTAACCGAAGGAAGGTTTTAAAACGTAAGCAATTCCGCCGCCGCCCGTAAAAAACGGCAGTCCCGCAAGTCCCGCGAAGCAATATACGCACATGCTTGCCGCGCCCTTTTTCCAACCGAGCAGAAGCCCCGCCAAAACGCTTACCACCGTCTGGAAGGTCAGCGGTACAAGCGGAAAGGGTATGCGTATATACGCCCCCGCCACCATTAAGACGACGAACAGCGCACATTCCGCAATATCCACAGACATAAGCTTTGCTTTTCTTTTCATGCTTACAATTATATAATAACGTTAAAATAATGTCAACCGCAATCCGCGCGCGTTGAAAAAATACGCCTGCCGCGTTGCGGCAGGCGAAATGCTTATTATTCCCACTCGATTGTTGCGGGGGGTTTGGAAGTAATATCGTAAACGACGCGGTTTATATGCCCTACTTCGTTTACAATTCTGTTTGATACTTTTTCCAGAACGTCGTACGGGATACGCGAAAAATCTGCGGTCATAAAATCCGTTGTGGACACGCCGCGCAGGGCAAGCGTATAGTCGTAAGTTCTTCCGTCGCCCATGACGCCTACCGAACGCATATCAGTCAGCACGGCAAAATACTGGTTTATATCCCTGTCAAGCTTAGCCGCGGCGATTTCCGCACGGAAAATCGCGTCCGCGTCCTGCAAAATTTTTACTTTATCTTCCGTAATATCGCCTATTATGCGGATAGCAAGTCCGGGACCGGGGAAAGGCTGGCGCCAAACAAGTTTTTCGTCCAGACCGAGCGCCGTACCCAGCGCGCGCACCTCGTCCTTGAATAAAAGACGCAAAGGCTCTACTATTTCTTTAAAGTCCACATAGGAGGGCAGTCCGCCCACGTTGTGGTGAGATTTGATTACAGCCGCGTCGCCGAGACCGCTTTCTATTACGTCGGGATAGATAGTGCCCTGCACGAGGAAGTCGACCTTGCCTATCTTTTTGGCTTCCTCCTCGAAAACGCGGATAAATTCTTCGCCGATTATTTTACGCTTTTTTTCCGGCTCGGAAACGCCTTTAAGCTTTTTAAGAAAGCGCTCCCCCGCGTTGACCCTGACGAAATTCACGCCGCTGTCCGCAAACGCCGCCTCCACCTCGTCGCCCTCGTTTTTACGCATAAGACCGTGGTCTACGAAAATGCAGGTAAGTCTGCCGCCTATTGCGTTTGCCAAAAGCTTGCACGCGACAGAGCTGTCCACCCCGCCCGAAAGCGCGAGTAAAGCTTTACCGTCGCCTATTTTTTCGCGCAGCTCGCGCGTGGCGGTTTCCGCATAACTTTGCATAGTCCAGTCGCCCTTACAGCCGCACACGTTGAAAAGAAAATTGCCGAGCATGTCGAAGCCCTGTTCCGTATGGTTCACCTCGGGGTGAAACTGCGTGCCGTAAAATTTCCTTTCGGGATTTTCAATTGCGCCGAAGGGGCATTTTTCGCTGTGCGCCGCCGAACGGAAGCCGTCGGGCAATTTTTTTATGTAGTCGTTATGGCTCATCCAGACGACGGACTTCTTCTTTAAGCCTTTGAACAGCAGCGACTTTGTATCGAAATTGCAATCCGTCCTGCCGAACTCCGCCGCCGAATCCTTATCCGCCGCGCCTATTTCGCCGCCTAAGCCGTAAACGAGAAACTGCGCGCCGTAGCATATGCCGAGTATGGGAACGCCGAGGTTGAAAATTTCCTTATCAGCTTTGGGGGAGTCGTCAAGATAAACCGACTTTGGTCCGCCCGTAAAAATAATGCCTTTAAGGTCCATTGCGCGTATTTCTTCCACCGGCGTTTTGTAAGACTTAACTTCGCAATAAACATTGTGCTCGCGCACTCTCCTTGCTATAAGCTGGTTGTACTGACCGCCGAAATCCAATATCAAAACTTTTTCGTGCTGCATTAAATTCCTCTCGTAAATTTTATTAGGCGAAAGCATACGCTTCCGCCGTGATAATCAGTTTTTGGGTGAGTAGTTGGGGGCTTCCTTGGTAATGGAAATATCGTGGGGATGACTTTCCGCAAGAGAAGCCGCCGTCATTTTGACGAACTTCGCGTCCTTTCTCAGCTTTTCCACCGTGCCGCAGCCAACATAGCCCATGCCCGCACGCAGACCGCCCATAAGCTGGAATATAATATCCGCAAGCGCGCCGCGGTAGGGAACGCGCCCCTCCACGCCCTCGGGGACGAATTTTTTCGCGTCCGCCTGGAAATATCTGTCTTTGCTTCCCTTTGCCATTGAGGGGAGAGAACCCATGCCGCGGTAGGATTTGAAGCTTCTGCCTTGATAAATTTCAAGCTCGCCGGGGGACTCTGCCGTGCCAGCGAAAAGAGAGCCTATCATGACCGCGCTTCCGCCTGCCGCAAGCGCCTTGACTATATCGCCCGAATATTTGATACCGCCGTCGGCTATTATGCGTTTACCCATTTTATCCGCCTGCTCCGCACAGTCCATAACCGCGGTAAGCTGAGGCATGCCTATGCCGGCAACTATACGCGTCGTGCATATCGAGCCGGGACCTATACCTACTTTAACGACGTCAGCGCCCGCGTCGATTAAATCGCGCGTGGCGTCCGCCGTAACGACGTTGCCCGCAACAAGGGGAATTTGCGGGTAAGCCTTTTTAACTTTCGCCACCGCTTGAACAATGCCCTTGCTGTGACCGTGCGCCGAGTCGAGGACTATCATATCAACTTTCGCCTGAACGAGAGCCGCAACCCTGTCCAGAACGTCGGGGGAACCGCCGATTGCCGCCGCGGCGAGAAGTCTGCCGTTTTTATCCCTCGCGCTGTTGGGGTATTGAATCGATTTTTCTATATCCTTTATTGTAATAAGCCCCTTCAAATAGCCGTTTTTATCGACTATAGGAAGCTTTTCTATCCTGTGTTTACCGAGAATTTTCTGCGCTTCCTCCAAGGAAGTACCCTCGGGTGCGGTGACTAAATTTTCTTTGGTCATCACGCTTGCGATAGGCTGGTCGAAATTCGTTTCGAAGCGCAAATCGCGGTTTGTGAGTATACCGACAAGTTTGCCGTCCTCGGTTATGGGAACGCCGCTTATTTTGTACTTTGCCATAAGCTCGCACGCGGCCTTGACGGGCGCGTCGGGCGTTAAATGGAACGGGTCGGTTATTACGCCGTGCTCGCTCCTTTTTACCTTGTCGACCTGTAACGCCTGTTCCTCGACAGACATGTTTTTATGAATTACGCCTATGCCGCCCTCGCGCGCCATTGCAATGGCAAGCTTACTTTCCGTAACGGTGTCCATCGCCGCGCTTATAAGGGGTATATTCAAATTAATACCCTTGCACAGCGTGGTACGCAAATCCACGGTAGACGGAAGTACGTCGGACGCCGCAGGCACCAGCAAAACGTCGTCGAAAGTCAAAGCTTCTTTTACAATTTTATTCATAGCCTCTCCTCAAGTAAATTAAAGTATATTTGCTAATTTTTCGTAATTCAGTTCGGTAAGCACGTCCTTCAAATCGCTTTTTTCCTTAGCCGTGCCTTTTTCGGAAACCGCAACGGTAAGCTTTATAAAGCCCGCTTCCGTTCCGCTTATCCCCGCGCTCTTTACCGCGGAAGAAAAGTCGCCGCGCCTGTACTGCGAGTAAGCAATGTTTCCGCAGGCAAAGCTTTTATAATCCACATTGGTTTTCGCGGTTTTCTTTTCGCAAACGGCGCCGAAGTTTTTGTCCGCAATAAGCTTTTCGCCGTATTTTACAACCAGCTTGTCCTTGCCGCAAAGTATACTGTCGTCAAGACAGCGCGACAGATCGTCCGAATTTTTGGTATACTTGTAGCGTAAATCCGCACAGGTTACCGCAAAGGAATAGTTACCCGTCCTCTCGCATGCGGAAGCCATGGTCTGGGGCGAGCAAAGTATCCACATGGAAAACACCAACAGAGTGCACAGGCAAAGCCCCGCAAAAGTTATACAAGCTTGTCTGACGATTAATTTATTCAAAACCGACGCCTTTTCATAAGAATTGTATATTTAAATTATTCTATCATAACCGCGTTTAAAATGCAACTGTTTGAAAAATATAAAATTATTATTCATATTATCGGTTGTACAAAATATATTGAAGTATGAGAAAATTTATATTTATCGCCGCGGCGGCATGCGCGGCGGCGTGTCTTTTTACGGGTTGCAAGAAAAACGTAAACTATCTGGACTACATTTCCGAAAAGCGTACGGACATTTATCTGTATTCCGACGACGGTCTTGAAATAAAAATTTACAAGTCCGAAAAAGAAACGCCTTACAGCGCGGACGGAATTAAAGGAAACATGGGCAAGCTTTGCGAAATTTTCGTCACGTTGCCCAAGAACGCCGAAACCGTTGAAATAAGCGTCGGCGGGATTAACGGAGAAATGAGTTACCGCGCCGTCGAAAACTGCTATTACATAAGCGCCGCAGACGGCGGATTTGACGGGGAAAGCGCTTCGGTCACGCTTGTGTGCGACGACAAAAGCGCCACCTATACCGCGCAAAGCGTGCTTTACGACGGGGTAATGAACTGCGAACAGGCTGTTAAATGCGTCATAGATTACAACACCGAACTTTTCAAGTCGATGACGACCGACAAGCTTTTCGACGGTGAAATTTTCGTCAGGCTGTTGTACGACGAAGGGTGCTATTATTTTGTGGGAGTGTGCGATAAAAACTCTAAAATAACCGCCTACCTTGTAGACGGCGAAAGGGGCAAAATTATCGCACAGCGCGAAATAAACGGATAATAAGACCCGACCGCTTTACGAAAAAGCAAATAACCCGAATGCGCGTTCAATACGCGCCG
>ERZ779626.737-NODE-737-length-17894-cov-6.987667_pt1 | contig 17894 bp, 23 predicted proteins | sample MGYA00514209_ERZ779626 | MGnify/ENA primary metagenome ERZ779626 (study PRJEB29562, sample SAMEA4376713) | mouse gut metagenome | isolation source: Cecum | study: EMG produced TPA metagenomics assembly of the A DSS colitis mouse model was used to assess the...
TCATCTCCTGCCTTTTTTCGTTCAAGGAAGGAGGCCGGAAACAGGAATTCACAGATCCAATGGCAAAATAAAAAGAAAAGAGGTAAAACGAATGTCACAAACAACAGAACGTATCTATGAGCTGGTAGACAAACTCAACCGCTACCGCCACGAATACTACAATGAAGATGCACCCAGCGTATCCGATGCCGTCTATGACCATCTCTATGATGAGCTGGCGCGTGCAGAGAAAGAAACAGGGATCATCTTAAGCAACTCCCCCACCCAGACCGTGGGCTATAAGGCTGTCAGCAGCCTGGAGAAGGTACGGCACCCCATCCCGCTGCTCTCCTTGGATAAAACCAAAATGGTGAGCGAGCTGGCTTCTTTCACCAAAGACCATGCTACTCTGCTCATGCTGAAGCTGGACGGCCTGACCGTAAAGCTCGTTTACGAAGACGGGAAACTTGTGGAAGGCTCCACCAGGGGCGACGGCGATGAAGGGGAACTTATTACCCACAACGTAGCCGCCTTCCGGAATGTGCCGCTGTCCATCCCGTATAAGGGGCACCTTGAATTATCAGGCGAGGGATTCATCCATAAGAGCGATTTTGAACGTCTGAAGGATACTCTTGCAGGAAGCGATGGAAAACCCTACCGCAATGCAAGGAACCTTGCCTCTGGCTCTATCCGGTGTCTGGATGCAAACACCTGCAGGGAACGGGAAATCAGCTTTTTTGCCTTCAATATCCTTGCAGGCATGGACGAATTTGAGGATATAAGGGACAGCCGCAGCGCACTGCTGCTTTCCATGATTGATTTCGGTTTTGGAATCTGTCCTTTTGTGCCGGTTCCGGCAGGCGCCTCCACAGAAGAAATTGAAAAGCAGATCCAGAACCTGCAGGACCTTGCGGAGGCTTCGGACATTCCCATCGACGGGATGGTGCTGCGGTATGACAGCCTTTCCTATTCTGCAGGTCTCGGCAGGACCGGCCACCATTACAATGACGGCATTGCCTTCAAATTCGAGGATGACACCTATGAAACAGTCTTCCGGTCTATTGAATGGCAGACAGGACGCAGCGGCGAAATCGCACCTGTTGCTGTTTTTGACACAGTGGAGATTGACGGCTGTGAGGTATCCAGGGCAAGCCTCCATAACCTGACTTTTATCAAAAACCTTGAACTGCACCCCGGATGCCGCATCCTGGTATCCAAACGGAACATGATCATCCCCCATGTGGAGGAGAACCTTGACCGTGGCGCATATAAGGACATGGTGCCGGATACCTGCCCTTGCTGCGGGCAGCCCACACGCATTTATACCAGAACTGGTGACAAAGGACGCATGGTGGAAACGCTCCACTGTGACAATCCTGAATGCGGCAGCCGCATCCTCCAGCGTTTCGTCCACTTTGCGGAAAAAAAGGCCATGAACATCAGAGGACTTTCTGAGGCAACGCTGGACCAGCTCATCCGGATCGGCGCCTTAAAGGGCTATCAGGATCTATACCACCTTGACCGCTACCGTGAGGAGATCACCGCACTGGAGGGCTTCGGGGAGAAATCCTATGAAAACCTGATCGCTTCCATCAATGAGAGCCGCAACACGACATTCGTGCGCTTTGTGGTGGCAATGGACATCCCCCTGATCGGCAGGACTGCCAGCAGGATACTGGACAGGCATTTCCACGGCAGCCTACGGGAGCTGCAACTGGCCGCACTGGACCGCTTTGACTTTACCTGTCTTGATGGGATTGGTGAAATCATGAGCAGCAACCTCCATAAGTGGTTCCGCAGCTCAGACCATCTTTTGTTATGGTGCAGCTTACAGAAAGAATTAAACTTTGAAAATGGTTTGGATGCAGAGGCATCCGGAGAGGAGAACACTATGAACGGAACAGATAACAAATTTGCAGGATGCACTATCGTAGCCACAGGAAAGCTGGAGAATTTCACCCGTGACGGCATCAATGCCAGGATCATCAGCCTCGGTGCCACACCCGGCAGTTCCGTCACCAAAAAGACGGATTACCTGATCTGCGGTGAAAAGGCCGGAAGCAAGCTGGCAAAGGCACAGCAGCTCGGTGTAAAGATCCTGACAGAACAGGAATTTCTGGAGATGACTGCTTCCTGAGTGTGACTGTTCAACACCGGATTTTACCTGATCCCCAAATGCAGATAACACAGCCTGCATTTGGGGCATGAAAGACAAAGGAGGATACGACAGATGAACATTTTAGGTATTCCGCTGCAGGTGACATTAACAGATCTTCCAACCGGAAACACACCAGCAGAAACACCCCCGGAAAATATAACCATTTATGAGGATGATATTACGGCTGTCCTCTGGCAGCGGTGGAGCGCCTGCTATATGCTGTATGACTGGAATATGCTCCATGCTGATTCCGCTTACGCCAGCAATAAGTATACATGGATAGAGCAGGTATGCAAACGGCTGGAAGGTACATCCATAAATGCCGGGACTTTGGAAAATACCCTGACTGATACGTTCAACCACATTCTGCTTGAGAGTGTGGAAGACTTCATCCAGACGCATATGAAAGTATGGGAATGTGACCGGTTAACGGTTGAATTCCCTGTTGCAAGAGTAGTATCGGAACTTTTTACTGTAAAACCAAAAGAAGGGAGACGGGAACCTGGTGCGCCGGGTTCCCCTTTTCACATATGCCAAAAGTAAAGTTACTCGACGAATGCTGCCATAAATGCGGCAGCCGGATGAACAGCTGGGACAGGCGGCTCACAAACACATTCAAAGTAGTGGACACCTGTGAGCGCTGTTTCTGCAGCATATATGACATGGACAAGGATGCCTTCCGCAAGCAGATGGAAGATTTCTTTGATATGCGCCCCTGCCAGGGGCTGTAAGGAGGCGGACATGAATCTGGAATACAACAAACTGACCACCGGACTGCTGGCCCAGGGCTTTACTGCAGACAATCATCCGGACTATGTAAAGCTGCCCGGCTGCATACCCGACAAAAACAACCCGCTAAAAAATTATGACGGCGGCTTTGTATACCAGGGCAGCTACACCGACAGCCTCATCTATAAAACCGGCTGCGGGAAGTTCGTAAAAGGAAAGAATGTCCTGCATGATATGGGCTACATGGGGATCGACTGGTGCCATGAGAATGATAACCCGGTAATGCGCTGTCCCTATGACAATCCTGAATGCAGCAGGAACAATCCCCTGCTGCATGGAACCCACGGCGGCATGCTCCGCGCCCAGTGCTGGTGCGAATGCCACAAAACTGCCGAGCCTTACGATTACCAAAACAGCATAGAGCTGGCAAACGCGGAACGTGAGGCGGAGCGCAGGCGGAAATATGAGGAATATGTATCAATGCACCACGGCAGGGTATGCGCAAACCATATGTACTATGATGAACACACGCGCACCTGGTCACAGCGCTATGAGCCGCATCAATGCTTCCGCAGGTGCTGCTCCCATTTCTGCCCGATACAAAACCGTGAACTGAGCAAAAAGCGCGGGAATGTATATTATGACCTGAAGACCACCCGCATCCGGCAGGACGGGACCCTGTTCGACGGTGAAAAGATCGTATCGGTCACACGCGGCATCCGCTACTATGACCACCCTGTCAGCATGGACATATGCAAGGCTTTTGTAAAGCTGCAGGGCGGCAGAATCTATGAGGAATACAAATGGAACCACTCCCAGCTCTGGGCTTTGGACAGGACTTTCCAGGCGGAGATCTTAAACATCCGCGCTGAGTCCAGGCCAAGCCGGGACCTGATGCAGGACCTGCAGGACATCAAAAACGGCATTGAGATCCGTTATGACGCTGACCTGCGGAAAGCTGACAAAGAGCAGAAAAGCCGGAAACGCGCGGAGGCCATGGAAAAGAAAATACAGGTGCTTGAACGGAAGCTGCTGGATGTGGGCTATGAAAACCTGGAGCCATACTCCCTAGATAAAATCCATGCCGACAAATGGCTTACGTCGGAGCGGATACGGGAGCTGGCTGAGATACGGGAACAACGGATGCAGGAGGAAAAAAATCAGCCGATGCAGCTCAGCCTGCCCCTGGATGTGCTTTTTCCATGAAAATTTTTTCAAGTATTTGCGCCCTGCGGAGTCTTTATTTATTGAGGGCATGAAACATTCACAACAAGAAACTGTATACGATTTAAGAAAGAGAGGTATTATTTATGACAAACACAACCAAAACCATTCAGGAACTGAACCTGTCAGATGGCTTCCTTTTCGCAAAAGTAATGGACGATAAGGAAATCTGCAGAAAAGTATTGGGGAAGATACTGGGAATCCCCATACAAAAAGTTTCAATTCCTGACGACCAAAGAACAGCCGATATTCCCCATGGCAGCCAGGGCATCCAGCGGTACGCATATTCCAGTGATGACAAAGATACGGTCTACAATATAAAGATGGAATGCCTGAACCAGCATAAAGCCATGCTCCCCCAAATGGCAAGGTATTATGAAGAAAGCATGGATTCCGGCATCATTTCTGCCGGGCTGGACTGTGGGAAACTGAAAAAATCCTATGTCATCTTCATCTGCAGATTTTACCCGTTTACGGAGTGACGCGATATCTACACCTTTGAAAACCGGTGCAGGTAATATCCTTCCCTTTCCCTTGGGGACGAGGCAACTAAGATATTCCTGAACACCAAAGGAACGGTTAATGATGTGGATCAGGAAATGCTGGATTTTCTCACCTACATGGAAAACACTGCCGATGCTTTTGCGGCACAGGCAACCAGTCCGCTGGTCAGGGAGATCCATAAAAGAGTAACTGAAATAAAACAGAATGAGGATATGGCGGATGAATATGCAGACTTTGCTATGTCCCTCTGTGAACGCAGCATGAAATAAGGTGATACCGGCCCAGCATCTGCTGGTCCTTATTCAAATATCCGGCTGTCGGCGCTTATCACATATAAAGCTCCCATCCAAAACTGTAAAACAATTTTCAAACCGCAACTGACAAAACGGCGGCACCATGCTATAATGGGAAAAGGGGGATGGCTTTTATGTAAGATCATGCAGACGGATACCGCAAACCCTGAAAATAACTAATACGGAGGATATGATGTCAGAAGGAATTGCATATCAGAACAAGGATATTCTGTTTAAGATCCTTGGCCAGACCTACAAAGAAAAAAGCTTTGCGGCATACGGAATTGATCTCCCGCCTATCCGGGAGCTGCTTCCGACAAACCTGCCGAAAATCTCAGCAAACGAAAAAGACATTGACAACCTGTTCCTGTTGGCAGACGGAACCTATGCCATTGTTGACTATGAAGCTGAGTATAAAAAACTGAATAAGATAAAATACCTGAATTATATTGCGCGGGTTATGGAAAAATACTATAAAGAAAATGAGAACTTTGATCTGCGCCTGATTGTCATCTACACCGGTGATGTAAAAAGCGCTGAACCCAATTTTGAAACCAAATGCCTTACACTCCGCACAGAGCAGGCTTTCCTTTCCCACATAGACGGTGAGGCGGCATTTAACATGATCCGTCAGAAAATCCACTCTGGTACATTGCTTGAGGATGATGACCTGATGAAGCTTGTTATCCTGCCCCTGACAGTCCCCGGTTCCAAAGGGAAACAGGAAATGCTGGAAAAAATTGTGGATCTGGCAGAGCAGATACCAGATGAGGAACAACGGATTTTTACCCTTTCCGGCGTGATAGTTGCAAGTGACAAATTCATCAACAGAGATTACATGGAACAAATAAGGAGGCGCATCAACATGACACAGTTAGGACAGCTTTATGAAAAGGAAAAGATTGAGTATGCAAATAATAAGGTACGAGAGAATTCCATAAAAGAAAGAACGCAAATGGCAAAGTCTATGCTGGATGAAGAAATTGATTTAATAAAAATAATGAAAGTTACCGGTCTGACCGAAGCAGAACTTCTCCGCCTTCAGGAAAAAAGTGTAACTGTTTGATTCTCAGTAGGTATTAGGGGGAAGTATTTGCTTCCCCCCGATTTCATAAATAATCATTAAGCAAGTCTATGATTTTTTACAGATTATAGTCAAAATACATGGAGAATCAACATGACACAGTTAGGACAGCTTTATGAAAAAGAAAAAATTGAATACGGAAACCAAAAAATACGGGAAATGGCTCAAAAAATGTTAAATCGTGATATTAACGTTATTGATATTATGGAAGTTACCGGCCTGACAGAAGATGAACTTCTCGGCCTCCAGGAAAAAAGCGTAACCGTTTGATCCTCAGCAGGTATTAGGGGGAAGTATTTGCCCCCCTAGTTTCATACATAGCTGGTAAGCAATTATATAATTTTTTTACAGGTTATAGGCAAAATACAGGGAGAATCAACATGACACAGTTAGGGCAGCTTTATGAAAAAGAGAAAATTGAATACGGAAATCAGAAAGCAAGGGAAAAAGCCATGGAAATGGCTAAATCTTTAATGGATGAAGGTGACGACCTTATTAAAATTATGAAGGTTACTGGACTGACTGAGGCAGAGTTACTTCGCCTTCAGGATGAAAATGTAATGGTATAAAAGGTATGCGCAATGACTTAGGACCGGTTTTCGCCGGTCCTTTTCTATTATGATATATCTTCAGTTTAGGAGCGTTTGCGGAAGGATTTGAACCTTCGGTGCGTTGCCGCACACCATCTTAGCAGGATGGCACCATAAACCACTCGGACACGCAAACGTAAAGTGGATGGGGCAGGACTCGAACCTGCGGTGTTTCTTTGTAACGGATTTACAGTCCGCTGCCCTCGCCGCTGGGCATACCCATCCGTGGGGTGACCAGGGGGAATCGAACCCCCGTGAGCAGAGCCACAATCTGCCGGACTGCCACTGTCCTATGGCCACAGTAGCTCCTGCGGGACTTGAACCCGACATCTCCGGCTTGAGAGGCCGGCGTCCTAACCTTTAGACTAAGGAGCCTTAATGATCCCCATGGGACTTGAACCCAATACCTCCGGCTTGAAAGGCCGGTGTCCTGACCTTTAGACCAGGGGACCTTATTGCAGGCATATCTCAGCCCGCTATTTTTATTATTTCTTTTTTCCTTTTCATGCGCTGATCTGTATCTGGTCTGCCGTATCAGTAACCAGAATGTCATCCACGCGCACCTGCAGGACTGCTGCAAGCACCACCAGATTGTCTATGGTCGGCAGCGCCACGCCCTGCTGCCACTTGTATATGGCCTGCGGTGTGGCAAATCCGAAAATATCCTGCAGATCCTTTACTGACAATCCTGCCTGCTTCCGCAACCTTCCAATGTTCTGTCCCGTCCTTGCCATATCTATAACCGGCAAATTCACCATGATCCTCACCTCCTGTTATCAGACTCAATATACAGGCGGTCATGCTCCATATGGGACTCGAACCCATGACTCCTCGATTAAAAGTCAGGGATGTTCTTTATCCGAGGATGTACTATATCCTCTGTGCTCCTCCCAGCTGAGCTAATGGAACATAAAAAATACCGCCTACCTCATTTAAGATAAGCGGTACATGAAATCCATGTTCTATTTCCGGCAGCCTCCTAAAGACCTGCCACCGGACATTACACAGTTTTTCGCCTTTTTCTTATCTTGCATGAGCGCATCTTAACCAGACTCTGTTCTTTTTCTTTACTGAACAGTGCCTCATAATGTTCGCTATGCAGATAATATGCGAAACCATTCGCAGCGAAATTAACTGTTGTCATGATCTTTTCCTTTCTGGACTCATCCGGTCCGCTTCGTTTTCTAACTGTAACCACTATAACACCAATTCTTCGGTTTGTCATTATACTGGTAATATAATTTTACAGACAGCTTACTCCACCCTCACCTCCAGTCCGTCCAGCTTCAGTCCCGGCAGACCCACCAGATACCATTCCCTGTCCATGCCCATCTCCACACGGGCGGGAATCCAGACTTCATTCAGCTTAAACTCGAAGACCTCCCCACAGTGGATACCGCCATAATCACGCTTATCGCCGTCCTCATCAATATAGTGGAAATTGTACCTCCCACTTCCCTTATCATAAAACAATGTACCCTGCTTCATAAACAGCCCTCCTTAAATATGTTTCTATATAATAAAGATTCCCTTACTTCTATTTCCTTGAAATTTTCCGCAAGTTTTTTATAAATTTTATCTAAACAGAAAAGTCCGCTGCGGTCTATTCCTTCTCCCTGTCAGTCATATCCGCACAGACATTCTTTATGGAATTGAACGTCACCTGAAGCATGTGGGACCAGTTTTCCCCCGCCCTGCAAAGGACATCCAGCTTCTGCACCAGCACTGGCAGATAATATTCAATACTCTTATCACTCTTTTCATCCATATTCCCAGCCGAAAATCCCACATTAACCTCGTCAATTCCGGCACCCAGGATCACATCCAGGTTCTCTGCAATCGTTCCCAGTATGACCTTCTCCAGCTGGTCTGCCGTCTGGAAAAACAGGAAGGTTTCAAACTCCTCCCCGGATGCCAGCACATAAAAGATATTCCTGCCGTTGACGCCAAACGCCACATCCGCATCCCATTCATTAAAATAGTCCCTGTACTTTTCCATGACCTGCAATATCTTTTCCTTCTCCATAACCTTTTCCTCGCTCATAACTTTTCCTCCTCTGCACCTTTCAGCTCTGCTTCATACTTTTTGACCAGCCGGTAGAAACTGTCCTTCTTAAGCCCGGTGAGAGTCATAGCCTCCTTTGCGGAGATCACGCCGCCTTTCCATCTTTGGTAACAGTCCTCCCAGTTCTCCGGGTACTCCACCCTCGGCCTGCCCAGATGCCTGCCGCCTGCCTTCGCAACCTCTATTCCCTGCCGCTGCAGTTCGTGCCGCTCTGTCCAGTCTTCGTCCGCTACATAAGCGAACACTGCCAGCACCACATCCGTGATTAACTGCCCCACCAGCTCCTTTGATTGTGTGGTATCCAGGATGGGCATGGATGTCACCCGGATATCAGCACCAATCTCTTTTGTGATGTGGAACCACTCCTTGTAGATTTCGCTGTAATTCCTCCCGAACCGCTTCAGTTCCGTCACCACCAGCAGGTCGCCTTCCCGCAGGATGTTGTCAACCAGGGAGCGGTACACCGGGCGCTCAAACTGCCTCCCTGACTCCTTCTCCACATATATGTCACGCTCGTCGATGCCCTCCTCGTCCCGCAGGATATGTACCTGCCGGTCCAGGTTCTGCTCCCGGCTGCTCACACGGGCATAGCCAAATTTCTTTGCCGCCATGATGCGCCTCCTTTCCATAAACTTTCGTGTCGCTAAAGGTATACCTTTGGAGATATGCCTTCCGGCAGGCATATCCCCCTGTTTTTCTGTCGCAAAAGGTCTGTTTTCTTTATTGCGACATCGCAGGGATGCCGGATACCTTTAGCGACACATCATTTTATACGCAGGGGACGCCCAAAACACAGCAGCCCCCTGCAGAATTACCCGGTATGCCTATCCGGTCCCCAAAGTTTCGGCACCGGCTAAACCCTGAATTTCCGGATACAGTTTAACAGGGTTGCCGAAAGCTCCTGGTACAGATCCTCCTCAAACACGTTCTGCTCCATGGCGTTCTTGATCAGCAGCGGACGGTACATCCTGAAGATCTCCTCCTGCGCCGCCCTATCCCCTGCCTTTGCCTGCTCCAGCAGTTTCTCAAATTCCATCTTTCCCATTCATCTCCTTCCGCAATTTCCTGAGTACATAGTAATATGCCATCTCAGCCTGTTTTGCCTCCATTTGGAACCGCTCTCCCAGTTCCGCAAAAGTAAGCTCCCCATAGACCCTGGCAAACAGGATCTCCCTGTCCCTGCCTTTCAGCCGGCTTATTGCCTTTGCCAGGTGGTCGCTCTCCAGCCGGGCCAGCAGCTCTCCGTACCTCTGCCAGTCCCGGAAGATAAAATCTGTATGTTCATTTATATAGGCGCGGTACTGCTCGTCAAAGTCCGTATAGTTGCGCTCCAGCAGATCCTCCTGTGCAAGGTCCATGCCCTGCAGCCGGTATTTCCGTTCCCAGTATTTCTTCCGCGTATTCCCCACTGCCGCCACAAGGTATGCGGTAAAGCGGTTCTGTACGGAATCCGTATGTTTTTCTTTCATCCTTTCGTCCTCCAGTCATTTTCTGCTGCGTTAAGACCGCAGGACCGGAGGCCCCCTGATGGTACAGGCTCCAACTACCCTGGCTGCAAAAGAAAAAGAACCATTATCCGCCCAAAATGCCGGATAACCGTCCTTTTCCCATGATTTTCTGCTTTCCACAAAATAGTAGCGTATTGCGCTACCATAAAGGGGCTGTCGTATCCCATAAAAGAATATGATTTTTTTAACGAAATTCCCCTGCCGATGCCCGGCTTAAGACCATTCCCCAATGTCTGCCATGCGTCCTCTCCCATGGCACAAAAAAGACACCCAAATAAGACTCTGATGAACCATGTTTTTTTGTTCACCAGAAATCTGGGTGTTTAGTAGTTTATTACGCTACTTTTTAGTGCGTCATTGCCATTTTTACTTTTATGGGGTATGGCAATACACTACTATCAGGAGGTGATTAAGATGTCTCTATCAATCAAAGATGCCCGTATATTCAGTGCTGCCTTAAAGAATGCAAGGAAAAAGAGGAAACTCACACAGGCTGAGTGCGCGGAGCTGCTCGGCCACTCCGTTTCCTTCCAGAAGGATCTGGAGCGCTGCCGCTGTTCCACAAGCATTGAAGGTTTTTTCCATATCTGCAGGACTCTCAATATATCTGCGGATGACTGTATTTTTCAGGACGGGCACGACAGAACCGGCTCTACATACCAGACCCTGATGCGGCTGCTCCCACGGTGCGATGAAAAAGCCCTGGCCGCCCTTGCAGCCGCTGCAGCTGTACTTGCAGGGGCAGGTCCTGACGGCCCGCCTGCGGAACCCCCGGAAGACCTTCCCGGCAGTCAGACGTAGTATGTAGCAAAAAAACAGAAAAGCCTGCCGTCCAGATTTTGTTATCTGCTCCGCTGGCTTTTCTGCGCTGTTTCATGGGAAAGATGCCCATGCCTGTTTTTAAGTGATGAAATAAGTTTCAGCTGAATGATCTACAAATATCTATGTCCCGCTTCCGGGACGGATTCCCCTTAATCCATACAGGGAGTTGTCTCCCTGCTTTCTATATGACTTCCTTTCTACGGGCTGCAGTGCAGCCTTCCTGTAAAACGCTCCTTTCTTTATGCGGTGGATATTTTTATTTGCGAATACCCTGAAATTGCCACAATAGCATGTTACCCTTTCATTATAGATGTAAAGCCGGAAAAGTCTCCAGCTTTGCCCCCACATACAGGTTTTCTCCCCGAAATACAGATATGTTCTTACTTTCTCAAAAATAGATGCTTTCCAAACAAAGAGCCGACAAATTATGATTGCTCACAATTTCATCGGCTCTGCGTCTGTGCGTCTGGCTCTTTGATGACGGTTACTTGAAATTTTTTTACTTCAATCAAACTATTGTGCTTACATTTCGGGCAGTAGAGTGGAAAATTTTTCAATTCTGTATCCTCCCGCATTTGTATCCTCGTTTTATTTCCGCAGGCAGGGCATCGTATCCATTCTGTTTTCTCCATAATGACACCTCATTCCCATCGCAAAAGTCAAAAGAATTTTAAAATACTCAAATTGTTATTTTCGATTTTTGTTTTCTTGAATAGAGAAACTAACATGATATAAGTTTCTATATATTCCCCCTTTTCCCTACAGGGGCAGTGCATGGTTTATAGTTACGTTTTTTGTAAAAGACAACTGCTCATGTATCCGCCTTATAACTGCTTTTATTACTTGCTAATTACTGTCGTATATTCTCCACTCTTGACAGACAGATAATTATAATTTGCTGGAGCCGAGAGCAACGCATATCCGTTACCCAATCCTGATTCAATAGGAATTATCTCTATCATACAAGTACCAGCGCTTTCACTTGACAACTTAAATCCATAATCATTATCAGCGCCAACAACATTTGTGAAAATCCAATAACGCCCATCATACTCTTTCACATAAATGTCATTTGTGGCAGAATCGCATTCCTTTATCCATGACTGTATCTCTGTGGGAGCTTCATCAATCGTTGTTTTATAGGTCAAAACAGAATAAATTTCTTTATCCGCACCCACATCTTCTTTTTGTGGCATACTCGTTATTGTTGCCGCAGTTTCTATAACTAACTCTTTTTCTTCTTCTGTGATAGTTCCCTGCTCCTGCATAAAATCACACTGACTTTTGACCTCTTCAACAAGTGTTTCTAAATTATTAAATCCTGAAAGTGAAGTATATCCGTCTTTCCGTACCAAAACGAACTTAATGCTGCCATCCGTTGTGCCGCCGCTTGGTTTATCGCTTTCATCTGCTCCATTGCAGAAAATGTAAAATACTCCATTTTCCTGCATAACAGTATGTTTGAATGAATCTGTTCCATTTTCTCTTGTAATTGGTTGGGCCGCATAAGCTCCAATAGCAAAACCCCCAATAGATAACAAAACCACTGCCATAAAAGAAACTGCTGCAATTAACTTTGTTTTTTTCTTGAAATTCATAATAGCACCTAACCTTTCTTTTAATTGTTCTGCTTCCTCTGTTAAAGTGACGGAAGCCAAAGAATTTTTATAATTATTGGTTGACTTCAAAAAAGAAATCAAAGTATCTCCATACTCGCGCCTTGCCTTGTCGTCAAGTACGGATATAACTTTTTCATCACATGATAATTCACAGGACCTGTTCACTTCCTTTTCCAGTAAATATACAAAAGGGTTAAACCAATGGACGCATACGACAATCTGTATAAACCATTTGTAAAACATATCTTTCTGTTTGTAGTGAACCAGTTCATGCACAAAAATATGAGACAATTCTTTATCTTCCAATTTGCCAACAGGTAAAATAATGCTTGGACGGAAAAAACCAATCAGCATAGGGGAAGCAATCAGCGAATTATAAGATAGTTCCACTCTTGTTTTGATATTCAGTTTTTCTTCACAATCAGATAGCAGATTTAGGATTTTAATATCCGACACCTCAATATTGCCTGCTTTGATATACCGGATAAAGTCTTGATAAATCGTTATCTTACGGACAAAAAGAACCAATGCCAATGCTGACCATACAAAAAACAGGTAACTGTATAAATCAAATGACTTGCGTATGGCAGTAGCAGTTGTATTCTTTGCCTGTATCGGATCTGTTTCATTATTATCCGCATATTCCGGAACAGACACATTGGGGATTGTAGGAATTTCATTCGTTATTGCTGCTGTGTCGAACTTTTCAAACAGGTTTCCAACAATCGTAACGTCGGGAGTAAACGGAAGCAGAAAACGCAATGCTACAATTATCCAAATATAATACTGCCAACGTCTACTGAATATATTTTTACAAAACTGTTTTAATCCCAAAATCAGCAGTAATAGCAGTGTGCCCGAAACAGAAAGCGATAGTAGTATCTTTATAAATTCATTCATTTTCTTTTCTCCAAAATGTTTCAATCTCTTTCAATTCTTCTGCAGAAAGAATATCCTGCCGCAACAATGTAGAAACTAAATTTTTCACATTCCCGCCATAGACTTTATCAAGAAAACTGTGTGTCTGCATGGTCTGATATTCTGCTTCTGTTACAGTAGCCACATATTCATTCCGTCTGCCAATTTTCTTGACCTTTAGAAACTTTTTTTCTCCCAGCCGTGAAAGCAAAGTAAGTACAGTGTTGTTTTTCCATTCATTTTTGTCTTTTTCCAGTTCCTCCATGATGAGGGAGTATAACGCCGCCCCTCCGTTCTTCCATATGATTTTCATTAGTACCAGCTCGGATTCAGAAATTTGCTGTGCCATATTGTCCTCCTTTTATCTTAACGCTTTGTAGGTATACACTTATATTAACACTTTGTAGGTTATAATGCAATACCTAAAAAATTAAGAATCTATTAAAAAAACGAGGAATCTGCAATAGACATTAGGAGCAAAACAGAGAGAACTAAAATCCCTATTTGCTCCTTTATTATTACTACAAAAATGACAATTTATTTAATCCCCCAAAGACCAACCTGCATATTTGAAAGCCATAATATCTCAACCGCTTTAAACCCGCAATTGTTTTACTCTGTATCTGTTTGTCCGGCATTTTCCACTATTTGACTATCTGCACCAGCAAAATTTTCCATACTGTTTGAAGCTCCGCACCCTGTTATCAACAAAACACATGCTGTTACTATAGTAAATGCTATTCGTTTTCCCATACTGCCTCCCTACCTCCATCATGAAAGCTCCTTCAACTTTTCAAGAAACGCCTCATAGAACGCCTTCTCCTGCATAATCATTCTCTGTTCGTCTATACTCCTTACTGGCTGTCCTGCAAGCGGATGATCTAAATCATATATCCACTTATTTACTGCATCGATTGCACTTTCGGCAGAACTCCCCAACAAATCAGTCTGCTCCAACTCACCCTTCGCCCATCTGATAGCAGTCTGAACCCCTGCCGCTGTCATAAAAGAGTGTTCTCCATCAGGAGTTAATATAATCCACATTTTGTAATATGCACACCCGTTTCTTTTTCTGCTTCCATCCAGGCGTGTTTCACTTCATCTGGAGCATTTGCTCCAATCACATCTAATACAGCAGATGGCTTTTCCTGTGCTATTTCTTTATCCGCCTCCGCCACTTTCTGAGTCGCAATCTCCGCAAAACTCTTTCCTTCTTCTACTTTTGCGGCTTTACTGTTCACATATCCCGCCTGATAATAGTCTGCTAATATTCCATTGATACCCATTTTCCCCCTCCAATTTTACAAGTTCTGCATATACTGCTCTCACTTACAACATATAGTTATCCATCAGACGCTCCGCCCCTTTGCAAACGCTTTCCACAATCTGTTTCAAACATTGTTTTGCCTCGGAATCCCGGAAGACATTTAGGGCGCAGATCGCTTCTTCACAGTATCCGCGAATCAGCCGCATCGTATATCCATACCCGTCCGCATCCTCAATCAGTTTGGATATTTCCGCCACTGCCTCCTCCCGGCAGCGCACCCCTGACTGGAGATCCGCCGCAATCTTTCGCAACAGTTCCCCGCAGCCTGGGTATGTAAATGTATGAATTGCCGGAAGAGTATAATACCCGCAGCTAAAATCCTGGTGGACGGTCTTTGCCGCATCCGCATCTGTCGCAATGAAATCCATCAGGTCGTCCCGCAGTTGGAACGCAAGCCCCAGACTTTCCGCGAAGTGTTCAGCTGCCTGTCGTTCGGCTTTATTACATTTCCCTTCATAAGCACCTGCAAGGCAGGCAATCCTGAATACGGAACAGGTTTTCCCGACAATATTCTGCAAATACTGTTCTTCGGAAATCCCGGTATTGAAACGGTTGTCGAACTGCCCAACCTCACCTTCACACAAGATTTCCAAATTTCCAAACAATTCCCGGTACCACGGCTTGTTGACCAAACTGGTACGGCTGATCGCGGAAAAAATCATAAAATCCCCCGCATAGACCGCCATTTCACGCCCAAACTTTTTTTGGACGGAGAGCTGTCCGCGCCGGAGTTCTGCCTCATCAATCACATCGTCGTGCAACAGCGAAGCGGTATGACAAATTTCAATCACCGCCGCGATTTCGGTGGCGTCTATCTGTTTCCCTGCCAACTTTGCACACAAAAGCGTCAAAACAGGACGCAGCTGCTTGCCACGCGCCTGCAGAACCCACTGTAAAATCTTTTGCATCGATGGATTCTGTGACCGGAACATCCGTTCAATGTGCTGGTTGACTCGCGCCAATTCCGATTCGAGCAGTGACAAGCCTTCTAAATCCATTATTTCATATTCGCTACTATTCCGATTTTCCATGTTCCTTTACCTTCAAGTCCTGATTTGTATGTCTTATATATCAGTGTTGTTTCTTCTCGACAAACTTAAATTTGTTTTTACTTTTTAGCTTTAAGAAACACTCCCTTGTTCTTTCTATAAATCTGTACTGCTTTAAATCCAGAATTATAAAAAATTGCATCTAACTCTTTTGGACTGTATACCCTCACATCTCCACTTTTTGAAACGGGAAACCAAAATTTATTTGCAAAAAACCTAAGTAATACTCCAAAGTTTGGGTCAGCTATATACACTGTACCATTTTTCTTTAAAACTCTTTTACATTCATTCACAAATCCTTGCGGATTATCAAAATGATGAAATGCACAACATACCGTTATAATATCAATACTTTCATCACTCCATTCAAGTGGATAACATGACTGTACCTTAAAATTTATATTAGGATAACGCATTTTTGCAACATGAATCATATTCTCTGATACATCTAATCCATGTGCTTGAATTTTTGCTTTTTTCGATAATTCCTGCAACAGAGTTCCATTTCCACATGCAACATCAAGAACGATATCTCCCTCACTCAAATCTATTGTATTAGATAGTTCCTTAATATGAAATCGGGTATAATATCCTTCTTTCGATGTATCATATTCAGATGCTATTTTATTGTAGGCAATTCTTGATTCTTCTGTTTTCTTATTCATGGCATTTCCCCAAATCCCAATTTATCTTTCTTAATATTCAACTTTTCAAAAAACTACATATCTATGCTTTCCTGTCAAAAAAATGCTTATCCTCCAGATAATCCGGCAGTTCTGAAAGTTCTGCCCCTACGCTATTCTTAACAGAGCGATACTCTGCCCAATAAATCGCATAAAATTCATTCTTTTTGGCAAGCTCTGCCGGCGTCATTTCATAACTCCACCCATTGCCTGTGTTGGACAGGGCTTTTACACCCTGGCATTCAATCACAGCACCATAACCACCCGTTGTTAAAACCGGACAAGTCAACGTACCGCCACCTGCCAATGCAACCCTTTTTTCAGCAAGAGCGCTTCCCCTGCCATCAGCCGCCTCCAGAAAATCCAATAATGTCAATTCCCCAATCCCCTTACATTTAGGGTTATTATTTTGATTTTTTATGGCATTTTTAGCCTGTTGATACAGCATCTTCCTGTCCGGTGCAACATCAGATAAATATTCCGCCCTTAACTGGAGAACCTGTCTGGAAATCTGCTCTGATTCCACCTTGCTGCCCGCTACGGCTGCCTTTTTTGCCAGTTCCCTGATTTCACTGGTAAACTCCGCCTTTGATTTATTAGATTTCCCTGCGGACGGGATGTAAGACCAGTTCGGCTCTCCCTTTCCGGTTGTTGCAATGGTAACATCCTTTATGCTGCTGACAGATCCACTTACTGATACGCTCATGAAATCCACCTCCCCGATAAACAGCCTTTACACGCCTATTATCTGTCATATATGGAAAGGCGTACTGCATTTGCACATTTATACGAAACGTAGTACGCCCTCAAAAATATGTACTTTATACCTGTATATCTAATGAACTGCCCGAAACAGATGACCTTTTCACAAGTTTGTTACCGCTTTTGGCAAGCTGGCTTTCTACACTTTCCCTTGTAATGCCGTCCAATGCCCCGGACGGAATCGGCTTTCCAATTTCCCACTTAGGATCAGCTTTCTTTGCGGCATCCAAGAACGCCTGCCGATATGCCCGTTCATACTGCTCCATCGTATACCCTGCCGCTAAGCGGTCATCTTTCTTTGTCTTTCTGTACAGATTGTCATATACATCCCTGCGCTTTGTCGTATCGCCATTCAAGACACCATTTTCTTGCAAAAATTCCTTTTTCGTTTGTTCAAACATCTCATCTTTGCTGCTCTCCGAAATAGAAATGATGCGCTTCTGGCGACCTGCATTTTCGTCTGTTAGCACAAGTCCGGCAAGTCCGTTTCTGGGATTGATATAATCTCCGTCCTTATCGTAACACTTCATGGAATTTTTAATGCACTGGATATTTGTGTACATTGCACCATTTCCTGCCT
>ERZ779626.741-NODE-741-length-17726-cov-7.724464_pt1 | contig 17726 bp, 16 predicted proteins | sample MGYA00514209_ERZ779626 | MGnify/ENA primary metagenome ERZ779626 (study PRJEB29562, sample SAMEA4376713) | mouse gut metagenome | isolation source: Cecum | study: EMG produced TPA metagenomics assembly of the A DSS colitis mouse model was used to assess the...
AGCTCTGCAAACTATGTCTCTTTTTCTTTTTGCGAAACTTATTCTACCTTATCTGTGCCTGTGGTTTGGCTTTGTATTGTCTCCCGGAGATACAGCGATCCCCGGAGAGCGGCCCGTTGGGCCGCTCTCCGGGGATTTACATGTGCTTGTCTCCATTTGCCGGGCCGTCCAGCACTTTTCCGTCCTCCGTGAATCGGGAGCCGTGACAGGGGCAGTCCCAGGAATGTTCCTGACGGTTGTACTTCAAAGCGCAGCCCATATGGGGACACCGGGGCGCGGTGGGGGTCAGCAGATTTACTGCCGATTCCAGCAGGTTCACCGCCAGCTGCGGGCGCAGGACGGTCCGTCCCGGGTCGAAGAGCCCATCGTAAAGGCTCTCCCGGCCCAGTACCAGGTCTGTCAGCAGCGCTGCCGCCGCCATGGCCCCGGTCATGCCCCACTTGTTGAACCCGGAGGCGGCGTACAGCCCCGGTGTATTTCCGCCGTACCGGCCAACGTAGGGCATCCCGTCCAGAGACATGCAGTCCTGGGCCGCCCAGCGGCAGACGGTCCTGGCCTTGGGATAGTACCTCCGGGCCGCGTCCTCCAGTTCCTGCCATCCGCCGCCCTTTTTCCCCGTCCGGTGGCCTCCGCCGCCCAGCAGCAGGAGTCCCTCCGCGCTGCGCAGGGACAGCCCTGTCTTCTCCGCACCCACGTACATCCCGCCCACGTCCGGGGCATTTTCCAGGGCAACCACGTAGGAACGGGACTGGTACAGCTTGAGAAAATAGGCTCCGTGATTGCTGACAAAGGGGAAATGGGTGGCGGCGATCATCTTCTCCGCCCGGATGGTCCCTCGTTCCGTACGGACGCTCCCCGGCTGCCACGCCAGCACCCGGGTATACTCGTAAACAGGCAGGTCCTTTGCAATGGCGGCCAGGAATTTCAGCGGGTGGAACTGGGCCTGCCGGGGAAACTGTACCGCCCCGGCCACCGGGAAGGGCAGGGGCGGCTCCCGGATCAGAACAGCGGGCGCGCCGGTCCGGGACAGGGCTTCCAGCTCCTCTTCCAGCGCTTGATGGTTGTCCAGGGAGTAGACAAAGCTGTCCCGCTCCTCAAAATCGCAGTCGGTTTCCCGGCACAGCGCCCGATACCGCTCCAGTGCCGCCTCCTGGGTCTGCCGGTAGAGCCTGGCGGCTTCCGGGCCGAATTCCCGGAGCAGCCGCCGGTAAATCAGTCCGTGCTGGGCGGTAATTTTCCCGGTGGTGCCTCCAGTGGTTCCGCCGCAGATGCGTCCCGCTTCCACCACGGCGCAGTCTGCTCCGGCCCTCTTCAGCATCCAGGCGCATAGCAGGCCCGTGATCCCGCCGCCGATCACCAGCACATCTGTTTTCAGATCGCCCTCCAGCCTCTTGAAGCGAGGAAGACGAGCCGTCCTGGTCCATATCGAATCGATCACCGCGCATACCCCCCTCCATTTGGAATAGTATGCGCGGTTTTTCTGCAATTATCGGTCAATATGCCAGATAGAGATTCATCCGCACCCGTCCGGGCTCCACCACCACGCTGGACTCGTCCAGCATCTGACCCACCAGGGCGATCTCACCCTGTTCGGTATACTGATCCTCTCCGGTCAGCTCGCCGTAGGTCTCCACCAGCGCCGGGTCCCGGACAAGGGGCTGGAGGAGCTTCGCCATGCGCTCCATAACCTGCTGGTGTTCGGGATGAAAATCTCCCTCCAGCCGCAGGCGCAGCCCAGCCTCCTCCCGGCTGAGATGCAGATCGATCTCCTGCCCTCCCGCCATCAGCAGGGCGTGGCTCAGCTCGGAGATTACCCGGTTCATCCGGCGGCGGGCCCGGTACATGCGTTTTTTCATTGCGGTCAATCCTCCTCAGGCTCCGGCGAGATGGACTTGATGATGGGAATGAGCAGAATGCACACCAGTCCCGCCGCGAAGCCGTTGTTGTATAGGTTCATCCCCCCGTGGAGGATGCTGGTATTCTGTACGATGGTCATGTGGATAAATCCGGCGGCCAGTCCCCAGCCCCAGCCGAACTGCCCCGCCACCGGGGCCAGGCACGTACACAGCAGGGTGGCCAGCAGCACGCCGGGAGAGGTGACGGGCACCGCCACCAGCAGCAGCGCCGCCAGAACCGCCCCGCCCATCACCGGCAGTACGTTCTTGGGGTGCTTGCCGAACGCGCCAAAGCCCGTCATGGCGAAAATACAGCATACCAGCGGACCGTTGAGCCGCACCCCCTGAGGGTACAGGGCCAGCAGATACCCGAAGCCAATGGCCCCCGTCAGGGCCATGTTTACCAGCGACAGCCCCGGCCCGTCCAGCAGCACGAAGTCCGCCACGGCACGGCCCGAGTGGCGCAGGACCCGGCGGTAGGCCCCCCAGCTCCGGCAGCCGGCTGCAATCCCGGCCGCCAGCAGCATCAGGAGTACCGCGGCTGTCAGGACGCACAGCAGGCTATGGCCCTCCTGGCTCCAGGCGTCCCCGGCGGCAAATTCCACCCCGAATCCTTTCAGCACGCTGGCGATGCCCAGACCCAGAATGCCAGCGGCAAAGCCCACGTTATAAAGGTTGTAGCCCTGGTGGATGCGGGTGGTAAACCGGGCAATGGCGGGCAGCAGAAAACCTATGACCAGACCGCAGGCCGTCATAGCCAGCCAGCGGAAGCCAGGCCGCACCCGCACCAGCAGGAAGCTGACCATGGGGGCCAGACAGGTGCCGTACAGCGTCAGATACACGTACCGGGCGAAGCGGTCCCGCTTATATAAGGCGTGCAGCCAGCCGCCTGCCACAATGGGCGCAATGTTCAGCAGGTTTTTCCCCAGCAGGGAAAAGCCCGCCATGAGGAAAAGGCACGCGAGGGCTGCGCCGGTGAAGGGCAGCTTCATCCACCGGACCAGCAGGGTACTCAGCAGCAGTATCACCGCCGCGTTCAGCAGAGCTGCCCCCACGCCGCCGGTGACCATCGGGTCGGTGATAAGTCCCGTTTCGTTGATCTGAATCTCCCAGAAGCCTCTCAGCAGAGCCGCCGCATCCGGCTGGGCGATAACAGCAAAAACCAGCAGCAGCCCCACCAGCGCCAGCGGTACATGGTACAGCCGCTCCCCCGGTATCTTTACCCGTTTGTCCGCCGTTTCCGCCGTCATATGCCGTCCTCCTTATATTCGCTTTCCCGGGCTTTTATTCTATTGTACGGTACCCGCCCCCCGGCTGTCAAGAGCAGGAAAGCGGGATATCTGTACCGACCGCAGGAATACAATAGATAATGGACAACAGCGGAAGAAAAAAGTAGAAGGATGCGGCCTCATCGGTTAACGTTAAGTTGTCACACTTAACAGCACCGAGAGAAGGCCACATCCTGCAATGTTTTGCGGGCTCCCTGTAAGCCTGTAGGGCAATGTATGAATAAAAAAGGCAGGTTTCCAAAGTTCCTGCAGCCTCACGGGTTCATTGTTGAATTATGACTATAGATCATTGCCGACACTACATCCCGGTTAACAATCTGCGTAAACGCTTCTGCTCCAGCAGTATTCAAATGAATCAAATCCATAAATAATTCCCGTCTGTCTGCAAAAACACCGGCATAGTCAAACACTCTTATCTGGTCACTTATTTCTGGTAAAATATGTTGTATGATCTGATAAAATTCATATTTCTTTTTGGAATAGGCCTCTTTCGATTCCGGGTCCAGAGCGTTCAAAAAGAATGGAGGGACTATCAGCGCTGGTGCAATCCCATTCTTTATCAACCCTCTTAAAAATACTGAAAATAGTTCTATATTTTCATGAACGGTTTCGGTATGGCTGTGAAACCATAGATTTTCCAGTCTTGCTGATCCCACTTTCATTTGGCAGATATCCCGATTCTGCATTTCATATCTGCTCAGATGATAGAACGATGATACTTTTTTCCCAAACATTCTATAGTTGGCCACGTAATCCCTTCCGGCCGGGACTTGCTCATAATGATGCCAATCATCCAATCGCCAGGTAGAGAATATACGTCCATTCTCATACTGCCGCGGAGATAGGGACATATCGTAATCAAAATAGTTATAAGGAAACACAAGAAGTGCCAGCTTAACCCCTGTCAGCATTTGATGCTCTTCCATATATTGAAAAATACGATAATTATAGTACAGGTCTAAACTGGACCAGGAGCAATCATAAAAAGGTATTTCCAACGACCTGATACATATATCCCTTTGCGAGTATGACAGCCCAAAAATCAGACCCTGCATTCCATGACAATTGAGACAAATATCCTGAATCAAATCCAGTTGGTATTTCTCGGCATTTCTATGCAAAAAAATTGTAGGAGCTATGATTTTTTCCGACCGTACATTCAGCGAGAGCAAATACTCCCGCATTTGGGTCAAAACAGATTCCTGAAACGCAAGTAAAACTACATAGTCAACAGGTTGATGACAAAGTGCCTCCGGCGGATAAAAAGCCGCACCATCCAGGCTGTCATAAGAATAATGACTGTCCGAATATCCAACAATTTCATACTCGTCATCCATGAAATATTCCGCATCTCGACGCAGCTCCACACTCCCAACGCCATAGAGAATTACTTTCTTCACATTGATCTCTCCTTTGCTCCGCAGAGTACAGAACATCTCTTCTTCAGCTGTGCGCCAATTGCGCTCCGTTCTGCCCACAGTTCTTCGGTCTTCTGCGGCAATACATCGCAGTCTTCTACCGGGATGACCCAGCGTTCCATCCCAATGTCCTTCCCGATTCCTCTTGATTTGACAGAATATCCAACTACCAACGTAGGTATGCCAGTGGAATACCCTGCGATCGAAGCATGTGTGCGGCAGCAGATCAGCATTTCACATTGCGATATGAGATATTTCCGTTGAGCTGCATTGACATTTTCTGGGACCCAGCAGAGCCGGGCTCGCTCCTGCGGTTCCAGCTGCTGTGCCAACAGCTCCAAAGCATATTGATCATTATCCGCCGGCATGGTAACATGGGGGACCAGCAGCAGCGTATCCACCCGCGCCAGCAGCAAATGGGCCGCCGCCGTAAAATGCTCCAACAATCTATCCGAGCGGCGGAGGAGCATGGGGCTGAGGTTGAGCGCAACAGCACAGCCGCAAAATCCATCCGGCAGTATGGTTGGTTCCGGAGGAAGGTAGAAAGCCGGGTCCGGTACCTGCGTGATTCGGGTTATTCCATGAGCCCGCAGCGCGTTGGCTGTCAAGCTTTCCCTGGCATAGATGTGGTCGTGCCCCTTGAGAACTGCGGTCATGCGATCATCCATCATCTCCGGCTGGATGGAACAGCCCCACAAAACGCTTGTCCCTCCCCGTCTTTTCACGGTCCGGTGGAAAACGCTCTGACGGTGCCAGTTGGGATAGCAGTAGTTGTCCCCGCCTACCGCAATGCAGACCGTATCCTTGTCAATTTCTGCCAGCGCTCCATGGTAAATATCCTCCGCCACACGCTCCCGCTCCTCAAATGTTTCCGCAGATGCCTCCCGTGGAACTTGAGCAAAATCGGCTGGAATCAAACGATCTACCAACTTGTCCAAACCAAACTCCTTGTCCTGGTCCGGGAAGTGGGTGGAAAGCAAAACAGGACAGCCCATCCGCCGAAAAATAGAAACACTGGAGCGGAGAATTGCCTCCGCTCCGTGGTTGTATGCGCCGCCATGGCCGTATAGAAGAATCTTTTTCATTGAATTTCCCCGCTTCTGTTCAGATATTGCACCCTGCAGATTCACAATGGCGACAATTTTTATAACCGCTTTTTATGGTTCCTTTTTTCCTTCGCCCTTTCAAGCAGCTCTCGAAGATTGCGAATCTCCGGATCATCCGGAAGAAGCTGTTCCCAACCGGCAAGCTCCGATGCCGCGCTATCAAACATACCTTCCTGGACCATCGCTTTAAGAAGGCGTTTTGAGCAGAATATATATGCATCCTGATTATGAAGCAGAGCCGCCAGCGTTTGGGCCAACGCTGCAGAAAAAACCCGGGCCGGTTTCTTCGCTAACGCTGTTTCCAATGTCTTGGAGGCCGCCCAATAGTCCCTTGCAGCCAAATCAGTCAACACTTCCGGAACTTCCCGCATGTACCACAAAATCGTATCGGCAGATATCAAACACGCAAAATCTGGATTCAATTCCGAATAAATTGCCGTCAATAAGGGGGCATGCTCCTGCGTATAGTGCTTTGCCTGATTTTTCAGCCATAAGAGAGTCTGCCGAAGCATATCCTGCTTTGTCGCTCCTGTTAAGTCAACGGGTGATGTATCGGCAGCAAACATCTCCTTCGTAACCTTATAAGAGAGAATCTTTTGCAGATTTATCAGCTTATCTGCCATTGACAGCTGAGACTTTACCAACACAAGAACCGTATCGAAAATGGCGTAAAAGTATACTTTGTAGAGGAACAACAAATTTATCTGTGAGACCTCTCCGCAGCAATCTTGCAAAAATTCAATTGCCTTTTCGTGGAGAATTTTATCTGCTTCCTCCCGTCCGGATATCCAACGGTAGGAAACAGATTGCAATGACGCTGAATAGTTGTGCAAAATTTTTGCGTATACACCGAAATGCCCCACAGCGCTTACGCAGTGCATTACATTTATTGTATCTCCGCCATATGTTTTGGGGAACCAGTCTGGCACTTCTGTTTCATAGCGGGCTGCCGCCGCCCGGCTGCTGTAAAGTTTTCCCCACACCTGGCGGAGGTTCCAATGCATGACAGTAAAATAGATTCCCAACTCTTGTGCATCGCGGGCCACAATGTTTTTAGGCCGCAAGGAATTTCCGACAGGCTTACCGGAGGAAGCATCCAGAAATCTTGTGCCACATGCGGCCAGCTCCAGGTGATTTTCTTCCATAAATGCCAACATTTCTTCAAAAAAAGTCGGTTCGTAGAAGTCATCTGCATCTAAAATGCAAAAATAGTCGCCTTCCGGGATACGATAGGAAAGATTCCAAAAGTCAGGGTTTTCCTGAAAATTTCGGTTGATTTTATTGTAATAGGGAACGATCCGTTTATCACGTTTCGCATAGTCACGAATAATTGCGCCTGTACCGTCTGAGGAGCCATTTTCCAAAATGTGGTACTCAAAATCCTGATAGGTCTGCTGTAGGATGCTGTCAATTGCCCGCTTCAGCGTTTTTTCCGCATTATATGCGCAGGTGCGAACATAAATCATCTCGATTCTCCTAACTTAATGAACGCGGATATGACCGGTCAAGCCAGCGCTCTCGTTGTAAATTCCGCAATATACCGCGGCAAACTTTGTGGGATTAAACTCCGAATAGGGCAGGAATCTGCTGACCCTTGGATTATGCAGAAAAATATCCCGATACTTCTCTTCTCCTACCACAGTAAAGCGTGCAAACCGTTCCCGGATATACAGCTCATTAAGAACGATGTCTGTCCAGCTGGGGGAAAAGCATTGCAGCACAGCAGCGGACCGGTACTGTACCTTATCTGCACGAAAGAGTTTTTCTGCGTTGACTATGGGGCGGTCAAATATATCCTGCACAAAGCCGCCGCGTCCCTCCGGAATTTTTACACGCATCATCTCCAGCAGCGTAGGATAAATATCCAGAGTTCGCATATCCTTCACTTCGGTATGCCGGATATCCGGCCCCGCCGCGATGAAGGTCCCCTTTAGCCCGTGAGCGGTAAAGAGCAGAGCGCCGTTTTTGGCTTCGAAGGCGATATAGCCATTCGGAAGCCAGATTACATTATCCCGGGCCGCAAAGGCTTCACGGCGGACGCGCTCGTCAGAACACTGAACCAGGTCCTTAAAATTGGACATACCGTGATCCGACAGAAAAATCACATTCTCCGGCTGGAGTGCATCCAACCACTTGCCTACGTATTGGTCCAGCAGCCGATATGCTTTTACAACCACGTCACTATTATCGCAATACATAGCGCAATGTCCGATCAAATCCGTAGTCGGCGTATAAAAATATAGAACATCCACCGGATATTTCTCTTGGGCACTGCACATTGCCTGATAGAAAAATTCCAACTCCTGAGCAAAGTTTTCCAGCGCGTCCTGAAAGTGATATTCTTCAATCTTTCTCAGTGCTAACTCCGGGTCTTTCTGCATCTGGGCAAAAGAAACTCCCTGCTGTTCCAATGTACGCGGGTACAGCCTGGGCGGGGCTTCGCCATGGATCAGGTCAAGGATACGCTGATCCTTCCTGCACACCTGCAAGGTCCGTCTGGATGTCCGCACCGGGTCTGGGGTTTCCAGCATCTCATAGCGGGCTGAGACCACATAACCATCTATCTCAACCGGCTCTACGCAGCAGTCCGCTGCCCATAGCCCTACGGTCATACCTTGGGCGTTAAGAATCTGCCAGAAAGGGGCAAGGTTTTGAAAACCTTCCATAGATGGGGTCCGGCGGTGTCCATCTAAACCCTTGGCCGCAATATTATGTTCCCAAGGCGCTAATCCGGTATAAACGGAGGACCAGTTCATTTCGCTGAGGTAGGAATCATGATAACCCTTCTGTACGTAGGCCGAATAAGATGCGGAAGCACCGCATCTTGCCAGCCTAGTTAAATTGGGATACTCTTCAGGCTTATTGAAAATGTAATCCGGGCAAACTGCATCTGCCCCAATAAATAGCAGTTTCAGCATGTTAGCTGCTCCCCAGCGGGATGGCGCTTGGCGGCATCCTCCGTTCCATAGTCCCCATTGCAATAGTCGCAGGCAGTAATCATATGCACCTGCATCAAGGCCTCTAGCCCTTTCCGCTTTTCCTCCAAAGTGGTTGCGGGATCAAAAATATCCAGATAGTCTTCTTTTCGCAGGGGGATTTTACCCAGCTCCGCACCCCGGATGGAACGGCCGCACCAGTGCATTTGCCCATTGCGAACATACCAGGAGCCGCCCCGGCATACATGGGAACAGGCTGAGAATATTCTCTCATTTTCCTTATCTGTACGGTGATGCGGAACAAAATCTCCATTATCCACCCAACCGTCACAATATTGACTGTCTCCGTAATACTTCAAATATTTGTGCGGGATATGCGCCGCAGCCAATTGCTTCAGATTCTGCTCAGATACTTCCGGGCGAACACCATAATCAGAACAATGGACCACCACTTGATCGCTGTGGGCCTTTAAGACGTCCAGCACGTCGTTTCGGAACGGAACGGCACAGTTGGAAAAAAACCACATCTCGTCAAAACGGTCTGCGTAGTGAAAACACATCTCCAATATTGTGACCAACTGCGGGTGCAGCAACGGTTCGCCGCCGGTGATCTGCAGCCGCCCCACCCTGCCCACGATGGAAAATACAGCATTCAGTGTTTTGGAGAATTCCTCTGCCGTCATTTGCGGGCGGTAGTCATACTGCGGTACCAGCACGCCACACAGCGCGCATTTCAGGTTGCAGCGCATGGTGGGGGTGAGATTCAGATTGTTCAGTCGCATGGCCGTACCCCGTCTTTATAAAGAAGGTCAAGCGGAAGTTTTCCTTTAGCCTGTTCCGCTACAGGTACCTTATCCTCAAAATGAAGGCAATGACTTCCAGGGCAGTATTTGCAGGCATCAATATGATGCTGCTTATATAAGCGGTCCACAAATTTTTTGACTTTTTCTTCAAGATCGTCTTCACTGTCCTCAAGTAAATCAATGTAGTTTCTTTCAAAATCTGGTAAGACATTCTTGCCAAGGTTGCTAATTCCCATTGTAAAGGGACATTGAAAAACCTTTCCGTGTTTCACATAGAGATAATTTCGAGTACATGTCGCATATTTTTTGTCTAATTCTGCTGGAGACTCGGTCGTTTCTTGAATTAAAGGAACCCTATCCCAGTATTGATAATTCGTTATTTCGCATTGGACATGCTCTCTTTTGCAAAGAGAGCTAATCTCTTCCTTCTTTTTTGATAGCTCACCATAATCCGAAATTCTCAAAATACATTTAGGCGATTTCAAGACCTTTATAAGGTCAGCATTCGGTATGATAGTGCCATTCGAAATGATAGTAACTATATTGCATCGGTCATCTTGAACAAAGAAATCTACAATTTCCGCTATTTCGGGATGCAACAGCGGCTCTCCACCAAATATATCGACTTCTTCCACATATCCACATGTTTTAATAAGCCTTTCATAGCACTTAAAAATAGTGCCAGGTGTGTCATTTTGGGGATGAACATGAAACGGAATATATCCATCACAATTCAAGCAGTTTAAGGAACATTTATCAGTAATGGCAAAGAAAATTTTATCAATTAGGTGACCGGTCCCATAATACATTGCATAGTTTTCCAGTGCATTTTTTGTAATGCGGCTGGCAAACTCATTAGTTAGCCCCCCACTATACCCATCGAAGTCAACCTCCAGCAGCAGACAATGTGGATCATATACTCTCTTAAAATTACTTGAAAGCAGATCATGATATACAGTCGGATATGCACACGAAACAATTACTACGGCTTCTGGATAATTATCATACAGTTCTCTCGGAGAGATTACATCATAGCCACAAAATTTTGTCCCTTGCTTATCCTTAGCTGTATCCACAAACGCTCTTACATTAAGTCCGCATTTTTCTGCTGCATGCACCACTACGCTACCGACCTTACCGGCTCCCCATAAAATGATAGTATCTTCCGAAGAAATTTGGGGTTTTTCTATTCCGTCGAACCACTCTGGGTGTGTAAACTTATAAATCATGCCTTATTCCCTCCAGAAATCATATTCTATGCGTTGAGCCACCGCAGTCTGTTCCACATGATGCAAATCTTCTGGCGTATCAACTTCCAGACAATCAATTGCTAAAGCCTTTGTTGGGAGATACTTTTCTAATTGCAAATAGAACAAGGTATTTTCATATTCCAATTTCATTGGCGACAAAAACGCAGCATTTGCCAGTTCATATGGTGACGATCTATCATAAGAAAACCATTGAACCATTCCCTTTTCTACTCCGGCGTATATAGGAGATGCAGTTTGAATGGGAGTAACCGCTATAAAATCCGCCCCCCCTCTAGAGGCGGAAAGAAGCAAATTTGATGCAGTTTTGCTAATTATTGTATCGCCATCCAGAAATATTGCCTTCTCTGATATTCCCTGGGCACCCAAACAGTAACTCTGACGCAAATTTGTGGTTGCAAATTGTTCGTTACGAACAAAAATAACATTGGGGTCAATGGCAGATACCCGGTCTATGACCTCATCTGCTTTATATCCAACAACCATGCGGATCTCATCTGCCCATGACAGGGCCTTCAGTTGATATTCAAAAACCGCATGACCATTTACCTGGACAAGGCACTTCGGCATCCCAGCGCCTAATCTGCTTCCAATTCCAGCGGCAGCAATAATGACAATTTTCCTCATATCCTACACTCTTTTTCAAATTTCATAATGACATTACGCAATTGAAAGTCGTGCGCCTCTGTCATCACGAATCCCAGCTTCTGCATTTCCAAAATAATTTGGTGGTTAAATACGGCGTTATTGTTATTAAAATGTACTCTCCGGTATTCTCTGTTCAACCGTGTAAAATCGTGATGGGTACAGATAAATGTATTGCATCGCTCAGAAGCTTCTTTCAGAAGCCATCTCCAATCCGGCGCATATTGAAGTGATGCCACCAACAAAATGCAGGTAGTTGCAGGATCACTATAAACAGCGGGGAACTCGTTCTTTGTCAAATCGCATATCACGGTTTCACTCGAATAGGGGATATAGTCCACAGGGATATATCGTACATGACGGGGTAAAAATTCTTTGATCCTTCCATTTGCAGCACAGATATCAATGACCGTTTGTATTTTTTCAAAATCAATTGTTCGAGCAACCATTTGTAGCCTATTCTGGGCATAATCGCCAGTTTCAACAGCTAAAAGATTGCTGCTGTTTTTGCTTTTATCCTTCCACTCCGTATGTTTCCATAGCCGAGGGCATCGATCGTCCCCGCAAAACCCAATCGCCCACTTATAATGGATATCCTCTTCAAATCCCATATCTTTCAATTGAAACTCAATTTCCAGATGGTAAATAATCGAGCCAATCAGGATCAGGATATTGTCCTTATCTTCCTCCAGCAGTTTATCTGGACTGTAGATGGGCTTCCCCATATATGTAGTCCCGATCAATTCCGGATCATTGTCCACAAAGTAATCAATCCCCCGGTAAACCGCGTCCTGGTCCATTTCCCAGCGAACAGCGTAATCAAAACCGCCAAAAATAATATGCTTCTTCATGCCTGAAATTCCTCTCTCAGTATGTGTATAGCGCAAGTTACAGGATCAATCATTTCACGCTCTGCTGTCAGGCTTCCCAGCAAAACCGGAAGTTCTGTACAACCCAGGAGAACATGCCGACAAGGCAGAGAATTGATATAGCGGACAAAAGCCTTCCTGCTTTCTTCTATCAGTCTGTTTTGCTTAACCACCTCAATAAATTCCCGCAGCTGCCGCAGCTGCACATGGTCTGGATACTGTATAGTATAGTCCGGCAAGGCTTTCGTCCAAATCTCCGCTTGAACAGACCCTTCTGTGCAAAGACAGAAAACCTCTGTACCCGGCTCATAGCGTAAAAGCATCCAGTTTCCAGTTTCTGCTAAGACATCAAGTATCTTGTCCTGATGCGGAAGCTGGCCGCGGAAGTGATGAGCCGTCATGCAGCCAATCAGTATCCTGTCCGCCCCCGCCCGCACTAGGGATTCTACACTTTCGGACATCTCATGAATCAGTCGCTCTTCATGCTCCCCGTACAGGATCGCCCGCACACGACTGGGCATGGTACAGTTATTATCAATTAAAATTCGCGGGCGCTCCCATTCCTTTTCTGCGGGAAAAGCATCCAGCAGGCGCCGGAATATGTCACATGTGGCGTAACTTCCCATGCCACCTAAAACACCTATCGTATTCATGTATTCACCCTTTTAATCGCTATATCGCCAGTAAGCTTGAACAGAAGAAATTAACAGAACGCCTTCATCAGGCAGGTATGTACTGCATAACCCAGTCTTTTTCAAAATCAAGAATCTCCGGCGCATTCAAAAAATCATCTCTATGTTTCTGCAGCTCCGCTGCCATGTCAGCCTTTATGGGCTCGCAGCACTGCAGATGCAGCCGGTCTATTTTCTCCACCATCGAGATCATAAACGACCACTCAAAATATTGAAAAGCTGCCGCCCTATCAGGAAATCGGTTACTGAGCCATTCCGTCCGCCTACGATAAACAGCCAGATATTCACCCAAAATTTCAGGCGTTATTTGCCGGTGATCCGTAGTCCAGCTGGAGTGATTTCCGGGATGCCGGAGAATATGGTATTTCGGTAATCCATGGTAAGCAACTTTGTTCGCCTGTGCAAGAAGTTTGTACATCAGGCCAATATCGTCAAAGCTTTCATCCTCTTGAAATCTTAAATTATAAAATAAGTCTGCGTGAATGAGTTTTGTTGGAAAACCCGCATTGTACTTCTTCCGCCACATCAGTTCAATAAGCGCTTCCCCCGGTGTCATCACTTTTTTCTCATCAAAGGCTTTATCCGTCGCGCCGCAAATCGCCATATCTGCATCGTTGTCCTGAGCAAGCTTTAACAAAAATTCCAGAAAATCCGGCTCTACCCAGTCATCATCGTCAATAAATGCAACATACTTTCCCTTGACTATATCCAGCCCGGCATTTCGTCCGGACCCGATACTGCCTCGGCCCCGGTGTTTCACTTTGATGCGTTTGTCCCTGGCTGCGTATTCATCCGCAACTTGGCCGCTACGGTCTGTGGAACCGTTGTCTACAATAATAAATTCAAAATCCTGATATGTCTGGGCAAGAATGCTGTCGATAGCCCGGCTAACCAGTGTCTCCCGGTTGTAAGTCAGCATAATAATGGAAATCATGTCTCGTCTCTCCACAATTCTCATGGTATTTCTCCAGTCGCCGTGCTTGTAAATGCCGAGCCAGCCCTCCCACGCCAGCGTCTCCAGGGGCACACACTCCAGAACATTAGCGTACACAGCGCATCAATGGGCCGTAGGCCCATTGATTGAAAAAGCGCATATGCGCTTTTTCAACTGTGTTGTCATCGCTAAGTCAAAACCACCGCCGGACCTGTAACCGCTGCTATCTGCCGGATCGCAGTGAGCAGCAGTTGCTCCGATGATAGAGGAATGCATTAATAAGAGATGTATGGCGAAAAGGCGGGCGAATGAAGAAGGGTGCTAATATTTCTTCAACTCAGGGATCAGCGTAACCAATTCGCCCCCGTACTCTTTGACAAAACTTATCTGACGTGCGATCTCACCGGCCCAGTTCCAAGGCAAAATCAATCCCTGCACAAACTGCGCAGTCCCTCCTCTAATGACATCTGCGGTACCCACCCCGGAGGTGTCGGGTAAAGGCGGATCAACTCAGACATCTCCCTCTCTGCCGCCGGACGCTCCCCCCACCCCGCATTCAGCGTAAGATGGTTGACCCGGAGCATCAGCTCTACCGTTTCACGCAGGGACAGCGGAGAGTCTGGGACAACCTGGAATATATCGTTGCGAAATCCTCCCCGCAGAAGCCGCTCCCCTGCCAAACGGAACGCTGACACGGCATCATCAATGTGAATCACATCGTAGGGGATGTTTCCGGATGAAAATGTCACTTTTTCGCCCGTTTTAACTGCCCTTTTTACCACATTTAGGACCTTAGGCCGGTGATCCCCAGGACCATATGTATCAGAAATCACCAATGTGGCAGCCCTCAGGAGACCGGAATCCGTATAATAGGCCAACAGATCGGAGAATGCCTGCTTTGTTGCGGCATAGAGATTGACGGGACAGTAGTCAGCACCCTGATAATGCGTCATATAAGTAGTGGCATATGCCAAAGATGGAACTCCACAGGCAAGCATCGCCTCCAAAAGGTATGCTCCGAATGTAATATTGGAATCAATCAGCTTTGGCGTTTCCTGTCCGCCGTGCGCCCCTGTATAGTAGGCCGCCAAGTGATACACCAGGTCTGGCTGTATAGTCTGTATTGCGCGGTAAACGCTTTCATAGGTCCCATCAACAGGGACCAGGCGGAGCATATCCTGAAAATCTGTGATATACTCCCTGCGGAGAGGTTCCCGGACCAGCCCGCAGACCTCGTAATCTGCCAGCAGAGCCTTTGCCAGGCGGGAACCAATATAGCCGGTGATACCAGTAATCAAGACCGTTTTCATCTGCTACCATCCCTTGATAACGCGCCATACCGGTCCACAAACTCAGAAAGAAACGGAAGACCGGCGTCTTTATCCGACAAGACCAGCTGTTCTACCCGCTCCAGCGGCCAGCGGACTGCCAGCTGTGGGTCATCCCAGCGGATGCCGCCGTCCGATTCCGGGTCGTACCGGTCGCCACAGAGGTAGCTGAACAGGGTGTCATCTTCCAGTGCCAGAAAACCGTGAGCAAAGCCCTTCGGTATGTAGATCATTTGGTGGTTCTCCGCTGTTAAATAAAAACCTTCCCACTTTCCAAAGGTGTCCGATCCTTCCCGCAGGTCCACCGCCACATCATAAACTGCGCCGTGGAGGACATGTACCAACTTGTCCTGGCTGTAGTTTCGTTGAAAGTGCAGTCCGCGGAGGACGCCTTTTCTGGAACAGGAACGCAGTTCCTCCCAGGGTAGCAGGTCAATGCCGTGGGAGGCAAAAATGGAACGTTCAAATGTTTTCGAAAAAGATCCTCGAGAATCCGGGGCGCAGAATGGCATAATTTGAATCAAATGTTTAATAGACGTTTGTTCAAACGCAAACGAAGACATCTCTTTTCCACTTCCTGTCATCCGCCAGTGTACATATGATTCACCAGCTTTTCAGATATTTTCTGTGCATATGCATCAATATTATCGTAGCATCCATGGGTAATGACAGCGCATTTACTGCACATCGGAAACCGATCCTTTTCTCCCATCAAATGCCCCAACTGATAAGCCTGCTGGATCTCGCCCAACCAGATTTCTTTTAAGCTGGATACTTTGATATCCCCCACGGTTTGCTCATGTCTCCAGTCCCCGACACACGTAGACACCGAACCGTCGGCATTGACCACCATGATATAGAAAAGGTAGGGACATACCATTCTGTTCTCTACAGGCTGTTCATAATTTCCAATATCTTCATATGTATATCCGCTTTGGGAAACATCAAAAGCGGGCCACGCCGGGGAGAGGCGCTCCAGATACACGCGGTCTGCCATATCTCCAAAAATATCAAAAAACTGTTCCTGTTCTGAATCAGACAATACATCTTTGATTGACTTAATATAAATGGTGCAGTCTCCTTTGCGGCCGCATAGATCTTGGATATTCTGTACATAGGCACCAAAGTCCACGTGATTCCCCGTATTCCGGTAGATCTGTTCCGCACTCATGCCATTGACTGAAATATTGATCTGATCTATTCCCGCTTCAATCAACTTTCTGTTCAGCTTCGGGTTTAATAATACACCGTTCGTTGTAGTATCGATTCGCAAAAACCATCCTGATTGTTTTGCCAACCGCACCATATCGGCAAAGAATGGATTGACCAGCGGCTCTCCTTCTTTATACATACGCAAAACCCGAAAGGGCTTTCCCCATGCAGCTGCCTGATCCACAAGGCGTTCAAACAATGCCAGATCCATGACCTGCTGTGATCGACCTGTTTCGGCAATCAGCTGGTCATACCCGCTTGGACACCATTTACACCGCAAATTGCACAAACTGGATGGATCAACCAGCAGCACATATGGCTGTTCCAGAGGAAGCGCCCTGCCCAAATTTTTGCGTGGCTCCGCACTCAGCCGCGTTTGAATTTTCACTGCTATTCTCCTTGCCACACAAAAACTAGTCGAGATTATATTTGTGATAAATATCCATAAGAGCAATCTCTATTCGATCCACGTGCCGCTTATGAACCGGATTTTCATTCAGCCAATGAATGGTTTCCTGGATGCCTTTCTCAAAAGGAGTACGCGCGCACCAATTCGGCACATATTTTTTCACTTTGGCGGTACTCAAAATATGTGGTCGCATTCTCTGCACCATCATCTCCCTTGGCTGAATGTCGTTAAAATTCAGCACATCCTGTGCTGGCACATGAAAAATTCCGCTTTGTTCCGCATGGAGCGCATGCAGCACAGTCTCGGATTGCTCGTTCCATGTAAGCAGCTCATCGCTGCCGATATGAAAGCACTCTCCTACGGTATCATAGTTTTCAACTAAACCTATAAAAGCGGCGGCAAAGTCCGATGAATGGGTAAATGGCCACAAATTATTACCATCACCGGCAATTAGCAAAGGATATCCTTTCAAAATAAGTTCCTCCGCAGTAAAGCAATTGTGGCCAATGCTGATAGGGAAAATAGTATCATACGTATACGCAGGGCGAACAATTGTGATTGGGAATCCATCCCCGGCAAAAGCCTGCATAAAGACATGCTCTGCTTTTAATTTTCCAACTATATATTCGCAGTCACAAGTTTCAATACTATAAAGAGAACTATCCTCTGTATATGGATCGTCGATAGAAGAAGAGTTTTTGTACACAGAATCAGAACTGATAAAAAAGAAATGACTGGTCTTACCAAGGAATATATCAATATCTGTTCTGGCCTGTTCGGCATTGAAGCAAATAAAATCGCACACAACATCGAAAAACGCGTGTTCCATGAGGACCTTGATTTGTTCTGTCTCCCTCATATCACCTTTTACCTTATGGACTTCCGTCTGTACTCTCCGCCTTTTCAGGATGCTCTGCTCCCG
>ERZ779626.743-NODE-743-length-17654-cov-4.581283_pt1 | contig 17654 bp, 23 predicted proteins | sample MGYA00514209_ERZ779626 | MGnify/ENA primary metagenome ERZ779626 (study PRJEB29562, sample SAMEA4376713) | mouse gut metagenome | isolation source: Cecum | study: EMG produced TPA metagenomics assembly of the A DSS colitis mouse model was used to assess the...
AATCCGGGGTGTTCCACCAGATGGGAGCGGTCTGCGTAGATAAGTTTGGGGTAGACTGTGGCTGTGAGCAGAAATTGGGTTTTAGCAGTCAAAATGTGCGGTGGCGGAATAGACACCTTCGGGTGGTGAAAACTGCGCAACTGATTTGCCGGGTGTGCCTGTTGACACAACGGACTGTTGCGTGGCGAGAGTAGACGCTATGGGAGATTGGGAAGGCAAGCGAGGAAGTATCTTTGCAAAGGGGGGCTTGCCATGCAGGGTGCAAATCCCTGCCCGCACACATATGCAGCCATCGGGTGCATGAGCCAGATGGCTGCCCCACAAGAGGAAACGCATGAGCGGGGTATGTTCCCGCCGCCTCTCCATCAAAATCTGAAAGGAGCCTTTTACATGAACGAGAGGTTGGAAGAGATCCCGATTTTGGGGCTTCCGGTTCCTTTATCAAACCCAGCTATCAGATAGAAAGAGAGGGGGGCGGATATATGGGCGGAATAGTAGTCGGATGCTTTTGTGTAGGACTCATAGCTTGGGCAATGGATTCCCCTGCTTTTGAGTGGCTTCGCAATTTGTTCCGGCAAAGCAGCTCACAAAACAATGACGCAAAACCATTTGTTGTTTCTGAGTATCTTACGCGAATTGAAAAAGCAAGCATCGAAATCTTGGAGAGCCGGAAACCCGTTGAGCAAATTGTCATTCTTTGGTGGGGGCTTGACGGGTTGCGTTTAAATGAGGACGGAACGGCGGAATGGATAAGCCGAAAGAAACCGTCCCCTGTTCAGCGGAATGTTTTTTACCAGCCGTGCCAAGCGGTAATTCCGCCGCCGCAATACGATATGGGCCAGAGCACACAGGCGAAAATCGACGCTTTGATGGCGCAAAATATACAGTTGCAAGTTCAATCGTGGCAAGCCGAACAGAGTGGGCAAATGATAAACGCACTGCAAGGCTATGTTGTGCAGTGGCCTGGATATTACGAAAGACTGACAGATTGCTGTTGCAATCAAACACGAGATAGATTTTGACTGAGGGGTGGCGATAGTGGCATTAACACCGAAACAGAAGCGATTTGTGGCGGAATACCTGATAGACCTAAATGCCACTGCTGCCGCAAAGAGAGCTGGTTACAGCGAAAAAACGGCCTGTGAACAGGCTGCAAGGCTGTTAGCAAATGTTAAGGTTCAGGCTGCTGCTCAAAGCGCAATGCAGGAGCGTGAGAAGCGAACCGAGATTACCCAGGACATGGTTTTGCAGGAAACCGCGAAACTGGCCTTTTTCGATATTCGGAAGATGTTCGACAAGAACGGAAAGCCGCTGGACATATCAAAGCTGGATGATGATACCGCCGCCGCCCTTGTTGGGCTGGATGTCCAAGATATAGCTGACAAAGACGGCGATTATGTGGGCTATGTCAAAAAATACAAGATGGCGGACAAAGTTAAGGCTTTGGAGCTGCTCGGCAAACATTTTGGTACTTGGGAGCCGAAAGATGACGGGCCAAAGGACGAAACCGAAGAGGACGGTCTGAGCCGGAGCCTGAGAGAACTGGGAGAGGGGTTGGAGAGCGATGAGTGAATTGAAGCTGTGCCCGTTTTGTGGCGCACAGTCAAGTTTTTCAGAAAATAAAGAAACAATTGCATGGTGCAAACTCTTATGTTTCTTTGATTTCCTTGGAGATACAAAACTTGGTATGTCGGAGTATATGCCTAAAGCGTTTGCAAAATCGTGGAAACCTGGAGTCGGAGTATGGGTTCCTATATCCGAAAAAATTCCGCAAGACGGGGAACGGGTTCTTGTTTTCCATGATGATTATGTTGTGAGAATTGGAATGGCAGAAAATGGAGAGCTTCGGCCCGCTATCAACAAGAGCGGTAAGGTTACCGCCGTAACACACTGGAAGCCACTTCCGATAGGACCTTTTGCTATTGGAATGTCAAAATGAAAATGAGATGTATTTTTTGCGGAAAGCCAGCGACCTGTCTTTGCGATGCACCGATAGGGAGAGTACATTATTTGGGACATCCACCACGTTATTTGATGGACAGGGCAAAGTTTTGCGAAACTGCATGGGCAAAGGTTGACATGGATTGGGTGATTACCTGTGATAAGACAATGTGTGACAAATGCGCAACAAGAATTGCGGCTGACATTGATTTTTGCCCAGATTGCGTAAGGAAAATCAAGATAAAAAGCGGCATAAAGAAATGATTTCTGAAAAGCAAAAGAAAATCCTCGTATTCCCCTACAGCCCCTACGACGCCCTGATCTGCGACGGCGCGGTGCGCTCCGGCAAAACCTCCATCATGGTGGTTGCGTTCATCGACTGGGCCATGCGGGAGTTTTCCGCCCAGCGGTTTGGAATCTGCGGCAAGACGGTCAAGAGCGCCACAGAGAACATGATAACGCCGTACATAGCCATGTACTACGCAAAGAAGCGGTACACGCTCCGCTGGAGAAGTTCTAAGCAAATCTTAGAGGTTCGCCGTGGCCGGAAAGTCAATTTTTTTGAGGTGTTCGGCGGGCGGGATGAAAGCAGTTTCACCCTGATTCAGGGCCGCACACTGGCGGGGGTGCTGCTGGACGAAGTGGTGCTTATGCCAGAGAGCTTTGTCAATCAGGCGCTGGCCAGGTGCAGCGTGGATGGGTCAAAGGCGTGGTTTTCTTGCAACCCGGACCACCCAAAACACTGGTTCAAGGAAAACTGGATTGATAAGCGGGAAGAACACAACGCGCTTTATCTCCACTTCGAGATGACTGACAATCCCAGCCTGAGCGCAAAAAAGCTGGCGTGGTATCAGTCAACATATACCGGCGTGTTTTATGACCGATATGTACGTGGGCTGTGGGTAGCGGCTGAGGGCCTGATCTACCAGTACTTCGCCCACAACACCGATGAATTCCTGATTGACGATTCACTGAAATGGTGTGAGGAGAACCACCAGCGCATCACCACCGTCATGATTGGAGTGGACTTTGGTGGAACTGGTTCCGCGAACAAGTTCCAGGCCACAGGCATTACAAATTGCGGCACAGTGCTGGCCCTGGATGAGGAGTATATCAAGCGAGAAATCGACCCGGACGCATTGAATCGAGAGTTCTCCACATTTGTCCAGCGGGTGTCCGCAGTCTATGGAGATTCCGTGACCCGTGCCGACAGCGCCGAGCAAATCCTGATTCGTGGGTTCCGGCACACGGTGGAGAGAGACCGGCTGCGCACTACGGTTAAGAACGCTATCAAAATGGAGATCAACGACCGCATCCGCCTGGTGCTGCTGCTGATGGCGCAGAAGCGGCTATATATATCTCGGAAGTGTGAGCACCTGATTGACGCGCTCCAGACTGCCGTCTATGACCCCAAGAGCTATGAGGACAAGCGGCTGGACGATGGGACAAGCGATATTGATTCACTCGATGCGTTCGAGTACACCTTGGAACCCTGGTACAAGCAGCTCATCAGGGCCGTGGGCGAAACGCCATACACCCCGCTGTGGGGATGATGGCGGTAAAGACCTGCCGCCGTTTGGAGGATTGGAGGAAGAGAATGGGCATCGAAAGTATTCCCGTTTTTCAAAAAATTCCTCCTGGATGGAGGGAACTTGCAGGAGCAGTAACAGCCCCTTGTGGATATGAGTTGATTTGCAACGGTAAGAGCAGATTTAGCCCAGATTACAAGGTTGCCCTGGTGGAGCAAAAGAGAACAAAGGCAGAGAAAGAGGATACAACAATTCCTTTCTCAGTCCAACCAGCAAGGGGGAAAGAGACAGAGGAAGAGACTCATGCTACAAAAACGAGTGGCGTGTGTTTTTCCGATGAACCAGGATTACCAAAAAAGCTTAATCAGCTTTCGAGAGAGCAAATGAAATTGCGGTTACTGCAAGACATTCAAATGGATATAACCATCTGCCAGCTTGAAGGCTGGCCGTATAAAGATTATTTGCTGGGACTGCAATCAGAAATACAAAGATTTTTGACAGGAGGTGAGCCGCCGAATTGTTGACATACCAAGATTTACTTGACTGCGGTCAGGACGAACGCCGCCGCATGGACTTCATCCGCTCGGCGGTGAGCCAGCACAAGTCCAGCGGCCTATACAAAACCGCTGTAGATGCTCAGTTGTACTATGAGGGCGAAAACCCAACCATCACCAAATATGAAAAGGTTATCTACGACTTACAAGGCCGCGCCCATGTGGATATGTACACAGCGAACCACAAAATCAAGAGTAGCTTCTTTACACGGGACGTAGATCAAGAAGTCGGGTATCTCCTGGGGAACGGCGTAACCTTCAACGATACCGCCACAAAGGACAAGCTTGGGACGCAAGATATCCCATTTGACCAGCAGGTGAGCTATGTGGCGGAATACGCCCTAATTGGAGGCGTTGGCTTTGGACTTTGGAATCTTGACCATGTGGACGTGTTTGAAATCACCGAATTTGTGCCGCTCTACGATGAGGAAAACGGCGCGTTGATGGCTGGTATCCGGTTTTGGCAGGTGGCGGACGATAAGCCGTTCCGGGCCACGCTGTACGAACTGGACGGATATACGGATTACATACAGCGGCGCGGGGAAGATATGGCGCAACTTTCGGAGAAGCAAAAATACCGTCTATTTGTCAAAAAGTCCGTTGTGGACGGCGCACGGATTTACGATGGCGAAAATTATCCGGGCTTTCCCATCGTACCGCTTCAAAACAACAAGCAATGCCGCTCCGCTCTTTGCGGCAAGCAGAACACGCTGGACGCCTACGACCTTGTAAACTCCAATATGGTCAACAACATCGATGAAGGAAACTTGATTTATTGGGTTCTTTCCAATTGCGGCGGAATGAGCGACCTTGACGATGTGAAATTCCTTGACCGTCTGCGTACACTCCATGTGGTCCATGCCGACGGGGGGGAGGAAGGAACGATTACCCCGCAAACCATCGAGGCTCCGGTTGACGGGACGATTGCCGGGAGCGACGCCCTGAAAGCCCAGCTCTATGAGGACTTCCAGATGTTCAACGCGGCGGCTATCGTTGCCGGCAACCAGACCGCGACGGCTATTTGGGCTACCTATGAGCCGCTTGACCTCAAAACAAACAAATTTGAGCGGCAGGTTACAAAGTTCATCAACGGGATTCTGAAACTGGCTGGGATTCAGGACAAACCGTCATACACCCGCGACAAGATTATCAACAAATCCGAGGAAACGCAAGTCGTTTTGGTGGGTGCGGAATATGTGACACCGGACTACATCACCAAGAAGCTGCTGACAATCTGGGGCGACGCTGACATGGTGGAGGATATTCTGAAGCAGCAGGCGGCGGAGGATTTGAGCAAGTTTACGCCGCCGGGTGATGACGTCGGCGATGATGGTACGGAAACACCAAGCGCCGATGAGGCTATAGATGCCGCTGAGGAGGCTGTGGGTAAGACCCTGAACGGCTCCCAGACATCCAGCCTGATTACGGTGATAAAGGGCCTGAAATCCGGCGATATCACCGAGGGACAGGCCGTGCGGATTCTCACAACGTCCATCGGCGTGACGCGGGAGGAAGCGTTGGCGATTATAAGGGGTGAGGAATGATGGAAAATAACTGCATTATCAAGTTTGTGGATGGCAGCAGAGTTGTTATAAGAAATATTGATACGTATAAGGTAAACATGGAAAATGGACTTGTAACTGTGGAAGCGGGTGGAGTTAAGAACTTTTTCAACTTTAACCATATGCAGTATATCTGTACAGAGTCTTGTTTAGATGAAGAGGAAGCCTGACCCCGCTCACCGCCGCACTGACCAGGAACTTGCCGCCCTAGAATCCCGAATTGCCGCCGAATACAAAAGGGCCGCAAATGAATTCTCTGACAAGATTGACGCCTACTTTGAACAGTTCAAAAAGCGGGACGCTGAGCAAAAGGCGCTGATCGGCACCATCGTCAACGGCAGGGAATACACTGCCAAGGACTACCAACAATGGCGGCTTGCCCAGATAGGACGGGGTGAACGGTTTAAGGCCCTGCGGGATAGGTTGGCGGATCGGTACACCAGGGCCAACGAAGTGGTCGCCGCCTACATCAACGGGGATATGGCGAAAATCTACGCCATGAATCACGCTTATACCATTCAAGACGTAAAAGGACAAGCGGACAGCGCTCTTGACAATATAGATTTTGCCCTGTTTGACGAACACACAGTAAAGCGGCTTTTGGTGGAACAGCCTGACCTTATGCCTTATTACCCGCAAAAGCGGGCCATAAATCGCGGAATTGATTTGGCTTACGGGAAACGGCAAATTACGTCTGTTGTCACCAGCGGTATTTTGCAGGGCCAGAGCATTAACCAGATGGCCCGCCATTTGATGGACAGGGTAACGGGCATGAACCAGACCAGCGCCATCCGCGCGGCTCGTACCGCTGTTACTCAGGCTGAAAATGCTGGGCGGCAGGCGGCGGCGGATGAACTGGAAAGAAAAGGCGCAATCCTGCAAAAACGATGGATTGCGTATGATGATAACCGATCCAGAATCCACAACGGCGTAAAGATACACGTTCAGGCAGATGGGCAGATTGTAGATAGCGATAAACCGTTTACCGTTGGTGGAGAAGAATTGATGTTCCCCGGAGACGGGAGTATGGGGGCGAGCGGATGGAATATCTACAACTGTAGGTGCGCAAGAGTGACAGAAATTGTCGGATTCAGGTCAATGTTGACAGAAGAACAGCGTAAACAGGCAAACATAAGGGCGGAAATAATAAATGACTAAAATCGTCATACATATCGAGGACAACAGTCAGGAAGTGCTTGACGCACTCAAAAATGCCGTTGAGCGTGGCGCAATGGCGATTGGAGAGCGGGCGGTTGCTCATGCCACGGATAACATTACAAGGCAAGGGGCGGTTGATACAGGAAATCTGAGAGACCATATTTCCTATATGGTCAAAGAGGAATGAGGCGGTTCGCTGTGATTGTTGTTTACGTCGGGACGAACGTTGAATACGGTCCGTACGTCGAGTTGGGCACGGGCCAATACGCCTCCACAGGCGGCGGCACCACAAAGCCAAGCTGGGTATATAAGGACGAATTTGGGAACTGGCACCGGGCGTACCCGCAAAAGCCGCGCCCATACCTCAAGCCCGCTGTTGCTGACCACGCGCAGGAATATCGGGACATTCTGCGGGATTCGCTGCGGAATGCTTGACCCATGCGCGGAAGTACAAAGGGATTATCGAGGGGGAGATGAGAGAATGAGTAAAGAACTGCTGCAAGCCGCCATCCGCCAAAACGAAGAAGAATTTGCGAAAATTTTCGTAAAAGAAATGCGCGCTTTGCGCAACAAAAAGGAGACCACCACAATGCAAGTAACCTACAACGGCTTCACCGGGGAGCTGGTGAGGCTGGAGCGGAAAGAAGCCATTATTACATCTGACCCATTTGTGTGCCGTGGGGCGGCAAGGATTTCCGTTTACGACATCTCCATCTACGACAGCGAAAAGCAGGTTACCCACTCCTTCACCGGCGTCAAGATGTAGGACATGAAGTTTTCGGGCGGGGAGTTAAGTTTTGGATGAAAAAGAAAATAAGCTTTTTGTTGATAGCGTCTCTGATTTGTTCAATGGCGGCTGGGTGTTCAGACAACAACGAATATTTAATCGAGCAAAAAGAAGAACTTATTTCTGAAATTGCTGAACTTGAAGCAGAAAAGGACCTGGTAAAATCTGAAATTGCACACATAAAAGAAGAAAAAGGAATAGAAAAATATATTGTAACCTTTAGAATCAAGCAAACCCATGTTTCCTTGAACATCGGCACACATCTTAAAGATGAGATGAACCAAATCACAGTAGAGATACCTGTAGACAGAGAGTATTATGAGGCTATTTCTGTTGGCGATGTAATCGCGGATGAATTTAGAATGGGTTCCTTTGTTTTAAAAGGGTCTTTCGGGAGCTGGAAGATAACAGTTGAAAATAAAACTATAGTTTGAGTTGTGGATTTGAGGTGACGTTCGGTGAGAAAACCGAAAATCAAATACGAGCTTCGCCCAGAACACATTCTGGCGATGGAGATCGTGATGAACCAATATGGCGACACTGTATCTGCAAAGCCCGGAAAGGACGGAGAGATCAAGATCATTCGCGACAGAAAAGAACTTATCAAAATTGAGCCGGAAAAGGACGGCTCTGGAAGCTGAAAGGAGCTAAAATGAAACTCAAATGCAACTGCTGTGATGGGGCGTACAATTCGTTTGATGTCCATTTTACAAGCACTTGTCCTTTTAACTGCGCTCACTGCATCGCGCCAACTAAAAAACATACCTGCTGGTAAAAGTTCCGGCAGAAGGGCGAAAAGGTGCCAACTATCGAGGATTCCTCGGTAGCTGGCACCTTTTTCTTTTCGGTAAAACCCGCTCCAGCGGTTTTTATACAACATTTCTAGGGTAGCACCCGTAACAGCGAGAAAGGAATGTGAACCTATGTTTGACATTGACAGCATCATCAAGACCCACACCGGTGAGGATGGCAGCATCTCCGCTGACGCTATCGCCAAGCTGGTAAAGGCTATCAGCACTACCGTAGGCAATGAGTTTGTGGACAAAGCCCGGTACAAGGCCAAACTGGACGAAATCGACGAACTCCAAGGTAAGTTGCAGACCGCCGAGGACAGCGTAACGACCGCAGAAAAGTGGAAGGTCAAGTATGAAGCTGCAAAGCAGGACCTGGCTACGTTTAAGGCCGAGCAAACAAAAAAGGACACCCGCGCGGCGAAGGAAACCGCCTACCGGGCGCTTCTGAAGGAGGCTGGGGTAAGCGAAAAGCGCATTGAATCTGTGCTTAAGGTCAGCGATGTAGACAGTGTGGAGCTGACCGACAAGGGCGAAATCAAGGGCGCTGACAAGCTGACCGCCTCTATTAAGGATGAATGGGCGGACTTCATCGAGACCACAGAGGTCCAGGGCGCACAGACCCCCCATCCGCCCGCCAACACCGGCGGGAGCACGACGACCAAAGAACAAATCATGAATATCAAGGATATCGGAGAGCGGCACAAGGCGATAGCCGAACACCATGAGCTTTTCGGTATCTGACGAAAGGAGCAATTATGGCTACTGTAAACACTACCGCAGAAACCAACCTGATTACCCAGGAACAGATGAAGAAAGTCCGTGAGGTGGACTTCGTTCACCAGTTCCAGCACGGCAGTCTTGCCAAGCTGATTGAAGTGCTTGGCGTTACGCGAAAAATCCCCATGATGGAGGGCACTACCCTCTACTACTATAAAATCACCGGTGAGCTCCAGGACGGCAACGTTCCCGAGGGTGAAATCATCCCGCTCAGCAAGTTCGAAACTGAAAAAGTCCCCATCGGGAAAATCACGCTTCAGAAGTGGCGAAAGGCCACCAGTGCCGAGGCAATCGCAAAATCCGGCTACAACGCCGCCGTAACTGATACCGACACGAAAATGCTTCGCATGGTGCAGAACGGCATCCGGACGAACCTGTTCAATTTTCTGAACGGCACGGTTCCTGATTCTACCGCCGTTTCCGGCGACGGGCTCCAGGCCGCGCTTGCCGCTGCGTGGGGCCAGCTCCAGGCGAAGTTTGAAGATGACACTGTTCAGCCGGTGTACTTCCTCAATCCGCTGGATGTGTCCGAATACCTGGCGACCGCCAACATCACCACACAGACCGCTTTCGGCATGAACTACATCGAGGATTTCCTCGGCTTGGGCACCGTGGTTGTTTCCGCCCGTATCACGAAGGGCACCTTCGATGCCACGGCGAAAGAGAACCTCATCATGTACTACCTACCTATGAATGGCGATGTGGCCCGTGCGCTCAACCTGACCGCCGATGAGCTGGGCCTGATTGGCATCAACAGCGGCTATCTGACCGAGGAACGCGCACAGGTGGAATCCATGGCCGCAAGCGGCATCCAGTTCCTGGTGGAGTACGCCGAGGGCGTCGTGAAGGGCACTATCGGCGGCGGCACCGCTGCGGCAGCATCCGCGACCGCTGCGGCAGCATCCAAGACAGCCAGCAAGTAAGCAAAGGAGGGCGGCGTGATGCTGGAACAAGTCCTGACGCACATTCACAACTGGTTTCAGGTTGGGATTTACCCCGGAACCTACACCATTGAGGACGGCGGCGTCACGCTGCCCTTCCTGCAAGACGGACAGTATTTCCGCATTGTCGGGAGCCTGTTCAATGACGGATTGCACCAGTACGGCCCCGCAATGGAGCTTTTGCAGGATGAAACCTTTGACGGGGCCGTTTGGGCCCTGGCCGTTCCCAAATCCGTTGTGGAGCTGGCTGGGGAGATTGCCGCGTGGCAAGAGAAGTACGGGGCGGTCATTGATAGTCCGTACACCAGCGAGAGCTTTGGCGGCTATTCGTATAGCAAGGCAAGCGGCGCTGGTGATATCGCCGGTTCCGGAGGCTGGCAGGCGGCGTTCCGGGCGCGGCTGAACCCGTACAGAAAGTTGAGGGAGATTTGACGTGAAGGAAACAGAAATTACAGTTAAAGTCAGTTGCGATTTGACAGTTGACGAAAACACGGCAAAAGCGTGCTTACAGCTCGTTCAAATTTATTTGAATGGCCACTCAAATACGGTTCTGAATCAAAAACTGCTCGAAACCGGGGAGGTTGTATTGAGCTATGAGCCTTTTGGATTCCTTCTACAAAAAGTACACCATCATGAATGAAACCACCGCGGATGACCCGGAGGGCGGATGGGTGACCGGTTGGACGCCAGGGGGAACCGTGGAAATGGCCCTGGACGATCCCACCCAGACACAACGCATGATTGCGCAGGCGCAGAAAATCAGCGTCATTCAAATGGCGCTGTTCCCCATCGGCACACCGGTGCGGCTCAATACATACCTGCGCCTGGTGGACGATGAAAACACCGTCTATCTGGTGCAGACTAAGCCAGTGGAAGCGCCGGGGCCGTCCGGCATCAAGGTGCTGAAGGCGGAGGTTATCGAAACGAGGTTGCCCGCATGATCCAACTCTATCAAGGCGACTGTCTGGAGCTGATGAAGGACATCCCGGACGGGAGCGTGGATATGGTGCTGACTGACCCGCCGTACATGATTAACACCAAAAGCGCCGGGGCTGGAAAACTAAATCCATGGGCTGACTATTGCAACGCCTCTTTTTGGTATGCAGAGTGGATGCGGCAAGCAAAACGGATTCTGAAAAATACCGGCTGCTTGTGGTCGTTTCTCAACTGGCGTTCTTTTGTGACTTTTCAAAAAGCGGCTTGCGATATTGGCTGGCCTATTGAAAGTATCCTTGTTTGGGATAAGTGCTGGATTGGACCTGGCGGCACAAAAGGATTAAGGCCTTCCTATGAGCTTGTTGCACTGTTTGCTATGCCTGATTTCAAAATTGAAAATCGTGGTCTTTATGACATCCAGCGTTTCAAATGGTCAAGCAAAAAACCTCATGGGCATCCAGCGGAAAAGCCAGTTGACCTTATAAAATGGATTGTCGAGCAATCCACAAGACCAAACGATACCGTTTGTGACTTGTTCATGGGTAGTGGAACAACGGGCGAAGCGTGCGTGTTGACAGACCGATCGTTCATTGGCCTGGAGTTAGACCCCGGCTATTTTGAGACGGCAAAACAGCGGATTGCGGAAGCGGAAAAGGCGGTGGGCGCATGACCAAAGAAGCGGCCCTCAAGCAGTTTTTCAGCGGCTTTGGTATTGCGGCCTATCCGTCCACCGCTGTCCCCAACGACGTGGTTTTCCCCTACCTGACCTATGAGGTCATCACCTCCGCCTTTCAGGAGGAACCTGTGGGCCTGACCGTCAACCTGTGGTACTACACCACCCAGGAGGGCCTGCCCAACGCAAAAGCGCGGGAGCTGTCTGAGGCTATCGGGCAGGGCGGGAAGCTGCTGCCATGTGACGGCGGCTACATATGGCTCAAGCGCGGATCCCCCTGGTGCCAGAGCCTGACCGATGAAACATCGCCCAATATCAAGCGCCGCTACATAAATGTGACGGCGGAATATCTCACAGAAAACTGATTGGAGAGAGAAGTGGTGCTAAGTGGATTTTTCTCCCCTGTTCCAAGCAAATCAAACAAGTAAATTGTTTGAAAATCACGACTGCGAAACAGATTGCGACCTTTTCGAGCAGTGTAAAAGGAAATATGCGGAAGGCACAGTCATAAAGTGTATGTTTTTCGGCAACAAGAAAAACTTCGTAAACGCAACAAAAAACTAAGAAAGGAAGTGCAACATGGGAAGATTCACCGTAATCCCCCAGGATACCTTTGAGGGCTTGCAACTGGACGCAGGGGTCCTTTTGAGGACGTTTAACCCGGAGACCGGCGCGGCCCCCAAGGATGAAGACATTATCTGCGCCACCACCGGCGGCATCAACCCCTCCTGCGTGCCTACATACAGCGACTTTGCGGAGGACGTCGATAACGCCCCGACTAATCTGATGGAGTTCAAGCATCTGGACGGCTGGGAGTGCAAAATGGGCTTCACCTCTCTGGGTACGTCGGCGGAATCCATTCGGCTGGCTCTGGGCGCGGCGGACATCGACCCCGCCACCGGAAAGATCACCCCCAGGCGCAGCGTAAAGCTCACCGACTTTTCCGATGTCTGGTGGGTTGGCGACCGGGCAGACGGCGGCATGGTGGCCATCCGTCTGATCAACGCCCTGTCCACCGGCGGGTTCTCCCTCCAGACCACGAAAAACGGGAAAGGGCAAGTTTCAATGGAACTGACAGGGCACGTCTCCATCAAGGACCAGGACACCATGCCCATGGAATTTTACAGCGCTGGCCCCGTTGAGAGCGGCGGCACTGAGGAGGAAGTCTGATGAAACTTTCTGAACTGAGCACCGACCGGGCGGCAGACGCGCTGTGCGAACTGGCCCCCTACGTTGGCAATATCACCAACGACGAGGAAGTGGTAAAAACCATCGGAAGGGCGATGGAAGGCGGGCAGGATCTGAACCGTTACGGGCAAGTTATGCTCGTGGTGGGCCGAATTGGCGAGTTTATCCCGCTTTTGCTGAAAGAGCACCGCCCGGACGTGTACGGCATCCTGTCTGTCATGAACGAGCGCCCCGCGGCAGAAATCGCGGCCCAAAAGCTCACGGAGACTATGCGGCAGGTGAAAGAGCTTTTCAAGGATGAGGATTTTATGGCTTTTTTCAGATCGTCCGCGCAGCAGGACGAAACCGCACAATCTGCGCCCTCTGCCAGCTCCCCCGCCTCCGAGTAAGGGCAATCCTTGCGGCATTGCCCTCCATCATCCAGCGGGATATTGAGCGGTGGACGTTCCAGGTCTATGTAACTGATACGCTCCAGTTCATAGCAGAGAATACAGCGGCCACCGCTGTTCTTGCAGATAAGTTTGTTGAGTTTCAAGAGCCTGTCGGTAAGTTTGCGGCCCGCCGCTGGATAGAGAAGGACAAGCCTGCGCCGCCGGAAGAGACCCGCACGGCAGATGAAGTTATTGAGCACATAAAAACAAAGTTATCCTCGCTGTAAGCGTTCAGCGGGAAGGGTCGAGCGTGGCCACCGTCAAAGGAGGTGGCCACGCCTGAACCTTTTCGAATTATACGCTACCATCGGCATCAAGATGGACGAATTTGAGCAAGGCATAGACCGCGCTCAAAATAAATTCAAATCCTTCTCCGACAACATTTCCGGCCTGTCCGGGAAGATCGACAGCGCCTACAAAGGTATGGGCGATGTGCTCAAGCCCGCCGTGGACGGCTTCAAGGCCGTGGAGGGCGCGGGCAAGACCGCCGGGAACGCTGTCGTGAAGGGCCTGGGCGGCTTTGCCGCCGCCTCCACCGCCGTGGCGGGGTTCGGCGCGGCGGCGGTGAAGTCTGGCATGCAGTTTGACGCCACCATGTCGGAGGTATCCGCCATTTCCGGGGCTACTGGACAGGAGTTTGACAGCCTGCGGGATAAAGCCCTGGAAATGGGCGCGAAAACCAAATTCTCCGCCTCTGAGGCTGGAGAAGCTATGACCTATATGGCTATGGCTGGCTGGAAAGCTGAGGATATGATTGGCGGCATCGAAGGTATTATGAACCTTGCCGCTGCGTCCGGAGAAGATTTGGCTACTACGTCCGACATTGTGACCGATGCTTTGACAGCACTCGGGCTACAAGCCAGCGATAGTGGGCACTTTGCGGACGTGCTGGCGGCGGCATCTTCCAACGCAAACACCAACGTGGGCATGATGGGTGAGACCTTCAAATATGCCGCCCCGCTGGCTGGGGCAATGGGGTATACGGCGGAGGACACCGCCCTTGCAATCGGCCTCATGGCAAACGCTGGCATTAAAGGCTCTCAGTCCGGCACAGCCCTGCGCTCTATCATGACTCGCCTAGCCAAACCGACAAAAGACTCCGCCGCCGCAATGAACGCCCTGGGCATCTCTATTACAAACAGCGATGGAAGCATGAAACCGCTTGGAACCACAATAAACGAAATGCGCACGGCGTTTTCTGGGCTGTCTGAGGAACAAAAGGCTACATACGCCGCTATGCTGGGCGGGCAGGAAGCAATGTCCGGCCTGTTGGCAATTGTAAACGCCGCACCCGCAGACGTGGAGAAACTGACCAATGCGCTGAATGACTGCAATGGTGCCGCCGAGGAAATGGCGGCGACCATGATCGACAACCTGCAAGGTGACCTGACCCTGCTGGGCAGCGCATTTGAATCCCTCCAAATCGCCATCTCCGACAGCCTGACGCCCACACTTCGGGAGTTCGCGCAGTTCGGGCAAAAAGCAATGGCGGGGCTGCTGGAGGGCTTCCAGGGGGGCGGCGTGTCCGGCTTCATGTCCGCCTTGTCTGGCATCGTCACCGAGGGCGTGACCATGTTGTCACAGAAAGCGCCGGAGTTTGCCAGCGTAAGTTTGCAGTTTATTCAGGCGCTGGCGGATGGGATTCTAGGAGCAAGGTCTGAAATTGCAATCGCGGCAAGCAGTACATTTTCCTTGTTGATAGATGGGATTGGTTCTTGGCTGGCAACGAATTCCGGGGAACTGATTGGCGCAGGGAACCAAATTATCGCAGTTCTATTTTCCGCATTTTTAAACGCTGGGTCTTTAATAAGCGAAAACATCGGTCAGTTCATTCCACTCATCGCACGAGCATTTATTGACTACCATGATGCGCTTTTCTTGGTTGGAATCGACATTTTGGGGGCGATTGGGCAAGGGATTATCGAAAACAAGGAAGGCATACAGAGTATGGCTTCCCAAGCGATTTCCGAAATGGTTACCGCCCTCCGCGACAACGCCCCAGCCATCATCGAGGGCGGCATAGCCCTGCTGGAAGCCCTTGTGGGAGCCATAGAGGAAAATATGCCTCTCATTATCGAGACGGGCGCTGTTATTATTGGAAAGCTGGTGGAGGGCATTTCCACCGCTTCCCCCGGCGTTCAGGCCATCATCGCCACGGCGGTACTGCCGCACATCCTGAAAATCGTGGACACTGTGGGCAAGATTAGCGAAGCCGTATCCAGCGTGGCAAGTCTGGCCGGGAACGCCATCAACACCGTTATCAACATCGGCGGCAAGCTCATGGGCGGCATTTCCAAGTTGTTCGCCCTGATTGCCGCAAATCCGGTTGTTGCTATCATCACTGGCATTATCGCCGCCGTGGTCCTTCTCTATACCAAATGCGAATGGTTCCGCGACGCAGTACACGCGGTCATTGACGCCGTGGTCGGGTTCTTCCAGGGAGCTTGGGATTTGATTGTTTCCGTATGGGAAGCCGCCGGGGATTTCTTTGGCGGCATCGTTGACGGCATCAAGAGCGTATTTGATGGTATCGGCGAATTCCTGGGCGGGCTGTTTCAGGCCGCCTGGGAAGCTGTAAAGGGTGCCTGGGAAGCGGCGGTGGATTTCTTCTCCGGGGTTTGGGAGGGAATTCAGGGTGTGTTCTCCGTGGTAGCAGATGTACTGGGCGGATTCTTCTCTGCCGCGTGGGACGTAGTGAGCGGCGCATGGGAAGGAGCAAAAGAATTCTTTGGCAACCTCTGGTCCAACATCAAGGAAAAGGCCAGCGATGCGGCAAGTTGGATTGGCGATAAGCTTAAAAGCGCCTGGGAGGGCATCAAATCTGTCTGGGATGGAGCAAAAGGATTTTTCAAGGATACATTTGGTAGCATTATGGATAGGGGCCGGGAGGCCGCAGAAAACGTCGGGAACAAACTCGCGTCAGCCTATGAATACGTCAAAGAGCACTGGGATGAAGCAACGCCATATTTTGACGGCATGTGGGGAAACATCAAGAACGTTTTCGGGGACGCCTGGGATGCGTTCAGCTCTATTGGTGGAAACATTGTTGATGGCATCATGGGCGGAATTAGTGCCGGGTGGGACCACTTTGTTGGCTGGCTTGGTGACAAGTTCAACGGCCTGATTAACTGGGTCAAGAATTTGCTGGGCATCCACTCCCCATCGAAAGTGTTTGCAGGTATCGGCGGAAACATGGCCCTGGGTCTGGCCGAGGGCTGGAACGATGAATACGCTGGCATCAAGCGGCAGATTGAAAACGGTTTGAACTTCGGGACCGCCACCGTGGGCCTGAACGCCAGCTATTCCAGCGCGGCCCGCTACGGGGGGCAGGAGACCCAGGAGCGCGGGGGAACGGGTTGGGGCAACACCTATGTCACCATCAACTCTCCCGTCACTGTGGACGGCGTACAAGCCGCCAGAGAGTGGCAGAAAACCGCCCAAAGGATGGCGCTGGGCTACGTGTAAGGAGGCTCCATGATAGACGAAATAAAAATCACGTCCCTGTCAGGCCGGGGCGCTATCTTCATGAAAAGCCGGGAGTATTTCGGCTATTGGCTGGGCCCCGTGGACTGGGGACAGGTACAGGGCAATCACCAGACCTATGCTTATGTTAACCAGGTGGGGGAGAGCATCGTATCAACCACCGTGGGCACCCGCCCCCTGTCCATCACCGGCTGGGTGGTGGACGGGGACGGGCGGATACAGGACCGGTGCGACGCGCTCAATGCCTTTATCTCCCCGGTGGAGGATTACGCCCTTGAATACAAGGGCAAGAAAATCCAATTCCGCCCGGATATTTCCGTAGCATACAGCCGGGAGTACATGAAAAACAATGAGAAGGTCCGCCGCTTCCTGATTCAAGGGACGTGCCCTTATCCTCTGTTCACCGATCTGGAGGACACCGCCGCACCCTTCGACCAAACGAAAAAAATGTTCCGTTTCCCCACAGATTGGGGACAGACAAAGCCGATTGTGTTCGCCGTGGTTGGCAAGGCGTATCAAATCACCGTGACCAACCGGGGTGGCTTCTCTGCGGGCTTTATTGTGCGGATCTGGTTCTCCGGGGAAGTTCAAAACCCGAAAATTTGGAATATGACTACAGGAAAATTTATCGGCGTAAACCGTACATTTGCCCGTGGGGAGCAGCTGGAGCTTTGCACCATGCCGGGGAACAAGCATATGACCCTTTGGACTGAGGATGGCACAAAAACCGACCTCATCAAATACCGGGACTACCGCTCCAGCTTTGATACGCAGCTCCAACCTGGGGCGAACCTGATTGCCGTGGACTGCGCAGACCTTGACCAGCGGGCCAGCATGGATGTGACGCTCTACTACACGCCGCTGTATCTGGAGGTGGAGTGATGGACCTGAAAATGTAAG
>ERZ779626.744-NODE-744-length-17629-cov-20.658757_pt1 | contig 17629 bp, 28 predicted proteins | sample MGYA00514209_ERZ779626 | MGnify/ENA primary metagenome ERZ779626 (study PRJEB29562, sample SAMEA4376713) | mouse gut metagenome | isolation source: Cecum | study: EMG produced TPA metagenomics assembly of the A DSS colitis mouse model was used to assess the...
ACCAGAGGGCTGCAAACCTTGTCTTTTTTATTTGCGCAACTTATTGTACCTTATCAGTCCTTTTGCAGAGATTTGATCTCTTCCTGGTATACGCCGTAGCTGTTGGCATGGGTCGCCACCTGATTGAGATTATTCGCACACCGCCGCTGGAGGGACACCAGCTCCTGGACGGGGGAAAGGTCAACATGGAGGATATAGCCGTTGAGTGCCATTTTGCGGATATAGGCGCTCATATTGCGGATGCCCGCCTCTTCCATGCGCTCCCGGATGGCCTCCAGCTCGTCAGGCCGCACCCATACATAGAGCGGCACATCCCGGACGCGCTTCTTTCCGGCCATGCTACCTGTCGCCCCGTTCAGGGGCCTCCCGTTTGGGTGTGGCCGGGCGCTCCCCGGCCTGTTCCGCCTCCTCGCGCATCTGCTGGGCGATCCTCCTTTCATCTACTTCTACTTTCGCCCTATCTGGACGCACATCGCCACAGTGGAGCATCCAGCCATCCCCCACATACAGGCCACAGTGGGTCACGCCGTTGGGGTCGGGGGCGGCGTAGGTGTTCTTGAAAAATACCAGGTCGCCGGGCTGTGGGGAGCTGGTTCTGGTGCAGTAGTTGTAAAGCCCCTGCGCCCCCAGCCGTCCGATGTCCCAGCCGCACTGGTTCAGCACATAGGACAGGTAGCCGGAGCAGTCAAAGGACGTGCTGGGGCTGTGGCCGCCCCAGACATAGGGATAACCGATATTACTTTCGAGAAAAAAGCTAGGAAAGATGGATCAAGTGTGCTAAAATAGAGAGTATGGAGTATATAGACTTAAGGAAAGTAGGGAGAGAGGGACTCAAGGAGATACGCCGGCAGGTCGTACGACTCAAGAAATTGGGAAAAACGGGAAAAGAGATAGAGGAATTAACCGGGGTACGGCAGAATCGCGCAAGCGAAATATGGAGCGCGTATCAACGAGAGGGCGAAAGCTCCCTGGAGCGAAAAAAGTATGGGCGAAAGCCTGGGAGTCACATGGTTCTAACCCAGGAAGAACAAGAAAATATCCGAAAGGCGGTCGAGGAGAAAAGGCCGGAGGATTTCGGGCTCACCGGCAAACTGTGGACGTTGGGACGGACAAGGCAGTACATCCAGAAACAGTTCCACAAAGGCATAAATGAGCGGACACTGTCGGACTACATGAAGCGCTGGGGCATGAGCTGCCAGCGTCCGGCGAAGCGTGCCCGAAAACAGAATCCTACGGGTATCTAAAGGTGGAAAAGTGAGGAATATCCCGCTATTGCAAGGCGTGCGAAAGCAGAGGATGCGGACGTCTATTGGGCAGATGAGACCGGCGTAAGCAACTGTGAAATCGTAAAGCGCGGCTTTTCGCCGAAGGGCCGTCCTCCGGTGCTGCCGGTGGAAACCAAACGACAGCGGGTCAATATGATCTCGGCAATCAGCAGCCAGGGCAAGGTTCGTTTTATGCTCTATCCGGACACCATGGACCAGCAGCGGCTGATCCGCTTCATGGAGCGTCTGGTCCGCACTTCGGAGCGGAAAGTGTTCCTGATTTTGGACAATCTGAAGGTCCATCATGGCAAGCTTGCTGCGGCTTGGCTGGAAAAGCACAAGGATAAAATTGAGGTGTTCTTCCTGCCGCCTTATGCTCCGGAATACAATCCCAAAGCACAAGGATAAAATTGAGGTGTTCTTCCTGCCGCCTTATGCTCCGGAATACAATCCCGATGAGTACTTGAATCATGCTCTGAAGATTTCTGTCCATTCAGGCTGTCTACCCTATACTGCGGCTGATATCTCTCATAAAATTCAGTCATTCATGCGAAAATTGCAGCATCATCCGCCTCTCGTGTCCTGCTTTTTCCTCCACTCGGCGCTTTCCTATCTTTAGCTACGGAAGTAATATATTTCTCCGCCTCGGTGAGCAGGGCGGCAAAGGTAGGATCGGACAGGTACGCCTCCGGCACGTCATGGAGGGTGGGGCCGTTCGTGACATATTTCCCGATGTACCCGGAGCCGGGGAACAGGTCTGGACGGTTCCCCAGGGTCGCCATGAACAGGGCGTAACGGGAGAGCTGGCCCTCGCCCATGATGTAGACAGGCAGATGGGAGAGGTTGAAGTTTTCCAGGGTCACGGTGCAGATGTAGTAATTGTAGGGGACGCGCACCGTGTAGGAGCTTCCGTCCGGGGCCGTCCGGGTTTCCGTCCGATAGCGCACCTCCACCACAACATTCTCCGTCAGGATATACTGGCGGTCAAAAAGGGTCTGGAGCGTCCCCTCCACCTGGGCCAGCGTCCATTCCCCCTCATGGAGCGCGGAGAGGATAGAGGTCAGCACATAGGGGTCATGCTCAATCTCGTCCAAATCGAAATGGTATTCGTCATAGCTGTGGGTGCTGGTGTAGGTGTCCAGGTAGGCTTGCAGTTCGGCCTCCAACGCGCAGTAGACGGCCTCGGCCCCCAGCATATCCCCATCCTGGGCGGGGTAGGTGCTGGCGGCCACCGCCCCCACCGTCCCATGGGAAAGGGGGCGGCTCTGGAGGATATACCCCCGCCGCGCCGCAGGGGATAGCACAGGCGGGGCCGCCCGTCAAGGGCAAGCCGCCGCAAGCGGCGGGGCGTTCCGCCCCCTTGACAGCCGTCCCCGCCTGTGCTTTTACGACGGCGGCGACGGGGGATATACCCACCAGAGCCTGCCATGCTTGCAAATACCTCCTTATCACGATTGGGGCCGCATACCCACGCGGCCCAGGGTTCAGGGATTTTCCTCCGCATACAAAAACACCGCCTATTGTCCCGTTAGGCGGTGTTTTGTGTAAGGTTGGTAGCACTTTTTTTGCTTCTTTTCCCTGTATGCCCTTGTCAAGTGATGTTTTGAACGATTTAACGAAATGGTATTTGAATCCTACTGCATGCAATCTGTCCTCAACGCTATCAAAAAGGAACGAAATCGGAAAGACGCACGGGGAGAGGTGGAGCAATCCCTGTCCACACTGACAGACGCGATGTTGTACACCTTGTCAACAGAGGATTCCTGAAATGTTCTTTATGCGTACTGTCCATTTGCTTTGCAGTTATTCATCAGCCCCACCCACGCCATCTGATCGCGGGACTTCAATTCTTCGGTGGCCCCTGCTGCTTTTGCCATCTGCGGCATTATCCTGTCCAGCCAGTCATTGGCGGTGTCGTTGATGTCCAGCAAATGTGCCTGGAGCTTACCAGTGGACACCAACTCCTGGTACAACTTGCGCCGGTGCTGCTTTAGATAGGTCAATCTCATGCGCCCATTTCTCCCTTATTTCGCCTGCAAACCTTCTGTCCGTGGGCTTTCCAGAGTTCCTTTCCTTTTGCTTCCCCCGTTAAAGAAATACTACACCCCCAACGTAGACCAGGACGACCTGATTTCGATTGGAACCATCGGCCTCATCAAAGGAATTTCTAGCTACAAACCGGAAAAAAATGTCCGTCTGGCCACATATGCCGCCAGATGCATTGAAAACGAGGTCCTCATGTTCTTCCGCAGCCAAAAAAAGCTCCAGGGCGAGGTATCCCTCTCAGAAACCCTGGAGACAGACAAGGACGGCAACAATCTCTTCCTCATGGACATTGTGGGCGTAGAGGACACCATGCTGGACGACCTGGACACCCGGGAGAGTCATATCCGAGTTCGGCAGTTGGTGGACCAGTGCCTGACGGCCCGTGAGGCGGACATTATCCGTCAGCGCTATGGCCTGGACGGAAAGGCCCCGCGGACACAGCGGGAACTGGCAGCCCAGTACGGGATTTCCCGCAGTTATGTATCCCGCCGCGCTTAATGTAAACGATGCTCGGAAAGCCTTGCGGTGCAAGGGCTTGTCCGGGCATCTGGGATTTGAGGTAGCGCCGTGGTTATTGTAAGTGGTGAGAGAGTTTTTAGAATAAGCGGCCATTCATCAACACTGACAATAGCAAACTTACAAACTTATTCTCCATGGAGAAGCTGAAGCATTTTTTCATACAATCTCATAGTTGCTTTCGCATCGCCTAATGCAGTATGCCTACCTTCTACAGTGATACCAAAATATTTGAATGCTTGGGCAGAACTAGATATTGTGTCTATTATTATGCCAGCATCTTGCAAAAACTTCAATATGGAATAAGTATCCACAATCCTATGAAGAAAAATGTTGTCAAAACTTCTGTGGTTGTCCTTAAACATCTTTTTTATAAATTGTACATCAAACTGTGTGTTGTGTCCAGCTAAAGGAATGGCTACATAGTCGGTGAAATATACTTCTTTAATCTCCTCAAATTTTTTTATCAAGGTTTGAGGGGCAATGGAATCATTAAAATCAGAATCTGTCAATTTGTTGATCCTCTGTGCCGTTTTGGTAATCCGGTAGTTTTCGTTTTTTAGGTAGTATTCTGCACTGTAGCATTCGTCTAGAACAGAGTCCCACACAACAAAACCGACTGAGAGGAGAGAATGCTTTTCGGGATCTAATCCCCCGGTTTCAGTATCAATAAAGAGCAATCGAGCCATAATTCAGTTCTCCTTTTTAATAACCTTTTTTCCATTTGCGTCAGTAGTAACAGACACGCTTACCGAGGCGTCTAAAATGGCATTTTTTTCTGATATGACATAATCATAAAAACTACCGATCGATTCAGCTCTTATGTAAGGGACCGTTGATCTTCCTGGGGAGTGCTTAAAAAAGGCCATTAGTGCAACGTTATCCATCACATAATAAGAGGCTTGCAAGCTTTTGTTGAAAAGATAAACTTTTGCACCTAGTCCCAAATAATCTATGATCGACTCCTCAATTAACTCTTTTGTTTTTCCGGGGGCATAATTAAATCTCCGATCAAATTCTGCCATAATATCGTCGTTCTCATAATCAGGCATAATGACTGTAAACTCGTTTCTTCTCTTTTTAGTAAAATTTTGTATTGCAACTCTATTCGAATTTCTCCATGTCCGTGCGTATGTGAAAATCGCTGTAAAATGATGTGTCTTTTCCAATTCAGCCTTCCAGTTAATACTGGAAAAGTCGGTATCAATATGGTCAACACCACTCTGCTCAATATTCTTAGAAATTTGTGCTACTTGGAATATCGATTCAGCAAATCTTTTTTTGGCAAATATCTCCCACAAGAAATTAACGAGAAATGCGGCACCAATAGTAGACACAATTGTAGTAAGGAAAAGTTTAGCTTGTGCATTACAGTTAATTTTTGGAACAAGATAAATTGCACACAAGAATGAAATAAATGCCGCAATGAGACTGATAATAATGGTGATTAAATTTGCTTTTGTTAGGTCTTTATACATTGCCTTTTCTCTCCTTTGTTGATTCATGAAATAGAATTACACAGAAGGAACTCTAATGCTTTCACTACTCTAATCCCATCCTGTGTCTGTGTCAAGTCACAATCCAACGCAATCACCAATTTTTCGTAGTTGTCCCGGATTTTTCGCAGCGGAGCCAGTTCCCGCTCCCGAGTCTCCGGTGCATTCATATTCTCCGTGACCTGGATATACTTCTTTTCATCCGCCTTTGTAGCGATAAAGTCCACTTCCTGGTTGTCGATCTTTCCAATGGCCACATCATACCCCTGCCGGAGCAACTCAAAATAGACGATGTTCTCCAAGATATGGCCACTGTCTCCGTCTCTGTAACCCAGCAGGTAGTTCCGCAGGCCCATATCCACAATATAATATTTGCCCAGCGTCCGAAGATACTCTTTGCCCTTAATGTCGAACCGTTTGATTTCGTGGAAGATATACGCCTCCAGCAGCGCTTCGATATAGCTCTGGATCGTATGCACCGCAGGTTTTCTGCGGCCTTTTTCTTCTAGCAGTCCCTCATTGACCAGCGTTTTGCCAATAGAAGTCGCTGACACATTGTTGCCAATATTGTCGGCCAGAAACATGATGATTTTTCGGAGCAGAATGGGATCAGTGATAGTACGGCGGCCTTTCCGCTTTTCTCGCTCCAGAATATCGTTGACAACAGCGGCGGAGTATACACCGTCCAAGGCGGCAGTTACGCGGTCAATCTCCAGCCCCACATCGGCAAGCATAGGCATCCCGCCAAACCGGGCGTATTCGTTAAACAAATCTCTTTCGTCATAAATATCGCCCTCTTGATCGGTAATTCGTCGTTTCAATAATCCAGTGGGCGATTTCTTTTCCGTTACAGTGTAACCATGGAAATCCAAAAATTCTTTGAAAGAAAGGGGGAGTACTTTGATCTCAACATATCGGCCAGAAAGGTAGGTGGACAATTCAGAAGAAAGCAGGTATGCATTAGAGCCAGTGATGTAAATGTCACAATCAAAATCTACGCGAAAGGAGTTGACAGCATTTTCCCAGCCCGAGATTTTCTGCACTTCGTCAAAAAACAAGTACATCCGTTGGTCGGGCAGGATACGAGCCTTTACATATTCATAAAACCCCCTGACGTCCATATCAGGAAAGCTCATGGACTCAAAGTTCATTTCAAGAATCTGCTCTTGGCCAATACCAGTTTCCCGCAAATGCTGGGCCATCAGTTTCATGAGACTGGACTTGCCACAGCGCCGGATACCAGTTATGACTTTAATCATCTCGGTGTCCTGAAATGCAATCATCCGATTCAGATAGAGGTCACGCTTTTTGAGAATTGGCTTCTGCACAATTATCCCCCTTCCTTTTCGTGTCAAGCATATCATATTTATGCCCAAAAATCAAGTTTATTACATTTAAATAGCAAAAAATAATTTTGGCGCGATTTTTTACATTCAAATGGGATGGATTTTGCTGAGGATAGGAGGGAAATGTCGCGTGCATAACTCTCGTTGAACAGGTGCTGTTGGGGAAGGGTACGAAAAGTTTTGAAAAAGCCAGGATTTATGCGGGATTGCGGCGGATTGGCTCCTGACTGTTCCCACCCTGGAATAGAAAACGGCAAAAGCCGACAACTGCATACTGTTTTTTGCGGGAGAATGTAGTATAGCTATCAGATCGAGTATGACCTGATCGTTACTCCCTCCAACCGGGAGCAGCTCAACGAGTTTGTGGAGATTATGCTGGAGGTTGCGCTCAGCCGCACCCCCACCATGAAGATCGGGCGGGACGCGGAATATCCTACGGCCTTCGTCCGGCAGCGGTTCGAGCAGATCACCTCCGCCCACATCGAGAAGGTGCTGGACGGCATCCAGGAAAACACCACCCGCGTTTGGAACACCAGGGCTTATCTTTTGGCGGCGCTGTTCAACGCGCCCTCCACGATGGACAACCACTACACCATGTTAGTCAACCACGACCTCAACGGCGGCAATTAGCCGTCTTATTTTTTACCCGGCCACCGGGAGAAAGGATCATGCCATGAAACGCCCCCTTGCTTACATCACCGCCGCCTGGAGCGGCAGCGAGATTGAGAACGCTGAAACCGCCGCCCGGTACTGCCGTCAGGTGTATGACGCGGGCTATTCCCCCATCTGCCCCCTCCTGCTCACCGCCCGTTTCCTCCACGATGCCGTCCCCCAGGAGCATAAGGACGGCCTCGACATCGCCCGCGACTATCTCCGCCGCTCCCGCGTCCTGGTGGTCTGCGGGCGGAGCATCGACGAGACAGTGAAGAACGACATCGCCACCGCCGAGCGCCTGCGCATCACCGCCACCACCCTGGATGGCATCCTCACCGTCAAGGGCCAGGGCCGGGGCGATTCCAATTCCCGCTGATAAAACATCGAAAGGAGCCTTGAGCTATGAAAAAACGAATCCTGATGCTGCTGTGCGCCGCTGTCCTGGCAATCAGCATCGCCGCGCCCCCGGCGCTGGCCGCTGGCGGGCCGTTCTATCCCATCTCCGTGGAGGAATACACCTACGGCAGCTTTGACGAGCTGCGCATCAACAAAGTGTACCAGCTTTCGCTGTCCGACGACCCCTCCGGCATCCCTACGGAGGACTTCGAGCGCAACGGGCGGCGCTACTTCCTGCTGGACATGATAAGAGAGGACGAGGTGGGGGTGGACACCCAGGACTACACCGACACCATCACCCAGGACAGCGACACCAACGACCTCTCGGCGGTCTTGAAACAGTTGGACCCCCATCGGGAGGTCACGACCGAGGACGGCTATACCGGCCTGCTGGCGCTGGACTATACCTCCGTCACCGTGGAGGCCAAGGGCTACAAGACCAGCACAAAAAGCCTGTCGGCCACCCGCACCTATCCCAACCTGTCCGATGCCGACCTGTCCCTTGTCCCCAAAACCACCACGGACAACGGCAAGACCCTGACCCTGGGAGCTGTGGAGTGGAGCGGCGGCGAGAACGGCTATTACACCGCTACGGCTACCTATACCGGCACTTCCTCCACCCGCTACGCCACCGGCTATACGGTCACGGCCAGTTATACGGGCCAAGTGGCAAAGACCGGCTGCGAGGTTGTCACCTACACCGCCATCTTTGGCAGCGAGGTACTGCCCAAGGAGGAAAAAACAGAGGAATCCTCCAACCCGCCCGATCAGGCCGACCAGATCGGGCAGGAGGACCTTGACGCAGATCCCGCCCCCGCTGAAACGGGCGGCATGAATTGGCTCTCCCTGCTGGGCTGTGCTGGCGGTGTAGCGGCGCTGGCAGCGGCGGCGGTTTGGACCATCCAGAAAATGAAACTGTTGTGCCACAATGGATTGAAGCGGGTCAAGGAAAAGGAGATTTATATTAGCAGATTGTAAATATACTTGCTTGCGTCAAAGCTGCGGCTGGTCGAATAGCTGGTTTCAATCATGTCCTTCAGCGTGTTCACGTTGTCGTGCCGTTTGAAACGGTTGGAAAACACGATAGAGAACTTGTCCTGATTCTCAAAGTCCAGCTCAAACTCGATGATATACGGGGTAATGGTCTGTCTCCCGCCTACGTTCAGATATACACCTTTACCTAGTTCAAGCTGATTACGGAATGGGGCGAACTCCTGCGCAAACAGGAAGTTACCGGAATCTACTGAGAACTCATAGGTAGGCGTAGCAAGGTCGTCCAGTACGCCGACGGCATACTGGTACAGCTCCATCTCCACGGAGTACCGCTGATAGTCGTTCACACTCGCAGTCAGGTACAAAGAGCCAGAAGCTATAAAGGAGAGTGTACTACCCTCTCTGGTCGAAATAAGGATGTCCTCACCAAGGTCGGTAGGATACCTGGTTGTCACGGTCGTAACGTTAGTGGAATCCTTCCGTTCTCGGGTGGCCGAATGATGCTCCTGGCTATTGGCATACATCTCTTTGATGATAGCATGGATTGCTCCATGTATCGGGTTCGACCAAAAGAACCGCTATCACGAGTACACGATTTACGACCACATCATTCATGCTGTCGCCAACTACACCGGGGACGACCTTTCAGTGAAAGTGGCGCTCCTACTCCATGACATTGGGAAGCCTCAGTGCTACACCGAAGATGAACGAGGCGGACACTTCCATGGGCACGGTGTCCCCAGCCATGACTTGGCCGACATCGTAACTAAGCGGCTGCGGTATGACAATAAGACCAGGGACGAAGTGCTCACGCTGGTTCTGTATCATGACTCCGTTATCGAGCCGACCTACAATGTGGTTCGCCGGTGGCTGAACAAGATTGGGGAAGCGAACTTCCGCAAACTCCTCCAGGTTCGGATGGCCGATATCAAAGCTCACGCAAAGGGTACTCAGGCGTCCCGAATTGAACGGTGTCTGGCGCTTCACGATATTTTGGAGGAGGTTATAGCGCAGGAGCAGTGCTTTTCCATGAAGGATTTGGCTATCCGAGGCAAAGATGTGATGTCGTTTGGTGTGCCGGAAGGCAAGATAGTCGGAGATACGTTGCGGTACATCCTCAACATGGTTATCAACGGGGAAATCCCGAACGAAATTGAGCCTCAAATGCAGGCCGTCCAGCAGTATTTGGCGGTGCGTGCTCATGAGTAGTCCTAAATATCCAAAGGGTGAGCGGGTCTGGGTCGGCTATTACGATACCGGCCACGAACTTCGTTTTATCCTAACAAGTAAAGAGTCCTCCCGAGAGTATTTCTTCCTGTATGAGCTGGTTGATGACGTATTCAAGAAACTCGGGAGGGCTCGTTCTCCCAAGGAGCTTGAAGCGAAGTTCGATGTAGACAAAAAGCTGGGGGTGGTGCGTTGACGGACTTTGCCTACGACTGTTTGCAGAAAAAGCGTCTCGCCCGTCAGGCATTACATAAAAAGAACGGCAGCAAAAGCCGCCGTTGTCCCATGTCTACAGACCATACGACCGAAAAACAGTGGAAGGAAAGGGATGGTAAAGTCGTGTCCGTGAGTTTTGACAAGCCCACATCGTGGGATAACTTCAGAGAGCTGTCGAAGGGAGCGCAGGAGGAGTACCTGCGATGTCTTTCCACGACCTACGGGGCAAACGCCACAAACCTCGCAGAGATGTTTGATGTGAGTGTATCCACCATCCGGCGCCACATCCAGTCTGCCAATCTGGATATCAAGTTCCATGTGGGGCACTCAATGAACGCAGAGCAGCGTGCGGCCTGGGAGGCATTCCTGGGCGGCACAGCGGCCTCCCCTGTCCCTCAAACAGTCTGCGAGCCGAAACCGGAGGAACCGCCAAAACTTCATGTCGATACATCTATGCGGATGAACCGGTTCTCTCTGAGCTTTTCCGGCGACATCAACGTCGATATGATTGCGAACTCTCTCAAGCACATCCTGGGAGGAAACGCTACTGGGCAGGTCGAAATCGTGTGCAGCCTTGTGTGAGGTTGTTGAAAAGCGAAATCCTGTGTGGTACAATTATTAGAATGAAGGGGTGATTCAATGGAGCAGAATTTTGACTTTCAGTTTACGTCCGAAGAGGACATTCAGCATCTGTTGGACGGATTTGTGGAAGGTATGCAGGATATGGTGGCCGAGGATGAAGGCAAGACTACCATCATCAACCCTCTGCGGCTGGCGCAAATCAAGTTCACATACTCGGTGATGAAGTATCTGACCAGAGATACCGATGCTGAGGTGACGTATAAACTGAATGAGCCGTTCAAGACCATGGGCAGCGTGTCTGTGGAAGGCAAGGTGCTGGAGTTTGCGGGCTCCACGTGGTTTGCGAGAGCGGCGGAGTTCGCAAGCAACACCGAGGTATACCCGCTGGCGAAGAACCGCGTTCGCCTGACATTCACATTTCACGGCCTCACTGCGCCGATTGAGTAAGGGAGGTGTAGCTGATGGACTACCCTGGATGCAAAGGCTTCGTTGATGACCTGATTAGCGAGGCCAGCGCCGAGTTTTCTCCGGCGTACACATTGCGTAAGAATGCACAGGAACGGCTCGACAAGGTGTGTGAGCTGGTGGATGCACTGGCTGAGGAGCTGGATTGCGAAAGTGTGGACGTGAGCGTCAACACCTCCAGCAAGCAGCTCACCATCATGGTTCTCTGCGATGACATCATTTTGGAGGACGGAGCGCATCCGCTCTTTGAACTCATCAAGATGCTGGACTCGTTTGCATTCTCCAAGTGTAAGGAGTTTCTGCGAATTGAGTTGAACATCGACGGATTATGGGAGAGGTCGAGTGGACAACAGAAGACGTGACAGCCTTAAAGAGGCAATCCAGTTGCTGGGCAGGGTTTCGACGATGGTTGATACGGTCTGCGATAAGGAGCAGGACTGTGTAGATAACTATCCCGAGAACCTGCAGGGCACAGAACGGTTCGAGCGTATGGAGGATGCGGTCGATAACCTGAACGAAGCATTAGAAAAAATCGACGACGCAAAGAGCTGCATTCAGGCAGCAATCGTCAAGTGAGGTGTTCATAGTTGGAGCTGATTCTATTCCTGCTTTTGGGCGGTGTGTTGTTCACCCGTGTCGGGGTGGATAAAAGTGAGACAAAGAAGGCTGACCAAGCGGCCTGCCAACGGTTGGACTGGCATAGGGCCCGTCTTGAAGGGTGGCGTGAGCTTGTGGCCGATAAGGCGTTGGAGGAAGACCTTGCCGACCTCATCAATGACCCGGCGAACTATGAGGATGTCTGGGCCGAGGTTCACGACGCTTATCTTCGGATGCCTTCCTGCAAGTTATTCACCAGGATTCTTCTGTACTCTACGATGGTGAAGCAGCTTCGCGGCACTACCTACACCAAGAAGCAGCAGGAAACGATTGCAGCTTCCAATCGCCAGGACGCTCTTGACATCATGCTGGCCCGCCGTGGAAAGGTGCGCTATGTCAATACTTGCGACGGCTGGCATATCAAAGACCTGATGCCCGGCTACGGTGAAAGCTCAAAGCGTGCGTGGGATGAAGCCTTTGATTTGTGGGTCTACATCCGAGACGAGCTGCGCAGGAACGGCGTCCCGGCCAAGCTCATCTTCCAGACCGGGGAGATTGAGGAATTCAAGAGAACGGTATACGATGCCGATGATGTTGAGAAGTTCCGCTACATGAGCGGCTCGCTCACATGGCTCCCCCTCACCAACTTCGACCACAATCTGAACTATGTATAAAGCGGGGTGCTTTTCAGCGCCCCGCTAAATTCAGCCCTCAAACAGGTAGTCGGGTAGCTCCAGGCGCACATCGAGCAGAACCTTCCCGCAAGCCTGTACCGAATGCCCACTGTCGGCACTGACAAACACGTTCGTGTCCCGCAGGTCGGGATTCGCGGAAACCAGAATGAGATTTCTGTCCTCATCCAGGTAATACTGCTTGCAGTACATAGCGCCGTCAACACAGAAGATACCGACATCTCCAATGGACAGCTCGGCATCTCTGCGGACATAGACGGTATCACCATCGTGGATATACGGTTCCATACTGTTGCCCTGGATGTCAACAGCAAAGTCTGCGGCATCCGGCACAGAGTCATCCGCCAGCATCATCCCAAAGTCCGCCACATCAATCGGAGCCACCACACCCGCAGCGGACGGCGACGTGAAGTGCGGAATATACCTTGCCGCCGTTCTCGCTTCTTCTATGTTGATAACCTTCCTCGATACGGGCCTTTGCTGGATGGCAACCCGCTCCGCCTCAATAGCGCATAGTGTGTCTATGGCCTTCTTCCCATGGTCATCAAGCGCCCGATAGTTTTTCAGCAGTCCTTTCTCTGCCGAAGACAATACCAAACTGGACTTTGGTACGTTGCCAAGCTGAAAGTCCAACAGCGTATCCATCGAAACGCTGAGCGTCCGGCCCAGCGACAGCAGGGTATCCATCGCCGGTTTTTTTGTGTTCTTTTCCCAAGACCTGAGAGCAACAACAGATACCCCCACGGCTGAACTGAGCTGCTGCTGTGTATACCCTCTTTCAAGGCGCAGACCTTTTAGTCTCTGCCCAAAGTCCATTTAATATCCCTCCAAAAATTTACTCTATTTTTCCCTGTTGACAGGGGCCAGGATTTGTGGTAGCATAATCGGCACAGACAAACGTGTGTTTCTTTTTTGCAGAATAACACAAACTTTAGTTTCTGTCAAGAAAAAAGAAAGGGCGCACCGTCCCATGAACGAAAACAAGACAACGGTGCGCCGCAACCCAGCGTGACTGCCGGGCGGGCCGGAAGTGACACCACTCACATCCAACCGCCTGTAGTATACCATGCTGAGACTCATAAATCAATGGAGGTTTTTACTACAGGATGAGAAAACGGGTATCGGTCAAGGAACTGAAGGAATACTGTGAGCGGAACAGGCCCAAACAGGTCACATACTACTCAGAGAACCAAGATTGGTATCGTGTCTCAGACCCATGCAAACTCAGGATGCACTTCCCAATTATGTTGATATGCGAAAACCCCAGCCTGATTTGCTTGAAGTCCGGGACGAGCACTCTTTGTTTCGACAGAGTTTGTTTCGTGGAAATTGATACCGAAACCACGGTTCTTGGTACGATTTTGACTGTGTATTGTGGCTGTTCTGGGGCAAAAGAACCCGAAATCACATACAAACTCATCGCCGCATAAAATTTTTTCATGTATTTTTTATTATTGAGTTGACAGGCGCGGCCTCAATATGCTATACTCCAGGCATCAACATAATTGAAGCGAAGGAGTAAGCAACATGATGAGTACCACAACACATAGTAGCCACCCCCTGATTGGCGAGGTCTACATGGTCAAGTTTGACGGGGCCGGGAGCGTTCAGCGGAAGTATCGCCCAGCGCTGGTCTTCCAGAACAATGTCGGAAACAAATACAGCCCCAACGTTGTAGTCCTGCCCTTTACGAGCCTCCGCAAAAAGACGAATCAGCCGACCCACGTCCTTGTTGACGCCAAGGGCAGCGGGATGAAGGCCGACAGTATGGTGTTGTGTGAAAATCCCCAGAGCATCCCCAAGGAAATGCTCGGAGAATATGTGACTACGCTTCCCGAGAAGTACATGAAGCAGGTCGCCGCAGCCAGCCTGTTGGCGAACAGCGCCATCTCCTATCTGGACATCTCCATGCTCGTGGCTTTGATGGAAAAGGCAGCCAAGCTGAACGCTGTGTAAGCGGGCAGCTCTACATACAACGTAGGAGGTTGCCTTATGTATAACGAAGAGCTGAAAACCAAGTTCATCAGAGACTATACACAGAGCATCAACACGGCCAACGTCGCCACAACCATCTTCAATTCCTTTTCTCTGTACGAGGAGGGCTGGCAAGCCGACCTCTGCACGAAGTCTTCTGAAGAACTGCAGCCGGTCATCGACCGAGTTATGGCACTGCGTATGCGAAGCCAGTGGGGCGCCATGAACATCCTCAAGGAGTATGTTCGATGGTGTATCGCCAATAAGGTGCCCGATGCCTGCGACGGTATGCTCAACATCACCATGGTTGGGCTGGATAAGATTCGCAAGCAGATGGTGTCAAGCCCGCTTCATCTCCAGAAATGTCTGGATGAAGTTTTTGACCCGGAGCAGGACGGCACGATAGACAACATCTACCGCTGTTACTACTGGATGGCGTATGCTGGCATCAAGGAAGAGGATACGGTTCTGGTAAAGGCGTCCGATGTCTCTTTCTCGGAGCAATGTATCAACTTCAAAGGCACAAGCTATCCGCTTTACAGGGAATCCCTCCCAGCGTTCCACCAGGCCGTGGAGCTGACCGAGTTTATGCACCGGCATCCCAACTACAAGAAGCCGGTCATGCGTCCCAGGGTAGACGGCGACAATATCATGCGCGGCATCCGGGCCAGCACGAAGCTACTCACAGTCCGCACCACCCTGTCCAAAAGAATGAAAGAGGCGGAAGACCAGGGCAAGACTGAGGTTAAACTCAGCTACTTTCGGGTCTGGATATCTGGGCTTTTCTATCGGATGTATGAGCGGGAACGGGCCGGTCTCCCTGTTGACTTTTCCGAAGCAGCCGCAAATATGATGTCCGGGAAGACCTACCGCATCGAAGGGGTCAACAAGCGTATCAAGGTCTCACACCTTCAGAACCGCAAAGAATTGGACTATACCGAGGACTACCAGCGCTGGAAGCTGGCGTTCTCTATCTGAACAAGCCAACAAAGAGGACTCGCTCAGGCGGGTTTCTCTTTTACATATATCAGCATAATTATAATAAATACAACACACAAAAGCGTATCGTATAAGTCTGAAAGAAAGGAGGGTTGTCTTTGAATGCACCATTGGAAGAGTTAAAAGCGAGGTTTCTCAATGTGTAGGCGAGACTATTACGAGAGAAGGCGCAGATGATTTGCTTCAGTGGCTGACCGAGTCGGATTTTTTCGTTGCTCCGGCATCGACCCGGTTCCATGGAAGTCACGAAGGCGGTTTGCTCCAGCATTCTTTGAATGTCTACGATTGCTTAAAGAGGAACGTTGAGCAGGCTGGCCTGCAAGACGCCTACTCGCCGGAGACCATTGCTGTTTCCGCTCTGCTCCATGACGTTTGCAAGGTGAATTTCTACAAGAAGGGATACCGCAACGCCAAGGACGAAGAGACCGGACAGTGGTACAAGAAGGAAGTCTACGAGATTGAGGAAAAGTTCCCGTGCGGCGAGCACGCAGACAAATCCATCATCATCGTCCAGAACTTCATGCACCTGGAGCCGGAAGAGATTCTGGCAATTCGAGCCCATATGGGCGGCTGGGACACAGCCGTCAAAGGCGGCAACGGCTTTGTCGGCAAGATTTTCGAGCGCAGTAAGCTCGCTGTGCTTCTGCATTTTGCCGACATGGAAGCACCATTTCATCATCGACGAGGAAACCGCGCCGTTGGTCTGCCGTATTTTTGCTATGCGGGCCTCCGGCATGGCGTTCCGAAAGATCGCCACCACCTTGAACGCCGAGGGTGTCCAGCCGCCCGGTGAGCTGTACTATCAGCGCCAGGGCCGCACCGACCCTCGCCGTGTCAACCACCTGTGGAACGAAAGCACTGTTAAGGTGATGATCCGCAACGAAGCCTATATCGGCAACATGGTCCAAGGGAAATGCGGCACTGTCTCCTACAAATCCAAAAAGCTGGTAGCGAAGCCTAAAGACCAGTGGATTCGTGTGGAGGGGACCCATGAGCCGATCATCTCCCGCGAGGTATGGGATACGGTTGTCAGCATCGACCAGAAGAAGGTGCGGAAGTCCGAAACCTCGGACGGTATCAAGAGCATTTTCACTGGCTTGGTCTACTGCGCGGACTGTGGATTCAAAATGCGAAACCAGGTAGAGCGGTTCACCTATAAAGATGGAAGTCCAGGACGGTACAGCTCCTTCATGTGCGGGAGTTATTCCCGCAGCGGGAAAAGTGCCTGCACCATCCATACCATCTATGAGAATGTGCTGACGCAGATTGTACTGGAGGATATTCGGGAAAAGGCCCAATATGCCGCCCATGACCGGGAGCGGCTGTTGACGCAGATCATCCGCATGAAGGATAAGGAGCAGCACAGCCGTGCGGCATCTTATGAGCAGGAGTTGAGAGTGACCGCCGCCCGTGTCGCGGAGCTGGAAAAGCTGATGCAGAATCTCTATGAGGATAAATGCGCTGGCGTTGTTCCGCCCACGGTGTTCCAGACGCTGATGAAGAAGTACGAGACGGAGCGGGCGCAGAAAGCCGCCGCCCTCCCGGAGTTGGAGCAGAAGGTCAGAACGCAGTTGGAGAACCGCCATGACGCCGACCAGTGGGCCGAGATCATCCGGCGCTATACGGAGATCACCGAGCTGGACGAGACCATCCTGTTTGAGTTGGTGGACCGTATCGAGGTTGGCGAGGCCCAAAAGTGCGGCAATACCCGTGTCCAGGACGTAAAGGTGTTTTATCGTTACGTTGGCTGTGTGGATGATGCGTTGTCCCAGGAAAGGCGGGCGGCGGTATGAACAAGCTGTATAAGGTGGGTATCTACTGCCGTTTGAGCGTGGACGATGCCTCCAACTCCGCCAAGGCCAGAAACTACATCCCCGCTGATGAATCCGTCAGCATCGAAAATCAGCGAGAGCTTCTTTCCAAGTTCGCCATGCTCAACGGCTGGGTGGAGACCAAGACCTATTGTGATGATGGGTACAGCGGGGGCAACTTTCAGCGGCCCGGATTTCTGGAAATGCTGGAGGATGCCCGGAACGGCATTATCAATCTTATTCTCGTCAAAGACCTCTCCCGCCTGGGGCGGGACTTCGTGGAGGTAGGCCGGTACACAGAACTACGATGGACAAGGGCATAAAAAGATAATGGTCTGACGGTATGCCCGCCGT
>ERZ779626.745-NODE-745-length-17626-cov-28.659268_pt1 | contig 17626 bp, 11 predicted proteins | sample MGYA00514209_ERZ779626 | MGnify/ENA primary metagenome ERZ779626 (study PRJEB29562, sample SAMEA4376713) | mouse gut metagenome | isolation source: Cecum | study: EMG produced TPA metagenomics assembly of the A DSS colitis mouse model was used to assess the...
AAAAACTTTTTAAACATTTTTTATTTTACCTATTGACATTTCTTAGCTGGACTTTTTATGAAATGAGATAATAGTATCCTAATCCTTATTTTACAAGTAAGCACATGACATGTCAATTGAATACGACCCCAAATTTCGGTGTATTTGTAACAGTTCAGCCTAGAGCGTGTTTGAAAAATCATTCCCGCCACCTATACGCCCCACTTTGCGTGATATTTGCACCGCATTCAGTCGACGTAGCCCGCTACGCCTCCTTCATTTGGCACAAATCTCCCACAAACTGTGACGTACATCTGACGGAAAGCATTTTTCAAACACGCTCTAGGACTTCGCACTACGCTGCGAAGTCCGTGAGAAAGCATAGCGGCCTAGATGCATCAAGCCACGGTACGTGGCTTTGACACCGCGAAGCAGTTTTTGCATGGCTTGATGCTTGTAACAGGAAGCCGAAGGCTGAACTGTTACGTGTATTTATAGACCGCCCTCCCTGGAATTAAGTGGGAATTTTGGTGTAAAAAGGGAAATCATACAAATACAATGCGTGTTTTTGCCCTGATGTGACTGTCAAGTTTCCGTGATTATTACATATTCCAAGGTTGTTTCACTGGCAATAAAGCCACAAAATTCATTAAAAATAGAAGTATTGCAGGTGCTGATTTGGAAGTTATTCATAAAAATGAGATGGCGCTGTAAAAAAAGAGTAAATCAGTTGAAAAAAAAGCAAACGTATATTATAATAACAATTGGTCATATAAGACGTAGAGAAGGAGGATATAACATGAAACTTAAAAAATTTCTTGCTGCAACACTTGCAGCGACGATGGTAATGTCATCTGCTATGACAGTATGTGCTGGTTACTACGATTCAAGCGCTAGCTCTTCTGAGAGCACAACAGTATCAGAGGATGTGAAGGCTGCAAATGTGCCAATCGCTGTAGCTGGAACGAATGTAACAACAACAATAGCAGGCGGTTACGCAGCAAAGTCTGTACAGGGAACAGCTGTTACTACACCACTTGCTCAGGTAAAGGCGAACTTAGGTCTCAAGGACGGGCAGGTACCGGCGATCACAATTTATGATACAGATCCGGCAAAGAGCCCGGCAGCTATGGCATGTGTAAATGCAGCAGTAGAGGCTATGGGAGCAGGCGCAGAGGCAGTTGCGGTTCTGAACATCAACCTTTATGCAAAGGAGAACAACAACGTTGTGACACTTGAGGATGGCAGCGTGGCAATGGTAACTGGTCTTCCTAAGAACGCTGATCTTACAAAGACATACTCAGTTGTCTGCGTACAGCCAGGCGGAGTAGTTACGATTCTTGAAGATCTCGACAGCAATCCTGCAACAGTTACTTTCGATGTGCAGGCTGGTATCGGCACATATGCACTTGTAGCACAATAAACAAGTAAAACAGATTCCGGTATGGTGTACTGCCACACCGGAATTATCTGTTAGAAGATTTTGTTTACTCTTCAATAAAGCAGTGTGATCATATAAAATGTTGCAGTGTGGACTGCGTTCGTTAACAAACAGGGGGAGTTTTTAGAAGATGAAAGCATGGTGTATACGGAGAAGATACGATATACTGTTTACACTGCTTTTGTTCTGTATCGCATGCCATGGCATAAGCAAGAGCTACGGATTCTACTTTCCGGCCGATGAGTTTGGTTACTGGTCCTACGCAGCCAGGCTTGCCGGATATGACTGGTCGGACATTGCATCATTAGGTTCTTATTATTCTTATGGGTACAGTCTTATTCTACTCCCTGTTTTTGTTATATTTAAAAGCGGAATCGCCGCTTACCGTGCAGCTATGTTTGTAAATTTTGCACTGCTTGCAGCATGTTTTTTTATTTTGCAGAAGATGGGAAAAACATTCTGTGCCGCAGTGGCAGTCTTTTATCCCACGTGGTTATTTTATGCGGGAACAACTTTTGCTGAAACGCTGCTTGTTACACTGTATCTTGTTATATGTCTGTCTTTTTTGAAATATCTTCAGACGAATAAAAGACAGTATCTGGCACTCATGCTCATCACAATGCTTTATATGTATTGTGTGCATCGGCGTGCGATCGGGGTTCTGGTGTCCGGGATCCTTGTTTTATTGATATACAGTGTCCGCAGAGGTGGAAAAAAGGTAAAATATGCGCTGGTGCTGATCACAGGACTGGCGTTTGTGTTTGCGGCAGGGCTGCTGATCACAAACTATTGGACAAGTCTGATGCATGCGGCTGCAGAAGACGGATTAAAAAATATAAACAGTTATGCAGGGCAGATCCGTAAGATCCTGGCTGTTTTTACAAAAGAAGGCTTCATCAATCTGATGATCAGTGTGTCAGGTAAAATATTGTATCTCGGGTGGGCAAGTTTTGGATTGGCGTATTTTGGATTGGCGTACACCATAAAGCGGGTGAGGGAGAAGAAATATTTTCCGCTGTTTGTGCTGCTTTCAACACTGGCGGCGCTGATGATCTCTGCCATTTATACAATATATCCAGGGCGTGTTGATACACTGACATATGGTCGCTACCATGAATATGTGATGCCTGTACTGATCATGATGGGCATAAAGGAATTGCGCAAAAAGAGCATGTCGGCAAGAGGGACTGCATCCGGCATAGCAGTAATGATTGTGCTTGAGGCAGCGCTGACATGGATGGTTACGATCAGCCTGCGCAGGTATGGACAGAGATCCTTTTTTGGAAATACGATATGTGGGATCAGCTGGCTCTATGATCCGGAAAATTTTGAGCCCGTTTCGTTTTACTGGCGGGTGTATCTGGTGTATATAGTACTGACTGCCATGGTATGCATGGGAATATGGTGGATAGGCAGGCGCAGGGGCAGAGAGGTTTTTCTGATGTTCCTGGTGACGGTACAGATCATAATCGGTATACGGCTGTCAACAATGTATATTGACGCCTCGAGGTCGGCGTGTTATAGGGATACATTGCTCATGCAGAGAATACAGGAACTCAATCCTGACGGCAGCAGGGAAGTATTCTATAGCACTGAAGGAGAGGATTATGGAAATATTGGTATTTTGCAGTTTATGATGCGGGAGACGCAGATAAATATTGTCAAAAAAGATTATGACCTGGACAGTCAGACGCAGACAGACCTGCTGCTGATCGATTTTCGCAGCGATCAGGGATCGGTGTTGGAAGAAAAGTATGACAGTCATATAACGACGGGGCATTTTACACTATATTATAATGAGAATGAGTAAGAAACGAGTGAATGGGGGAACGATATGAAAAAGAGCTTGGGAAGAATAGTAAGCGTTTTATGCATACTGCTTGTGATGGGCATGACAGTATGTGCAGCGGACGTTGAGAATATAAAGAAAAATAAAGTATTACAGACAAACAGCGATGTGGAACTTCACGAGGCGCCGGATGCCGCTTCTGCCGTAACAGGCACACTTTCAGCCGCAACCCCGGTGATCGTCAAGGAGGACGCGAAAGATGGGTGGTGTATGGTCGCATACCAGGAAACCGTGGGGTATGTGCAAGTGACCAGCCTGGGACTGCTTGGCAGTCAGATCCCCCTGGCTGTATCAGAGGCGCAGAGTGTGACAGGGAATGAGGCAGCACCGCCTGCCGGGTCAGCACAGGATAATGGAGTGCAGTCGTCTGACGGGGCGGCACTTGACAATGGCGAACAGCCGGCCGTCGGGGCAGCGCAGGATAATGGAGAACAGGCAGCTGCAGGAGCAGCGCAGGATAACGGGACGCAGTCATCTGACGATATAGTGCAGAATGACGCGACACAGGATGTACCTGCAAATGTGAATTCTCTCGATGAGGAGTTTAAAAGCGTACAGGAACAAAATCTGCTGTCATTTCAGGAAGCGGAGGCTGCAAAGGCGAGAGAAAAATCAGATAAAGTATGGAAAGTCATCATTGCAGTGTTGGTGGTAGCGATCTTTGCGGTAGGAATTGTCACGACACTAGGAAATAAGGGGAAAAAGAAAAAACAATGAAACTTATAATACAGATTCCTTGTTACAATGAGGCAGACACACTTGAGGCAGCGTTGAATGACCTGCCGGAATATCTTGAGGGAATCGACGAGATTGAGTATTTGATCATCAATGACGGCAGCTGTGATGCCACGGTCGAAGTTGCGAGAAAGTGGGGGGTGCACCACATCGTCAATTTCAGTCAGAATAAGGGCCTTGCCAGAGGGTTTATGGCAGGTCTTGACGGCTGTCTCAGGAACGGGGCAGACATTATCGTGAATACGGATGCGGACAATCAATATTGCGCAGAGGATATCCAGGAGCTCATACAGCCGATATTGGATGGCAGGGCAGACATGGTGGTAGGAGCCAGGCCGATCGATGAAACAGAGCATTTTTCTTACATGAAGAAAAAACTGCAGCATCTGGGCAGCTGGGCAGTAAGGATGGCATCAAACACCGATATACCCGATGCGCCCAGCGGATTCCGTGCCATGACGCGGGACACGGCAATGCGCATCAATGTGGTCAATGACTACACATACACATTGGAGACGATCGTGCAGGCAGGGCGTGAAAAGATTGCAGTTACAAGTGTTCCCATACACACCAACCCGCAGCTGCGGCCGTCCAGACTGTTTAGAGGCGTATGGGCCTATGTAAAAAAGTCGATCGTCATCATACTGAGGGCTTATATCATGTACAAGCCATTGAAGGCATTTACGTATATCAGCATGCTGCCGACAGTGATCGGTCTTGGGATCGGAGTGCGGTTTTTACATTTTTTGTTCACACAGGGTGGCAATGGTCACATTCAGTCACTGATACTTGCGTGTACACTCATTATTATAGGATTTTTGACATTCATGATCGGGCTTGTATCCGACTTGATGGCTTCGAACAGGCGTATACTTGCGGACACACAGTATCATGTCAGGCGGATGGAGTATGAGATGGAGGACAAGATGAGAAAAGCTGAGGGGCGGGCAGAACACCCTGAGGACACAGGTGGTCATTGACAGAGCGGCAGGAAGAGGTAATGGTTCATGATAGGACACGTAAAAGAAATACTGATGTATATAGATATGGTAAAGAGCCTTGTAAAACGTGATTTGAGGGGGAAATATAAAGGTTCCATATTGGGATTCCTGTGGACTTTTATCAATCCATTGTGTCAGATCATTGTATATATCATTGTATTCTCGGTGATCGTCAGAACGAATCTTGATAAGTTTTATGTGTATGTCATAACAGGTATGATACCGTGGTTTTTCTTTGATGTTTCGCTGCGCCAGGGGGCAGGCTGTGTGCGATATCAGGGGGATATGGTAAAGAAAATATATTTTCCGCGGGAGGTATTGCCGTTAGCATGTGTGACATCCAATTTTGTCAACATGCTGTTTTGTTTTATTATTGTGTTTGCAGTGCTCATCGTCTCGGGGGTAGGGATAAGCATCAAGGCACTTTTCTTCCTGCCGATGATCATGATTGTGGAGTATGTTCTGGCACTGGGATTTGCGCTGATCGTTTCAGCCATCACTGTGTTTTTTAAGGATCTCGAGCATATTGTGACGGTTTTTCTGATGGCATGGATCTATCTGACTCCGATCCTGTATTCTATGGATACGATGCCTGCAAAGATCGTATGGATATTTAAGGTAAACCCGATGGCGCATGTCATAGAGGCATACCACAGTGTTCTGTATTGGAAGACTATGCCAACAGGAAAAGGGTTTCTGTATTCGACAGTGTTTGCGTTTTTGATCCTCATGATTGGTGAATGTATATTTGCGAAGTTAAACGATAACTTTGCGGAGGAGTTATGATGCCAGTGGAAAACAGTATAGAAGTCTGCAGCGTGAAAAAGTCATTTAAGGTATATTCGGATAAGGGTTCCATGCTCAAAGAGCGGGTAATCTTTGCGAACAGAAACAGGCATGAAAACAGAGAGATACTCAGAGATATAAGCTTCGCGATACCAAGAGGACAGTCGGTAGGTTTTATAGGAAAGAATGGCTGCGGGAAAAGTACGATGCTCAAAATGTTAAGCCGGATCCTAAAGCCCAATCAGGGAAAGATAACTATAAAAGGCAGGGTGTCAAGCCTGATCGAGTTGGGAGCAGGTTTCCACCCGGATCTAAGCGGGCGGGAGAACATCTATATCAATGCAACGATCTTTGGATTGAGCAATGAGGAAATAGATGCCAGAATGGGTGATATCATAGCATTTTCTGAGTTGGAGGAGTTTATAGACAACCCTGTCAGGACATATTCGTCAGGGATGTATATGAGACTGGCTTTTTCGGTGGCGATCAATGTGAATGCAGAAGTACTATTGATCGATGAGATCCTCGCAGTGGGTGATGTGAGTTTCCAAAAAAAATGTTTTCAAAGGTTAATGGAAATTAAGGAGGATGGAGTCACCATCGTGATCGTCTCCCATTCGATGGAACAGTTATACAGCATATGTGACAGGCTGATCTGGATCGAGCAGGGGGTGGTTCGCGAGGACGGGGAGCCGCGTTTGGTGGGAATGCACTATCTTGACTCGATGGAAGATGAACGCATCATGCATCTGGCAAACCAGAGTCAGGAACTATTTGAAGATGAGCGCAGGAAGTCGATACTGCAGCTTACAGACAAAGTGCATCCTGATGCCAGAAGAGACGGAACACAGGAGGTTTACTTCGCAAGAGTTGCCGTCGAGGACGCAAATGGTCAGGAGTGTTTTCATTTTAATACAGGTGATAAGTTCGTATTAAAGATAACATATAAGACAGCACATGACGGGATCAAGGTTAACTTTAATATGGATCTTGTCAAGGAGAACTGGCAGTACTGTTATGGCAGCTGCTTTGCGAAAGCCGGTGACGATCTTCCGATTCTGCAGACGGAGGGTGAGGTAGAGTTTGTCATAGATGAACTGCAGCTCTTGCCGGGCAAATATTATCTTGATATTGGAATCAACGGAGAACATGGCGAATTATATGACAATGTCAGAAATATTATGCAGATCACAGTGAGAGATTATGTACATGACGAGTTTGGACCGTGCACATTCTCACATCAGTGGAGTATAAGGAACTGTTGATAAATTACTCATGACAAATACTTGTCACAGGTAATTTCCGAACAGTTCCTAAGACGATTTTCAAAGGAGTTTTATATGGAAATACAGAGAATTTTATTTCCCCAGATAGGCAGATGCACGGAGTGTGGATTATATTTCAGACCAGACAGCGGATCCCAAGAGAAGGTTCGGACGCAATATGTCATAGGAGATCAGAAAATAGGATTTGAAAGACGAGGAAAAGTCTGGTTTGACACCTATTTTAATGGTTTATCCATTGAAAAATGGACAAAGTATACGATCGTAAAAGACATTTCCTTGAAATTGAATATATCAGGCAGGTTTAAGGTTAGTCTGATCAATAAGGAAAAAATAGGGACGAATATATCCAAAAAAGTGCTGTCGGAGCAGATCCTGGAGTCAGAAGTGCCGCGTGAGTTTGTTCTGCCATATATGGACGGCAGCAATAGGGGGATGTATACATTTGAGCTTGAGGCATTGGAGGACGGCAGCATCTTTTATGGTGGTGCATATGCTGCTGACGTTGACGAGAGAGAGATCAGAACTGTCAAAATAGGCATTGGGATCTGTACATTCAAGCGGGAAGCCTTTATTGAAAAAAACCTTAAGATCATCAACGAAGCAGTCCTTGAAAATGAGGCTTCTCCATTGTGGGGCCGCATGGAAGTATTTATTGCAGATAACGGAAAAAGTTTGGATATAGAGAAACTGCAGTCGGACAGTATCCATATCTATCCCAACAGGAATCTAGGCGGAGCCGGAGGTTTCACCAGAGACATGATCGAGATGATGCAGAATAATGCGCAGTATCACCTTACGCATGTCCTCCTGATGGACGACGACGTTGTCATAGAGCCGGAGGCGCTGGCGAAGACATACCTGGTACTTTCTCTTATAAAAGAAGAATATCAGGATGCGTTTATAGGAGGGGCAATGCTGCGTATCGACCAGCAGTATATGCAGATCGAAGCAGGTGCGTCATGGAACGGCGGTGCATTGGATTCCTTAAAACATAATCTGGATCTGCGGTTGTGTGATGCATGCCTGTATAATGAGACTGAGGAGTTCTCGGAGTTCAATGCGTGGTGGTACTGCTGTTTTCCCATGCAGATCGTGCGTGAGGATAATTTGCCGCTGCCGATATTCATCCGCGGAGATGACCTGGAGTATGGCCTTCGGAATATGAAGAGGCTGATACTGATGAACGGTATCTGTGTGTGGCATGAGCCGTTTGAGAATAAGTACTCATCATTTCTGGAGTATTATATCGTGCGGAATCAGCTGATCGACAACGCGTTTCATTGTCAGTGGTATGGCAGAAGACAGGTGAGCAGAACTATGTTCAAACATTGCGTGCAGGAGATCATGTTCTATCGGTATAAAAATGTGGACCTGTATCTGCAAGGTATCAGGGATTTTCTCAAAGGTCCAGGATGGTTGATGGAGCAGGATGGAGAAGCCCTGCACAAAAAAGTCATGTCGGAGGGATACAGAGCCCAGCCGCTAGAAGAGCTGCCCATGGGATTTCGTTATCCGATATATGAGGAGAGTCTCAAAGAAAACCATACATTAAAGACAAGGCTCAGCCGTAACCTGTCATTTAATGGGATCATTCTGCGGGCAAAAGGGGACAATATCGTGTCGATGACAGCAGTCAAAACACCGCAGTGTTATCGGAAGAAACGGATAATGTACTATGATGAATCAGCGAAAAAAGCGTTTGTTGTCGAGCGGTCTTTTGCCAAAACTGTTCAGTATCTATTGAAAACGACAAAAATGTTATTTACCGTTTCATTGAAGTTGAGTAAAGCGCAGGAAGCTTACCGCAGAGAAGGTCTGAAACTGAGAACATTGGAATTTTGGAAAGGGTATTTGGAGATCTGAACATGAAAAAGGGGAAGTTGATCGCAGCTGCAGGTATGATCTATTTCGTTGCAGCGCTGGGGATATATTGCACCAGGATGAATTCTAATAGCGCAGTCAATCGTGTTGAGCAGGGCAGTCCGGAGCCCACAAGCGGTGCAGACTTACCAGAAAATCAGCCAGCGCCTGCTGAGATCAGATCAGATATCTTGTCGCAGCATTCCCTTCCGAGCCTGGAAAGAATGGACCAGGAGGATCAGGAACAGTATATCCAGCCTTTGCAGGTGATACGAAAGATCGAAGAGCTGGGACTGGATACGAATGATATGCTTTGTCCCGAGATTGCTATTGCAGAGATTGAGGAGCGTGTCGGGGAGCTGGACGAATACTTTATCCAGAGTGAAATGGTCGTATTTGACAAAAAAACATCGCAGGAGCTCCAGCAGGTCATAGATGAAAATCCTGGCGTTGTGATCGATATTGTTTCTGAACAGATCGAAGTGACTGATCCTATAGTGCTGCATGGCAATACAGTGATCAATGGAAATGGCGCGGGTCTGCATACGGAAGGCGTGGAGTATGTTTTCTATGCTGAAGGGGCAGACAATATTAAAATCAGTGACATTTTTATCAATGGTGGAACAGAGTATGGGATCTACCTGGCTGGCTGTGATCGTATCAAGCTCACAGGAAACACAATAAAGGGCTGCGGACAAAAGGCAATCAGCATAACAGGTGTATCTGACGGCGTGATCATTCGCGGCAATACAATCTGTGATAACCAGTCAGGAGCAGTGTATATAGCAGGCAGTGTAACCAATGGGCTGATAGAGTCTAATATGATAAAGAACAATCGCGGAAATGATCGTTTGGCATCAGGTATTGTGATGACAGATACCATGCAGCCAGAGTACCCTCACGATTTGATTATAAGAGAGAATAAGATCGAGGATAATGATGCGGCAGGGATCTATTCGGATGGCGCTTACATGGGGTATGTATTAAACAATACAGTGTGTGGGAACCAGAAAGAGGGCATAAACCTATGCCATGGTACAGTGGGGTTTTATTTGAGCAGGAACACGATTCGCCTCAATGGAGGCAGAGTCAACGATACGGATACCGGGCCATGTGCAGAACATAAGTTTGGTGCAGACCAGATGGAAGACGGTTCTGCGAAGGCAAATATGCCAGGGATCCTGCTGGACAATGCTGCGTATAACATCCTGGAAAATAACAGCCTGACAGGCAATCAAGGCGGAGGGATCAATATGCTGCACTCCGCAGTGCGAAATGTGATCATGGGGAATGTGATCAGGGATAATAATGCTGGTCAGGATGGTGCGTTTCGTTTTTACGGAATAGCGTTGAAAGCGGAGCCTTCTGGAACAGAGGGTCAGGGAGCGGACTACACTGCGGACTATGAAAATATCATCTGCAGGAACATAATATCTGGGAGTCATTACTCAGGTATCTTCATAGATGAAGGATGCTATATCAACGATGTGTTCGACAATATTGTAATGGATGCACAGGTCTGCGGCATAGAGGCAGTCAGCCTGAAATTCAACAGTATCATCAATAACACGACGAATTGCGGTATAGCAAATGCATTTCAGTAGTAATTTTGTATGGAAGAAACCAATGCATGAAATGGATTTATGAAAGGGTGAGATATGATGAGCTTGCTGTTATATATTGTAGGATTAGCGATACTGTGCGCAGGGATCTATTTCGTGCGCAAGAGTGATGAAAAATTGAATGCAGTCACATATCTTATCTTTACTGTAGTTCTTTTTATGATCGTACAGGCTGTGGAGGCGGGGATCATCAACAGGCTACCGGCAGTTCCAATCAATGCTGCAGTTTTTGGCGTGCTGCACATTGTGGAGGGCGCAGCCCTGTGGTATGTGATCATCGCAAAGAAATACAGGCAGGTGTATTATTTTGAGATCGCTGATGTAAGGGCGCTGGCGGTATTGGCAGTTTTTGTTGTTGTGGCTGCAGTTAGGCAGTTTGGAATAGGTTTGGATGATTTTAACTTTGAACTCAGTGACTCGGCACGCCATTTAATGTACGCAAGGGCGGTTGCTGATCATGGGCAATTGATCAACATGTATTTCTCGTCGCTCAATAGTGGTTTGATCATGAATATGCTCCGCGGGAGTATCGGTGCGTTTTCCTTTTACAGGATATTCATTTTGTTTGAGACTGGAGTTTTGTTTCTGAACGGTGCGTTGTTTTGGGGACTGATCCGAAGATATTTACAAGATAAAGTTTCCATTATTATAGGTGTTATCTTAACAGTTGCATATATGCTGGGTTATCCCTGGAATTCGATGGTTTTTGGGACAGCATATTTATCGACAAGTATTCTGTGCGTGACTATGATAATGTTTTTGATGGATATTTATTTGAATAATGAAGCTTGGTCTAAAATATTGACAGCGGGGCTTGTTGTGGTTTCATGTTACGCATTGCTGTGTTCTTACTCGCTGTTTGTGCCTCCTGTTTTAGGAGGAATTATTCTTTTGGTTCTGTTTAAATATGTAAAAGAACATTCTATACCAGCCAAGAAGATTTATGCAGTGGGCGGGATCTTAATTGCAGTTTGTACCGTGTTTGGAATAATTTTCCTGTATTTCTGGCTGGTAAAAGGAGCATTGGATAAAAAGTTAGATGCTCTATCGTGGTGGGGATATATATATGGAACGCTTTATGCCGATTTTTTGTTCGCGATTCCGTTTTGTCTTGTTTGGTTTATAAAAAGCGTAAAAGCCAAAAAAGTAAATGTAGAAAGTATTATGCTGTTTGTGTTATTGGCGTATACTTTTGTGCTTTTTTTGGGCAATTGTTGCGGGAAGATCTCAGCCTATTATTATTATAAGACTTATTACATTTTATGGATAGCGGTGTTTATGGTTATGGCAAGGGCAATTATTGCGCTAAGGAATGAGAAAACCTTTATGCTCAGCTATTTCATAACATGGGGGCTGTTGTTTTTAGTATATATCAGTTCTGCAGAAAAAAAGCTTGCGCAGGATTACAATCTGGATCTGACAGATCCTGCAGGAGGAAAATCAGCTTCTGATTATTTTAGCTTGTATGATTTTAATATAGTACGAGGGCGTGCGGATACGATAAGCAAGACAATGAAAGAACTGTATATGGAGGCGGCAAAGATCTCGATTCAGGAGGATGTGTTTATTCCATATATAGGTGAGTATGCAGAGAGTGAATGGACATATTTTGCGCTTGCAGGTTTACCGCATCAGGATGTTTTAAGCGGCAAAAACTATGGAGCGGCAATTGAAACGCTGAAAAATTATCCCTATGTGTTATCAGTAGAGTGTGAGGAACCTATGATCAATATAAGCAGGTTTCTAAATACACTGCCTGTTGTATATGAGAACGAAGCGGGAAAGATTTATAAAGTAGAGAATGTGCAGACAGAACAATACAGGAGCGATGATATCAATGTGGATATGATACTGCGCTGCGGACTTCCCAAGTTAGAGAGAATGGGCTGGGTAGAACAGGACGAGTATGTCAACAGCCTGCAGGTGATCCAAAGAATAGATCGGCTGGGACTGGATCAAGATCAGTTTCTATATCCGGAACTCAGTATGAACAAGATAGAGGAGAAAGTCAGCCACTTGTCAGATGCGCATTATGACAACAGAAAGGAGATCATATTTACCGGAACTTCATCACAAGAACTGCAGCAGGTGATCAATGAGTACCCGGGTGCCATGATCGATATTCATTCAAAGAGAGTTGAGTTAAATGAAACGCTGGTACTTCGAAATAATACGGCAATCAAGGGAAACGGTGTAGAGTTGGCTGGCAATGGATTGGAGTATGGTTTTATTGGAGAGGATATATCCGACATATATATCAATGGCGTTTGTCTGGAAGGAAATATCAATTATGGCATTTACCTGACAGACTGCAATGAAGTCAGCATAGCTGGATGCACAATAAATGGAATGCAGCAGAAAGCTGTATGTCTGATCGGAGACACAAGAGGTGTAAACATAGAGAACAACGAGATCAGCCATAACAGCGCAGGCGGCGTGTATCTGGCAGGAAATGTGTCGGACTGCCTGATTCAGGATAACGATATAAATAACAATGGCGGAACGTCGAAATGGATGTCCGGGATCGTGCTGACAGGCGTTGTTCCCGAAGATAAGCATAATGTCTGGGAAGCCTTTGACGAGGAACATAATATCCCGCGAAGAGATCCTATTTACGACCAGACAGACTGTCCGCATGATCTGCTTATAACAGACAATAGGATATCCAACAATAATTCGATTGGAATCTACTCAGACGGTGCATATAAGGGGTACGTATCAGGAAATACGCTATTCCAGAATAATGGAGGGGCGATCACTCTTGAGTATGGATCGATGGGATTTTATCTGGACGGAAACTATTGTGAGAGCAATGGGGCGTCAATTTACCCCGGAATCGCTTTGGATAATGCAGCCTATAATATCTTAAGAAATAATATCATTACAGATCACTGTATAGGAATAAAAATGGTACAAGCCTCTGTGAGAAATCTTATCATGGAAAATGTTGTGCAGGGTGGCGAGGATGATGTGTGCCATCAGTATGCCATAGAAGTGGGGAATGGGACTGACGAGGACGAGAATATTGATACCGGGGCTGGCTATGAAAATATCATATGCAGAAACAACATTATGGGGAATCACGAAACTGGTATATTCATAGATAGAGACTGCTATGTTAATGATGTGTTTGACAATATGATAATGGAAGTTCGAACATATTCAATAGAAACTGTGAGCCACATGTTTAACAGCATTATCAATAATACATCGAATTCAGATGAACGAAATGAGTATCAGCAGTAGTACCCAAGAAATACACTTATATAAAACCAAGGAGTGATATGGTAAGAATAGTAAGATGCTTGGATGATAACAGAAGTGAGTTTTTAGCGAGATTAGTGGTATGCGTATTCGGGATTCTCTTTGTATTGATTTGCTCTTACAGTACGTCTCCGCTATTTGCAGCCTATTATAGAGGTGATTCGGCACAATTTTTAACAATCGGAAAAGCATGGGCGCTGGGGAAAATCCCATACAAAGAGTTATTTGATCATAAGGGTCCCATTATCTATTTTATTGATATGTTAGGTTTTAAAATAGCAGGAACAAAATCCGGAGTATGTGTATTTCAGATACTATTTATGCTGATTACAGTAAACGCATTATATAACATTGGGAAACTGAGTTCTGAGAATCCTTTATATAGTGTCTTTACGACAGGGATCGCTCTTATATTTTTGAAATTAAACTATTCAGAAGGAAACAGTGTAGAGGAGTATTGCCTGCCATTTATTACTGTTAGTTCGTATTATCAATTAAGATTTTTTTATCAGCGATCAGATACACATCCGCCACTTGCAGCATTGTGGTATGGTATGACTTTGGGGGTGTGCGCACTTACGAGAACCACAAACGCCGTGATCGTTTGTTCGGGGATTTTGATCATTACGATCATATTATTGAGCAGGAAGCGATACGTTAATTTATGGAACAATATGTGTAGTTTTCTGATTGGGTGTCTGCTGATCAGTGTTCCGTTTATCATTTATTTTTACGAAAAGGGGTGTTTATCCGAGTTTGTCTATAGTACATTTACGTACAATGTTGAATACCTGAAAAAGATGCAGCCTTGGATAAAAGGGGCGGATTTGATGGACATCGCAAAGTTTTTGATTGTATATTTTGTCTATTTTTGCGTCGGGGCTGCTGCTCTATTTGCATTATGGCGTAAGGCATATGTGTTATTTTCCTTTTATGTGCTTTCATTTGCCATAGAATCCTATCTTTTTTTCAGTGGGGCAAGCTTTGTACAGTACCCGGCAGTCTGTCTGCCGCAATTGGTTTTTCTTTTGAATGAGATCTGTTTGCTGGAGAATAAAAAGGTGGCAGATCGGTTGATGAAACTGATCGTTATGCAGATGATAGTGGTCATATGTATAGGTATGATCCAAATAAATCGTGCTGTCGAGAAGTGCCAGGACACCAATAAAAGTTATGAGAAGTTGATCGCGGAGATCCCTATAACTGAACGCAATTCCTTTGTGGCATATGGCGGAAACCAATTTAAGGAATTATATTTGTATTTTGATCTGATACCATATTATAAGTATTTTGTCATACAAGAATGGCATGCTGGTTTTAGTGAAACTGTTCGAAACGATATTTACGAGACTTTTATGAAAGGAGATGTGAAATGGATACTGACTGATGGTAATACAAGCGTTATAGATGATGTCCTAAGGCAGCGATATGAGCAATATGACATGGTGGGTCATTATTCGCTTTTTAGATTGAGATAATTTTGCTGTAGAGGAACCATGACAATTTCATACATTAAATCAGGAAAACAGAATATTATTGTGTGCAGGATGACAGAAATATAAGTGATCTATTTAAACAAGACGCAAAATTCAAAGAAGTCAATGTGCAATATACAAAATAACACAATAAGGTTAGGAACTGTTCAGAAATTACTTGTGACAAGTACGCCGTATAAATGTTCAGCTGCAAAGAAAAAAATCGCAGGCATAGCGGGCTATGTCAAGATTTTCTGATGCTGCAGATGGACATTTAGACAAGTAATTGTCATGAGTAATTTCTGAACAGTTCCTTAGTGCGTCTGTACAGTAGAAAGGGTTAAAAATTTGAAAAAAGTTTGAATTAAAGAACTGAATACAAGAAAATGATAGAAAGCCTGATGTAAAGTATGAAATTGTCATTGCACACCATACTGTGATAGAGAAAATTGCATCGGGATTTTTATTGATTACGGGGGCTATATGTGACAATATATTAACATAGGATTAAAGAGAATTAATAAAGTTTTATGAAGATTTTAGAGATAAGGAAAGGACACAGAGAATCTAATGAAGAAAATTAGAAATATTGTTGGTTTCATGATTGTAATATGCTGTGCGGTAATATTTGGCATGTTTTTGGCTAGAATGAGCCTTTGGGGAAAAATTGTTCATAAAGTGAAAGGATCTGCCAATGAAATAAGCGATGAAACAAACATAGTAGTAGGACAGGATCAAAGTTTTACAAGTGACATTAATATAGATATATTGTCGCGGCATTCACTGCCTTCGTTGGAAAGAATGGAGAAAAGTGATCAGGATCAATATGTTAATAATCTGGAAGTGATCAAAAAAATTGATTTGTTGGGAATAGAAAAAAATGAGTTGTTGTACCCTGAAAAGCAAATGTCATCTATCGAGAAAAATGTTAGTCTTATAAAGGATGCATATGATCTAGAAGGGGACCGGATTGTTTTTCAAGGAACAACGTCAGAAGAACTCCAGCAGGTAATTAATGAGAATCCTAATATTGTGATCGATATCAATGTGGATCAAATACAGCTCCATGACACGATCACTTTGATTGAAAATACCATGATTATGGGTAACGGAGTGAAATTTATAGCAGAAAATGATCTGCAATATGGTTTTAAGGGGGAAAATATATCCAATATTTATGTAAATGATATCTGTATTGAAGGAAATATAGATTACGGTCTATATTTTGTAGATTGTAGTAATATAAGTGTATTATCATGTAAAATAAATGGGATGAAGCAAAAATCCATGTGTATCATAGGCACAACAAAAGGGATAGAGATCCGCAACAATCAAATGTGCAATAACCATGCAGGAGGACTTTTTATAGCAGGTAATATTTCTAATGGAATTGTAGACTCCAATAATATTGAAAATAATGGCGGCACTTCTAACTGGATGGCAGGTATTGTACTGACAAGCATCGTGCCAAACGACAAGTATAATATATGGGAGATGTTTGATGAGGCACATCATTTTCCTCATAGGGAGAACTATCATGCGCAGAGTGATTGCCCACATGATATCATTGTTAGCAATAATCAAGTGAGGTATAATACTGCATCGGGAATCTATTCGGACGGCGCATATATGTGTTATGTATTAAATAACACGGTATATCAGAATGATAAGGAAGGTATATGTCTTGATTATGCGACAATAGGGTTTTATTTAAAACAAAATATCGTCAAAGAAAATGGGAGAAGAGCTCGTCAGACAGACGAGGATCTGCGAATGGATTTTGTATTGGAAGCAGGTAAGATGGATGACGGTTCAGCAAAGGCGAAACTGCCAGGTGTATCGCTTGATGATACTGCGTATAATATAATAGAAAATAATCTTGTGATGAATAATTATGGTGGCGGCATTAAAATGGTACGCACTACAGTAAGAACGCTGATTTTTGAAAATATCGTAAGAGATAATAACATGGGGCAAAATGACATGTTTCATTTCTTTGGCATTGAACTAGGAGCAGCTGCAGGTGATGTGAACGGGGCAAACACTGCTGCAAACTTTATGCCGGATTATGAGAATATCATATGTAGAAACAGCATAACAGGAAATCATTACTCGGGGATCTTTGTAGGGGAGGAGTGCTATGTAAATGACATATTTGATAATGTGATTATGGAGTCGCAGATGTTTGCGGTGGAGGCGATCAGTAAGAGATTTAATAGTATTGTCAATAATTTGTCAAATGTTGGGATTCGGAATGAGTTTCAAGTGAAATAGAAAGTCCAGCTAAGAAATGTCAATAGGTAAAATAAAAAATGTTTAAAAAGTTTT
>ERZ779626.747-NODE-747-length-17596-cov-7.427570_pt1 | contig 17596 bp, 18 predicted proteins | sample MGYA00514209_ERZ779626 | MGnify/ENA primary metagenome ERZ779626 (study PRJEB29562, sample SAMEA4376713) | mouse gut metagenome | isolation source: Cecum | study: EMG produced TPA metagenomics assembly of the A DSS colitis mouse model was used to assess the...
TGGCAGAGGGAAAACGCGCCGTTGCCTACTACGATTACGATGTGTATATGGGCGTATCCGATTATAACAGGCTGCGGGAAATGCTGGGGCTTGCCCCTGTGACCCTGCGGGACAATCAATATTGCATTCATATGCCGAACCGTGTCTATCAGGAAATAAAGGATAAGAGTGCGCAGGTGCAGAATAGCCTGCATGCCGGGCTTGAATCTGCCGGCCTCCATACAGAAGTTTATGTTCAAACTGTCCGTTTTAGCAATCTGCAGGGGGCGCATGACATCTTGTAGAGGATTACTGCCAGCATTACTGTATCGTAGATTGGGAAGTGGCCTGGTATGGGAGTATGAATTTTCTGGGAAAGGAAGACAGCGAAGACAATCTAATACGCGTTTGCAGTAAGGAGATTGCAGCGGAACTGCTGGAGCTTACGTTTGGGAAACAGGAGTTTGATTCCGGATGAATGAAAAAAGCAGTATCAGTCATACCCCCTCAGAATACTTCATACAATGTAAAAAAATATTTTGAGGGGTTTTCTCTTGAAGGATTATATCGAAGAGCGTGCGATGAATATTGCCAATTATATTATTGAAAACAATGCCACGGTGAGACAGACGGCGAAGAAGTTCGGGATTAGTAAGAGTACGGTAGTAACACAATAGAACGATTTGTGTGGCTAGTGAAATAGTGACAGGACATTTGGAAGAACTGTGATAGGACTTCTGAATGTCCTTTTATAATATTTGATTGTGAAATGAAAGGGGTGAGGGTATAATGAATACAGAAAAGTGGTGGGCAAAAACCAGGGGAGAGTAATGTGGGAAAGATTATTTTATATCATGGCAGCCCGGATGAAGAAAACGGATATCTGAGTAATTGGTATCCTTCCTGTTTCAAGTTGAATGAGACAGTTTTTCATCTATGGAGCAGTTTATGATGTACCGCAAAGCGATTTGCTTTCACGATAACAATATAGCGGTTCAAATTCTTGAAACGGGCGATGCTGTCCGCATTAAGGATTTGGGACGGCATGTATCAGGGTATGATGAGAATCTTTGGAATGGTGTGCGGCAGCTTGTTGTTTATGAGGGATTACTGGCAAAGTTTTCGCAAAATGATAAATTGCAAGAACAGCTTAAGGCTACGGGAAATACTGTGTTAGCGGAGTGTGCTGTAAAAGACCGCATCTGGGGCATTGGATTGTCAATGAACGACCCGGACAGATTTGACCGAACTAAGTGGAAGGGACAAAATCTGCTCGGATATGCTTTGATGATGGTGCGAGATAGGCTGTGATAGAAGAGGCCAATACAAATGAGGAAAAGAAACTGATGAGATTTATCATAACAGAAAAAAGCTTTTATATGGAAGAAGGAGGCACGCTTTCAGAAGAACTGCAGGCGTGGCAGGAGGAATTTAAGAAAGACAAGGAATATGCATGGTATTTACTGGGCTTAAAAGGATGTCCGCCGGATGCCGATATTTCCATACGCTTTCTTTATAGGGTCGCAGAAGGTTATTTTCGGTGTCTGACTTCATTACCCGAACTGGAGCTTTCCAGGGAAAAGACGGAAGTGCTTTTGGATACGGATACTGTTTCCAAACTGGAAACGACGGTTCCCTTCATAATCGGCGCTGAGTATCTGGGCGAGAAGTGGATAAGGAGTGCGTTTGCCAGTCTGCACGATATTTTTCGGAAGGAGATCGCGTCATATCCGGGCACGGTGGCAATGTATTTGGCTGAACAAAGCCAGCAGCTGCGTGTACCGGAGCGTATATTTTTCCATCTTGTGGAGAGTAACGAGGAAGCAGGATTTCCTTTTGCATTTCTCGCAACCTATGCAACGAAAAATGAAAACGGAAGGATCAACCATATGCCTTTGCAGTATGCACTGGTGGAGTATCAGGCGGAGAGAGAAAAGCTGTTAAAGCTTTTGGCCTGCCTAAATAAAGCATCGGAAAAGTCAGGATTTGTAAGAGAGGCAGTGGAGAGCGGAGAAATGTTCCACCCCTTGAAGCTTACGGCACAGGAAGCCTATCAGTTTTTGAAGGAAATTCCCGTGATTGAGGAGGCGGGTATCCTGTGCCGCATCCCGAACTGGTGGAAAAAGCGGGCGATGATGGTCAGCATGAATATGTCCCTGGGAGATGAACAGCCCACCTTTTTGGGATTTGATGCTGTTTTGTCCATGACGCCGCATTTGGAAGTGGACGGCACGCCACTGACGAGAGAAGATATCGAACTTCTGTTAAAGCAGACGGAGGGGCTGGCGTTTTTAAAAGGTAAATGGATCGAGGTAGACCACAGCAGGCTGGAGCAGCTTTTAAAGGAGATGGATGAACCGGGAGAAGGCATGACCTTTCTACAGGCATTAAGGGGAGCCTCGTCGGATATGCTGCCCGAGGACGAGGGAGTGATCATCTCCAACGGGAAGTGGCTGACAGAGCTTTTGCAGAAGCTTCGGAAACCGGAGACGATGCGTAAAGTGAGGGTTCCCGTGAGCGTACATGCACAATTGCGGCCTTACCAGAAAAACGGGTTTACATGGCTGCATTATATGAATGAACTGGGATTCGGGGCTTGTCTGGCGGATGATATGGGCTTGGGAAAAACGCTTCAGGTGCTGACATTTTTGGAAAAGCTTCGAAAGGAAAGCGGACAGAAGCGTGTGCTCCTAGTTGTTCCGGCGTCTTTGCTTGGCAACTGGAAACGGGAGGCGGAGAAATTCGTACCGGACATGCCGGTACATATTCTCCACGGTGGCGGCGCGGCGGCGCTGGCGGAAGAATTAAAGACTACAGAGGCGTTTCTGTTTATCACGACTTACGGAATGACGGTCAGGGTAAAGGAGTTTGCGGAGCAGGCCTGGGACTGCCTGATTCTGGATGAGGCGCAGGCAATCAAGAATCCGACGGCAAAACAGACCCATGCGATTAAAAAGATTCCTTCAAGGATGCGGCTGGCCATGACGGGAACGCCCATTGAGAATGATCTGACGAATCTCTGGTCCATTTATGATTTTATTGATAAGGGTCTTCTGGGAGGCTTTGCGGAATTTAAAGAATACACGAAAAAACTGGCAAGGGAACCGGAGGAGTATGCGCGTTTAAAGTCCGCAATCTCTCCTTTCATGCTGCGGCGGTTAAAAACGGACAAGCGGGTGATTACTGACCTGCCGGAGAAAGTGGAGACAGTGGATTATGTCAGCCTGAGCAAGAAACAGATTGTGCTTTACCGTAAGCTGGTAGCGGAACTTGCAGAAAAACTGGAAGCGCTGAGCGGCTTTGAAAGGTGCGGTCTGATTCTGGGGGCATTGACCCGCCTGAAACAGATTTGCAACCACCCGGACCAGTACCTTGGACAGGAAAAATTTGCGCCGGAGGAAAGTGGAAAGTGGGAAATGCTTAAGACGATCTGCACGACGATTTATGAAAAGAGGGAACGTGTTCTGGTATTTACGCAGTTTAAGGAGATAACGGCGCCGCTGTCGGCATTTCTGGAGACAATTTTTCAAAAGAAGGGCTTTGTGCTCCACGGCGGCACGCCTGTGAAGACGAGGAGCCGGATGGTGGAAGAATTCAACGGAGAGGAGTATATTCCCTATATGGTTCTGTCGGTCAAGGCAGGCGGAACCGGTTTAAATCTTACAAGCGCCAACCATGTAATTCATTTCGACCGCTGGTGGAATCCGGCTGTGGAGAATCAGGCGACGGACCGTGCATTTCGAATCGGCCAGAAGCGGAATGTTTTTGTACATAAGCTGGTGTGTGAGAAAACAATTGAGGAAAAAATTGACCAGATGCTGAAATTCAAAAAGGAGCTTGCTGAAAATGTAATTGGAGGAAGCGGCGAAAACTGGATTACAGATCTCAGCAATGAAGAGTTGCTTTCCGTATTAAGACTTGACATGTAGGAAAGTGAATGCCTTTCTGGTATACAGGAAGCTTTTAGGATAAAAGATTCGGGGAGGAACAATATGAGCCGGTATTGGGAAGATGCTGTTTACGAACAGCCATCGGAAGATAAAATCAGGAAAAATGCTGCGGATACGGTGAAAAAGGAGAAGAAAAAGGGAAAGACACTGTCCCCTGTTATCATATCTGGAAGAACCATAGCAAAGGAGTGGTGGGGGAAAGCATGGTGTGAAAACCTGGAGCGCTATGCGGATTATGAGAGCAGACTTGACCGGGGGAAAAGATATGTCAGAACCGGCACGGTAATCGACCTACAGATACAGAAAGGAAAGATTAGCGCCAGAGTACAGGGACGCAGGAAGACACCCTATAAAGTGGAGATCAGAATCAGTCCGCTTTCGGAAGAACGCTGCCAGAATATGATTGCCCTGTGCGGGGATAAGATTCAGAATCTGGAGGCGTTGATGGAAGGAGACTTCCCGGATGAACTGAGGGAAGCGTTTTTACAACAGGGTGGACTGTTTCCGGAGCCGAAGGAGATTGCTTTTAACTGCAGCTGTCCTGACTGGGCACTTATGTGCAAGCATGTGGCGGCAGTTTTATATGGAGTGGGGGCACGGTTTGACGAAAATCCCCTGCTGTTTTTTGAATTGCGCGGACTTGATGTGGGCAGGCTGATTGACGTGACTTTGGCTGACCGGGTGGAGAAGATGCTGGAGAACGCGGACAGACCCAGCAGACGGATTATTCAGCAGGAGGATTATCTGAAAATTTTCGGGTTTTGAGCTGACAAAATATATATAAACAGTAGGGAGGATGAGATGCCGTCAAAAGGTATGTACCATACTGTCTGTGAAGCTTTTTTCAAAATGATACCACGGAACCACCCCATATCTTTTTAAAGTCCATTCCTGTATAAGCTCGACATAATTGTCCTTTGTGTCATCCTTTAAATAACTGTCAGGGTTAAGCATGATTTGGATGACCTCCTGAAGTTCCTCCATGTCCCAGTCGGAATCCAAAGCCACAGCACCGATAATTGCTTCAAACAAATCCTCTTTCACAGACATTTCCTAAGTTCTGTTAATTCAGCTTCATTTTTACTACATGAAAATTCATCAAATTCATCGTTTGGATTATAGTCTTCATAATCACTGGTAAAACAGCCGTATTTTTTTGTTAGCAGTTTGATCACAGTGAGATCCAATACTAAAAAGTCCGACAAAATAAAACTGTTAAGCACAGTTATACAGTCCGACAATATAGATTAAATTAGATTCTTGGTTTTGGGGTGGCTGCAGATATTTACTTGCATAAATAGGAATAAACACATAGAAACAATGTTTCCAATTTAAAATAGTATGCCCTATTGCTAATATAGCAAGGAATAGTGATATAGTCAAGGGATTGTCCGATTTGATAGCTTTGATAGCTTTAGAAATCAATTTTGATGCCAACAAGTGGACGGTTTGCGTATTGTATGATTGTACAGCATTTGAATTTGGGGTAAACTGTTTATAAAATTATTTCTTAAGATTTCATCCTGCTAAAAAGTCAGTCGTGGAACGATGAGAAAGGAAGTGGCTGCGTATGCGATATACTATAAATGAAATAAAGGACAAGACAAATCCCATCGCAAAAGCATATGGAATTGGACGAATGAGCTTGTTTGGATCTTATGCCAGAGGCGAGGCGAAAGATGATAGTGATATTGATTTATATATTGAACGCGGCAGATTGAAAAGTTTAATACAGTATTTTGCGTTTATTGATGAACTGGAAAATGCTTTGAATTGCCATGTAGATGTTGTCACGACAGGGATTGAAGATAAAATATTTCTTTCTAAGATTATGCAGGAGGGGGTGCTTCTGTATGAAGAATGAGGACATGCAGATTATCAAGAAAATGATTAAATATTGTGATGATATTGGTACACTTATGGCAAGATTCAATACAGATTTTGAAAGATATAAAACAGATATTTCCTTCCAGTATTCGTGTAACATGTGTATCATACAGATTGGAGAGCTTGCTAACAGATTATCGGATGAAACTAAAGAAAGCAGTTCAAACATACCATGGAGGGCGATTAGAGGAATGAGAAATTTACATGCGCATGATTATGAAAATGTTGATATGGAAATTGTCTGGAATACCTTACGGGAGGATATTCCGATGTTAAAATAAAATCTGGAAGCGCTATTATATCAAAAGTGGCTATCGAATACTATTTTTATGTAGTCATAACCCCTCAGAATACTTCATACAATGTAAAAAAGTATTCTGAGGGGTTTTCTCTTGAAGGATTATATTGAAGAGCGTGCGATGAACATTGCCAATTATATTATTGAAAACAATGCCACGGTGAGGCAGACGGCGAAGGAGTTTGGGATTAGTAAGAGCACGGTACATATGATAGTAACAAAATAGAACGGTTTGTGTGGAGAATAAAATAGAGAATTATCAGAGCATTAGGGAGATGGAAGCCTCTTTAATGCTTTTTATTTATCCATTAGAAGATGTAATTTCTGTGGTAATTGTGCAGATATCGTGATAAGCTATAAATATGCAAAGTTGCAAATTAGGGAGAAGGTAGCTGTGGAACTAAAAATTGAAGAGCTGAGAAAAATATGTATTCCCGAAAATATTGAAATAACCTTACATGCGGCAAAGCGGCTTGAGCAACGTAATATTTCGATCAATGATATAATATTCTGTATACATGAAGGAGAAATTATAGAACAGTATCCAGATGATTACCCATATCCAAGTTGTCTTATACTTGGGTTTACCATGAAGAAGAAATATATTCATGTTGTAATTGGTACTGACCTTGAGACGCTTTGGATTATAACAGCATATTATCCCAATTTGGATAAATGGAAACAAGACTTAAGGACAAGGAGGGAGGATTAGGTATGACTTGTTTTACTTGTAAAGGCTATATGGAAAAGTCTTTAACAACTTATATGACAGAGTGTGATGGCTGCTTTCTTATTATTAAAAATGTGCCTTGCTCGAAATGCACACAGTGTGGTGAGGAATATTTAAATGGTGTAACGCTTCAGAAGATTGAGGTGATTATTGAAAAATTTAAAACAATGTTGACAGAGATAGCCATTGTAGATTATAACAAGGCGGCTTAACATGAAATGTGAAGCCGAATGTAACGCTGACGGTCTTTTCATTTTTTTAAACAAATAGTCCGTCTGTCCTATTAGAGAGTGAGGAGGATGACTATGAATAAACTGATTGTAAGCGAGCGCTTTGATGTAGATGACATTAGAAAGATACGTGAATATAACTCGTTGCGTCACATTAATATGACACCAGCGGAAATAGTGGAAGACACGAAAAAGGGAGCGGCGGTAATCCTTGGGCATCTACAGGAGAGGCGCGCTGTAAAGATATGAGGCTGGATGAAGGCATTCTTGTGACAGAGAAAATTGTTGATTGAGGAGAAGCGTATATATGACAGATGAAATTTTGTCTTTGCAGGACAAAATGAAATGTTTGGAAAAAGAAAATCAGTATCTAAAATCCCTGCTTGATCGGGCAGGGATTTCTTATTATGCGTCTGATGAAATGAAAAACAGGGATTTATTTGATCCAGACCAGGGAAAGAGAATCATCCCCAGAGAGATTACCGATCATGACGCTAATCTGTTTTTCGGCAAGTTTTGGGGACGCACGGATGTATATGCCAAACGTACCCTCAAAAAATCTACGGGAGAGATCAATTATTACACGCAATGTTACAATTTTTATAAGGCAGGGTGCCCAAGAATGAGCGGCAGTAAGATCAGGTGTCAGGATTGTAAAAGGCAGGCATATAAGAGGCTGGAGAAACAGCAGATTATGGCACATTTAAAGGGCGCTTCGGAAGACGCGGCAGATGTAATAGGCATTTATCCGTTGTTGGAGGATGATACCTGCAGATTCCTTGTATTTGATTTTGATAATCATGACAAAAATGCGGAGAAACGCGATTTTGCCAATATGGATGATAACTGGAAAGAAGAAGTAGATGCACTGCGTGAAATATGTGTCATCAATGGCATAGATCCTTTGGTGGAACGATCACGGTCGGGACGCGGCGCTCATCTCTGGATATTTTTTCAGAAGAAAACAGAGGCTTCTCTGGCAAGAAAATTTGGAAATACACTGTTGAGAAAAGGGGCAGAATCTGTCAATTTGAAATCCTTTCGGTTTTATGACAGAATGCTGCCGATGCAGGACCATCTTTCGAAGGGCGGTATCGGCAACTTGATCGCGCTGCCACTGCAGGGACAGGCTCTCAAAGAAGGAAACAGCGCATTTGTGGATGAAAATTGGAACGCATACCCGGATCAGTGGAAAATATTATTAAGTAAGCCAAAACTTTCAAAGGATTTTATAGAGGAAAAATTAAAAGAGTGGAAAAGCTTTGCGACAAATCAAGCGATAGAGATAAATGAGATATGGGAGCAAGACGGAGAAAAACCGTGGGATAAGATAAGAGATTTTTTGCAGTGTGATGTAGACGGGGAACTTTACATTACTCTGGCGGATGGCATTTATATTTTTACAGAAAATTTAGCGCCAAGAATACAAAACAGAATACGGGAACTGGCGGCATTTAAGAATCCTGCATTTTATAAGAATCAGGCGATGGGGCTGTCTAATTTTGCAAATTCCAGATACATTTATCTCGGCAGAGATGAAGGGGAATATATCAGGATTCCCAGAGGGTTATTGGAGGATGTAACTGCCAAATGTGATAAGGCTGGTATTGTCAATTGTATTCAGGATGAACGATGCCGGGGAAATGCAATCCGGGCGTCATTTCAGGGACAATTGAAGGAATCCCAGATTCCGGCAGTGGAAGCCATGCTGAAACATGAGACAGGCATACTTCACGCAGCCACTGCGTTTGGCAAAACCGTTGTCTGTTGTAATATGATTGCAAGAAAAAAGGTTAATACGCTGATTTTGTTGCAAACTTCGGCATTAATAGAGCAATGGGAAAGTGCCATGGAAAACTTCCTGACCATAGATGAGGAACTGCCAGAATATGTGACGCCGACCGGAAGAAAGAAAAGGAGAAAGAGTGTCATAGGCAGGCTGCAAGGGGCGCATGACTCTACGACAGGAATCATTGATATAGCCATGGCAGGCTCTGTTTGTAAAAAGGGAGAATTTCACAGAAGATTGAAAGAGTATGGCATGGTAATCGTGGATGAGTGTCATCATGCTGCGTCTGATACCTTTGTAGAAATATTGCAGGAGGTACGAGCAAAATATGTGTATGGCGTGACGGCGACGCCGCTTCGCAGCGACGGATTAGAGAAAATTAACTATATGCTGCTTGGCCCGGTCAGATATCAGTTTACAGCAAAAGACAGAGCAAAAGAACAGGGGATTGCGCACCTGGTATATCCGAGATTTACGAGAGCAGTTGCACCGAGATTTCATCAGGATAACATGCATCCGAATGAAGCCTATGCAATTTTAAGAGAGAATGAAGACCGGGATGCCCTGATTGTAAACGATGTTATAAAATGTATTGCAAAGGGCAGGACGCCGGTGATACTTTCGAGATATGTAGATCATTCGCGAAAGCTGTATGACAGATTAAAGAGCTGCGCGGATGAAGTATTTTTGCTTTCAGGGGAAAACACAAAAAAGCAGCACCGTGCTGTTTTAGAGCAGATGAAGCAGGTGGAAGCTGACAAAAGTATGATTTTGGTTGCTACAGGAAAGTTGATCGGAGAAGGGTTTGATTATCCGAGACTGGACACGCTGATCATGGCAATGCCGGTTTCATGGAAAAGCGTGGTGGAGCAGTATGCAGGGCGTTTAAATCGGGATTATGAAGGAAAGGAAAGTGTGATTATCTACGATTATGTGGACAGCCATATTTCCATGTTTGAAAAGATGTATCATAAGCGCCTTAAGGCATATAAACAGATTGGCTATGACATTTGTGTGGGAAATACAGTGGAAAAGCAGAATGTAGGCGCTATATTTGATATTGATACTTATGCTGAAGTATACAAAAATGATTTGCTAACCGCGAATAAGGAAATCATCATAGCAAGCCCGGTAATCAGTGGCCCTAAGATTGAAGAATTGATCCTATCATTAAAGAACCTACAGGAAAAGGGTGTTCGAATAAGAATTGTAACGTGGAAACCGGACAGTTATGGATTTGGTGACAGTGCATATTGGATGGAACTGCAGGAGAGGATGCGCAGCAATGGGTTCGAAATGAATCTTGTTGAGGATTACTGCCAGCATTATTGCATCGTAGATCGGGAAGTGGTCTGGTATGGGAGCATGAATTTTCTTGGAAAGGAAGACAGTGAAGATAATCTGATGCGTGTGTGCAGTAAGGAAATTGCCGCGGAATTGTTGGAGCTTACGTTTGGGAAATGGGAATTCGGGAATTAATCTTTCAGACCACTTGATACAATGTAAATAGTGGTCTGATGAAGATTTTTCCGCTGTCTTTATAATGATAAGGTATATTTAAGCATCTTCTAAGATGGCAATTCTGTCTGCAGGGGTTTTCTTTTGAATCAGTTTTTTCTTCAGCTCAGTTAATTCGGCCTCGTTTTTATCACATGAAAACTCGTCAAATTCTTTGTTTGGATCAAAATCATCGTAAAAGAGCGGGGATACAGTCAATACCTTTTTATTTTTGGATTCGGTATTGCTACATTGTATAGTCGCACTGTATAATAATAAAAAAATGAGACACAGTTGATTTTTAATTCATATGATTTGCTTACCATGAATAATGATGTAATTCGCTGTGATAAGATGATTTTTGTAAAATTGTCGTTTGCTTGAGTGGAGGTGAAAACTGATTTGGAGAATACTAAAGAAAAAAATTTTGATATCATGAAATTATGTTTGTATCTTATTTCACTGTGGATCCTTTTTTTTATGTTAATAGTACTGAAGATAGATGTTTCATTAATTCCATTCAAAGTGAACATGAGCAATATAGTAGTTTTTGTGTCTTGCAATCAAGTTGCGTGCATATGTATAATATTTATTATTTTAGGTGGGATAGGATATTGGTGGTTTGCAGATTCTTTAAATAATGCAAAAAATTTACCTGTTGTAATATTAGAATGTGAGAGTGTTAACTATGAAAACTTGTCATTTCTAGCAACATACATTATACCACTGGTGTGTTTTCCGATGGAAACAGATAGAGAAGTTTTTGTTATGTTTTCTGTAATTGTGATCATTGGTTGTATATTTGTTAAAACAAATTTATATTATACTAATCCATCGTTGATTCTTCTTGGTTTTAATGTTTATAGAGTAAAAACAAATTCAAAAAAAACATTTCAGCAAGGGATTGTAATTATAAAAGGTAAATTGAATGAAGGAGAAAGCGTTAAATATTTATGCTTAAGTGATAATGTATATTTTGGGAGGAAACTGAAGAATGCAAATACGAAAGATAAAAAATGAAATTGCTGAAATGCTAAATGAGAAACATGGAATTATGCTTTATGCAGTTTTGAAAACGGAAGAAGGAAAAATAGTCAAATTCCTTAATATCGCAGATGAAGATGATGATAAGGATAATACATCAAAAGATTTATTAAAGGGATTTACGGATATTATAAAGAATAAATTCGCGGTATATAATGAAGATGATGAAATTATAAAACTTTCGTCAGCAGATGAAAGAAAAAATGCATTATATTATTATGATTTGGATGAACTTCCTATGGAAATGGAGAGGTTAAAAGATATCTCTGAAACATTAGATGTTGGAGAAATATTTAATTTTAAACAAGATAGTTTAAGTCAAATAGCAGCCCTTATAATAGTGATTGGAAATGAGAATCGTAACCTGATTATGTATAAGCAACAATATCCCGTTAGTCTTTTGAACCGCGATCGATATATGTTGACACCGATTCTTCATGAGAATAGATTGAAAAGATTTGATCAAGATATTTTAAGGGTTGATTTTAATTATCAGTTCTTTTTGTGGAATGATGTAGTATATATTTCTGACATAGAAAAGATGGAAAAAATATGTTCATTTCATGATATTGTAATAAATGAGGCTCGGACAAGTATACAAAAAATAGAAGAAATAAATATATTGGATAATATTGAAGTATTAAATGACGAACTTGATAATATTACCTTTGCTCGTAAGCTGACAAGAATTTATAAAGATTCTAAAGTGCTTGGAAAGGTCAGCAATCAAGCTATTATTGAGTTTTCATTACGGCATCATTATTTTAAGAATAACCCATTAAAGTTAACGGAATCAAAGGATAAATTTATTCTTGATACAAAGAAATCAAAAGAAACTTTTATAAAACTAATGAATGATGATTTATTGACCTCACAGCTCACAAATTCTGATTATGAGTCCTTGGCTAAGAATAATCTTTGATATAACAAACCGTCATAACCCCTCAAAATACTTCATACAATGTAAAAAAGTATTCTGAGAGGTTTTCTCTTGAAGGATTATATCGAAGAGCGTGCGATGAACATTGCCAATTATATTATTGAAAACAATGCCACGGTGAGGCAGACGGCGAAGGAGTTTGGGATATCAAAGTCTACAGTACATACGGTAGTAACAAAATAGAACGGTTTTGGAATAGAGTGATGTGGACCGTAAAGTAACGGAAAATTGGGGCATTTGGAGGAACTGTTATAGGACTTCCAAGTGCCTTTTTCAAATATTTGATTGTGAAATGAAGGGACTGAGGGTATAATAAAATCACAAAGTGTATAAGGCGCTTTTGTATAAAGATAGAAGAAGGAGGCTGTTTTGTATGAATGAAATTGAGAAGTTAAAAGAATGTATTGTAGAACAGCTTTTACCTATGCAGATATATTTATTTGGTTCTTACGCGAATAATACGTTTACAAATGAAAGTGATTTGGACTTGTATATTGTCGTTAAGGATGATGTGGCGGATATTCCGGCAGAAACGGCGAGAGCCTATAAGGCGATTCGGAGAGTAAAGCAGCGTCCCGTAGATATTGTTTTAGGAACAAGAAGCCGTTTTGAAGCAAGAAAAGACATTCCCTCTGTAGAGAATGAAGTATATCGAAAGGGGGTGCTTTTATATGACGCCAGAAACTAAAGAATGGGACGATATGGCAGTTAAACGAATTTTGAGGAATATAAAATATAGATAGAGGTCGTTGAGATCATAGGATTTCAGCGACCTCGTATTTTTACAGATTGCGATTGTATCGGGCTTCTAATTGGTGAATTACTTCATGCAAAGTCTTTGCTTTGGTTTTAATTTCCAGATAGTCCTTTTTCCAAACTAAATCTTGTCGTAAACTTTCTGGGGAAGCGTTGTAAATAGGTGTAGAATTACCGCCAGGAGGATTTATCAAAAAGAAAAATAAATGATTTTCCGGGTGTTCTCTGTTAATGGCTGCTATTTTTTGACGGGCAGTTTCCGTATTAAAAAGAATCGAGGATAATATCCAAGTGATTTCCGAAATGTCTTTATGTATCTTTAGAACTTCATTAGCTAATTTTGCAGGGGTGAAGTTTTCTTGTAGTTGCTTGTAATCTGATGTCGTCATGTGAACGCTCCTTTTCTTTTTATGGTATCATTATAACTTATTATTGGAAAATAAAAACGCCAACTTATCGCCAAGGTTGGACAAGTCAATATAACTGTTTGAAATAAAATATGAGAAAAAATCTCAAATATTGTTTACAAACCAAAAGAAGCGTGTATAATATAGAAATAAGATGGAGGTAAAAGACTATGTTATGCCAATTTACCATAAAAAATTATAAAAGTATCCGTGAAGAGATGACTTTCGATATGCAGGCCGCGGCAATTATGGAGCATAGGGATAGAATCATTCAAACGAAGGACGGAGAAAAGTTTTTGCCGGTATCCGTAATCTATGGACCGAATGGCGGTGGTAAATCAAATGTGCTGGAGGCTTTGCATACACTGGATGCAAAGATTTTAAGACCTCTTTGTGCGACTTGTGATAAATCGGAGTGTGAGTTTAAGGCTAGAAAGATTCCAGTGGAACCTTTTGTCTTTTCGGAAACGACTAGAAAAGAGCCGACACAGTTCGAAGTGTTCTTTCGGACTGCTGCGGCAGAATATCGTTATATTCTCCATGTGAGACAAGATGTTGTTGCATACGAGAGTCTGGACCGAATCAAGTTAGATACCGGGAGGCGGTCAGCACTTTTTGTTAGAAACGGCAGTGAGGTGGATTTAAAAGGTGTTTTTGGAAAAATCAAGATTAGTGAGGAAATCTCAGAAAACTTGCCGTTGCTGTCTTATCTTGGGATAACTTATAAAAAGAACGAGATCATTTCTGATGTGATCCAGTGGTTTGAGGATTCTATTGATTTTTTAAATTATGGAAATCCAAGACAGGAGCTGCGAACAGCGATAGCGAAGACAGACGAGGTAAAAAAACTTGTGCTGGATATGATCCGTGAGATGGATTTAGACATTGAGGATTTTCGCATTGAGGAAAAAGATGAAAACCATATAGAAGTTTATACCAGGCATATTGTAAACGGATATAGTACGGAATTAACTTTATCAGAGGAATCCAGCGGAACTAAAAAATTATTTGGATTACTGCCTTTTATTGCAAAAAGTCTTGTCGCAGGAACAACATTAGTTATTGATGAGCTGGATGCAAAAATTCACCCGGTATTGCTACGGTATGTAGTCATGCTATATAATAATATGGATATTAACAAGAACGGCGCACAGTTAATCTTTACCTCCCATGATCTGTCAACTATGAATAATGATATATTCCGACGGGATGAGATCTGGTTTGTGGCAAAGGGAAAGGATCAAAATTCTAAACTTTATTCGCTGGTTGAGTTTAAAAATACAAAAGGGGAATCCGTCCGCATGGATGCGAAATATGACAAGCAGTATTTAGAGGGCAAGTATGGCGCAGATCCATATCTGAAAAAGATTATAGATTGGAGTGAGGTCAATGCCTAAGAAAGTCGGAACGACTCGATGGAGGAAACAGCGGCGCAAAGAATATCTGGAGAAAAAGGAATACCGCTATTATATCTTTTGTGAGGGTGAACAAACGGAGCCGTTATATTTTGAGGGGTTTAAACGTTTGATAGAGGATAATCCAATTTATAAGGATATGGTTCTGATTGAAATTGAACCTTGCGCCGCGGAGACCATGCGAGTCATTGGTATGGCGGAACGATATGTCCATAAAAATAGGATTGACAGAGGACAGATTTGGTGTGTGTATGATAAGGATAGTTTCCCGACAAAAGATTTTAATGGTGTGTCGGAACGGGTAGACAAGCTGAGTTTGGAGAATCCGGAATTACAATATCATGCTGCATGGAGCAATGAGTGTATTGAGTTTTGGTTTATTTTGCATTTTGCTTACTATACTTCAAACAATCATAGATCTGAGTATATTAAGTTCCTAAATGATAAATTCACAGAACTTGGTGTTGGAAAGTATCAGAAGAATAGGAGGGATATATTTGATGTTCTGATGGAGAAGGGTAGTCCTAAATTGGCGATACGGTATGCGAAACGGATTATAGAGGAAAATAAGGGAAAGATGCCAGCGGATATTGCACCGGGGACGAAGGTGTATGAGTTGGTGGAGGAATTGGCAAGGTATTTAGCAGAGAAAGAAAAAGAAAGATTTTAATAAATGGAAAGGGAACTAAATGCTTAGGATAAAACAGATACATATTAGAAATTTTCGATCTATTGTTAATGTAACATTAAATGTTGAAAAGATGAATATTTTTGTTGGGTTAAATGATGTGGGAAAATCTAATGTACTTAAGGCTTTAAATCTCTTTTTCAATAATGAAACCGAGCCGGGCAAGCAATTTAATTTTGAGAATGATTATTCAAAATTTGCAGTAAGCGGACAGAAGCAGGCTAAAGAGATTATAATTACAGTTACTTTTAGTATACCGGAGCACTATAAGTATCATGAGGATGTGGTTTGGACAAAAAAATGGCGTAAAAACGGATTAAATTATGATGGCAGTAAAAAGTGGGATTTTTCTCCATATTCTAAAGTTCCTACATTGTTGAATAGGATTCATTATAAATATGTTCCAGCAGTAAAAAGTGACGATTATTTTAAACTTTTATTAGCAGATTTATATGTATCAATTGCAGGTGAAATAAACGGGGAATTATCAGTAAAGGCACAAGAATATTCAGATTCATTGAAAGCATTTACTCAGCGCATAGGGGAAATTGTAAAGAAAAATGTTAATATAAACAGTAATTTGATGATGCCTACGAATCAAACAGATATTTTTAAAGAACTCATTTTTATGACAAATGATAGTAGCGGAGAAAGCATTGGGCTTTCATATAGAGGTGATGGGATAAAAGCAATGCACATCCCTGCAATATTAAAGTATATTGCGGAGCAGGATAATAAAATTTTAGCTCATTCTGCTGTTCCGTATACACCTATATGGGGATATGAGGAACCGGAAAATGGTGTGGAAATGAAAAAATGTTTTGACTTAGCTGAAGATTTATATGATTTTTCAAATCAAATTCAAGAATTTATTACGACTCACTCGCCAGGATTTTATAAGCTTGAGAAAAAGTGTGGAGCAAAAATATTTTATGTGTATAAAGAACAAGGGAGCTTTAGTAGTGTATTTAGTGAAAATATAGGTACTTTATATATAGATGATAAAATTGGCATTATGCCTATTGTTGCACCGGTTATCCAAAAGAAACAGGCAGAGATAGATGAACTGAAGCATAGTATAGAACATTTTCCCTTTAAGGATGTCGATACAATATTTGTAGAGGGAATTACAGATAAAGAATATTTAGAAATAGCATTTAAAAATATGTCAATGAAATTACAGAATAAATATTCTAATGGTGAAATCAATATTGTTACGCGGGAGGAAAATGGATGTGGAACCAGTTTATTGGTTGACTGGGCAATTGCGTGGATGCATTTAAATTATCATAGTAGAGCAGTTTTTCTATTTGATAATGATCAAGCTGGAAATAATGCGATAAAAAAAGTAAAAGAAGCTAAAAAACAATATGAGAAGAAGAAATTTCGGCTAGATACGATTCCTTTGCAGCCAACAGATGATATGAAAAAAGTTATGGCAATAATAAATAATACAGTATTTTTTGAAATAGAACATTTATTATCAGACGATTTCTGGAAGAGAATAGAAAATAATGACTGGTGTTTGACAAAACCTATGAGCGAATTGCAACAAGTTTACTCAAAAGTACTTTCGTATGATAGGACAATTAAAGATATAATTGAAAGTATTGCTTTAAAATTACAGATACAAGATAGCGTGTTGAGGCTGAATCCAAAAGAAGATAAAAAGGCACAAATACTAAATGCTGTTCGCACAGAGGTTGAGAGCGGAAACAGAATGGTTTTGTGCGGGTTTACAAACACATTGTGTAAGCTTGAAAATATATTGTGCCAGTAAATAATATTGTGCTTTATTTAGTTAAATGTTTTAAGTCATAACCCCTCAAACACTTCATACAATGTAAAAAAGTGGTCTGAGGGGTTTCCTTTTGAAAGATTATATTGCGGAAAGAGCAATTCAGATTGCCAATTATATCATTGAGAATAACCGTAAGCGTCAAATCGCCCGCTCTCCTATAAATTTAAGCGCCGCTTAGTCGCGAC
>ERZ779626.755-NODE-755-length-17455-cov-6.804885_pt1 | contig 17455 bp, 12 predicted proteins | sample MGYA00514209_ERZ779626 | MGnify/ENA primary metagenome ERZ779626 (study PRJEB29562, sample SAMEA4376713) | mouse gut metagenome | isolation source: Cecum | study: EMG produced TPA metagenomics assembly of the A DSS colitis mouse model was used to assess the...
CCGGGGCGCTGAAGGTGTTTGACCTGCCCTGGGTGATGTTCGGGGCGGGGATGCCTCAGGAGAAGGGCTGGCTCACCGGCACCTATATGTACCATCAGACCTTTAACCGGGGGAACGTGGACTACGGCTCCACCATCGCCATGCTCATCGTGGTGCTGGGCGTGGTGCTGTCCAATGTGGCAAACCGGGTGTTTAAGCCCTGGAACGACCAGTAAGGAGGGCGCGTCATGGGCAAAAAAATAACCCCCGCCAAGGTATGCACCTACGCGGCCCTCACCGTCTGGGCGCTGACCACCCTGTACCCCTTTGTGTGGGTGATCCTGAATTCCTTCCGGGAGAAGGGGCTGATCCGCAAGGACTCCTTCTCCATCCCCACGCCGGGAAACGGCTTCACCATGGACAACTACGTCAAAGCCATGGACCGCTTCGATTTCGCCAACGCCTACCTGAACAGCCTGATCGTGTCCATCTCCGTCACCATTGTGGTCGTGATCCTGGCGGGGCTGGCGGCCTACGGGCTGGTGCGCTACCGCTTCAGGCTGCGGGGACTGTGCTACAGCTTAATCATGGCGGGGATGATGTTCCCTGTGTTCTCCACCATCATCCCGGTGTTCCGCATGGAGGCCGCCTGGGGCATCGCCAGCAGCGGCAACCGCTGGCTGTCCCTGCTGGCCGTTATCCTGCCCCAGATCGCGGGCAACCTATGCTTTGCCACCATCGTGCTCATGGGCTTCATCGAGTCGGTGCCCATCGAGCTGGAGGAGAGCGCCTATGTGGACGGCTGCCATGTATTCCAGGTGTATTTCCACATCATCATGCCCGCCGCCAAATCCTCCTTCGCCACGGTGGCCATCTTCTCCTTCCTGTGGAGTTACAACGACCTGTTCACCCAGAACTTTTTCCTCCGGGTGCCCCGGGAGAAAACCATCACCCTGCTGCTCAACGAGATCAGCTCCCAGGCTGGGGTGGACTACGGCCTGATGGCGGCGTCGGTGGTGCTCATCGTCGTCCCGGTGCTGGCGGTGTACGTCATGCTTCAAAAGCACATCATCAAGGGGCTGACGGCGGGGGCCATCAAGGGCTGACCCTTGCGTTCCCTGATCTTTCCTGGTATGATGTGTTCAGGGGGTGTCGAATATGTATAAAGTGGTGCTGGTGGACGACGAGCCCCTCATCGTAGAGGGCCTGCGCCAAGTGGTGGACTGGGCGGGACACAGCTGCCAGGTGGCGGCTACGGCCTGCGACGCCGCCTCCGGGGCAAGGGCCATCCGGGAGCACCGGCCCGACATTCTGTTCACCGATATCAAGATGCCGGGGGAGGACGGCCTGACCACGCTGGCCGGGCTGAAGGGGGAGTTCCCCCGGATGCAGATCGCCGTTCTCACCGGCTACCGGGACTTTGAGTATGCCCAGCGGGCCATCCGACTGGGGGTAGCCCGGTTCCTCCTCAAGCCTTCCAAAATGGATGAATTGGAGGAGGCGCTGGATTACATGACAGGTGTGCTGGACTGCCTGCCCCAGCCGGAGCCGGAAGAGTCGGAGGATGCGGCCGGACCCGAGGACACCGCCAACGGTTTCATCGTCCGGCAGGCCAGGGCATACATCGCCCAGCACTGTGGGTCAAAGCTTACGCTCCAGGAGGTGGCGGACCACTGTTTCGTCAGCCAGTGGCACCTGTCCAAGCTGCTCAACCGGCACCTGGGTCAGCCCTTCTACGACCTGCTCAACGCCGAGCGGGTGCGCCGGGCTAAGGAGCTGCTGGAAGACCCAGCCCTGCGCATCAGTGAGATCGCCGAACGGGTGGGCTATGCCGATACCGCTCACTTCTCCCGTGTGTTCAAAAAGCTGGAGGGGGTGTCCGCCGGAGAGTGGCGCAACCTGCACTGTGGCCGCTGAGCGGGGCGGAGGCTGTCCGGCTGTAATTTGCTGTTTCCTTACATCTTCCTTTTCCCTTATTTGGGCGTGATACCGCAACTGCCAGGAGAAAGAGGATATCTATCAAAATGCGGAGCTTCTGAATTCGGCCCAGAAGCTCCGCTAAACTTTTTCAAACAGGCGTGGGGCCCTCCGCCAACAGCCAGGCAGAGGGCCCCACTTGCAGCAGTCCGGCGTAGATTGATCCCTCTTTCTGTCCTATGGCACATGGAGGAAATCCGTCAAAACAGCCTTCTGCCCTGTACAAATTTATGCTGGATATCACGCTCGTCGGAGAGGTAGACCGTCCGCTCCAGGCGGGTTTCCAAGTCCATCTCCTCCTGGGGCGTATAGCGGGTGTCGCCGATCACCAGGGCGTCGAACTCGTAGCCCGGCGCAAAGGAACCCACCTTTCCAAAAAAGGCCCCGCCGCCCAATGTGCCCAGATAAAACGCCTCGCTGACCGTCAACGGCGCAAGGGACTGGTCCACCAGCCGCCACCGCAGCTTGGATACCTGAATGGCGTCCGCCATCGCTCTGAAAATGGACGTGTGCGTACCCCCCGCCACATCGCTGCCCAGGCCAACCCGCAGGCCGTCCCGCAGAAAGCGGCGGACAGGCGCGATCCCGGAGGACAGGTTCGTATTGGACGCGGGACAGTGGGCGATCAGCACATTTTGCTCTTTCAAAAGGGCGGCCTCCTCCCCGTTGGAATAGACACAATGGGCCATAACCGTGGGACAGCCCGGCCCGCCCAGGAGTCCAAAGGCGCGGTAGGCGTCGCCATAATTCCTGGCGGCGGGGCACAGCTCCCGCACCCAGGCGATCTCACTCCGGCTCTCCGACAGGTGGGACTGGACGGGCAGACCGTACTGCCGCTGAAGCCTGCCCAGCTCTTCCATCAGCGCATCGGTGCAGGAGGGGATGAAGCGGGGCGTCAAAATGGGCCGTGTGCGGCTGTAGCGGCCTTCGATCCCCTCCAGCCAAGCTTTGGTGCTCTCAACAGACGCGGCGGCGGAGGGCTCCCGGAGCGCCTCCGGGCAGCTGCGGTCCATATTGACCTTTCCCACCATGGTGCACAGGCCGGATTCCTCCAGCAGATCCATCAGCCGGATGGTGGCCTCCGGGTGGATGGTGGCGAACACGCAGGCCCGGGTATTCGGTCCCCGCCGGACATCCTCCACAAAGCGCTGGTAAGCCTGACCGGCATAGTCCAGGCTGGCGTATTTGCTCTCCTCCGGAAATGTGTACCGGTCCAGCCAGTCCAGCAGCTCCAGGTCCATCCCCTGGCCGCGAGAGGCGTACTGGGGCGCGTGGACGTGCAGGTCCGTCAGCCCCGGCACCACCAGGGAGCGGCCGCAGTCCAGAACAGGCAGGCTTGCGTACTGCTCCGGCAGCGCCTGAAATACCCCGGCGGAACGCCCTTCAAGGCAGACCAGCCAGCCGCCGGGATAGAGCCGCAGCGACTGTGGCGACGCACTGTAGCAGATATCCGCTCTGATTACAAAGGAATCATGCCGCATACAATAGCTTCCCTTCTTTTCTTTATAAGTTGTCTGATAAACGGCCCTCTCCCCGCCTCCGGCGGGGAGAGGGCCTAAACAGGTTATTGAGACGCTTCCTTGCCCAAGCGGCGGTACATGGCCTTTTTCACCGCCCGGAGAATGTTTTCATAGCCGGTGCACCGGCACAGGTGGCCGGAGAGGAGCTTGCGCAGCTGTTCGTCGGTGTACTCCTCCCCCGTCTCCAGAATTTCCTCCGCCGTCAGGATGAAGCCGGGGGTGCAGAATCCGCACTGAATGGCCGCCTCCTCTACAAAGGCCTGCTGGACGCCGCTCAGCTGGCCTTCGGGGCTCAGAACGCCCTCCAGGGTGCGCACCCGCTTGCCCTCCGCCCATACGGCCAGGTAGATGCAGGAGTTGAACGTCTCGCCGTCGATCAGCACGGTGCAGGCGCCGCACTCCCCCACCTCGCAGCCCTTTTTCACCGAGGTCATGCTGAAATCATTGCGCAGCATATCCGTCAGGCTGGCCCGAACGTCCACCGTCCGCTCCACATCCCTGCCGTTGAGATTGAACCGCACCGTCTGATATTGAATCTGATGCCTCTCCATCACAGCGCACCTCCCGCCAGCCTGACCGATGTGACAAACGCCCGCTTCGCGCTCTCCACGGCTATGTGCATCCGAAAGTCCCTGGCCGCCCGCCAGGAATCCCGGGGGTTGATGTCCTCCTTCACCGCCTGGGCGAACCGCTCCGCCAGCTCCAGGCTGACGGGCTGTCCGCAGGCCAGCTCCTCCGCGCGGCAGGCCCGCAGGGGCACCGGGCCCGCTACGCCGAAGGCGGCCCTGGCCCGCTCCACGGTCCTTTTGTCGGCGGACAGGCGGACGTTCACCGAGGTCCCCAGGGTGGCGATGTCCATGGCGCGGCGCATGGCGTATTTGATATAGTGGCCGAAGCAGTTCTCATAGCTCTCCTTGGGAATGAGGATGGCGGTCTGAAGCTCCCCCTCCCGCAGGTCCACCTGTCCCGCCCGGATATAAAACTCCCGAATGGGCTGGCGGCGAATTCCGCCGGGGCCGGTCAGCTCGACGACGGCGTCCCAGGCATGGAGGGTGGAGGCCGAATCCGCCGAGGTCACCCCGTTGCAGGTGTTGCCGCCGATGGTGCCGATGTTCCGAATCTGAGGCCCGCCCACCTGGTCCACGGCCTGACCCAGGACGTTGATGTATTTTTGAATCAGAGGGTCCCGGGTGATGTGGGAAAAGCTGGTCAGGGAGCCGATCCGAAGGGTCCCGTCCGGGTCCATGGAGACGCCCCGGATCTCGTCCAGTGTCTGGATGGAAATCAGCTCCTTCCCGGCCCGCCTGCCCTCCCGCATCTGGACCAGCACATCCGAGCCCCCGGCGATGATCTGTGCCTGGGGATGGGCCAGCCGCAGGGCCACGGCATCCGCCACGGTCCTGGCCTGGTACAGGGCTTTCATGTCATACATATGCGCAGTCCTCCTTTACTCCTGGATGAGCCCCGCCTCACGAAACCTTCTATAGAGGACGTGGGGGGTCATGGGGCAGCTGCCGACGGCGACGCCGGTGGCGTTCAAAACGGCGTTTCGGATGGCCGGGGCGGGAGAACAGGCCGGGGGCTCGCCCAGGGCCTTGGTCCCGTAGGGGGACGTGGGCTCCGGGTTCTCCACAAAGGCGGCCTCCAGAGCCGGGTGGTCCATAAATGTGGACAGCTTGTAATCCAGCAGATTGTTATTCAGGGGCTTGCCCGTCTTTTCGTCGAACTTCAGCTCCTCGCTCAGTCCGTAGCCGATGGCCATGGACATGCCGCCGTGGACCTGGGCCTCCGCTAGGGCGGGATTGATGAGCCTGCCGCAGTCGTGGACGTTCACCAGCCGCAGCAGCGTCACCTTGCACATGGGTATGTCCACCTCCACCTCGGCGAACGAGCAGCCGAAGGAGTAGGCGTTGCTTTTGATCTGGGCGGTGGTCTCGGCGGTGATGTGCTGGCTGTGCTCCAGGGAGTAGAGGCTCTCCATGGCCAGATCCCCCAGGGACTTCAGCACCCGCCCGTCGGACTTGCGGATGATCTGCCCGTCCGCCAGGTCCAGGTTGGAAACCGGCATCCTGGTCTGCTCGTGGGCGATGTTCAAGATCCGCTCCCGCAGCACCTGGGCTGTCTGCATGATGGAGAATCCGCCGATGTAGGTCTGCCGGGAGGCATAGGCCCCCGTGCCGAAGGGGGTGACGTCGGTGTCCTGGGTGGACACCACGTGGACATCTTCCAGGGGTATTCCCACCGCGTCCGCCACCATCTGGGAATAGACGGTGTCGCAGCCCTGGCCGATTTCCGTCTCGCCGGTCTGAACCTGGAGGGAGCCGTCCTGGTTCAGCACCATCCGGCAGGAGGAGGACTCCAGGGAGATGGGCCACACGGCGGTATTGTACCAGAATACCGCCAAGCCCACCCCCCGGCGGACGGGGCCGGTCTGGTTTTGGTATTCCTGGTATTTCCGCTGGTAATCCAGCAGCTCCATCCCCTTGTCCATGCACTGGTTGAAGGAATCGTGATACAGCTCATTTTTGGAAAAACCGTCCACATAGCCCACAGGCATCAGGTTTTTCCGCCGGAATTCCAGGGGCGGCATACCGATGGCTTTGCAGATATCGTCAATGTGGCTCTCCCCGGCAAACATGGCCTGGGGAATCCCATAGCCCCGCATGGCCCCGGCGGAGGGGCGGTTGGTATACACTGTCCAGCTGTCGCACTCCACGTTGGGGCAGGGATAGAGCTGGGGAAAGGCGTTCATGCCCTTTGCCACCACGCCGTGGCCGTGGGAGGCGTAGGCTCCCTGATTGGAGAAAGCCTCCAGCTTCCGGGCCGCCAGCGTGCCGTCGGGCCGGACGTAGGAGATGATATGCGTGCGGATGGCGTGGCGGACCCGGTTGGAGACAAAGGTTTCCTCCCGGCTGCACTCCAGCTTCACCAGCCGCCCCCCCACCTGGGCGGAGCACCAGGCGCACAGGGGCTCGTACAAGGCGTCCTGCTTGTTGCCGAAGCCGCCGCCGATGACGGGTTTGATGACGCGCACCTTGCCCCAGGGCAGGCCCAAAGCCTGGGCGACCACCCGGCGGACGATGTGGGGAATCTGGGTGGAGCTGACCACCACCATCCGGCCCGCCTCCTGATAGGCAAAGCAGCCGTGGTTCTCGATGTGGCAGTGCTGAACGGTGGGGGTGTCGTACCAGCCCTCCACCTTGATGAGCCCCGACTCCCGCCGGGCGGCCTCGTAGTCGCCCCGCCGCACACTGGAATGGGCCAGAATGTTGTTTTTATATCCCTCCTGAATCTGGGGCGCAGCCTCCCCCATGGCCTCCTGGGCGTCCAGGACAAAGGGAAGCTCCTCGTACTCCACCCGGAGGGCCCGGACGGCCTGGGCCGCCGCCACCTCGTCCTGGGCGACCACCACCGCCACGTCGTCGCCGTAATAGCGGACGTGCCGGTTCAGCAGCTTCCGGTCCGCCACATCCTGGTGGCCGGGGTCGGTGGACCAGGGGTGGCCGGCGGTGGGAAATTCCCTGTCCGGCACGTCGAAGCAGGTCAGGACCTTCACCACGCCGGGGACGGCTTCCGCCGCCGCCCCGTCGATGGACTTCACAAAGCCGTGGGCGATGGTGGAATGGCAGACCTTCGCCACCAGCGCGCCCCGGTCACAGAGATCATCCACGTACTTGGCCCGGCCCGTGACTTTTTCATAGGCGTCCACCCGGACCGCGCTTTTTCCGACATGTTTGCTCATAGGTGTGCCCTCCTCTACGATTGCATACAGCCTGGGAGTTTCCCCTCGGGAAGCAAAAACCGGCAAAACAAAAATTGCCGCAACAGCCGACCGCAAGTTTGGTTTTTGAGTCCCAAACCTGTAGTCAACTGTTAAGGCAGTTGGTAGAAACGTTCATCCAGATCATGAACCTATACAGGTACAAACCAGCAATGGCTTGTTAAGTCAATATATACATGAAATATCTGAATTTGTCAAGTTGTATTAGGCAAATCGTTGAACTGCCACATTTCCTCAAAAAAAACTGTGCACTCTGCACAGCGGCGTTCCTCCGGCGGGGCAGGCCAGGGCTCGTTTGAAAATTGTTAACACACCGACAAGGCAGTTCCGCGCTTTTCCCAAAAACGGGCGTATCTGCGTCCATCAGCTGGAATAAAATGGTCTTGAGTGAAAAATATGGCGTTTCCTGCGGAAGTATGGTATAATAAGTCTAAAATCAGATGTGATTGGAGGATATATAATGCCAAGCTTTGACGACTTTTTTGCCGCCCGCGTCCAGGAGATCGTATCCGAATTTGACGATGGCACGTTGATTTTCCTCAAGGGCTTTGCCATCCCGCAGATTCAGCAGCTGATACGCCATCCAAATTCCCTGCTGAACGATCAGTCATTGCTCCAAGACGGGTATCTCGACGTTGATGCCTTAAATGACAGGTGGATTGACTTTGTGAATGCCATCAAATCGGCTGATGCCCCCCGCGTCGGATTTTATGAGGAGCTTTTGGTAATCAGCCAGTTTCTCCCCCGGATTGAGGCAAAGCGCATTGTCGTTGTTGAAAACAACATGCTGACGCCCTGGGTTCCGTGCTGTTTTTCCCACGATCTCGCGCTGCGGCTGTTCGACTTTTGGCAGGAGGAGCACGAGCCGAAGGACGGCGCGCTCAATACGCTGACCCAGTACTACGGCGACGTGAAGCTGCTGAGCGGTCAGCGGGCCCTGTTTCTCCCGACTGTCCTGGACGATGAGAGAATCACCACCCGTCCATTTTGGACAGGGACGCCCACGCTGGATGATCCGGACACGGAGGCGGAGCATATCGAGGCCGGGAGCCAGCGGGACTGGGAGTATTGCTTCGATTTTTTGCAGGGCAGGTTCTCTCCCGCCCTCATTTTGCAGGACGGCGAACAGCCCGGGCCCAGGCAGAGCGCCCTGCTGTGCGCCGCCAGGGAATTTGGCGTCCCGGTCTATTTGGACGAGGCGGAGCTCTATCGGGAAAAGGTTAAATATGATGAGACCCGATTTATCCCTGTCCTGAAAAAATACTGGGGAAGCCGGGCCAGCTTCCGGCAGCTACTGTTTTATCAGGACCCTGACCGCTCCAGACAGACGGAGACGCTGTCCCAGGGGCAGATCATTGCGGAGATCGTGGACCAGTGTGAGGCCGCGCAGAGCGGGAAGCCCTTCAGCAATATTTTTATCACCGCACCCACGGGCTCGGGCAAGTCGATCCTATTTCAAATTCCCGCGGTGTATTTGGCGGAAAGCCACGGACTGGTCACCATTGTGGTCTCACCGCTGATCGCGCTGATGAACGACCAGGTTGACCAGCTGCGGCGGGAACGGGGGATCTCCATTGCCGCCTGCATCAACTCGACGATGAGCATGGAGGAGCGCGGCACCATCATCGACCAAATTCACGCCGGAAAAATATCGCTGCTCTATCTGGCGCCCGAGCTTCTCCTGACAACACACCTGCAATCCTTTTTGGGGGGGCGGCGGATCGGCCTGATGGTGATCGACGAGGCCCACACCGTCACGAGCTGGGGGCGTGATTTTCGCTCCGACTACTGGTTCTTGGGCGATTTCCTGAAAAAAGCCGCCAGGGACGGCCTGGTCTTCCCGGTCCTCTGCCTGACCGCTACAGCGGTGTATTCCGGCGAGGACGACGTGGTCAACGACACGATTCAAGAGCTCGGACTGGAAAAGACAACGATCCATTTGGGCAACGTCAAGCGGGAGAATATAGAATTTGACATTCAGCGCCGCGACCCGGGCAAGCTGTCCGCCGGGATCGACGCCGAAAAAATGTCCCTGACCATAGGCCGCATGCGGGAATACATCGCGCGGAGAGAAAAGGTCTTGACCTATTTCCCCTTCCGGAGCCAGGTGGATCAGATATACAACCTGCTTCCCGTCGGCGAGCGCATGAAAATCAGGCGGTATCACGGACAGATCTCGGCCCAGGAGAGAAAGCTGGTGGAGCGCGATTATAAATCCGGGGCGGCCATGGGGCTGTTCTGCACAAAGGCCTTCGGTATGGGAATTGATGTGGGAGATATTACGCACGTGGTCCACTACGCCCCCACAGGCACGCTGGCCGACTATGTGCAGGAGATTGGAAGAGCGGCCCGAAACGCGGATGTGAAGGGCGTGGCCCACATTGACTTTTTCCCCAAAGACCTCCGCTATGTCCGGACCCTGAACGGCATTTCCGAGATGAGGCAGTATCAGCTTCAGGAAATGCTTAAAAAACTCTGCGCGATTTACCGCAAAAAAAAGCGCCGCAACCTGCTGATTTCGGCGGAGACGTTTGAGTACCTCTTCCGGGAAAAGGAGGTGGAAAACCGTACAAAATCCGGCCTGATGCTCCTGGCGAAGGACCTGAACAACAAATACACGTTCCCGGTGCTGATTGTGCGGCCGAAGGCCATGCTCTCCCAAAACTATGTCAATGTTCCCCATGAAATTGAGGAGATCTTTTTGCGGCAGTATGGGCCGTATGTCAAATTCCAGGAGGGCGCAAGGGACAGAACGGTCGCCGCCAAGAACCAGGCCAGCGCGTCGGACCTGACGGTATACAGCGCAGGGAATACATTCCTGGTGGATATGGCGGCCATTTGGGAGAACTGCTACCCGGACCGGTCTTTTGGCATGTTCAAAAAAGAGTTCTTCGAGAAAACCATCCAAATCAGAAGGAACGACTACCGCGTCTCTCCCCGGGTGCGGGTGGAGATTCGGTACGCCGACGAGCACAGTTCCGTGATGCAGCGGGTGGAGGAGGCCGTGGGGGCCATTGCCGAGATCTTCGGAAGGTATAAAAACGGGGATGTGAAGCAGTTTACCCAGCATCAGTTTGAAACGGATTTGGCCGAGACCCTTGGCAGGAAGATCGTCCAACATGAGAAATTCGGGCTGCTGCTGGATATCTTCACGGAAAATGTGGATGAAAACGCGGCCTATGTCCAGAGCAGGAGTCAGGTTCGCGTACTCAGGAAGCGCAAGCAGGCCGGAGCGGACGACAGCGTCTACTTTGTGAGCAGCGTGGCCTATGCGCGCCTGCCCAGTTTCTTTAACCGGCAGGCGGAGCAGTGTACGCCGAACAGCGCGGACAATTCTTTCTTCAGCTTCTACCCGCTGACCAAGAACAGACAGATTGAAATCATGCCCCTTCTGCGTTTGCTGGAACTGCTGGGCCTGGCGAACTACGAAATCCGGGGCGGCGAGAAGGCGGAGGTTTTCGTCCGCATCAACGATCCCTTCAAGCTGGAGAGCCTTGCGGCCAGCGGGAGATATACCAACCATGTGCTCCAGTCCATCCAGGAGCACCACCGGCGCAACGAGCGCCTGATGTCGGCGTTTTTTATGGCGGATTTGAGCACGGAGGACCGCTGGGAACTGATTGAACAATATTTTTTGGGCAACGAAGGCTTTGTACTTGAGGCGCTTGGAATCAGCGATTAGCGCTTGCCCATTATGGCGCGGCATGATGGGCCGCGCCGCCGCGCAGCGGATTTCTCCCGGCGGGGAGCGGTAAGCGGCGAAAGGGAGGGCCGGAGCGTCTGCCCCGGCCCTCTCCTTGGCTGTATTGTTTGTCACAGCACCTTTTCCACAGTGAACATGGACTCCAGCGTTAAAAAATTTGTGCGGAACAGGTTGTTCAGGTTCCAGAAGCTGACGCCGGCAAGGCCGTATTCGTTCACCAGGGCGTATTTGGCCTGAAGGCTGCGGGCATCCTCGAACCAGACCTCATGCTGTCTGCCGTCGCCGTCATAATAGCGGAAAAAGGGGGACTGAGCGGCCTGATCGTACTGGATGGCCGCCTCCACCTGTCCGGCCAGCGTGACGGCCTCCACGTTGGTGAGGGAGCGCGCCGCCGTGCCCTGGGCGAAGGGCAGCGTCCAGTCATAGCCATAGTTGGGTATGCCCATGAGGATGCGCCCCGCCGGAATGGCCTGGGTGGCGTAGTCCAGCACCCGCCGCACCTGGCTGACCGGCGCTACCGCCATAGCCGGTCCATATGTATAGCCCCATTCATAGGTCATGAGGACCACATAGTCCGCCGTCTGGCCGTGGGCGGCGTAGTCGTGGGCGGAGTACAGAAGCCCCTGCTGGTCCTCTGAAAGCTTGGGGGCCAGCGCGGTCGCCACAATGCGGCCCAGCCGGTGCATCCGCTGGGTCAGGCGGCGCAGGAACTGATTGTAGCTCTCCCGGTCGAACTGGTAGACGTACTCAAAGTCCACATTCACCCCATACCAGCCGCCCTGCCGCAGCAGCTCCTCCACATTTCCCAGGAATGTTTCCTGAACAGCCTGATCGGTCAAAATGGCGTGGGCGATCTGGCTGGAGAATCCTCCGGCCTCCTGAATGTTTGTGAGGGTCAGGAGATTTGCCGTGCGCTGTCCGGCGGAGAGCGCCGTATTCACGCTGAAGGTGGGCGTCAGGTTCCCAGATAGATCGGAGCGGTAGGAAAAAGGCGATAGGAACGTCAGGTAGGGCAGCGTGGCGCTGAGCGTACTGTCTGCGGCGTCGGTCACGTAGCCGTTGACCACGATCTCACGGGTCTGGCCGCTGGCCGGAATTACCACGGTCTGTCCGGGGTAAATGCGGTTGGGATTGGCGATCTGCGGGTTCGCCGCCATGAGGCGCTGAAGGCTTACGCCATACCTGCGCGCCATGGAATACAGGGTGTCGCCCCGGCCCACGGCGCGGCGGGTTTCCCGGCTGGGGATCACAAGGGCCTGACCCACCGAGAGCACGTCGGGGTTTTGCAGCTGGTTGGCGAAGATGATGTCATCCGCCGGCGTAAAGTACCGGCGGGCGATCTGGTGGACGGTGTCGCCGCTTTTTACAACATATACTTCCAAGGTATCCTCCTCCTAGTTAGCCTGCCCGGATATCCCATCCTATTCCCGGCGGCTGAAAAAGGAGGCTTGTCCCAACGGGGACGCTTGCCTTGACTTAGATATTGTTCAGGCCCTTGCCGGAATACACCGGCAAGGGCCTTGCTGCGCCATATGATTTACTCTGTGGTATAGTTGTCAAAGTACCCCTGGATAAAGACCACCGGGGTGCCCTTATCGCCGGAGCCGGAGGTCAGATCGCACAGGGACCCGATCAGGTCGGTGAGGCGGCGGGGGGTGGTGCCCTCCGACACCATCTGTCCCACCAGGTCCCCGTCCTTCTTGTGAATACGCTCCTTGATGGCCTCCTTCAGCGCGTCGCCGGACAGGTGGGCGAAATCGTTGTCGGCCAGGTATTTCAGCTTCAGCTCATTGGGCGTGCCCTCCAGGCCGGAGGTGTAGGCGGGGGAAACCACCGGGTCGGCCAGCTCCCAGATCCTGCCAACCGGGTCCTTGAAGGCGCCGTCGCCATAGACCATGACCTCCACAAGCTTCCCGGTTTTCTCCAGCAGCTTTTTCTGGATGGCCTCCACCAGCCCCTGGCAGTCCCGGGGGAACAGCTTCACCTGCTCCTCGGTGGACTTATTGGAGCCCAGCAGTCCGTAGCGCTCGTTATACCCGCTGCCGTTGACGGGGGCGTTCAGAATCTCGTCCAGGCCGAAAACCCTCTCCGCGCCAGCGGCCAGCAGCCTCCGCTTGGTGCGCTGGCGGGTGTGAATATCGCAGCACAGCACATTCTTGGTGTAGGACAGGATGGCCCGGGGATCGTTGGCGAAAATGATCTCCACCTCGGCCCCGCAGCCCTGGATGAGCTCTTGGTAGTAGGCCACATAGTCCACGCCAGTGAAAGGGTGCTTCTCATAGCCGAACAGCTCCCGGTACCGCTCCAGAGTGAGCACGTCCCTATAAGGGTCCACGCCCTTCTCGTCTACAGCGTCCAGGCTGACGAGGTGGTTGCCCACTTCGTCAGAGGGGTAGCTGAGCATGAGGACAATTTTTTTGGCCCCCTTGGCGATGCCCCGCAGGCAGATGGCAAAACGGTTGCGGCTGAGGATGGGGAAGATCACACCCACCGTCTCCCCGCCCAGCTTGGCCCGGACATCCCCGGCGATTTCGTCCACGGTGGCGTAGTTGCCCTGAGCCCGGGCCACGATGGCCTCAGTCATGGCCACTACGTCCCGGTCCCGGAGGGTGAAGCCATCCTCGGCGGCGGCCTCCAAAAGGGAAGCGGTCACGATCTCCACCAGATCGTCCCCGCTGCGGATGATGGGGGTGCGGATGCCCCGGGATACGGTGCCGACCATACGACTCATAAAGGAACACTCCTCATTTTCATATCGTTCATGCCGGAAAAACTCCAACAACTTAATATAGTACCACGATTTCGGCCCGTTGTAAATATAGTTTTATGGACTTGCCCATATGCCCTATTTTAGAGAGACGGGTATCTGCCGCCTGCATCCTACCTTGGACAGGAAAATGGCGTTCCTTTGTTGAAAGCGTCTGCCACATTTTTACAGGTGCCCGCGCCGGATGATCTCCGCCCGCAGCGCCGGCCCCCGGAACAGAATCAGGGTAGACAGAAGGACCGCGCTGAATCCAACGCATATCACCGAGGGGTAAATGGTCCACAGCGCACCGCACAGCAGGGGGATCAGGGGAAGAAAACCGGAAAGCACGCACAGGCCCAAATAAAGCAGGTAGTCGGACGGCCGCAGCCGCAGGACCCACGCGGCCGCGGCCACCGCCAGCTGCATACAGGGGATCAGGCAGGGCAGAACGAAATTGATTGACCAGCCCTTGAAGCCCGTGCGCCAGTCCCATATCAGCACCAGCGCCGACACGGCGGCCAGCAGCCAGACGATGGCCTTCATGGGGTTGCGCCGTTTTCGAAACGCGATGCCTAGCAGCAGCCACGCGCTGGCCAGACCCGCCGCCACAAACAAAAACCACCAGCCCCCGGAGGGGAAGCAGTAATTGACTGCGGCGCAGACCGCCAAAACCACCGTCGTGATCCATCCGGCAAGCCGGACGGTCAGCCAATATGGCCGCTCCATCTTCAGCAGAACCGGGTATGGGTCCTCCTCCGGCGTACCGGACACCTCCCCCTGGCACAGCGGGCAGCGGCGCATGGAGCCGGACAGGTGTACGCCGCATTTTTTACAGTACAGCATCACGATCCCCTTTCATTTCCGGGAGGAAGGTTCGTAGTTATGACCACATCAATTCCCATCTGCGACAATTCCTTAAAGAACACGCGCTCTGTCTCGTGGTTTCGGAAGGGACCGGCAAAGCTGACCACATACTGTCCGCCAAAGGAACAGGCGCAGGCCTGGGTTTTCCCAGCGCTTGTGTAAGCGCCGAAAAAATGGATCAGTTTCTCCATCTCCTTGGGCATGGACACTTTTCCGATGTTGGAAAAGGAGGCCGTCACCCCCCGGGCGGTCAAGCGGTTGGCGGCAAGCAGAATCACGTCTTTGAGCGGGAGGGGCACCAGCCGGAGAGGAACGCTGTGTTCCAATGCGCACAGCCTATTCATATGCTCCCGCATCCGCTCCTGGGTCAGGTTTGCCTGAAAGCTGCGCTTGACCTCCGCCAGCACCGATTCCAGGCCGTCCTCTCCCCTGCCGAAATCATAGCCCACATTGATGGTGGCAAAGAAGTTCCGGGCGGATTCCGATGGAAAGAAGTTCCGCAAATTCACGGGCACGGCGACGACCACCGGCTTCCTGCGGTCCCGCACCCGCATCCCGTCATGGATCGCGCGCAGGAAAACCGCCGTCATCAGCTCTGTCAGCGTAGCGCCCCTTTCACGCGCACAGGCCAGGGCCTGGTCCAAGGGCATCCGCCCCTCCAATACGGCCATCTGCCGCCGGGGCAGGCGTTCTCCCCGAAACTGGTAGGCGGGAGGAGAAAGCCGGGCAAAGCGGTTTGACGGCTTCTCGTAATACTTTTGAAAGCTGTCCACTTGGCGCTGGAATTGGGCGGCGTCATAGGGCGGAGCGGGGAAGGCGTCGGAAAACACGCCCTCATAGCGCAGGAGCAGGTACTCATACACCAGCGCGCACAGGAAGTGGAGCGCCCCGGTGCCGTCCGTCAGGGCGTGGTAGACCTCCAGATTGATCCGTCTGCGGTAGTAGAGAACGCGAAAGAGCAGGCCGCGGCGGACGGAGGGATAAATTGGGTAGCAGGGCGGCAGTTCCTCGGAGGAGACCCGGGCGGGCAGGGGGCTCTCCTCCAGATAGTACCAAAACCACCCCCGCTTCATCACGGAGCGGTACATGGAGAAGCGGTCCAAGGCCTTGTCCAACGCGGCCTGCAAAAGCTGGGGCTCCACCGGCTCCCGCAGCTCGCAGACGAAGCGAAACACCTTGGAGTCGTGGGAGGAGCCGGTGGATGGAAAGATTTTTGCGGCGTTGTCCAGTGTCCGCCAGGGCGGCGAGCTTCTGCTATTCATACGCTTCTCTCCAAAAAACGGTTGATGATCTCATAGGTCTGTTTTACCAGCGCAAACCGGGCGGGGAGGGAGAAATAGCCGTGAAGAGCGTCGGGAATTCGATGTGTTTCCACATGGCCCCCGGCCTCCCGCAGCCGCTGTCCATAGGCCTCGCCCTCATCACGCAGCGGGCAGTACTGGGCCGTGATGATCAGCGTATCCGGCTGGTCCGCCAGACTGTCCGCGCTCAGCGGAGCGAAGTAGGGGTTTGTCAGGTCGTCGTCGGAGGAGCGGTAGAGGTCCAGAAAGTCCCGCACCCGTTTGGCGGTCAGCAGATACCCGGTCCCGTTCTCCCGCACGGAGGGATAGGGGGAGTTCTCCGAGTGGTTGCCAGCCAGAGCCGGATAGATCAATATCTGGCGGCGGGGCAGAAATTCCCCCCGGTCCCGGGCCATCAGCGAGACGGCGGCGGCCAGATTTCCCCCCGCGCTGTCTCCGATCAGGACGAGATCCTCCCGCCGCACCCCCAGCAGCCCGGCGTTGCGGAACACCTCCCGGGCGGCGGCATAGCAGTCCTCCGGCGCGGCAGGAAAGCGGTGTTCCGGCGCCAGGCGGTAATCTACACTGGCCACGGTGCAGCCGGTTATGGCCGCCATATCTGCGCACACCCCGTCGTAGCTGTCCACCGTGCCCGTCACCCAGCCGCCGCCATGGAAGAAAATCAGCACAGACGGCTTCAGCGCCTGGGCAGGTTTGAACACCCGCACGGGGATCTGGTGGCCGCCGTTTGACACTGGGTACTCCCAAACGCGGTAGAGCGCCGGGTTTTTCCGCCGGTGGGCCAGCAGCTTGTGGAGCTCCCGCTCCACCAGATAGGTCTTTTTCACGTCGATCTCCGGGTAGGACAGGATGCTCAGCGCTGCCCGCGTCGCTTTATTGATCGCCATAGTGTTTCCTTTTGCCCTTATTTTTTGCATCATTATAGCATGGTTTCACAATAAAAGCCAGTCTTGATTCTGCGTTTTCCGAAATTATCCAAAGCGGTTTCAGCCATGCACGCTGCAGCCGCTCTGAGAAATCCCGGATAGTCTGGGCCGGAGCTGAACCAGGGCTCGTTTGAAAATTGTTAACATACCCAAGCGGGGGCGTTTCTTCCGCCATGCTTTGCCAGTTTTCCTTGGAAATACGCCAAGTATCCCTGTGTCAAATTGGCTCGTCTGGCAAAAAAATCTCTCACCGCTGGGCATATTTCCATTTTTCAAAGAGCGCCTAGCGCACTTTTGATATTCACGGAAAGTCTTGGCATTGAATACCGTTACTTGCCAGTTTTCCTGTTAAAAGAAAAACAAGGCCCACTGAGCCTTGTCCTTCCGCTTTATTTTGAGAGGGATAATCAGAAAATCACCCCACCGCCCCAAACCTGGGTTTGCGTGATTGCCAGAACGGTTTCGGTGGGGATACCGGCAATCTCATCGCCGAAGACCGCTTGCAGATTTCCACCGCTCATCATGCTGGCAAGCCGGGATTTTGCTGCGCTGGCCGAGAGCAGGCCGGAGGCTTGCATCCGCCGCTGGATCTGTTTCTCTACCGCCAGCTTCATAAACTCGGCGTGGCGGGCCATACGCAAATCCCACCAGCTTT
>ERZ779626.756-NODE-756-length-17442-cov-32.055731_pt1 | contig 17442 bp, 35 predicted proteins | sample MGYA00514209_ERZ779626 | MGnify/ENA primary metagenome ERZ779626 (study PRJEB29562, sample SAMEA4376713) | mouse gut metagenome | isolation source: Cecum | study: EMG produced TPA metagenomics assembly of the A DSS colitis mouse model was used to assess the...
CGGCCCCGTAGGGCCAACAGCAAACCACCAGCAGGGCTGGTGGTTCGTGACTTGGTTGAAGGGTATGTCTGTAGCAAAACTGTTTGACTGGTTCGATGCCATTCAGGAAACGACCGTTAATACAAATATAGGAAAAGCACGTTGGAAAACAGAAACCATCGAACGTGACCGGTTGTTCCTAACGAAGCTGGGTGTGCTCAAGGCTGATTATTGAGTGACTATAATTCGGATTTTGGGATATTAGAGAAGTGATTGTTATTGATGAGCAATCTGCTATTGTAATATCACAGAGAGATGATAATCCTGAGCATGGATTTTGGTATCAGCCAATAATACTGAGTAATTACAGTAATGTCTTGTATGAGACAATGGATCAAGCACTAATCGGAATGGTATGCTTGAAAACGGACAACTTAAATGCAAGTACATGGATTAATAAAATGCTTGGAATTGAAAATGTGGAAAATTAGAAATTTCAGGAGAAGAAGAGGTATTGCATGGCAAAAAGAAAAACATATAAAAGTATGCCATATGAAATAAAACAGAAATTAAGGCAATATGCAAGGATACAGACTAAAGCATTTAGATTATCAAAAGAAATCGGCGAGATGTTTGAAAGTTATGGAGTGCCAGAAGAAAATTTAATTGCGTTAGGTGATACTTCATGGGATTGTGAGGAACCACAAACGGAAGGACTCGCTTTTTTACATAATGGTGAGTGTAGTGATTTAGAGGAAACAATAAAGGATATAGAAAGAGTATTTTTGTTTTTTGCAAATAAAGGTGTAGAATAGTCTTGAAATGTTGCTTTTAAGAGGAAAGTGTTATGAGCAGAAGTTATAAGAAAGTTCCGTGTTACAAAGATTATAATCGTGGAATGAAACAACGTGCCAATAGACATTTGCGCAGAAACTATTTGGACATACCATCTGGAAGGGCATATAAAAAGTTATTTTGTTCTTATGATATTTGTGATTATAAATTTTTAAAAACATTCAGTTCTTATAAAAAGTGCACATCAAAACATGGTCATAAAAGATATTCAGAAGATGAACTATATAGGAAGTGGTATAAATATTATAAAATGAAATAGAAAATGGCTCTTATCACATAAATATTCGATAAACATCATATACTAAAGTGTACACTGTTGACATTGTGTACACTTTTTGCTATGATGGAGGTATCAAAGGAGATGATAGATATGTTGATGGAACAGGCTACAACTGTAAGAAAAGAATGGAGTGCTGTTTGTGATAGTGTTATTCATGAAAAGCCTAAATTTATCAAGCGCACGCGAGATAAAATGTGGTTTTCTAATTTGGAAACAATATCCGAACTTTTGGAAGCGTATCATTTTAGTGCCATGAAATATATTGAAAACGATGATTCTGTTACTTTATCTCTTAATGAAATTGATCTTGTGGAAAATGGTAAAGATGAGCAGCAAGCACGTTTGAATATGGGAAAGGCTATATTAGAATACGCCTTGGACTATTATAATGAATACGAAATGTATTCACATAGTCCCAATAGGAAGAAACATATACCCTATATTTTTAAAGCATTGATTATAGATAATCCTGAAAAGATAGGAGATACGCTACAATGCCAAGATGGAAAGAACTAAAGAGATTTTGTGATAGGGATGGTTGGGAACTGTATAAAGATACAGATCATTATTTCTATCGGAAAATAGATGATAATGGGAATATCAAATTGACAAAGGTTTCAAAAGGTTCAGGAGAGATTCGTCCTCATATGTGGAAGGAAATATTAAAGAAACAGCTACAAGTTACACAAGAATATTTTAACAGTAAAATATGATGAAGAGATCAAAAGCATTTGGAGAATAATTATCCAGATGCTTTTTTAATGAAAGGAGTATTAGTAATGGCACGGAAAAATACTTTATTTGATGTAGATATCACAAAAGAAAATCCATTAATTACAATAGTTAAGTATGGGAAAATACCTGTTGTACAGGTGAATGATGTTCCTTTTTATAATAAGAAGGTAGATTATCTTTATAGCACAAGTGAAGAAACCAATGAAGATAGGATAATGAGATATAAAGAAATCATTCACAATCATAAAGAAAGGGGATTAACAAACATAACATATTGTAATATTGGTGGATTTCACGGAAATGATTTTTCACATTGGAGTTGTCCATTATGCAATATCAATATTGGATATGTGGAGCCTGATGAATTAGTCTATGATCAGACAAGCAGAACATACATTACAGCCGGAAGAAAATTTCAAAGTGTAAAAAACGCATGGTTTTCATTGCTTAAAAATGAAAAGGAAGAAGATATAATGTATGGGAAGTGGTCATATTTCAATGAACATTTTGCAGATTTTCAGGAGGTATGGCTTGATTCAAAACATATTAAAAAAGTATTGACAGTTACTACAGATGACTTTTTGCTATTGCTGCCTTATGTGAATGATGGATATTTAGCATTAAATTGTGTAGAAGACATTTTTCATTCTATGAGCGATGTTCTTGATGAAGAGTATTTAGTACATATTAATGAAACGAATTTACAAAAAGAATGGGAAGATGAATGTGATAGAGATTATTACGAGGATTATATCGATAGGAAAACATTTATTTTTGATTACTTTTGGGATTATACAGAGTTTTATCATGAATATAAAAGAATGGCATTAGAAGAATTTTATAGATACTATTCTGGAAAGCATTTTAAGTATGATAATGACTATTTTGCAAAGTTAAAGGCTAACATATGTAACTTCTATTCATACTTAAAGAATTATGAATCTAGCAATGAAAAAATCAGCTTAAATAGTACTGGTGTTACTGATTTTTGGTTTAGTGAAAAGTATTTAAGAATAGAATTATGGTATCGCAAGGATAGATATAGTTCAAAAATATTTACCATTATGTTAAAAAATAATGTGCTAAGTGTGACAGATGGAAAATATTACAGCGATTATCATTATTCGGAAAAAGAATTTTTCTTGAATGAGGTCAGACCAGCGATGTATGAATTCTTAATAATATTCCAAAAGTTTTATGATACCTTTAAGGATTTATACATAATAGAATATCCTGAAATTTTGCAAAAGATAGACAAATATAGGAAACTGGAAGAATCTTTGAGGGATAAAGGATATGACTATAGTGTTAATGATATAGAGAATATTTTGACAGTATTTGAAGAGGATTTTCAGATTGAATATAATCTTGTGTTGAAAGACGCAGTAATCACGCTTCCTGATGTAGAAAAAGGATATTGTAATATTGATACATTACCTTTGCAATATAGAAGTGATCGGATTGAAGAAATTATGGCTATATTATTACAGGAGGATTCAGCCAATGGCAACGGATAGACAGACACCATGCTTATATTATGTATGCGCTGGATTATGTAAGAAGGGCAGAAAAGCGGATCATGCCCATTACTGCCAGCATTGCAATAAATATAAGCCAAGAGCAAGAGTAAGATATAGGAATCAGAAAAAAGAGAAGTTGGAGAAAATAAGGAAGAGAGGTATTGAGAAAGCAATATACTTTTCAAAATGTTACGGATGGTTTATAATAGAGTCAATGAAATGCTGTTTTTAAGAAGTAGATCAGAGGTGGTATTATTGGGAAAATTAACAAGATTCAAGGATATAAAACAATTTACAACGGATGGGAATTACAATGTATGTTATCCTCTTCCAAGTCTCATGAAATACATTGCTGAGGAAATAGAAGAGATGGGGTTGCAATTGAATCCAGAATTTCAGCGTGGACATGTATGGACTGAGAAACAACAGATAGCCTGGTTAGAATACCATCTTAGAGGAGGAAAATCAGGAAATACAATATATTTGAACAATCCATTTTGGCACAGTAGTAGGCAGCCTAAAGATGGTGAATATAAAGATTATGTATGTGTGGATGGACTACAAAGGATAACTGCAGCACAAAGATTTATCAATGACGAGATTAAGGTGTTTGGGTCTTATTTTTCTGAATACAATGATAGAATAAATATTACAGATGCAGCAATGTATTTAAACGTCAATGATTTAAAAACGGAGAGAGAAGTATTACAGTGGTATGTGGATATGAATTCTGGTGGAACGCCACATACAAGTGATGAGATTGAAAGAGTAAGGAAAATGATTCAGGAACTTGGATGATTAAAGATATATATATGGGGGTGTAGACATGAGTAATCTTAAGAATAAAGAGTTTTTAGATTTTCTCTTGGAAAGATTCAAAATAGAAAGAGAAAAATTTGACAGATCGGGTGTATATGCATACACACAGCGTCTACTTGCTTATAACTCAAATAAGATTGAAGGTAGCACACTTACTGAAGAGCAAACAGCTTCTTTGTTTGATAATGGAACTTTGCCAAAATCTGATGATTATTATAGAGCAAAAGACGTTGAGGAAATGAATGGACATTTTCTTATGTTCAATAAGATGTTGGATACATTGGATGAATCATTATCACAGGAACTGATAAAACAATTTCATTTTGAATTAAAGTCTGGGGTATTTGAGGATCGTGCTAATGGATATGCCATTGGTGACTATAAGCAGCGTCCTAATATGATTGGTATGTATCAAACTGTAAGACCAGAAGATGTTGCCCAGGAGATGTATTTACTTATGGATTGGTATAATAATCAGAAGGTAAATATTTCTGTATTAGCTGAGTTTCATGCAAGATATGAGAGTATTCATCCTTTCCAAGACGGGAATGGTAGGACGGGAAGATTGATTCTTTTTAGAGAGTGCTTGAAGAATGGTGTTGTGCCGGTTGTGATTGAAGATGCAAATAGAAATGAGTATCTGGAAGCTTTGAAAGAATACAGGGAAGAAAAAAGTCTGAATAAATTGATTACACTTTTTGAAAAAGAGCAACAGTTCTATTTTGAGAAGTGTCAGTATTTTATGTGAGAGGAAATTTATATGGCAAAGAAAAATTATTATTGTGTTAAAGCGAGTAAAGGAAATACATGTGATACTATTTCTTTTGAGAAAGATGAAGATGGTATGATTTGTATTTACATGGAAGGTGAAGAGATAAGGTTTACTGTAAAAGAAGCAAAAGAAATTGCAGATAAACTGAGAAAATGTGCGAATGAATAGAAATGAATGTTCAGTTTCAATAGATAAAAGGAGCATACTAATGGATAAGATTTTGAGTGTAATAGGAATTATTTTAGTTATGATTGGGACAGTATTTAGCTTATGGTCTATCCTTTCTACTAAAGTAAAATATTATGGGACATGCGAATGGTTTTCTAACTTATCAGATGATTTTGAAAAGGATAAAAAGAAAGTAATTATAGGGACAATTCTGATCATTATGGGTAGTATACTACAAATAGTTGGATTGTTTTTATAGATATGAAAGTGTAATTTTAATAGAGGATAGATTATGAATAGTGTAGTACAAATTCTTATGAATCGTGATGGAAATACAGAACAGGAGGCTGTTAATAGATTTGAAGAAACAAAGATCATGATGGAAGAATATGCATTTGAGCCCATAGAAACAGAAAAAATCTTATGGAACAGTTAGGATTGGAAATGGATTATATTCATGACTTTATAGAACCGATACCAGCTATATTATGGCAATAGAATAACTATTTAAAGGCAAAAGCGATACTGAACACTGTATCGCTTTTATCTTATTTTAGAAACCATAATTCTATTGTATATGATAAAAATATAACATAGAAAAAGCCTTATTTCTATGCAAAAAATATGGAAGACTTGGATAAAACTGTAAATTAGCTATCAAATCAAAAAAATAAAAAACATAGGAAAATAGGCATTTTTTTAACACATCATATACAATAGAATTATGGTTTTATTTGTTTAATAAACGTTGCATTTGAGGGTCGTCGGAAGTTAATATATCAATTGGTGAACAGTCTAATTCTTTGCAAATTGATTCGAGGATTTCAAATTTTATGGAAGTAGATGTCCCTTTAAATATATTATCAATAGTAGGATAAGTTACTCCGATGCGTTTTGCAAGTTCGTATCGTGTCATGTTTTTTTCTTTTAATTTGTTTTGGATAAAAATCTTCATATATACCAACCTTTCTTTGTATATAATATCATATATATAAAGAAAATAGAATATAAAAAATATTTATAATAATAGTTGACAATATATATAGTTAAGTATATAATTGAATGTATAAAAGTTAAATACATAAGAGAGGAGGATGCGATGTGAAAATAAAAAGGTTTGATATAGTGCAAGCCGATCTTTCAGGAACAGTTGGATCAGAGCAAGGCGGTATTCGTCCAGTTCTTATCATTCAAAATGATATTGGGAATTTACATAGTCCTACGACTATAGTAATACCATTCTCAACAAAGGTTTTTAAGAATCCAAATCAGTCAACGCATACTCTGATAAGATCAAGTGCTGATACTGGTTTAAAAGAGGATTCTATACTTTTGGGAGAGCAGATACGTGTTATTAGTTTTCAGCGTATCAAGAAAAAAATTGGATCAGTTACAGACAAAAATGAGAGAGAAGAAATTCGCAGAGTTTATGCTGCTAATTTTGGAGAATAATGAAGGGGGAATATATGAAATGCAATATGTTGAGATGACAGTAGAAGAAGCGAAAAAGAGATGCAAGAAGAAAACTAAAGTGTTGGTAGCTGTTCAAGATTTGGAAGATGATAATGTAAATGTGATATTTGTTCCGAAAAGAAGAAGTGAATATGAAAAGCTCTTTGAAGACGTAGAAACAGTCGCCGGAATTTGTGACGATTTTATAAATCAGTTAAAATTATTTACAAAGAAACAGGACATTAGAAATATTAGACCATATGGAATACAAAAGACGGTACTGTTGAGGGAATAAGAAAAAAAAGATAAAGACCTATCCAATCATACAATCGGTGTTGGCGCACCTCTGACGGACAGGTCTTTATACATACATATGATAGCAGAAAACGCTACAATTATTATATTACATAGAATAATTTTGAAGGTCAAGATTTTTTTCTTTACAATATGCTCTTAGACGCAAGTTAATTAATTCTTGATTATATCCGAGCAATCTTGAGAGTTGTTCGACGGTGTAGTTTCGGTTTTCTGTTATTGTTTCATCTGATATCAGCAAATTTACGGCGAAAGTGTTTGCTTCGATCTCCAATTTGTCTACAGAAAGCAAAGTTTTGGAACGTAAAAATGGAGTAGAAGCATTTGGGTGCATTATGGCATGTCCTAATTCATGAGCACACGTATATTTTGCATCGTGTTCATTGAGAGAAGAATTAATATGTATCTGTTTCATGCGTAACGGGTTATTATAATATCCATTAATAGAGCCTAATTCTTCATAATAAACGGCAATTTTTAATGCATCTGCCAATTCAAAAGGATCGGAAGTATTATGTTTTTTTATTAAATGTGAAACAATATCTTTTATGTTTAAAATGGCAATCACTTCCTATTCGCTATCAGACCTATATTTTTGGGGAGTAAATTTTTTGGCATTGATTTTTGCAATCTTGATGCTGTTTTCCAGGCTCGCTTTTAAAAGTTCTCTTGTGGTATCATCGAGTGGTTCACCAGAGAACATAAGTCCTTCTTGTGCATCAAGAGCAGTAAGGGTGTTTTCAAGACGTTTAGCGATATCTTTTTCATCCTTGGCATTTAAAGATATTGTACCAGAATCGGTATTTCCAGTCACTAAGTAATTAATGGAAACATTAAAGTATAATGATAATTTTTGAAGTACATCAGCACTTGGGGAACTGCTTCCCCATTTTGATGAAGCACCATTGCTTATTCCTATATCTTGTTCCATTTTTCGCTGAGATACACCTTTTTCTTTACATAATAGTTTGATGTTGTCCAATAATGCCATAATATTCCTCCTAATCGTATTGGAAAATTTTCAGCAAAGGTATTGACATGCTGAAAATAATCTGTATAATGAACAATATGCAGAACATACTCAGTAAAAATACTAACGTATGTTCGCGATATAAATATTTTATTACATCGGAACAAAAAAGTCAATAGACTATACTGAATATATTCAGAAATTGTAGATTCGATTAAATCAGTGTTTCAAGCACACTGTATTTTTTATACCTATTTTTAAGGAAGGAGAAGAAAAAGATGGATTATTTAATCACAAATCCAAGTAAACAGGTCTTTATCAGGTTAGATAATAATGGTAGACCTGAAACTTGTGGCAGAGAAATGGCACAAAAATTTGAAAGTTCGAAGGCAAAGAACATAGTGGATCATTTGCCTAAAACACTAAAGCGGTTCCATTTTAGAGCACAGGCTATTCCTGAGATTACGCCACAGATAAACAAAAATATTGTGCAAGAAATGGAGAAAAATATTATTCAGGGAAATGTTGACTATGAAGTGACAGAAAATATTACACAGTGGTTGGACAAGTTTGGGAGTTGTGCTGATGTTTTGAATGAGGCAAAGGAACGACAAAAAGTATTGATTCAACAGTTAGAAGATACCGACAATAAGTTACTTGATTTATTACATAGGATTGAACTTGAATCACCCAAAGATTTATATCATGGTTGGTTGTTGTATAAAGAGATTAAAATTAATCGGAAAAATAGAAGAGTTATAAAGGATGAACTTATTATAATTCAAAATGTGCTCGAAAAGACAAATTCATTTTGGCTGAGCCGGGAAAGAATTCAAAAGGCTATAGATGGTCTTTTTAAAAGAAAATACAGATTCAGAATTGTTGAAGAGGAGATAGAAACAGAATGTGGTGTAGAAAATGCAACGTTATAATGAGTATTTCGGGAACTTCGTATGAACCTAAAAAGAATAATGATGATAAAGGTTATCGGAGATATGATGAGTGTCCAAGATGTCATCATAGAAAGTATTACAACGGATTGAATTTTCAGGAAGTAATGGATAACGAGATTCAGAAAAATAGAAGTAGATAACATACATATTTTGCTGGGAAGGTGTACCGATATGGAACAGATATTAAATACATATTATGCTGATAATGCAAAAAAACTTCATAGAGTAGTTGACAAGATTTTGTTAAAATTTGGTGGTTTATCTGATAAGGATTTAGATGATTTTTATTCGCTTGCGAACGAAGTGTTTGTTGATGTGATAAAAAGATATGATGGCGAACAGTCATTTGATGGATTCCTGTATTCGTGTCTGTCAAACAAGATCATGTCAGAGATTACCAGACGGAATCGTGAAAAACGAAAGGCAGATAGAATGTCTATTTCAATTGATACACCTGTAGGAGAAGATAAAAGTCTTACGTTGGGAGACACGATTGCGGATGGTTTTGATGTTGAGAAAAAAGTTTTGGAAGATGACGAAGAAGAATATAGTAGTAAAATGTTACTTTATCTCAGTAAACTTTCGAATCTCCAAAAAGAAGTTTTGAAGCTCAACATAGCTGGTTATCTTCCAAATGAGATCAGAGAAGAATTACATATAAATGAAAAAGAATATGCAGACTGCTATGCTGCTATTCATTCATATAGAAATGTTTCAGTTTTATTTTAAATGGTAGGAGGAAGTTAAAAATGGCAAGACCTAGAAGACAAACATATCCATTGAAAACGTACTTAGAAGACAATAAAAGTGGTGATATCTCCAATAACGCTGATACGCAGAGAAAACCAGCCTGGAAGCCAATAATAGATGGACTTATTGTGACGATTCTCACAGATGATTATATTCCTCCTATCATCCTTGCAGAAGAGGATAGTAGTCAGTTAGACATTGTTGATGGTGGAAGTAGAACGGCAGCGTTTATGATGTTCAGATATGGCAATCATAAAATTTCATCTTCTGTTGAAAATTCAGTTATTCCATATAAGAAAAAAATTAAAGACGAAGATGGAAATATTATTTGGGAAGATGCGACTTTTGATATTAGAGGAAAGACACATGATCAGATGCCAGATGAATTAAAGAAAAAATTTGATGGTTATCAATTAGAAACGGTTATTCATGAAAATTGTGATAAAAAAAGAATTGCCACATACATAAAGCGATATAATGAGCATTCATCAATGAATGCAAATCAGAAGGCGTTTACATATATAGACAAGTTTGCTGGAAGAATTAACAAGATTGTTGAAAGTAGCTTTTTTATAAACAATAAGGTTTATACAGATAATGACAAGAATAAAGGCTTTATAGAAAGAATAGTTGTAGAAACTGTTATGTGTATGAATCACTTTGATAATTGGAAGACTCAACCGAAAACGGCTTATAAATATCTTAATGATAATTCGACTGAAAATGAATTTGATGATTTAGAAAGTAATTTACATAGATTGGAGAATATTATTACATCTGACATTATTGATATTTTTAATAAAAAGGATTCTTTCATATTCTTAACACTTTTTGATAATTTTACCAAACTCGGAATAGATGATATTCAGTTTGCAGAATTCCTTAGAGAGTTTAAAAGTAATTTGAGAGAATCGTCTAAGAATCAAAAAGGGTTATTGTTTGATGAGATTGATAAGGATGTAAGCACAAAGGACAAGCGAGTTGTTTCTGATAAGTTAGATATGCTCGAAAAGTTAATGTTGGCATTTTTACATAGTGACAAAGTTCAGGAAAAAGAAACAGTTTCTGACGAAAACAAAATCACAAACACAGAAAATGAGTCTTTTATTGCTGATGTGCTCAATATGAATCTGGAAAAAGTAATTGATGAAATGGAAGTTTATAATGAGACGCTTGATAGTTTAACCGAAAAGACTATCAGAGATGGTTCAAAGCTTCTTAATATTGAAAATCGAAAATCACTTTTGGCGTTGGTGGCATATTCATACGAGCGAGATGTTGATTTGGATGAATGGTTAGAGCAGTATGCTGCTAAAAATAATATGTATTTTCCAGACCAGAGAAAGAATTTTTTACATATGAAGAAAGATTTTATAAATTACATAGAAACTAAAGGAAAAGAAAGCGCATAGGGAGGGACGTTATGGGATTGAATATTCCTGAACAAGAAACATCTGTTAGTTTTACAAGAGATAGTGAAATTTGTACTGTTTACACATCAGATAGCACTATTATGACTAAGCTTGATAAATTGGTGGAGAGTGCTAAGGCTCCACATTGGAAACTAAAAGAAGAACACAGATTACTTAATGGCGAATTAATTGGGAAGACATATGAAACACATAAGCGTTTGATTTCGTTTAGAGCAAATATTACTACAAGAGAAATGTCGAAAGAACAAAAGGAAGCTGCTAGTGAGAGATTCAAGCAGATGTGGAAAGATAAACAGAGAAATAATGAAAGTGAGGAAATCGAAATATGACAAGAGTAATGAGATTATCTGATATTAGGATTAAGGGATCTTTTAAAAATTCTATTCCAAATGATTATAAACTTACACAATGCAGAGATTATTGGAATCAACATGGGTTTTATCTTCATGATATTGTTGTGAATAATCAAGATTATCTTGTAGATGGTTACATTCAATATTTAGTGCTTAAAGAAAATGGTATAGAAGATATTGTAGTTAGAGATTTAGATAAGAAAGTACATAAAAGACAGAAATTGAAAGTAAGAAAAAGTGGCAAGAAGAAATTAAAGTCTTACAGAGACATGGAAACCCTCTATGTATTTGGGGTTCACCTAGGAAGAGGAAAGAAAGAACGTGTTTGGAGAGCACCAAACAAGTTTCAAAAAGAATGGGAAGATATTTTAAATGTTGGTGATGTTGTGATGGTAAAAACAAAACGAGGGAATGCGCCAATTGAAATTACAAGAATTGAAAAGTTGACCGAATGTCCTGTAGATATTCCAGTAAAGAAAGTTGTAAAAAAAATCAGTAAATACAACAAAGAATAAGCAAGAAAGTGAGAAAGTAAAGAATGAGTATGATTACGGATGCAATTAAAGTAGCAAGAAAATATTATGACGAAAGTACATACTATCATGCAATGCGAGTTGCTGGATACGTTGTAAATGATAATTTAATACCAAGAGATAAAATGGAAAGATGTGTAGCATTGGCTATTATGCATGATTTACAGGAAGATACAGAATTTGATTATCAGCGTGATTCTGCTTGTAATGTATATGATGCTTATAATAAAAAATGTCTTGACTGCTTACAAGAGATAAAGAAAAAGTTTCATATGAAGATTATTTAAGTAACATTAAAAAGAATTATAATTCTTATCCAGAGGCTTATTGGGTAAAAATGGCTGATATGAGAGATCATTTATCTGAAAAAGCTACTTTGACAGACAAATTAAAAGAGAAATATTTAAAGGCGTTACCATGTTTATTATAGGGAGGAGATATACATTATGAGATATTTGAGTGATGATGGAAAGGTATTTAATACTGAGCAAGATTGCTGTGAACATGAACAGAAAGTAAAAAGGGTGAATAGGGAACAGCGGGAGAAATTGCAGAAAATTAAAAGCACATATGAAGAATTGGAAAAATTGGTATTGGAATATGGACAACTTTATGGCATTCAAAACGAAATGTATTTTATTCCATCATGTAGCTTTATAGATGCGTTGTGTTAAAAGGAGAACTTATAGATATAAAAGTTGAAAAAGTTAAACAGTATAATTCTACATATAAAAATGTTTTAATGGTGGATGGAAAACCAATTTGCATTGTGGCTGGTGATAAAAAAATGAGTGAATGTATTCAGTACATTAGTGGATATAATGCTGATATTAATGATGGAAAAATTAAAAAGATATTGAACAAGTATCGACAAACTTCAGCAAATTAATGCGATTCATAAAAGCCGCATTTCATCGGGAGATTTGGAGGTGATTTTTAATGAAACAGCATATTATTTATGAGTGCGAAAAGTGTGGTAAACAGTCAAAAGACAGAGAAGAGATTATGATATGTGAAGCTGCACATTTTGGGCTGACCGTTGCAGAAAAGCAAGAGTGGGAACAGTTAAAAGAAAAGGTCAGGTATAAGAGCGCAATCGTTTCTAGCTGTAAGAATGAGCAGACAGACAAAGAATTTGACGATGCGATTGCAGAATTGTTGGCGTTTGAAAAGAAGCATGGGTTAGAGGAGAAATAATATGAGCGATAAGAAGATGAAAAGAGACGATTTAGGAAATCGAATGAAAATATTTTATGAGGAGGTTCCTAAAACAAGGTTAATGAGACGTTGCCCAGTAATTTGCCGGATTGACGGCAAGGCGTTCCATACATTCACCAGAGGATTCAAAAGACCATTTGATGATGTTCTTATTATGACAATGCAGGAAACAGCAAAATATCTGTGTGAGAATATTCAAGGATGTCAATTAGCGTACACACAGTCAGACGAGATTTCTTTGTTACTGATTGATTATCAGAGATTTGAAACTTCTGCATGGTTTGATTATGAAATACAGAAGATGACAAGTATTTCTGCAAGTATGGCAACGATGGCGTTTAATCGGATTTTTAATGATTTGGTTAGAGAATATAGATTTAATAATGGTGAAAATTTTGATTTGTCAACCAAAGAGGGTGAAGAAAAACACTATTTGTTACAGACATACAAAAGCTCTATGGATAAAGGTGCCATGTTTGATTCCAGAGTCTTCAATATTCCACGGGAAGAAGTAACCAATTACTTTTATTGGCGACAACTTGATGCTTCTAGGAACAGTGTTCAGATGGTAGGACAAGCAAATTTCAGCCATAGGGAATTACAACATAAGTCCTGTAATGATATTCAGGATATGCTTATGATACAAAAGGGTATTAATTGGAATGACTTTCCTACATATCAGAAACGAGGGAGTTGCGTAGTAAAGGAAAACTATCTTGATGCCACACTAGAATCGACAGATTCAGAGTTGATTAGAAGTCGTTGGATTATTGATAAAAATATTCCGATTTTTAGGGGTGAAGGCAGAGAATATATTGAACGGTTTGTGAATGTAGGAGAGGTATAAGGAGGATCTAATTTATGTTAGAAAAAGTAAAATATGATGTTGGTACAAAAGTACGTGCCAAGATACATTATTTGAATGATCCGAGAAGCGAAGTTGAGGCTGTTATTTGTGGAATAGAAATTGACGGCAAAAAGAATAAAATTAAATATAAGATTGATATTCCACCAACAGAAGAAGATAAGGAAATAGGATGTACTGGAAGTATAGGATATGTCGATCAAGACGATATACTAAATTCGTTCCAATTAAACTAACATTTTAAGTTGGCGGCTGAAAGTTTGGTGTAAAGAGAAAGTTTTTAATGAAGAAGGTGTGGAATAGCCTAAAGTCATCCAGTTTTGAAAAATAAATTCTAGGTACGGTCTAATGTGCTACCTTGATAGCCGAGGATATATCGTGGGAAAAAAGTTAGAAATAACGCCCAACCTCATAAATCAGTTTTTGTATAACCAAAGGGTTTTCTGACTCAAAACTAATTATAATGTAATCTTCATTAATATAGCGAGTAGCGGAGTAGCCAATAAGTGAACGTGCTTATAAATTAGTAGTATGGTTCTGCCAACTTTTTAATAATTTTGTATGCGGTCGTTGGCGAAAGATAAACGCATTTAAGACAATAATATGCTCACGATAGGTAACGCTTACATAAAGGTAAGTATTCCGAGACAGGTAATCGGCTTCAGCATATGAAGTATCTGAACTGTGCATGAGTGCTGGAGGAGTGAAAGGCTCACCACGACTGAAAGATCAAAAACTTGTAGGTGGATATAATGAAGCCTTCTGAACGAATAATTTCGAGGGCACTGGCTGATTGTGCACGATCAGGGATTTACGGATGACCAGTGATTGAGTTGTGGGAAGGCTCATAAAAAATAAATGAGAAAGTATAGGCAGTACATCGTTGGTGGTGAGTAATGCTGTCTATACCAGAAAATTATTGCTGGAGTGGGTAAGAGCATACAAGAACATCTACCAGAGATTTCCGTTAAGCTGACGGCGTGGTGGTGTGAGTATAAAAATATTTGTGTATGTATTCGCTGAAGCGGTACAGAAGAATATCCTATAGGTGAAATTCTTATAGCAGCATTTATATAAGGCTTTGAAAAATTCATTTCACTTGGTAATTGAAAATTTAACGGAGGTAGTAACATGGGATATATTGATGAAACGACAAAAGAAGGAAGAACAGTAGAGCGGTTGATTCGATTTATGAAATCTGTAGAAAATCCAAGTTGGATGATTGATCTTGTAGAGGATATGAATAATCAAGTGATCCGATACGAGAATATACGCAAAAAACTTGAGAATCGGATTGAGGATATAAAATCATCAACAGAATATCCTCATAATTTTACAGGGCAGATGGTGAAAGACTTTGAGTGGGTGCTTAATCAATTATATTAATTTCATGCAATGAAAATTTGATTTTGTGGTGTGAGGTGACAGAATGACAGAGAATGAAGCAATTGCAAGAATTAGATATAGAATAGATACAGCAACACATAATATTGGGAAGGGTGCTGATGGTAGGGCTTATGAGGATATGGAAATAGCAATCAAAGCACTTGAAGAAATTCAACAGTACAGAGTAATTGGGACAGTTGAGGAGTGTAAAGTGGCAAGGGAAAGGCAGAAGGATAAAGACATAATTCACAATCCAGACAGTGGAGTTGATGAGGATTGGATATGTCCGTCATGTGGAGGATTTTGCACCCCATATTTTAAGCATTGTCAACATTGCGGTCAATCTGTAAAAGTGGGCGATATATAATGACATACCAAAGAGCAGAGCAAAAACATCCATTAATGGGTCTTGATAATAAAATCTGTATAAATCCTGCCTATTGGTGTAGGTTACATCAAGTCTGGTTGTCTGATGATGATGTAAAGAAGAAACAATGTAAATGTAAACAGACTTTTGATATGGTTGGTACATATTGCTGCGGAAATTTAGTTAAGAAAGCAATAAAATGAAACTTTCAAGTGAATAGCGAGGTGGTTTAATGGAATGTCCGTATTGTGGAGAAGAATTAAGATGGATTGATTATTATGGGCATACAAGATATTCAGAACATTATTGGATATATCCTCATAGTTGGATAGAAAAAGAAGGTGATATTTATCAATGTCAGAATGAGGAATGTGAGAGTCAGGTATTTAACGGACATTTTTATGATCGTTGTGATGGAGATTTAAGAGAGGGATATCCGTGTTAATTTAGATAGGAGGAAAGGGAAAAGAATGGGATGTTATAGCTGTCTTGGGTGTTTTGATTATTGGGACGATTATTGTTATTATTTTTGTCCTTATTCGTTTTTATGCGAAGATGAGTATTATGAAGATGAATGGGACTACTATGATGATTATTGGTATTAGATTTGCCATGCCAATAGAACACGAGTTTTAAGGAGAAAGATATTATGAGAGTAAAAATAAATGAATGGTGGTCAAATAATAAACCAGATGAAAAGTTGATTTATAAAGATGGTCTTGCAGAACAATGCCTGTTTGTAAGAGATACACTTATGTTAAATTTATTTATTGATATAGCAACCGATTATTTAAAATATGGCGATTATAGTGATGAGCGCAATGAAATATATCATAATTTTGTGCCATTAGTGATAGGAACTCATTATTCAAAAAGTGTAAAACTTCCTGTTATGGAAATGGATATGTCTAAAATAGGATTAAATATCATCTTAAGGTATAATTTTTATGATTGGTGTATAAGTGTAGAGTCTAATGATGAGGTTAATTGTGATTTTATGGGATTGGTTACTGGACAAAAAGGATATTTTGAAGGATTTCCAACAGATAGAATTTATGACAATTATTCGTCACAAAACAATAAACAGTTTAGTGTGGTTTTAAATAATAAGTATCAAGTATATACATTCATGTTTTTATTAAGAAATTGGGTGATGAATAAAAATAAGCAATTTTAACAATAAAATTTCCGTTTCAACTGGAGAAAAAGTAACCAATAAAACTTGAGATTAGAAAAGATATTTAAAAAGGAGAAGGAAATGTTAGTAATACAAGTTATGAATAATGAGGAATTTGTGCATTGTAATGAAAAATATCTTGTTACAGAACGTTTTGTAGACGAAAATGAAATATGGGATATCCCTAGACTACTGTTTAATAATAAATCAGATGCAGAATTCTATGTAGAAAATAGTGAATTGTCACTTATGATCAATACAGTCAAATTATTAGACTGTATTAATGATTTAAAACTTATAAAATATCTTGACATTCGATATAGACAATCTATAAAAAATGATTTGGAATATCAAATTGTGAATACAAATAATTTTGATGTTCCTGATATTAGTGAAATAAACAGCATAGAAATTCTTGGCGATACTGTACATATTAAAAAAGTGATACCTGAAAATTTTGTTTTAACAAATAGTAAAGAAAAAATGATTTGGTGATAGTCAAAAAGTGTGTTGTTAATAGTAAATTGAATTGAATACAAATA
>ERZ779626.757-NODE-757-length-17425-cov-8.624007_pt1 | contig 17425 bp, 16 predicted proteins | sample MGYA00514209_ERZ779626 | MGnify/ENA primary metagenome ERZ779626 (study PRJEB29562, sample SAMEA4376713) | mouse gut metagenome | isolation source: Cecum | study: EMG produced TPA metagenomics assembly of the A DSS colitis mouse model was used to assess the...
CACCATTTCGGGTAACCCAGGTTCAAGAACAAAAAACACGACCGGGATTCCTTCACCGCCTGCAACCACGTGTTTGAATCCGGTCCCACTATTTACATCACCAAAGACGGCGTCCGCATGACCAAAGCGGGGATCGTCAAGGCCAAATTTCCCCGGCGTCCCCAGAACGGCTGGAGGCTCCGGCGGGTAACGGTGGAGAAAACCAAGACCGGCAAATATTTCGCCTGCATCTTATTTGAGTACGCCGTGAAAGCGCCCGAGGCCGTCACCCCCACCCCGGAAACCGCCCTGGGCCTGAAATACTCCATGTCCCACTTCTATGTGGCGGACAACGGCGAAACAGCCGACGCCCCCCATTGGCTGAAGCAGTCCCAGGAAAAGCTGGCAAAAATCCAGCAGCGCTTGAACCGCATGGAGCCCGGGTCCCGGAATTACCGGGAAACGGTGCAGAAGTACCGCCTGCTTCACGAGCACATCGCCAACCAGCGCCGCGACTTCATCCACAAGGAATCCCGCCGGATAGCCAACGGCTGGGACGCCGTGTGCGTGAGGGCGGACCCGCTGGACGAGATGGCCCGGAAGCTCCCCCACGGCGGCCCCTTGGACGCCGGGTTCGGAATGTTCCGGGAGTGCCTGCGCTACAAGCTGTCGCGGCAGGGCAAGGCGCTGATTACAATAGACCGCTATTCCCCCACCAGCCGCACCTGTTCCGACTGCGGGCTGACCTTGGACAACGCCGTCCCCTACAAAAAACGGCGCTGGTCCTGCCCCAAATGCGGCGCGGTCCACAACAAGGAGGTCAACGCCGCGAAGAACATCAAGGCCCAAGGCCTTGCCCAATATTTCAGTATGCAGGAGCGGGAAGCCGCTTAGCAGACAGCTCCTATCGGGGCCCCCGCGCGAGCCCAGGGTCACGCGGGGAGAGGACGAGCAGCGAAATGAGCGAGCTTTCCCGCTTGTGGGGAAGCGAGGGATATGGAGCTTGCGAGAACGATATGCCGGTCGGGACGCCGGTGAACGCCCATGTATTCCGGCTGGGAGCGTTGAGTGAAGCGAAATTGCTCCGCAATCCCGTTTCACTCAGCGTTTTCCAGGCCGCAGAGTGGGAAACGAGAGGATGTGTGCGCACATCCGAAAGCCCTTGGGGCTGTCCAAAATATTATGACGATGAAACCGCGCGGGCCTGTCGCGCGGGGCGGCAGGATGGAGCGCCGGACCGCCAAACCGAAAAGGAGTTGCAGTTATGCTCAGCTTAAATCTGAAGCCCGGGGAGTATATGACGGTGGGCGGCAATGTGGTGGTCCAGCTGGACCGGATCAACGGCGACCGCTGCAAGCTGCTGATCGACGCGCCAAAGGAACTGACCATCCTGCGGGGCGAGGTGCTGGAGCGCACCGGCGGTCAGCGCCCGGACTGCGTGTTCGACACGCCCCGCTGGCACCGGCGCGAGATCCCCTGGAACCGGAGCAAGGCCCAGGCGCTGGAGGCCATGCGGAATCTTCTCGGCCAGATGGACGGCGGGGACGGCGACGTGCAGGCCCTGCGGCGGCAGCTGGAGCATATGTTCCCCAGCACTGGAAACCAAGCCACTGAGGTTTCACCCGGCTGACGAGCCGGTTGAAATATAGTTCCGCGCCAAAACGGACGCCTGCTGCGCGCGGCAGGTTTTCGGGCGGCGCACCACCCCAGCGTTGGGACACGGACGTCCCGTCGCGCCGGACTATCTCAGCAGTCATTTTATTTATAGGAGGACTATAAAATGAGGATTCAGCACAATATAATGGCTATGTCGGCCTACCGCAACTACACCAACAACGTCAGCGCCATGAAGAAGAACCTGGAGAAGCTCTCCTCCGGCTACAAGATCAACCGCGCTGGCGACGACGCCGCCGGTCTGGCCATTTCCGAGAAGATGCGCGCTCAGATCACCGGCCTGGAGACCGCCCAGAAGAACGCCAAGGACGGCATCTCCCTGGTGCAGACCGCCGAGGGCGCTCTGACTGAGGTTCACGACATGCTCAACCGTATGGTGGAGCTGGCCACCCAGTCCGCCAACGGCACCTACGACAACACCACCGACCGCGCCCAGATGCAGAAGGAAGTCAACCAGCTGCGGGCGGAGATCGACCGCATCGCCGACAGCTCCAACTTCAACGGCATCAACCTGCTGGACGGCTCCATGAGCGCGGCCGGCAAGGCCGCCACCGCCGCAGGCCTCGAGCCGGAGCAGATCCATGACAACACCGGTGCCGCTGTCGCCGCCCAGTCTGGCGAATACACCCTCGACCTGACCGGTTGGACGGGCGTAGCTAGCTCCGCTATCGCTCAGAGCGGCGATGTTCTTACCCTCTCTGTCGGCGGCGCAACCATCAAACTTACCGCAAGCGCAGCTGTTGCCAGCGGTTCCGCAATCAGTGCCACTGGTCTGCAGCTGGCTGATACCTCCGTTACTATGGGCGGCCTTAAGTTTACGGCCACCTACGCTGCTGGCATCCTTACGCTGAAGGGCGACGCCGCCCCCACCCAGGCCGAGGCTGATACCTTTAACGCGACAGACCTGACTGTTACGCACACAGTGGGTGCCAACGTGACCGCCGACAGCAAGCAGCTGGACCACGGCTTCCACGTAGTCCAGAAGGTGCAGGCCAAGGTCGATCCCCAGAAGGCCAGCGCCAAGTTCCAGCTGACCGACGACATGATCAAGGACGGCGCCACCATCAAGATCGGCAACGACACCTTCACCCTCAAGGTAGACGCCTCGACCTCCGACACCGGCAACGGCCTTACGATCAATCTGAAGGGCTTTAAGGAGGGTGATAAGGGCATCGCCGCCGAGGCCGCCAGGCTGATCTCCCAGCGGAAAACAACCGTTGACACCAAGTTCGACATCAGCACCGACAACAAGGGCGGCATCATCCTCAAGGAAGCGGGCACCTGGGCCGATGCCGACTATGAGAAATGGGATGTCCGTGGCAACCTGAGCAAGGACAATGACGCCACTTGGAAGGATGTCGTGCAGGTGAGCACCCCCGCCGTTGCCGGTAAGTCCCTGACCCTCCAGATCGGCGATACCGCCGACAACTTCAACCAGCTGAAAGTGGATATCGGCGATATGCACTGCACCTCCCTGGGCATCGACGCCGCCAATCTGAGCATTGCCGACCAGGCCAGCGCCGCCGTGGCCATTGACAAGATCAAGGCCGCCATCAACAAGGTGTCTGACGTGCGTGGTACTCTGGGCGCTACCCAGAACCGTCTGGACCACACCATCAACAACCTGTCCGTCATGACCGAGAACATCCAGGACGCCGAGTCCACCATCCGCGACGTGGACGTGGCCGAGGAAATGATGGCCTACACCAAGAACAACATCCTGATTCAGAGCGCCCAGGCCATGCTGGCCCAGGCCAATCAGGTTCCCCAGGGCGTGCTGCAGCTCCTGCAGTAAGAACTGTAGGGCGCGACGACCCCGGCGCACCGCTCCTGGCGCGGCGATCCCGGTACGCGCAGAGCCGCATAGCGGCCCGCAGACCAGCCCGAGTCGCAGAGAAGCCGCGCACTGCGAACAGGCGAGGCGTGATAACGTCACGCGAGTTGTTTTTGGCACAAACCGCATGACCCAACCGGGGGCCGGGCTTTGCCCGGCCCCCTTTTTGATGAATTCACATATGGAAAGGATGCCGCCCTATGCAAACCATTGACATCGCCCGCCGGTGCGCGGAGCTAAACGCCGTCTCCGACGCGAACAACGCCTATATTCTGGCCATCCACCAAGGCGGGTTGACCCAGGAGGAGCGGATGGAAGCCGCCGTCTACCTGCTGCGCATGGGCGGGGATTACAAAGTGGCCTACACCCAGTTTGCCGCGCTTTACAGCGAGGGGCAGTTCCGGGAGGAGTGCCTGGATATCATGACCCAGGCGTTTTACGAGCCCAACGTGAAGCCCATGAAGAACCGCTATGAAAAAAACTGCGCGGCGCTGAAAAAGTACCCCTATCTGTTCCGCGCGGACTTTCCCAAATTTGAGGACCTGCCTCTGCGCTTCTATCCCTTTGACGACAACGGTTATCTCCCCTTCCACCCGGAAAAGCAGGCGTTCGGCGGCTATGTGAACTACAACCACCCGGTTGTGAGCCGGAACTTTTTCAAAAACTTAGACAATCCCATCCTGGCAAAGGATGTTTACAGCCAATATGAGCTGGAATATTTGAACGACAACGTGCGCCCCAGCGAGGACATTGGACGGGAAAACCACCTCTATCTTCATTATGAGAACTGGGAAACCTTCTGCGCCCATCTCCAGGTTCTGAACCTGCGGGAGCTGCTGAAGCAGAGGAAGATCGTATTTTTGTTCGAGGAAGAACTCAGCCGCTATCCCATCGACTTCCAAGAGATGTACGGCATCGACTACAGCCAGTACCCGGTGAAGCCCATCGGCGTAAAGGACATCCACCGGCTGATCTGGCATACCCAGCTTTCCTCCGACAATGGCGGCGACTTCTTCAACGAGGTCTTTGACAACCACCCCAACCTGCTGTGTCTGCCGTCCGTCATGATGAACGACAATGTGGAAACAGGCATCCAAAAGGTCAAAGATACGTTTGCCCAGGCGGATCAGCTCCGCGCCTCCGGCGGGAAGCCGGTTTTTTCTGACGAACTGACCAACCAGTGCTATTGGGACGGGGCCCGCTCGGACAAGGACATTTTGATTATGTTATTTATGCTCCAGGACGGCTTTATGGACGGGCTGGACCACGCCGCCCGGATCTGCCCAGCCCTGTTCTTCCAGCCCCACTTCAGCAATATTAAATACGACATGGCCCACGGCGACCACGACCGCACCGTCCTGCTGTGCAAGCAGTACGACAAGATCCGCAGATCCCCGGTGTTCAAGGCGTTCAAGTTTATCAAGACCTTCACCCCCATGCGGCGGATCACCACCAGCGCCGCCGCCACCTTCCGCTGGCAGATTGAAAAGCGGGATCTCCTCAAGGCGGAAAAGGAAGGGGGCGTTGCCGCCGACCTGGCCATGGATCGCGCCCTGAACCGCAGCTTTATGATCGACCCGGAGGACCGGCTGTACAAGGACAGCGTGCTGGTGCGCTTCGAGGACGGCAAGACCAACCCGGAGGCCACCTTCCGGGCGCTGGCGGCATTTTTGGATCTCCCATATACCGAGAGCATGACCTACTGCTCGGAGAAGGGCGTGCACGATGTGGAAACGGCGGAGGGCAACGTGGTAGGCTTCGACACCGCCACCGTCTACCGCACCTACGACGAGTACGTCAATGATGACGAGCGGGCCTTCATCGAATTCTGCCTGCGGGATGCCTACCAGTTTTACGGCTATGACTTCCACTACTACGACGGCGGGCCGGTGGACGAGGCACAGATTGAAAAATGGGTGGCAGGCTTTACCAACATCAACAAATACATTTCAATCTCTTGGAAGAACAAAGTGCTCTCTGACGCCACAATATCCCCGGATGGCAGCAGCCGGACGCTCAACGAGGAGGAACAGGAAGAAGTCCTTGCCAAGCTCAAAGAGAAACACGACAAGCTGCGTCTGAAGCTGGCCAAGCAGCTGATGGGCCGCCTCTACTTCATCAACAAAAACGGCCAGCCTTTGCAGATGATGCCAAAACTGGAGCTGGACCCGGCCCTGCTGCGGGAGCCGCTGTATCACTGAGGAGGGCGTATGGAAAAGGGAACCGTATATTTTTTTACCGGCTTGGCCGGCGCGGGCAAGACCACAATCGGAGGGCTGTTTTACCGCCGCCTTAAGGCGAAGAAACTCAACGTGTTCTGTATGGACGGCGACGCCATGGACGGCGTGTTTGAGCGCACGGGGTACTCCACCGCAGCCCGGATGAAGGACGCGAAGGTACAGTTCCGGCTGTGCCGTGCCCTGGCCGAGCAGGGGATCGACGTGGTGGTATGCGCCATCTCCATGTACGATGAGATCCGGGACTGGAACCGAGCCAACATCGGCAGCTACAAGGAAATCTATATTAAGGTTACCCGGGACACCCTGTACCGCCGGGATCAGAAGAAGCTGTATTCCTCTGGCGCGAAGGAAGTGGTGGGGGTGGATCTGCCTTGGGAAGAGCCCAAAACTCCCGACGCCGTGGTGGAGAACGATGGCCAGGAAACGCCGGAAGCCATCGTGGCGCGGCTGGAGCGCCGGTTTGGACTGAGCCAATAAGGAAGAAATACAGAAAAGAGGAGCCATATCATGTCTGATTATGTTTGTAGAATCTGTAAGTGCAGGGCCGCAAGCTGTTCTGCCCTTCTGGAAAGCAGTCTTCCACTGGCAGCCGATGTACGGACGACTCCCTCAAAAGAGCTTCCCCGGTATCCGCTTCGCCTTGTGCGCTGCGGCTCCTGCGGACATATTCAGCTGGAGGGAGCTGTCCCAGAAAATTTATATGAAAATTACCTGTTCACACCCTCATATACAGCTGACTTTTCCGCCGATATGGACGCTTTTTGCCATAGATTGAATGACGCCGCTGGGCAAAAGGAACACAAGCACATTTTAGAAATTGGAAGCAGCAATGGCAGCCTGTTAAAAAGGCTGCAAGACGCCGGATGGAATGTCCTGGGAATTGAGCCGTCCGCCCCTTTGGTCAAGGATGCTCAGCGGCAGGGGGTTGATACCATTCACGGCTACTTTGAGAGGGCCGCTCTTGCGGAAATCAGAAAAAGAATTGGGACGCCGGATGTTGTAATTATGCGCCATGTCCTCGAGCATTTGGAGCATTTAGATGAAATGATTGGGTGCCTTCGGGAACTCCTCAGCGATGGCCTGCTGGTGATTGAAGTCCCGTATGTGAAAAACCCAATCCAAGAGAATCGGTTTTACGATTTCTTTCACGAGCATCTTTCCTATTTTTCGGTCACCACTTTGAGCAGGCTGCTGGGAATAGGAGAATTCTACATCCACCACATCTATGAGACACCGGAAGTCGGCGGCTCTATTTTGGTATTTGCCGATCATAACCGGGACTGCGGGCCGGACGACAACGCCGCGCAATATATACAGGACGAAAAAGATTCCTTGTCAGAGGAACGAATCGCCTCATTTTGTCAAAAGGTTCCCCAGCAGATTTCGTCGCTGAAAGCAATTGTGGCAGAGGCAAAGCGGGCTGGGAAAACCGCGGCCGGATGGGGCGCGGGCCAGCGGGGGTGTACCTTGATTGCGTACTGCGGTTTCCAGGCGGACAACCTGAAATATGTAATTGACGCCAATGAAAATTATTGGTGGAAATACGTTCCGGGAACAGATATTCCAATCGTTCCGCCGGTCTACTATAAGGAGCATATGGTAGATGAAATCTTGATTTTTTCCACAGGCTATGCCGACTCCATTATTAAGACAAACCACGAGTTTGAACAGATGGGTGGATCTTTTATTAAGATTTCTGCCATATAAACTGCGGCTGCTATATTAGAACCTGGGAAAGATCAATGACATAGAGGAGGATTGCTATGAACCCTACGGAAAAACGTTTGGTGCACCTGCTCCATCATAGGGATCATGTCAAAGTGATGATTATCGGTCTGGGCAGCGTAGGCACATATCTGCTGGATTACTTATGCAGCAGCGGCGACCCTGCCCTTGAGGTTGTCGTGGCTGGACGCAATATGGAAAAAATGGAGTCAGACGTGAATATCGTCCGTGTGGCGTCCATGATCCGGGGGCAGAACCGTACAAAGGTTGCCATTGACAACTCCTGCGATTTGGAGCGGGTGGAAGCGGTTGCCGCTTGCATTGCCAAACACCAGCCGGACATCATCATCAATTCCAGCCGAGTCAGGAGCGGCCTCAAGTACGGCAGCATCTCCTGGCGGGCCTTCCGGGCTTACGGGATATGGGCGCCGCTGGCGGTGAAGTACACTAAGACCATCATGGACGCTGCGGAGCTTGCCGGCTCTCAGGCTATCGTGATCAACACATCCTATTCGGACGCTGTGATCCCATGGTTGAAGGGCGCGGGCTGCCGGTATCCGGACTTCGGCAGCGGAAACCTCAACCATTTGATCCCCAGGATTCAATTTGCGGCGGGCGGCATCTTGGGGTTCGCCGATCCCTGGAACCTGGACGTGACATTGGCCACAGGCCACTTCCACGATGTCGTCATCAGCAAGGAAGGCCACGCGGAAAGCGTCGAACAGCTGCTGGACATCCGACACCAGGGCAAACCGCTTGTATTTGACCAGACCGAGGTATTGCGGCGGTGCAAAATTCCCATGCCTGTAGACGCAAAGCGCAACATGATGAACGCCTCCAGCAACTATCAGGTCATATCCGGGCTGCTGCGTGCCGTTCGAAACAGGGAGCGCATCAAGCTCCACATTCCTGGCGCGCTGGGCGAGCTGGGGGGCTATCCGGTGATTGTGGACGGAAGCCGGGACACACCGGCGGTTTTCGTTGACGAAGGTGTTTTTTCCCTCCAGGAAATGCGGGAGAAAAACCGGAAATCCATGGCGCTGGATGGAATTGAGGGGATTCAGGGCGATGAGCTGATCTATACTGACGGCCTGATTGAAAAAGTTCAGGCCGCTTTCAGCGCCCGTCTGCCCAAGCGCGTGTCCCTGGGGCAGGCGGAACAGACGGCGGATTTCCTGGTGGAGCGGGTTATTTTGAAGGCAGTCCAATGATTAGGAGAGAGATGCGATGAAAACAGTATATATGTGCTTTTCCACCGACATCATCCATTCCGGCCACATCAATATCATCCAAAAAGCGGCCCAGCTGGGCAGGGTTGTTGCCGGAGTTCTATGTGACCGCTGCGTGGCGATTTATGAAAAATATCCTTTGCTTCCGGAACAGGAGCGGGTCAAAATTCTGGAAAACATTACTGGGATTGACCGGGTAGTGGTTCAAAACGACATTTACTATGATGAAGTTATCCGTAAACTGAGGCCGGACTATGTGGTGCATGGCGATAACTGGCGTACCGGCTACCAAAAGCCGGTGCGGGAGAGGGTAATTGAAACCTTAAAGGAATGGGGCGGGGAGCTGGTGGAGTTTCCCTACACCAGCAATGAAACGCTTGCAACCATAAGCCAGTCGCTGGAATCCAGAGTGGGGATGCCGGAAACCAGACGGCAGTGGCTCCAGTACAAGATGAAAAGCGGGGAAATTACCCGGATCATGGAAGCCCATGACGGGCTGAGCGCCCTGCTGGTAGAGCGTACCAAGGTCGGACAGCCGGGAAAAGAATCGGTCTATGACGGACTTTGGATTTCCAGTTTGTGCGATTCCACCGTAAAAGGGAAGCCCGACACGGAGCTGGTAGATCTGACGGCGCGCCTGCAAACGGTAAGTCAGATTTTAGACGTCACCACCAAACCGATTGTCTTTGATATGGACACGGGAGGAATGTTGGAGCACTTTGTCTACAACATTGCGACCATCGAAAAGGCCGGGGTCTCCGCCGTAATCATTGAGGACAAAACCGGCTTGAAGCGCAACTCCCTGTTTGGAACCAGCGTGGAGCAGCATCAGGAAAGCATCGACAATTTCTGTGAAAAGATACGGGCTGGCAAGTCCGTTATCAAGAGCGGTAACTTCATGCTGATCGCCCGAATTGAAAGCCTGATCCTGAAGCAGGGGCTGGAGGATGCCCTGGCAAGGGCGATGGCTTATGTGGAGGCAGGGGCGGACGGTATCATGATCCACTCCAAAGAGACATCCCCCCAAGAGGTCTTTGCGTTCTGCGGGCAGTTCCGGGCTGTCGATCCAGTCACGCCCATTGTGGCTGTTCCCACTACATACTGCTCTGTCACGGAGGAGGAGCTGCTGGCCCGCGGCGTCAATATGGTGATCTACGCAAATCAGCTGCTCCGGGCTTCGTACCCCATGATGGAAAAGACGGCCCGTTCCATCCTGGAGCACCACCGGGCCCTGGAGTCGGAGGATATGTGTATGTCCATCAAACATATTCTCTCTTTGATCGAAGCGCTTTGAGGCTGGATTTTCTATGCGTATTCTTATTCTGGCAGATATCCATGCCAATCTCACCGCCTTTAAAGCGGTCATCGCGGACGCGAAACGCTTCAGCCCCCAGGGAGCGGTATTTCTTGGCGACTTGATCGACTACGGGATGCGGCCAAACGAGGCAGTCGCCCAGATGGAGCGCCTCCCCTTCCCCTTGCTGTGCGCCCTTCAGGGGAACCACGAACACGCCCTGCTGAACCAAGATACGTCCAGATTTTCCAGCGCGCGGGGCATGGTCATGTCCCAATACACCCAGTCCCAGCTCTCCACCCGCTCCAGAAATTATCTCATGGGCCTTGATGCGAGTGGATTTGCGGAAATCAGCCTGGACGGGAAACAGCTCCTGCTGGTGCATGGAAGCATGGACGATCCGTTTTGGGGAAAGCTGGCGCCGGACGGGGCGGGGGAGGCATACCGTCCCTACGATGCCGTATTATCAGGACACACCCACCGCCCGCATTATTTTGAGCGGTATTATTCCGCCCCCGGCAGCCCTTACCGTGGGGAGAAAAAGACAATTTTCATCAATCCCGGATCGGTTGGCCAGCCCAGGAACCATAATCCCATGGCCCAATACGCGATATTGGACACACAGACAGGGGATGCAATCCTGGCGGCCTGTCCCTATAACATCCGGGAGGAGCAGGCGCTATATCCCCCGGAGCTGCCCGCTTTTTATAAAGAGCGGCTTGCTCTTGGAATATGAGGAGGAACGAGCCATGAAGCGGTTATTTATCATCAGCGGCGTCACCGGCATGACGGGCAGCGAGCTTGCCCGGGTTATCATTGAGAGCGGCGATACCGTCATAGGGTTTGACAGCTTTTTTGCGTCATCCATCCAAACGGTGGAGGGGCTGCTGGGCAGCCCCTCGTTCCAGTTTTTCCAATACGACCTAAACGACCCGGCCCAGATGGAGGACATCAAACGGCTGGCCCTTCAAGAGAAGGGAAGCTTTGACAGCTTAATCTATATCAATTGTGCCGCAGTAGTGCATACCGAGTATTTTTATCATGTGGAAGACACCTTCCAGACCAACGTTCTGGGTATGCGCGCCTTTTTGGCCCAGGCGCTGGAGGTCAAGGCGGACATCTTTATCAACTGCTCCACTTCCGAGGTCTACTCTATGGAGTCCTACCGGCCCGGCGGGGTCAGAGAGGACGATTACATCCACCTGGCCACGGCGGAACACAGCCAGCGAACCAGTTATGCCGCAGGAAAGCTGCTGACGGAATTCTTTCTGCAGGACGCGGTGGCGCACGGGCAGATTAAAGGCTGTTCCATTCGCTTCGCCAACGTTTACAGCAATCACGAGCGTTACGCAAAGCACATCATCCCGCATATTGTATCATCCCTTCTTCAAAACGGCGAGGTCACCCTGCTGAATAACGCGAAGACAACGCAGCGCTCATTTCTGCACAACATCGACAGCTGCTCTGCGGTGCTGGCTTTGGCTCAGACGGACGGCGCCCTGGACGGCTCGGTATACAATGTCGCGACCCAGGAGGAGATCACCATCCTGGAACTGGTTGACAGGATTGCTCACAAGCTCCAAATCGACAATCCGGTGATCCGGTTTTCCGGAGAACGGGCAGCGGACCCGGTTCGGCGGGTACTGTCCACGCAGAAGCTCCAAGCACGAACGGGCTGGAAGCCAAAAGTGTGCCTTAATGATGGCCTTGACATGGTGGTGGCCGCCTGCAAATCCAGGAGTTCCAGGTGATGAGGGCGTTTATTACAACCGCAGCGGGACAGTCAACCCGATTTAACCAGGGCTGCGCCGATCCTGTCCTGAAATGCCTCTACCACACGGAGAAAACGCCTGAATGTATTTTATTCCGTTTGCTCCGGCAAGCCGTCGAGGCTGGATTTGACCGTCTGATCGTTGTGGGGGGATATCGTTACCAGGATTTGCAACACGCGGTGGAGGAATATCACAATCCTTCCATTAAACTGGTATACAATCCCCGCTGGCAGGACTGCGGCTCTATGTTCAGCTTATACTACGGTGTTTTGGCCGCGGAGGGCGCAACAGAGCTATTGTTCTGCGAAGGGGACATCATCACGGACAGGGATAGTTTCCGGCAACTGGCATCTGCACAAAAGGATTCTTTTGCCATTGCCCGGGAACCCATTTTTGCAGACCGTTCCGTTGCCGCTTATCAGGGCTCAGATGACCGGCTGCACTATCTCTTTGACGCCAACCATGGAGCCCTAACCTTTCCACCTAACGTCAAGGCGGTTTTCCATTCCGCGCAGGCGTGGAAAATCGATGACGGGGAAGCGTTCATACGCATGAACGCGCAACTGACAGAAACGGAGCGGCGGGGAACAAATCTTGTGCTGATTGAGCGATACTTTCGGAGGCAGCCAATGGAGAAGCTGAATCCCATCACCTTGGAACATTGGATCAATTGCAATACCCGGGAAGATTTTGCCCGCTATGAGAGTCAGAAGATACTGTTTGACCGTGCACATGAATCAGACAGGAGTTGACAGAATGACGCTGGACTTTTTACGGGAATTTGAGTTCTTTGCTGGCGTGCCGGATTCTCAGTTGAAGGCGCTGTGTAATTTCCTGATGGACCGGTACGGGCTGGACCCGGCCCATCACGTCATCGCGGCCAACGAGGGGAACGCGGCGGCACTGGCGGCCGGTTATTATCTCGCCACGGGGAAAACCCCGGTGGTGTACCTCCAGAACAGCGGCCTGGGGAACATCGTGAACCCGGTGGCGTCCCTGCTCAACGAAAAGGTGTATGGAATTCCCTGCCTGTTCATCGTGGGCTGGCGGGGGGAGCCGGGGGTGTACGACGAACCCCAGCACATCTTCCAGGGGGAAATCACCCTGCCGCTGCTGGACACACTGGACATCCCGTACTTTGTGATTGACAGGGACACCACAAAAGACCAGGTGAAGGCCAAGCTGGATGAGTACCACGTCCGGTTCGCCCAGGGCCGTCAAGCGGCGTTCGTGGTGCGCAAGGGGGCACTGGAATACAGCGGCAAACCCCCTTACGGTAATTCCCACACCATGACGCGGGAGGAGGCCATCGGGCATATTCTGGCGTCCAGCGGAGATGATCCGGTGGTGTCCACCACGGGCAAGGCCAGCCGGGAGGTATTTGAGTACCGCGCCGCCCAAAACCAGGGCCATGGCCGCGACTTCCTCACCGTGGGCTCCATGGGCCACAGCTCGTCCATCGCGCTGGGCATCGCCCTGCAAAAGCCCCACCGCCGGGTGTGGTGCCTGGACGGGGACGGCGCGGCGCTGATGCACCTGGGAGCCATGGCGCTCATCGGGGCGAACAGGCCCGCCAACCTGGTCCACGCGGTTCTGAACAACGAGGCCCACGAGTCCGTGGGCGGCTTGCCCACCGCATCGGGCCTGCTGGACCTGCCCGCCATGGCCAGAGCCTGCGGCTATCCCTGCGTCCTGTCCGCGGGCGGCCTCAAAGAGCTGGATCAAGCTCTGTCGCGGATAAAGGTGGCCAACTGCCTCACATTTCTTGAGGTAAAGTGCGCCTTGGGAGCCCGGGACGATCTGGGACGGCCCACCACCACGCCCCAGCAGAACAAGGCCGCCTTTATGGCCAACCTAAAGGAATAATTATGAGTGCCCTGTGCGGCTTACACGCCACCGCCTCCGGCGGGCAGCACACCCTTTGCAAATTGGTGAAGCTGGAAAAAACTGTGACCTGTCTGTCTGACTGTGACGAACCTCGGACACATCGCCGGGGTTGGCGAGCCCCATCAAGCGGGAGCGCGCTGGGTTTGGCCGTAGTCCGCAGGGTAGAGCTGAGCGCCAGGAAACTCCACAATTTTCACATCCTGGGCCATGGGTTTCGGGACGGAGACAATGATGTTACTTCCCATAATATCCTCTGTAAAATTCATATATCCCTACAAAACAACGACGCAAAGCAGGGCGTATGAATTTTGGAGTTACCACCCGGATTTGAAATAGACGCCTCGTTTTAGTGCCGGAACCTGCTGCATCGCAACAGGTTCCGGCGATTTCTTTTCTTCTTCAGGTGTCCCCTATTATATTTTTATGGCTTCACTTTATGTGGTTCATACAGGTTTCGTTTTTCCGAAGTCTATACCTCAGGCCAGGCGGAGAATGAACAGGGCGGCCCCGGCAGACTGAGCCGGCAGCACGACCGGCGTGGCGCTGATCACCCGCAGGGAGACCCTGTCGCCCTCGCGCAGCGGCACCAGGATCGTGCCGGAGAAATGGTTTGCAGCCAGCTGCGAAGTCATGACAGAGGCTTTTTTGATCTCATTGTTGATTACGATCTGAGCAGTGCCTGCCACCGGTGTGGAGGGATTAAGGTTGTAGGAAATCTGAAAATATCCGTCTATTTTCGAAATAAACTCGTTGCTGGCTTTATCGAAGGCAATCTTTGTGGAGCTCTGCCCCACATTCGGCAAAGGCACCGTGACACCCAATAGACCGTCGCGTAATGGATCGGGGCGGACGGTGCCTCCCGTGTAATTTGAAGCAAAGGTGTGGGTGGCTGTGACGTTAGGGCCGGCGGGGCCGGTGGGTCCGGCCGGACCCGTGGGGCCATCCATGCCTGGGGAATATTTTCCGGCAGGCCCCGTTGGACCGGTGGGGCCGGCAGGGCCGGCAGCCCCCGTTGCTCCGGCAGGGCCAGTGGGACCAGTGGCTCCTGTCGCGCCTGCCGCGCCTGTCGCGCCGGCGGAGCCGGTGGGTCCAGTGGCTCCAGTGGGGCCGGCAGGGCCGGTGGGGCCCGTGGGACCAGCGGGGCCAGCGGGCCCCTGCGCGGGGGTGGTATCCAGCGCACACTGCATCTTGGATTTTAGGAGGAGCTGATTCTGCATGGTGGTTTCCAGCAGACCCTTGACACTCTCATTGGCGTTCAGCACGTCTTTTACGGTAGCGGCGGGGCCGCTGAGGCCGGGCAAAGTGCCAAGGATATATTGCAGCTTCTCGCCCTCGGCGTTCAGGATATGGCTCATTCCCAACTCCTCCATGGCAATGGAGGAGAGGATCTGATTGACTGCGTCTTCCCGCTTGATGGGCGGGTCAATATTGGGAAAGCTGGGCAGAGACATAAAATGATCTCCTTTCTAAATGGGTGTGCACACTGGGAATGTGCCCCTTTATTACTTCTCTTCCAGCAGGATGATACTCAGAGAAGCGCCCGTTCCGCTGCCTGCCAGGGTGACAGTTTGAGCCTTAGGAGAAAGTCCGGGGAGGGGGGCCGCGCACAGCTGGAGCTGGAGCTTCTCACCAGCGTTCATAAGATGCACATGCTGATTCTCAAAGCTGGCAGTAGGAGCCGCAGGGATAACCATAGTAGTGTATCGCGCTATGCCGTCTATGAGCAGCTTAGTCCCTACCTGCGCGGGCTTGGTGAGATTCACGCGGTAAGAGAGCAGATAGACGCCTTTTTTGTTCACCTGGAACATGGTGTTCTCCGGGTTGGCAGTAATATCCGCGGACATGACCTGGGCATCCGGCAGAGGGATCGCAACACCGGAATAGGACGGCACGTTGATGTCAGGCCCTTGGGTGTTGGCGGCGAAGGCTGCGGCAGCTGTGGGGTTGGGGCCGGCGGGACCGGTGGGTCCGGCGGGGCCAGTGGGACCGGTGACGCCAACGAGAACCTTGCCTTCTGCGGTGCCGCCCCGCGGACCTGCGGCCCCGGTGGGGCCGGTGGGGCCCGCAGCCCCGGCAGGGCCGGTGGGGCCGTCCGCTCCGGTGGCCCCGGCGGCTCCGGCAGCTCCGGCAGGGCCATCCGCTCCGGTGGGGCCGGCAGTTCCGTCAGGGCCGGCGGGACCAGCAGGGCCGGCGGGTCCGGCGGGGCCGGGAATGGTGGGGGCCTTCAAGGCCGCGCTCAGCTTGGCAGACAGCATCATCTGCTGCTCCATGACGCCGGACAGTGTGTCCTTTACGCTCTGGTTGATCCGGAGCACCTCATCCAGCGAGGCCGCCTCATCCAGACCGGGCAGGGTCCCCAGGACGTATTGCAGCTTTTCGCCCTCGGCGTTGAGAATGTGGCTCAAGCTCAGCTCCTCGGCGGCGATGGAAGCGATGATTTCGTTAAGGCTCCCCTCGCGGCTCAGAGGAGGATCGTTTTTGGGAAATGTGGGCATTGACATAAAGCGTTCCTCCTTAACTCAACCGGACGATTCTCAGGGACGCCCCCACGGGAGCGGGCAGCAGTACAGTACCAAGCGGATTATTGAAGATCTGCAAGGAAATCTCGTCGTTATCGCCCAAACGCAGCAGCACCTCGTTGGAAAGCCGGCTCAGGGACAATGCTGCGATCCCCCCCGCGGCGGACACCTGCCTGGGCTCGCCGTTGACCAGCAGCCGGGCGCCGGTGGTCAGGGCCTTGTCGGTATTGATGACATACCCAACCTGATAGACCCCGGCGGCCTTCACGGTGAACTTGGTGTTGTCGGGGCTGACGGTGATGTCCTTGGCCTTCACCTGGTCGCTCGGCAGAGGCACCAGGCCATTCACAGGGATCGCGGCTCCGCTGGTGTTAGCGGCATAGGCAAAGTCGATGATGACGGGGCCGGTGGGACCCGCAGGACCGGTGGGGCCCGTAGCACCGTCCGGGCCGACTAGATTTGCTCCAGCAGGGCCTTGTGGCCCTGTCGCGCCGGTGGGGCCGGTGGGACCTGTGGGGCCGGCAGGACCGGTGGCGCCAGTGGCTCCGGCAGCTCCGGTGGCTCCGGTGGGACCGGCAGCGCCAGTGGCACCAGTGGCACCGGCAGCACCGGCGGGGCCGGTGGGGCCGGTGGGGCCGGCGGGCCCCCGCATGGGAGAGGCCTCCAGCGCCCCTTGCATTTTGGCCTTCAGGAAGAGCTGGTTTTGCACAGCGGTCTTCAGCAGGTTCCGGACGCTCTCGTTAGCGGACAGCACATCTTCCACGGTAGCGGCAGGGCCGCTGAGGCCGGGCAGGGTGCCGAGGATATATTGCAGCTTCTCACCCTCAGCGTTGAGGATGTGACTCAGGCTGAGTTCCTCCATGGCGATGGAGGAGAGAATCTGATTGACTGCGTCTTCCCGCTGGATAGGCGGGTCAATGTTGGGAAAACTGGGCAGAGACATAAAACAATCTCCTTTCTGAATGAGGGTGCGCCAGAAATGTGCTGGCACAACAGCAGGAAAGGCTCCTTACCAGTGCGGCCCTCGGAACAGTTTATGTGTCTGCTGGCTGGTGGGTTCTTTCCGGGCCCCCCTCTTTCAGTTTATTATAGGCTGGACCCCTGGGCTTATGGAATTTTGATGTATAAGCTATGTTGAATAAAGACTTTTATAGCAATAATGTGTAGCAATCATTATGGGAGGTAAAATCATTTGGAGGGACTGATTTTGAAGCCAGTCCCTCCTCGTATAATAAGTTTCAAGTTAATGGTTTTCGGTATCAGCAGGCTATG
>ERZ779626.765-NODE-765-length-17273-cov-4.534673_pt1 | contig 17273 bp, 11 predicted proteins | sample MGYA00514209_ERZ779626 | MGnify/ENA primary metagenome ERZ779626 (study PRJEB29562, sample SAMEA4376713) | mouse gut metagenome | isolation source: Cecum | study: EMG produced TPA metagenomics assembly of the A DSS colitis mouse model was used to assess the...
CCGCGGCGGTCTTGACCGACGCAAAAGTTACAATTTTAAACGTACCGCAAATAACCGACGTAAAAAATATGGTAAAAATTCTGTCCTGTCTCGGTTGTAACGCGGTTTACGAAGATAATAATATAATAATCGACAGTTCGTCCGCGCATTGCTATGAAATACCAAGTGCGCTTGCGCACGAGCTGCGTTCGTCTGTGTTTTTGCTCGGTTCGGTCATTTCCCGGTTTCATAAAGCGAAAATCGCTTATCCGGGAGGGTGCGATATCGGGCTCAGACCCGTTGACTTGCATCTGACCGGGTTGAAAAGGCTTGGGGTGGAAATTACCGAAAAAAACGGATATATTCTTTGTGAATGTGACAAGCTGTCGGGTAACGAAATAATGCTTGACTGTCCAAGCGTAGGCGCAACCGAAAATATTATGCTGGCGGCGGTCAAGGCGGAAGGGACTACCGTAATTAAAAACGCGGCGAGAGAACCCGAAATAGAAGATTTGCAAAAATTTTTAAACTGCATAGGCGCAAAAGTTTCCGGCGCGGGTAGCGGAACCATAATAATAGAGGGCGTAAAAACTTTGGGCGGGTGCGAGTATCTGCCTATACCCGACAGGATAGAGGCGGGAACTTTTATCATTGCGGCGGCCATGTGCGGCGGAGAGGTGTGCGCCGAGGGCGTCTGTCCCGAAAATATAAGCTCTCTTATACATAAACTTAGGGAAAACGGTTGCAAAATTCATATAAAGAATGATAAAATAATAATCGAAAACCATCGTCGTCTTATTTCGGTAAAAACTATCGAAACACAGCCTTACCCTGGGTTTCCCACTGATCTTCAAGCGCAGATGACGGCGCTTTGCTGTGTGTGCGGGGGAAATTCGATTGTGACCGAAAATCTGTTCGAAACACGATTCAAATACGTTCCCGAACTGAAAAAAATGGGGGCGGATATAACCGTAATAGACAGAAACGCTTTCGTGCGCGGGGTTGATAAGCTGAAAGGCGCGGACCTTGTTGCGCATGATTTGCGCGGAGGTGCGGCTCTCGTTCTTGCCGCGCTTGCGGCGGAAGGCAGAAGCGGCGTGGTTGATATTTATCATATTGACAGGGGGTACGGCTCTTTTGAATATAAGCTGAGAAATCTCGGCGCCGATATAGTAAGAGTAACCGTTTAAATTTATGAAGTACTTAAGAAGAATAGCCGCTATGGTCATAGGCATAGTTTTTTTTGCGGCGCTTGTCATAAGCGTCGGTATGATTTTTGCCGTAAAGAATATTAACGTGACTTTAATTTCTTATGCGGACGACTGTGCGGCAAGCTATATAGAGGCAAAGCAGTCTCTTAAAGTTTTTAAAGGCGAAAGTATTTTATTTATTAACTCCAACGACGTTGCCAAGGCTGTTGAAAACAGCAATTATTCGCTCTCGTCCTGCAAGAAGAAATATCCTTGCACTATCAATGTTGTTTTAAAAGAGCGTCTTGAAACTTTTGCGGTATTGACAGACGGTCAGTATACGTTTTACGACAACGACGGCAAGTATCTGAGGAAAGATCTGGAAAATAAAAATACCACGGACGGCGCGCCGAACGTTATTTTGTCCGACAGCGCTGTGGAAAATATAAATTCCGTTGCAAAGGCTGCTACGGTATTTAAAGAAACCTTCAAATCCTTGCGTTCTCTTGTTAAAAGTATTTCGCTTGACGTAAATCCCGATGTGGAAGGATACACGCAAAAGCTATATTTCAATTTTTATTGCGGTCTTAAAATTCAGATAGACAATTATACCGAGTTTACGCAGGAAAAAATCCTCAAATCGTATGAAAAATTTGTAACGCTTACCGACAGACAAAAATTAAAAGGCGTTATAAGGGGATATAAACTCGGCGGAGAAGACGGCTTGGTCAATGCGGATTATTACGATTTACTTTCTGTTTAAAACATATTTCAATACATAAAAAAAGCGGCGAACCTACGCCGCTTTTTTTATGTAATCAGTTGACTTTATTCTTTAACTATTATATAATAATTTCATCATGATTTCGCATCGGGCGGAGGTGGTTTATGCGTCGGAAAAGCGTCGCCGTATTGGATATACGTTCCTCTGAAATTACCGCGGTAGTCGGTGAGAGAGGCGTAAACAATACGTTCATAATCAAAAGCAAATATTCCTGCGCGTACGACGGTTATGCCGAGGGCGAACTGTTGGATAAGGATAATTTTTTAAGCGCCGTAAACGACGTTGTGAAAAGTACCGTATCGGCTTTCGGCGGGGTCAGATCGTTTTTTGTCGGTGTGCCCGGTGAATTTATCAAACTTGTCAATACCGATAAAGTTATCAGCTTCCAATCCGCCAAAAGGATAGCGAAATCCGATTGCGAATATCTTGCGGGTATGTCCGCGCCTTCCGATACGGACGAATATCAGACGATCAGACACAGCTGTCTTTATTTTGTGTTGTCGGACAAGCGTAAAATTATAGACCCCGTGGGCGCGGTCAGTGATAGTTTGCAGGGTAAATTCTGTTTTTATCAGTGTAAAAATACTTTTATAGACGCTTTGATGGAAGCCTTTAAAAAATTTGAAGGCATTGCGGAAATTAATTTGATTCCGACCGTTCATGCGGAAGCGATTTATTTGATTGACCCCGAAAAGCGTGACGAATACGCCGTTTTGTTTGATTTGGGATACATTTCATCAAGTTACAGCGTGGTTTGCGGAAACGGCTTGGCGTACAGTGAATCGTTTTCCGTCGGTATTGGGCATATCGCCGCGTATCTTATGAGCGAGTTGGATATGCCGTTCGACGTCGCTTACGATTTTTTGGGTAAGGTAAACCTTAACGCCAAGGAAAAGCTTAACAGCTTCGAGGAAAGTGTATTTGAAGGTAGAACTTATAGCTTTCCTACCGTAACGCTTCGGGATAAAATACGTGAAGGGCTTGATTGTATTTGCGAAACTTTGGAAGTTTGCAGACAGAGTTTTACGGGTAAAAATTTGGAATACAAGCCCGTATTTATTACAGGCGGATGCGTAAAGACCATAAGAGGTACGGCGGAACATATTTCCAATAGACTGGTAAAAAATGTGGAAGTAATTGCGCCCGCAGTTCCTTATTACGATAAACCGCAGTTCAGTTCTCTTTTGAGCTTGCTTGATACTGCGCTTAAAGACAGTAAATTGGCATAAACATTCTATAAGATTAAACGGAGGGTTAATATGTTTAACGATTTAGCCGGATCGATGGGTAACGGCAATATTTCCGGAAGGGCAAGAATAAAGGTAATAGGCGTCGGCGGCGCCGGTAATAATGCCGTCAACAGAATGCTTGACGCAGGTATAAACTGTGCGGAGTATTATGTCGTTAATACCGACAGTCAGATACTTTCGCTTTCCCCGTGTACCAATAAAATACAAATAGGAAGCGCGCTTACAAAAGGTCTGGGCGCCGGTGCGGACCCTGATATAGGTCGCGCTGCGGCGGAAGAAAGCAAGGACGAGCTTACCGAAGCGATTAAAGGTACGGATTTGTTGTTTATAACCGCGGGCATGGGCGGCGGCACGGGAACGGGCGCGGCTCCCGTTATTGCTAAAATCGCACGAGACATGAAAATTCTCACGGTTGCCGTTGTTACGGAGCCTTTCGGTTTCGAAGGCAAAAAACGTATGGAAAATACCGTCAAAGGCCTTGAAAATCTTAAAAAATACGTTGATACTCTTATAATAGTTCCCAACGACAAGATTAAAACGGTAGTTGCGAAAAATACCCCTATGCGCGAAGCGCTGCGCGTCGCGGATGAAATTTTGAAACAGGGAATTAAGGGTATAGCGGAATTAATCGTTAATCCTTCGCTCATTAATTTGGATTTTGCCGACGTCAGAACCATACTCAAAGATAAGGGTATAGCTCACCTCGGCGTAGGTGTGGCAAAGGGCGATAACAGGATAATTGAGGCGGTAAGGGTAGCGGTTAATTGTCCGCTTCTCGAAACCACTATCGAGGGCGCGCGCGGAGTAATACTCAACGTTGTCGGCGGAGACGACCTTACGTTTGACGAGGTTGCCGACGCGGCAGAGCTTGTAAGAAGCGTCGTGGACGCTTCCGCAAATATAATTTTCGGTGCGAGAATAGACCCCAATGTTCAGGACGAGGTTGAAATCACTGTCATTGCGACGGGATTTTCCGGTTTTGAAAGCAAGCGCAACGACGAAGAAAATACGCAGAGAGGATATCAAAGCGGCAGGGTGTACGACCGTCCGGCATATAATGTGCCCTCGCAGGACAGATTGTCTGTTACCGAGCCTTATTACGTTCGTCAACCGGTTCAGCCTGTCCAGCAACCTGTACAAACGGTACAGCCTGTTTCTCAACCGGTAATACGTACCGTAAACGAGGACAGTATAGAGCGTCCCAACGAAAAGAATGTACCCAAGTTTGCGCAGATGCTTAAAAATCTTGGCAGAAAACGTAACGGTGATTAATTTTAATAAGTTATAAAAGAAAAAGTACGCGGTTCGACGCGTACTTTTTCTTTACGTTCAGTTAATTTAACTAACGGAAAACTAAAACATGACTTAATTTTTAAGTTCATCATAGTAAGCCGTAAGGATTGCTTTTTTCAAAATTTCTCGGGTCTCGGTGTTAAGCGGATGTGCAATATCCTTAAATTCGCCATTATTAGTTTTTCTGCTGGGCATGGCAATAAACACGCCTTCCGTTGCTTCTATTACTTTAATGTCGTGCACGACAAAGCTGTCGTCAATCGTAATCGAAGCTACTGCTTTAAGTTTATTATCCTCCCTGTTAACTAATCTGATTCGTACATCTGAGATCTTCATTCTACACCTGCCAGAATATACTTTCATTGTCTCTATTGTACAATATAAGTTAAATAATTTCAATACTTAACTTATAAAATTTTTTATTTTTTGTCGAAAAAATGTTAAAAAACGTGATAAAATTATATTTTTTATAATAAAATTTATTATGCGTTTAAAAGTTTCGGATATTTTTGACAGTTTTTACTTTATCGGTATAGGCGGGGTCAGCATGAGCGGCCTGGCAAAATACTTTCTGTCACTCGGTAAAAAAGTGGCGGGTAGCGATATTGCCGCAAACGAATATACTGCCGAGCTTGAAAATCTCGGCGTTGAAATAAATTACGGAGACAATACGGAAAATATCAGCGAATACGGATTGATAGTTTATACCGACGCCATTAGGGATAACGACGTAAGACTTATGGAAGCAAGGCGGCTCGATAAGCCCATAATGGCGCGCGGCACGTTGCTGCATGAAGTTGGGAGAGAGTTTAAAAAAGTAATAGCGGTGTCCGGCTGTCACGGCAAAACTACTTGTGCCGCCATGTTGGCGCATATATTTTCCGCCGCAGGTAAAAAATTCGCTTCTCATATAGGCGGGAAAGACGCAACGCTGTCAAATTTCTATATTTGCGGCAGAGATTTTTTTATTACGGAAGCCTGCGAATACAAAAAAAATTTTCTCCGGTTAAAGCCTGATATTGCGGTCATACTTAACAGTGATTCCGACCATTTGGAATGCTACGGTGACGAGTCCGCTTTAAAAAAGGCTTACATGGAATTTGCTAAAAGAGCGGCGGTTACAGTTTCGCTGTATAAGGACCTTCCGTTTGATTTCGGGCGTACTTTCGGCTTTGATAAATATTCGGATTACTATGCAAAAAACATGAAACTTATAAACGGCGCTTATTCGTTCGAACTTTACGAGGATGCAAAGGAGGAAGCTTTTATAAGCCTTGCCGTTTACGGCAGGCATAACGTTTTAAACGCGTTGGCGGCTGCGGCTACTGCAAGATGCGCCGGTATTCCTTTCAAATTTATTAAGGAGGGGCTTGCGTCTTTTTCGGGCGTGGAGAGAAGATTTGAAAATATCGGCGAAGTAAACGGTGCGCGTTGCGTGGCGGACTATGCTCATCACCCCAATGAAATAAGGGCGACCGTCCGCACTGCGCAGAAGCTTACGGACGGCAGGCTTTTCGTTGTGTTTCAACCGCACACCTATTCGCGGACTAAAAATTTATTTGATTCGTTTGTTAAGGCGCTTTCGCCTTTGAATAATCTGCTTATTTACAGGACGTACGCGGCACGGGAATATTTCGATGACGCGGGCAGTGCGCTTACTTTATCGCAAAGCGTTAAAAAATCGCATTACGGCGACAAGCCCGAGGATATAAAAGAGTTTATAAAAAAGGCGGGGAAAGGAGACGTGATTCTCTTTCTCGGCGCGGGAGATATATATTATATAGCAAAAAAATTAATGGAAAACCCGCCGGTTGATATTTAACCGAACTTAAAATTTTCAACGCGCTTTACGGCGCGTTTTTCTTTATCACTATTATATAAAAAATTATTAATTTCTGCGTCATTTTGTTGTCATTTCGGCTTGCTTTTGGTATAATGATTACATGCCGTTTTCTAACTTCGGCATAGTGGAGAATTAAAGTGGAAAATAATAACGACAACGGTCGCAGAAAAGTTTATTTCACACAGGAATCTATTGGAATTTCAATTCTGTTTTTTTGCGGGTTGGTAACATTGATTTTGCTGACCGGCGAAACCGTGTTTTCGGGTTTGGGTAAAGCTATCTGCACTTTTATGTACGGAACGTTCGGATACGGGTCATATCTCGTTATGTCGGTTATCGCGTATTTGGGGGTGTGGCTTACTTTCAATAAAAAATTGAAGATAAAGCTTAAAACCGTGCTGGTTATTACGTTGACGGTTTTTATGGTTTTCCTTCTTTTCCATGCCGTATCAAGTAGAAATTTGACCCTTGCAAATTACGGTGCTTATATCAAAGCTTGCTATGTCAACGCAGCCAAAGGCTACGCCGGTTACACTTGCGGCGGGGTTATTTCCGCAATGTTTGTTTATCCCGTCGCTAAACTTACAACATTTATCGGCGCATACGTTATATTTTCGATTCTTACCCTTTTGTGCGGCTATCTGCTTTATCTTGTTTTCAGAAAAAATCCCGTGACTATCGTTGCGGGTAAACCCCGTCACGTTTTCGACGAAAGTAAAACTATTAAATGTAAGACGGAAGCTTTTTCCTGTAAAGTAAATACGGATAAAGTTAAAACCTTGGACGAGTATTACGAGGGCGGGGAAAGTCCCGTACAGCAAAAGGCGGTAGAGGGCGTTTCGGTTCCGCAACCGGTCAGAAACGAAATATATGAAGAAGCGAACGCTTCCGATAAGTTTTCGACTGAAAATCTCGGACACAAGATATTGTTTCAAAACGGAGAATTTGCCGCAGAAAGCTACAAGAGAAATATGATTTTCAATGAAAACTCTTATTTCAACCGTCCCGTTCAAGCGGAGAACGATTATTTAAGCAATTTTTCAAGCGGTAAAAAACCAGCCGCCGAACGTGCGACTACATATTCAGAAAGTTTTCAGGAAGACGTTCTCAATCAGAATGTAACGGTTATGCCGTCAAATTACGTTTACGGTGAAAAGCCTGTAGAACGTATCGAAGATTACGAACCTACTGAGAGTGAGGTTTATTCCGTGCGTGAAAACGCTGCGGAGCCCAATGCCGATTATACGGGAAGCGAAACGGAGTATTCCGACGCTTTGCACGAGACTGCGGAAACGCCGTCTGTCGAGCCCGTGGAAGAAAAAAGCGAAAATTTTTATGAAGCTTTAAATACAAGGGCGTCCGAACAGATTACGCCGGAAGTCGCGCCTCAGCCCGAAATAAACATTTCTGCGGAACGCCATACGGAAGAAGAAAGCCGTTCCGTACTCGATTATTTCAGACAGCCTGAAAGCGACGAACCGGACGAAGAAGAGGTTCAAAGCAGTGACAGTCCGATAAATATGTATAATTTGTTCGGGCCTTCGGGTATGGTGCAGGACAAAAATACAATCGAACCCGACGTTACGCGTCTCGGCGCGGGAAGGGCTTTGCGCAGTAATGCAGATCTGTTTGATTATGACGACGATGATGACGATGATGACGATGAAACCGTTGTGCAAAACGAACAACCTATGGAAACTGCTTCGAGGGTCAGGTTGCCGGAGGAGCGCAAGTCCGAAACGGTAACCGCCAAGCTCGCTGTTCAGGCGACAAAGACCGAGCCTGTCGTTCAGGAAGAAAAACCGAAGCACGTTTGGAAAAAGTACGTGCATCCCACTTTGGATTTGCTTGACGATTATCCCGAGCATAACAATGTAAATACGGGAGAAATAGAGGATAATAAGCGTACAATAGTCGACACGCTTGCAAGATTCAAAATCGCAAGCGAAGTTTCCAATGTTACAATCGGTCCCGCAATTACCCGCTACGACGTAATTATCGAAGACAAAACCAAGATAAAGCAGTCGCTTAATTACAGGGAAGCCGTGGCTATGGCTCTTATGAAAGAGAATGTAACGGCGTATTTGAATTATTCCAAAGGCGCTCTTTCGATAGAGGTACCCAACAATGTTAGAACGGTTGTCGGTCTCAAATCAATGCTTACCAGTCAGAAGTTTATTAACAGTAAGACAAATTCAATTACTTTTGCATTGGGTAAAAGCGTCGAGGGCGAGGTTATGTGCCCCGATATTACCAAAATGCCGCATTTGCTTGTTGCCGGTACTACGGGCAGCGGTAAAAGTATCTGTCTCAGTGCGCTTATCGTAAGCCTTTTGTATAAATACGGACCGGAAGAATTGAGATTTATTCTTGTCGACCCCAAACAGGTAGAGTTTATTTCATACGATAAGCTTCCTCATTTGATGATTAACGAAATCATTTACGAGGTAGACAAAGCCGTTAAGGCGCTCAACTGGGCAATTAAGGAGATGGAGCGCAGATACGGTCTTTTCAAAGAAATGACCGAACAGGGAAGGGCAACGAAAAACCTTGACGAGTATAACAGCCATTTGCCCGAGGGGGAAGAAAAACTTCCTAAAATTGTTATTATATTAGACGAGTTCGGCGATTTGATGTTGCAGGCAAAGAAGGATATAGAGGGCAGAATTATAAAGCTTGTCCAGAAGGCGCGCGCATGCGGTATACATCTTATACTTGCAACGCAGAGACCGTCCGTAGACTGTATTACGGGATTGATAAAATCTAACCTGCCTACAAGAATCGGCTTCAAAGTGAACTCGTTCGACGACGCGCGTACGATATTCGATATAGGCGGCGCGGAAAAGCTTTTGGGTAAAGGCGACTTGTATTTCCGTTCGGCGGAAAGTCCCGACCTGGCGCGAATTCAAGGTTGTTTTGTCGATACTCACGAGGTGCAGAAGGTAACGGATTTCGTTAAAGCTCACAATGAAACTTATTTCGACCAAACCGTTTCCGATTTCATCAATAAGGTGGACGAGGAGGCTTCGTCCGCATCTTCCGGCGGCGAAGACGGCTCTTCCGATCAGTCCGAAATAAAAATAGACGAGACTTATATAAAAGCTTTATATTATTGCGTATCTTCCAATCAGGCATCAGTTTCGATGATACAACGCCGTTTCCCCGTCGGATACATAAAGGCATGCAAAATTATCGACTGGATGGAAAATATGGACTATGTTACCAAGTCCGAAGGGTCTAAGCCGAGGAAAGTTTTACTCAGTAAGGAAGAATTTTCAAATATGTACGGTGACGTAGATGATTGATTATTCGCAAAAGAAATTCGGCGTTATATCTTTGGGGTGCGACAAAAACAGGGTTGACACCGAAAAGCTTTTGTATTTAATAAAATCCCGCGGCGGGATATTGACAGACGATATAAACAGCGCTAACATTTTGATAGTCAATACTTGTTCTTTTTTGAACGAATCGCGTAAGGAAGCGGTTGAAACGGTTTTGGACTGCGCAAAATATAAAAGCGGAGTATTGGAGAAAATAGCGGTAACGGGATGTCTGCCGCAAAAATATGTCGACGAAACTTTTCCGGAGCTGATTGAAGCAGACGTCTTTCTCGGTACCGAAGATTACGATAAGTTTTTCGAAGCGTTGGATAAGTCTTATCTCGGTCAGAGGGTAAATTACGTAGGAAAGGGCGAAAACCTGCTTACGGGCGGCAGAGTCGTGACGACGCCTGTCCATTATGCTTATCTGAAAATTGCGGACGGTTGTTCCAACCGTTGCACTTATTGTTTGATTCCTAAAATCCGCGGGAAATACGTAAGTTATCCAATCGGGCAGCTTGTCGAAGAGGCTGCCTCTTTGGGGGAGATTTCGGAGCTTATTTTAGTCGCGCAGGATACCACAAGATACGGCATTGATTTATACGGGCAAAAAAAATTAACAGAAATTTTGCAAAAGTTGACAGCGCTTGTCAACATTAATAGTGTAAGATTACTTTACTGTTATCCCGATATGATAGACGACGGGCTTATTGAAGAAATTAAGAGTAATAAGAAGATAGTCAAATATCTTGATATTCCTTTGCAGCACAGTGAAGACAGAATATTGAAATTAATGAACCGCCCCGGCGGCAGAGAGAAATATTTGAGTCTTTTCGCCAAACTGAGAAAGGAAATTCCCGAAATTGCCATTCGTTCTACGTTTATAACTGGTTTTCCTTCGGAAACCGAAGAAGAATTTAACTCTTTGTGTAGTTTTTTATACGAAGCGCAATTGGATAACTGCGGATTTTTCGCATATTCGAGAGAGCCCGATACTGCGGCGTATAACTTGAAAGAGCAAGTGCCTTATCCGGAAAAGCGGCGCAGGGTTAAACGCTTGTATGCCGTCCAGCGTGAAATTTCGGAAAAAAAGCTTAAAGCTTATGTCGGCAAAAAATTGCGTGTTTTGTGCGACGGAATCGATTACGAGCGCAATTGCTTTTACGGGAGAGCTTATTTCAGCGCTCCTGAAATAGACGGAAAAATTTACTTCAATTCCGCCAATGCAGAGCAAGGCAAATATTACGATGTGTTAATTACGAAAAACGACAGTTACGATTTGTTCGGACACACGGAGGACTATATCGCATGAACGAAGAAGATAAAAACAGCAGAATGTATAAAATAGCGGCGGGCAAGGGTGTAATGAATTTGCCGAATAAACTTACAATAAGCCGCGTAATTATGATTCCCGTTTTCGTTCTTTTTTTCTATCTCGATTTTACTGCGCATTATTTTGTTGCACTTTTCGTTTTCGCTATTGCAGGTTTGACGGATTTGTTTGACGGAAAAATTGCCCGTAAATATAATCTTGTCACCAATTTGGGTAAGTTTCTCGACCCCATAGCGGATAAGGTTCTTGTATTGTCGGCATTTGTAGTGTTTGTTACTGTTCCGCAAATTTTCAATGCGAATTTGGGTAATTGGGCGATAATTACAGCCGGTTGCGGGGTTGCCGTTATTCTGGCGCGTGAAATTATCGTAAGCGGCTTCAGAATGGTTGCGGCGGGCGCAGGTATCGTTATAGCCGCCGATAATATAGGCAAATATAAAACCGTTACTCAGGATATCTGTATAGTCGTTTTGCTGGTAGGCGAGGGCGTGCAGGAGCTTACTTCTCATCTGGCGGGCAAAATAATTAACTATACGGGACTTGTATTGTTTGCGGTTGCGGTATTGCTGACTGTAATTTCCGGCATAAATTATATAGTAAAAAACAAGTCGGTTTTGAAACAATGAATATGGTCGACGGCAAATCCTGTAAAATATGTCTTTTGATTTTAAAAAATGCAAAAGTCAATAATTTCGAGGATTATAGCAATTTAATAGATTCTTTTGCGGGTTTCGGATACTATTTCGATAAAATTTCGTATATCGCGTACGACAGTTCGGAAGAAATTTCAAGGGCGATAAAAGACGGTAAAAGCAATTATGAAAATATCGTAATTTATTGTCCGAAGGAAATGGAAGCCGCGCTGAAAGAATATATATCCAAGCTTTATTTGTCGCAGTTCAACGAAATAGGAATATTGAAAACGTCAGACAAGCATGCGTTCATGTTCTACTATAACGGCGTAAACAGATTACGCGTAGAAGACGTCAAAAATGTTCTTGATGCAAAGTACAAGCTGAAATTCGGCAGAATGTATGTACGGGCGATGGGCGCGCCTTCTAAGGCGGTGAATAAAACGCTTGAAGAAATGTCTGCGGTATGCCCCGATTTGCGTTTCAATATAAGTAAAAAATACGGCGATTGCCGTATGGAAATTTTATATTCGGTCAAGACTTCCAAAATGCTCGTAGACGAAGCGCATAGGATATTGATAAGCGGGCTTAACGACTATATTTATGCATTGGAGGATATCACCCTCGCAGAGCGTTTGGTTCAGCTTTTAAAATTAAGGAGAATGAAAATAAGCGTAGCCGAGTCTTTTACCGGCGGTGGCGTCGGCAAAGCTTTGGTTGAGGTTTCGGGTGTAAGCGAAGTTTATAACGAAGGTTTGAACACATATTCAAACGAGGCAAAAATGCGTAGACTCGGCGTAAGAAATTTGCCCTTGAGCCAATACGGCGCCGTATCGGAGCAAACGGCTTACGAAATGGTCCAAGGACTGTTAAACGACGGTAACTGCGACGTCGCGGTTGCGACTACCGGAATAGCAGGACCTAAATCCGACAATACTAAAAAGCCCGTGGGGCTTGCATATATTTCCGTAGGAACAAGAGAAGATATCTCTGTTTACAAATTCAATTTGAAGGGCGGAAGGAGCGATATTTCAAATACGGCGACAAATCTTGCGCTGTTTCTTGTCTATAAAACTTTAAAATAATTCAGGAGATAAATATGAACGAAGAAAAATTAAAGGCACTTAACTCAACTGTCGCAATGATTGAAAAACAGTACGGCAAAGGCGCAATAATGAAACTGGGGGATTATAAGGTCAATACCGATCTTGAAATTATACCTACCGGTTGTTTGTCGCTTGATTTGGCGCTCGGCGTGGGCGGCGTTCCCCGAGGAAGGATACTTGAAATTTACGGTCCGGAATCTTCCGGTAAAACCACCGTTGCGTTACACATAATAGCCGAAACGCAGAAGGCGGGCGGCGTTGCGGCGTTCATAGATGCAGAGCATGCTTTGGACGCACAGTATGCGCACGCGCTGGGGGTTGATACCGACGAATTGTATCTTTCACAGCCGGACACAGGCGAACAGGCTCTTGATATATGCGAGTCTCTTGTAAGGTCAAGCGCGGTTGACGTAATTGTTGTGGACTCCGTTGCGGCACTTACCCCCAAAGCGGAGATAGAGGGAGATATGGGCGATACGCACGTCGGCTTGCTTGCAAGGCTGATGTCGCAGGCTTTAAGAAAGCTTACGGCAATAACCAACAGATCTAAAACGTGCGTTATATTTATTAACCAGTTGCGCGAAAAAGTCGGAGTAATGTTCGGAAATCCTGAAACTACTCCCGGCGGCAAGGCTTTAAAATATTTTGCCACCGTAAGACTGGATATACGTAAGGCGGATGCGCTTAAAAACGACGGCGACATAATCGGTAACAGAACCAAATGTAAAGTAGTTAAAAATAAGGTCGCCCCCCCGTTCAGGGTTGCCGAATTCGATATTATTTACGGCGAGGGTATTTCGCAGGAAGGCTGCCTTATCGATTTGGGCGTTGAGTACGGTATACTTACAAAGAGCGGAGCTTTTATGTACTATAATGACGAAAAAGTAGCTCAAGGACGCGAAAAAATGAGAGATTATCTGAAGAATAATCCGGAAGTAAAAGCAGAAATAGATGCGAAAATAAGAGAAGCGCATAAAGCGGCTCAAAGCAAGAAGGACTAAATGCAACACGGTTTTATTAAAGTTTGCGCGGCGACGCCCGAAATAAGGGTTGCCGACGTAAAATATAACTCAAGCCGGATAATAAGCGCAATTAAGGAAAGCGCGGCAAACGGTAGCCGGCTTACAGTATTCCCCGAGCTTTGCTTATGCGGATATACTTGCGGCGATTTGTTTAACCAATCCGTTCTTTTAAATGCGTGCGAAACGGCTATCGATGAGATTGCAAAATCTACAAAGGGCTTAAAAACTCTTGTATTTGTCGGCGCGCCATTCAGTAACGGCGGTAAATTGTATAATTGTGCTTTTGCCATTTATAACGGTTTGATTTTGGGTATAGTTCCTAAAACATATCTTCCCGATTACGGCGAATTTTACGAAAAAAGATATTTTTGCTCCGCGCCGGATAAACTTGAGTATATCGATTATAAATGCAACGGCGAAAATTATTCAATCGGATTCGGTACGCAACAAATTTTCAAAGCCGATAATTGCCGCAATTTTTCTGTCGCATGTGAAATATGCGAGGACTTGTGGGCGCCTCTTTCACCGTCTGTAAATCATGTTAGGGCGGGTGCTGATATTATTGTAAATCTTTCTTGCAGCGACGAAACTGTGGGTAAAGCCGATTACAGAAAAAATTTAATAAAAACGCAGTCGGCAAAGCTTGTTTGCGGATATATTTACTGCGATGCGGGCGACGGTGAAAGCACTACCGATATGGTTTTTTCCGGTCATAACCTTATTTGTGAAAACGGCAGTATTTTATCAGAAAGCAAATTGTTTGAAAACGGGCTGTTATACGGCGAAATCGATACCGAATTGCTTTTTAATGAGCGTAAAAGGATTTCAAGCGGGTATTTTCGTAATAACGATTTGCATTGTGATATATGTAAAAACGATTATAATATCGCAAAATTCGAAACGGAAGATAAACCATTCGATATTACTCGCAATTATTCTAAAACGCCTTTTGTCCCCGAAGACGGCATAAAGTTGAAAGAGCGTACTGAGCTGATTTTAACAATCCAACAAAAAGGACTGGAAAAAAGGTTGAAGCACGTAGGTTGCAAGTCTGTTGTTCTCGGTGTTTCGGGCGGGCTTGATTCTGCACTTGCGTTGCTTGTGGCGTGCCGTACGGTTGCTTCTATCGGCTGGGATAAAAAGAATATAATAGCTGTTTCCATGCCTGCTTTCGGTACTACCGAAAAAACGAAAAACAATGCGTTAAAGCTTATTGCTGCGCTTGGCGCCACGTCGCGCGTTATTCCCGTCGGCGACACGGTTTTAAAGCATTTCAAGGATATTGGACACGATGCCGACAATAAAAACTTAACTTACGAGAACGCGCAGGCAAGAATGCGCACGATGGTTTTGATGGATATTGCCAACGACGAAAACGGCATTGTGTTGGGAACCGGCGATTTAAGCGAGCTTGCTTTGGGTTGGGCTACGTACAGCGGCGACCATATGTCCATGTACGGAGTGAATGCGTCCGTTCCCAAAACGCTTGTCAAGCATTTGATTGCTTACGAGGCGGAAAAACTCGGCGGAGAGACAAACAAAATTCTGACCGATATCTTGAATACTGAAATCAGTCCCGAATTGCTTCCGCCGGATAAAAACGGCAACATAGCCCAGAAAACCGAGGACATTGTAGGACCGTACGTATTACATGATTTCTTTATCTATTATTCGCTCAGATACGGTTTTTCGCCGTCAAAAATAAAATTTTTGGCAGTAAAGTCTTTTAAAGGCGTTTATGACGAAGAAACTATCGATAAATGGCTTAAAAGCTTTTATAAAAGGTTTTTCAAGCACCAATTCAAGCGTTCATGCGCTCCCGACGGTGTAAAGGTCGGGTCGGTGTCGCTGTCTCCGCGCGCGGATTTGCGATTGCCTTCCGATGCGGTTGCCGCGCTGTGGCTTGACGAGTTGATATAAATTCATTTTAAAGCGTCCTTTACGGACGCTTTTTGTATATTATATAAAGTATTTAATATATTAAATTGACAATTCGGATTATTAGGTGTAAAATATATAAGGATATAAACTTACCCGAAAGGGGTTTGTATATATTTAAATTTAATTAATGGGAGACCTTAAATGACTATTTATCACTTAAACTCCCTGTTTCTTGCAAGCCGTATGAATTTAGGTTTGGCAATAGGGCTTATTGTCGCAGGAGTCGTCGTTGCTCTTGCCGGCGGTCTTTTCATCGGTATGTTTATCAATAAGGTACTGACGGAAAAAAGATTAGGCGATGTCCGGTCCAGGACTAAAAAGATGATTGACGACGCTTTACATTCAAGCGAAGCGTTGAAAAAAGAAGCTATATTGGAAGCTAAGGAACAGGAGTTACAATTAAGAAACGAATTTGAAAAAGAAAGCAGAGAAAAGAAAACAGAATTGCAAAAGCAAGAACAAAGACTTTTGCAAAAAGAAGAAATATTAGAAAGAAAAGAAGACGCTTTGGACAAGAAGAACGAATCTTTGGACCAACAAAAGCGCGAACTTTTAAACAAAGAACAGGATATCAAAAAAACACAGGATAAGATAAACCATCAGCACGAGCTTATGGTTAAAGAACTTGAAAAAGTAGCTCAGCTTACCAAAGATGAAGCAAAGCAGATACTTTCAAACGAAATACTCGACGAAACGCGTCACGATGTGGCACTGCAAGTAAGAAATATAGAGCAGACGGCAAAAGAAGAAGCCGGTCAGGAAGCTAAAAAGATAATTTCGCTTGCGATACAGCGCTGTGCGGCTGACCACGCTTCCGAAATAACCGTTTCGGTCGTTCAACTGCCAAGCGACGATATGAAGGCCCGCCTTATAGGCAGAGAGGGCAGAAATATACGCGCTATCGAAAATGCGACGGGTATAGAGTTGATTATCGACGATACGCCCGAGGTGGTCATACTTTCAGGCTTTGACCCCGTAAGACGTGAAATTGCCCGTCTTACACTTGAAAAGCTTATTGCGGACGGCAGAATTCATCCTGCAAGGATTGAGGAAACCGTAGAAAAAGTTAAAAAAGAAATGGACGCCGAAATTAAGGCGGCGGGCGAAAGCGCAATGTTCGAGGTTGGAATATTCGGACTGCATCCCGAAATTATCAAACTTCTCGGCAGGCTTAAATACAGGACCAGCTACGGACAAAACGTTTATAAGCACTCTATCGAGGTTGCGCAGGTTGCAGGTCTTATGGCGGCTGAATTGGGGCTTGACGTGACTTTGGCAAAGCGTGCCGGTCTGTTACATGATATAGGTAAAGCTGTCGATCATGAGGTTGAGGGTACGCACATTCAAATAGGTGCGGATCTTGCCAAGAAATACAGGGAGAGCGGCAAAGTGATAAATGCCATAGCCGCGCATCACGGAGATTGCGAGCCTACGACTATGGAAGCTGTTCTTGTAGCGGCTGCGGATGCGATTTCGGGAGCACGCCCCGGTGCGAGAAGAGAAACCGGAACCAACTATGTTAAAAGACTTGAAAAGCTTGAGTCTATTGCCGGCGAGTTTAACGGCGTGGATATATGCTA
>ERZ779626.768-NODE-768-length-17209-cov-6.113851_pt1 | contig 17209 bp, 18 predicted proteins | sample MGYA00514209_ERZ779626 | MGnify/ENA primary metagenome ERZ779626 (study PRJEB29562, sample SAMEA4376713) | mouse gut metagenome | isolation source: Cecum | study: EMG produced TPA metagenomics assembly of the A DSS colitis mouse model was used to assess the...
AATTATTTTGTTTTTGTAATTCCCATTGCCCAGGAGCTGGATCTGAGTCACATACGCCTTTTTCATTCCCACGGCAGTACAGCCTCCCCGGATATATCCTGTAACAGCATTGATTTCCTTTACCGGGATCATTTCCACACTTTTTTCCCCTACGCTTCTGGCCGCGGCCTTCAGATCCAGCTCCTGGGCAATGGGAATTACAAAAACAAAATAATTCCTGCTGTTTCCCACTGTCACCAACGTCTTGAATACCTTTTCGTAAGGCAGTGACAGCATATCTGCAATCTGCAGAGCATCCACAAATTCATCACATTCGTAGGTCAAATGCCGGAATGGAATCTTCATGGACTCCAGAATCCGCATGGCATTTGTCTTGATCTCCTTCTGCTTCGCCAAAATAATCCCCCGTTCTCTTTTCTGAAAGCGTTCTCCTTTTACTTTTGACCTTATAGAGTCTATTGTAAGCATAATCACATCAAAACACAATAAAAAAATCTGTCCGGCAGGTTTTTGAAAATTCGTCTGATCATGAGAAAAACCCACAGAACCTGCGGTCCTGTGGGTTTTTCTCATTTATAAATTCTCCGTATTTCAATCCAATCAGTTCTTCTTTGCCATTTCTCCGCGCAGCTTCTCGGTCAGAGCGGGAACGATCTTGTTCAGATCTCCTACCACACCGTAATCTGCCACATCGAAGATCGGAGCAGTCTCATCCTTGTTGATGGCAACGATAATGTCGGATTCCTCCATACCGGCCAGATGCTGAATGGCGCCGGAGATACCGATGGCAAAATACACATTGGGACGAACGGTCTTTCCGGTCTGGCCCACCTGCAGATCCTTGGGCTTCCAGCCTGCGTCAACCACCGCACGGGAACAGCTTACCTGGCCGCCCAGAACCTCTGCCAGCTCCTCCAGCATTTTGAAGTTCTCGGGGCTTCCCATTCCACGTCCGCCGGACACCAGAATTTTTGCATCCATAATATCTACGGTCTCGGACACAGCCTTGACGATCTCCAGGATCTCCACATACTTATTGTCCGGGGTAAAGCCGGGATTGAATTCCTCCACATTGGCCTTGGCTCCTGCCTGCTTCTCCCTCTTCTGCATAACGCCGGGACGAACAGTAGCCATCTGAGGACGGAAATCAGGGCAGGCAATGGTAGCAATGGTATTGCCGCCGAATGCAGGACGAGTCATCAGCAGCTGATTGTGCTTCTGCTCCTTGCCCGGCACAGGAGTCATGGGGAAATCACCGATATCCAGCTGAGTGCAGTCTGCGGTCAGTCCGGTGTGGATCCTGGCGGATACACGGGGACCCAGGTCACGGCCTATGGCCGTTGCTCCTACCAGAAAGATCTCGGGTTTATACTTTTCAATGACAGATGCCAGTGCGTGTGCATAGGGCTCGGTCCTGTACTCCTTCAGCTCAGGATCGTCCACTACGATCACCTTGTCAGCGCCATACTCAGCCAGCTCATCTGCCAGCCCTTTTACATCGCTTCCTACCAGCACGGCGGTTACCTCTGTGCCCAGATCTGCCGCCAGATCCTTTCCCTTGCCGATCAGCTCGAAGGCGATACTGTTGATCACGTTGTCTACCTGCTGCGCAAAGACATATACGCCTTTATATTCTTCTAAGTTCATTGTTATACCTCCCGGCCCGCTCCTGCGGGCACTCTATTCAATATTGGAAAATCTCATCAAATCACATGCTTCTCGCTCAGTTTGCCTACAATGTAATCAACCGCTTCCGCAGGATCCAGAGTCACCTTCTCACCGGCTCCCTTTCTCACCTTGTCGGAAGCCTTGGCGATCTGGGTCGGAGAACCCTTCAAGCCTAAGTTGGAATCCTCCACATCCTTCAGATCCGCTCTGCCCCACACGGTGATTTCGGCCTTGCATGCGTCAAAGATTCCGCCGGGAGTCATGTATCTGGGCTCATTCAGCTCTGCCAGAGCAGTGATCAGGCAGGGCATCTTAGCCTTCAGCACATGATATCTGTCATCGAACTGACGCTCAACCACCACACTGTCTCCCTCGATCTTCAGGTTCTGGGCATAGGAGATCACGGGAATGTTCAGATGCTCGGAGATCTGGGGTCCCACCTGAGCGGTGTCACCGTCAATAGCCTGACGTCCTGTGATGATCAGATCATATTCCATATTGCGCAGTGCCCCTGCCAGGGTCTGGGAGGTAGCCCAGGTATCTGCGCCGCCCAGCACTCTGTCGGTTACCAGCACGCCCTTGTCAGCGCCCATGGCAATAGCCTCACGAAGCACATCCTCCGCCTTGGGAAGACCCATGGTAAGGACGGTAACCTCCGCACCGTACTGATCCTTCAGTCTCAGAGCCGCTTCCAGACCGGCCTTGTCATCAGGATTCATAATGGTCATCATTGCAGCTCTGTCCAGCGTACCGTCGGGATTGAATTTTACGCCGCCCTTGGTATCGGGAACCTGCTTGATACAAACAACAACTTTCATTGTATTTTCACTCCTTATTTTCTATTATCATGTAGATCGGTTGCCTGAAACTTATTTCAAAAGTGCGGCGCTGATGACCATACGCTGAACCTCGCTGGTTCCCTCGTAAATCTCGGTGATCTTTGCATCACGCATCATGCGCTCCACATCATCCTCTCTTGTGTAGCCATAGCCGCCGTGCAGCTGAACAGCCTTGGTGGTAACCTCCATGGCAACCTCTGCGGCATACAGCTTGGCCTGCGCAGCCTCGAAGCCATATTCCTTCTGAGTGGCCTTTGCCATAGCAGCCTTATAGACCAAAAGCTGAGCGGCCTGAACCTTGGTAGCCATATCTGCCAGCTGGAACTGGGTATTCTGCTGAGCGGCAATGGATCTGCCAAACTGCTTTCTTTCCTTGGTATAGCTGATGGTTCTCTCCAGAGCGCCCTCGGCGATCCCTAACGCCTGAGCGGCGATACCGATACGTCCGCCGTCCAGAGTATGCATGGCGATCTTGAAGCCCTGTCCGATCTTGCCCAGAAGATTCTCCTTGGGAACACGGCAGTCGGTAAAGATCAGCTCATATGTAGAAGAGCCGCGGATACCCATCTTCTTCTCCTTGGTACCAAAGCTGAAGCCGGGAGTTCCCTTCTCCACTATAAAGGATGAAATCTCCTTGATCATTTTTCCGCGCTTCTCGATCATGCCGGTAACGGCAAAAATCACATATACATCCGCCTCTTTACCGTTGGTGATAAAGATCTTGGATCCGTTGATCACATATTCATCGCCATCCAGAACGGCCTTGGTCTGCTGACCCTGGGCATCGGTTCCGGCACCAGGCTCGGTCAGGCCGAAGGCTCCCAGCTTCTCGCCCTTTGCCAGAGGAACCAGATATTTCTGCTTCTGCTCTTCCGTGCCAAAGGTCATAATGGGATCACAGCACAGAGAGGTGTGAGCGGATACGATAACACCTGTGGTACCGCATACCTTGGAAAGCTCCTCCACACACATCACGTAGGTCAGAGGATCGCAGCCCTGCCCGCCATACTCCTTGGGAACAGGGATTCCCAGGAAACCGTTCTTCGCCATCTTCTCCGCGGTTCCTCTGGGGAATTCCTCAGTCTCATCCACCTCCTGAGCAAGAGGCTTTACTTCCTTTTCGGCAAACTCTCTGAAAAGAGTACGTGCCATTTCATGTTCCTTGCGCAACGTAAAATCCATGATTTACATTCCTCCATAATTTCATTCGATTACTGTCTGTTTATATACGCGCAACGCGCGAGACCACCGCACTCACACAGTGATCTCGCCGTATTCACGCCTGCTTCCTTATTTGCTATAATCGTAGAAGCCCACACCGGTCTTCTTACCCAGCTTGCCTGCACGAACCATCTTGCGAAGCAGAGGATGAGGACGATACTTGGGATCGCCGGTCTCGTTCTGCAGCACTTCCATGATGGCCAGCACAATGTCCAGACCTACCAGGTCGCCCAGAGCCAGGGGGCCCATGGGATGGGAAGCGCCCAGCTTCATGGCTGTATCAATATCCTCTACGCTGGCAATGCCTTCCGCATAAATGCCAATGGCCTCGTTGATCATGGGGATCAGAATTCTGTTTACTACGAAACCGGGAGCCTCCTTCACTTCAACGGGAGTCTTGCCGATCTCAACGGAGATATTCTTGATCTTCTCCACCAGCTCGTCGGGAGTGTTTGCGCCTGCGATTACCTCTACCAGCTTCATTCTGTCGGCAGGGTTGAAGAAATGCATGCCGATCATGGGTCTATCCAGTCCGGCGCCGATCTCGGTGATGGAAAGGGACGATGTATTGGTGGCGAAAATACACTCGGGCTTCACGATCTCCTGAAGCTCCTTGAAGGTGGTCTTCTTGATCTGCATATTTTCGGGAGCCACCTCGATCACCAGATCACAGTCCGTGCAGATGTCCTTAAGGCCTGTGGCAATCTTTGCCGCTATGGCATCCGCCTTCTCCTGAGTGATCTTCTCCTTGCCCACCAGGAAATTCAGATTCTTCAGAATCCTGGCCTTGCCGCCGTCGGCAAACTCCTGCTTGATGTCGCACAGGCAGACCTCATAGCCGTCCGTCATTGCAAAAGCCTGAGCGATCCCGGCACCCATGGTACCCGCACCGATAATACCTACTTTCATGGAAAGTTCCTCCTTATTTATATAGTCTGCGGAGCTTATATACTCCCCTTTATTACATGTTTTTGAAGGGCTCCTTCACCTTGTCCTTATTCTTATCAAGGAAGAAGGCCATGCCGTACTTTTGATCTTCTGTCTCAAAGCAGTCCCCGAAAAGCTTCTCCTCAATAACGATTGCTTCATCCATATCCACATCCAGTCCCTGGTTGATGGCCTTCTTGCAGTTGCGGACGGCGATAGGCGCATTCTTGGCAATGCCTGCAGCCATCTTCTCCGCGGCAGGAAGCAGCTCCTCCTGGGAATAAACGGCGTTCACAAGACCGATCCGGTATGCCTCATCCGCCTTGATATTGCGGGCAGTGTAGATCAGCTGCTTCGCCATGCCGGCGCCCACCAGACGGGCCAGTCTCTGGGTTCCGCCGAAGCCGGGAGTAATTCCCAGACCTGCCTCGGGCTGTCCGAATACGGCATTATCAGAGCAGATCCTGATATCACAGCTCATGGATATCTCACAGCCTCCGCCCAGAGCGAAGCCGTTGACAGCGGCGATCACAGGGATCGGGAAGGTCTCCAGTCTGCGGAACACGTCGTTGCCCTTTTTGCCGAAGGCCTCGCCCTCCGCCTTGGTCAGGGTACTCATTTCACCGATGTCTGCCCCTGCCACAAAGGACTTCTGTCCCGCGCCGGTAAGGATCAGGCAGCGGATCTGTTGCAGATCCACGCCGTCCAGAGCGGCGTTCAGCTCCTCCAGCACCTGGGAGTTCAACGCATTCATGGCCTTCTCCCGGCTGATGGTAATAATGGCGTATGCGCCCTTGGGTTCATACTGAATATATTCCATTTCCTTTTACCTCACATAACCGCACATCCGCAGGCCCAAGCCCTTGGATGTGCTTTTGATTTTATCGTTTTCCGATACTTAGTCCTCGATTTTTACTACAGTTGAGCAGCCCATTCCGCCGCCGATACACAGAGTCGCCAGACCGGTCTTGGCTCCTCTGGCCTGCATTTCGTGAAGCAGCGTCACCAGAATACGGCATCCGGAAGCTCCCACGGGATGTCCCAGAGCGATGGCGCCGCCGTTGGGGTTCAGCTGTTTGTCCACATCGATGCCCAGATCCTTGCCCACAGCCACGGACTGCGCCGCAAAGGCCTCGTTGGCCTCAATGATATCAAAGTCCTCGATCTTCATGCCGGTCTTGGCCATCACCTTTCTGGTAGAAGCAACAGGACCGATGCCCATCACCTCGGGACGCACGCCTGCCAGGGCGCCGGCCACAAAGGTAGCCATGGGCTTCACACCCAGCTCCTTTGCCTTCTCTTCGCTCATCACAACGATGGCTGCAGCACCGTCATTGATGCCGGAAGCATTGCCTGCGGTTACAAAGCCATCGTGATTAATGGGACGAAGCTTTGCAAGGCCTTCGATGGTGGAGCCTGCACGGGGACCCTCGTCCACCTTGAACTCGATCATTTCCTTCTTTTTCTTTACCATCACAGGCACGATCTCTGCGTCGAAGGCGCCGGATTTCTGAGCCGCCTCGGCCTTCTGCTGGCTCTTTAGCGCAAACTCATCCAGCTCTTCTCTGGTGAGACCCCATTCCCGGCAGATATTGTCGGCGGTGGTGATCATATGATAATCATTGAAAGCGTCCCAGAGAGCATCCTTAATCATGGTATCCACCAGGGTACCGTTATTCATCCTGTAGCCGTAGCGGGCCTGAGGAACCGCATAGGGAGCCATGGACATGTTTTCCATGCCGCCGGCCACTACCACATCCGCATCTCCGGCCATGATCATCTGAGCCGCCTGATTCACACAGTTCAGACCGGAACCGCAGACTACGTTCATGGTCACTGCAGGCACCTCAATGGGAAGTCCCGCCTTGATGGATGCCTGACGGGCCACATTCTGGCCCAGGCCTGCCTGGATGACACAGCCCATGTACACCTGATCTACATTTTCAGGCTTTACACCTGCCCTGTTCAGGGCTTCCTTGATCACGATGGCCCCCAGCTCCGCGGCAGGAGTGGTGCTCAGCGTGCCTCCCATGGTACCGATGGCGGTACGGCATGCTCCGGCTAAAACTACTTTCTTTGCCATTTGTCTTACCTCCAATGATTTTATGGTTGATTGTTATTTTTTTGTCATGGACATATTTTTAGTCTATCATAGTCCCCATGTATTTGCAATGTATTTTTCCTTAAAAAAGACTTCAAATTTCTCTGATCGGCTGTCTGTCTTTCCCTCTGCCCGCACAAGATCCGGCGGACGAAAGCCATCCTTTCATCCGCCGGATCCCTCAAGATTTCAGGCCGATTCACGCCTGCGCAGACGCCGTCTCAATGCCTGCGCCGGAACCACCGCCAGCCCGAGCAGGGAGATTCCGTTTCCCAAATGCCAATACCACAAAGACGCAAACCCCACGGACACCTCTCCCTCGAAGCCCTCGGGCCCGGAGGACAGCAGCGTGTAGCAGAAATGCCCGGAACCTACAAGGAATTATTTTCCTTCGCCAGCAGCCACGCCATCACATGAACCGCCTGCTGGAACCCTCCGGTTCTGATCAGCTCCTCGATCTCCTGCGCCGTGTGAAGCTCTACATTCAGAAACTCCGTCTCATCCAGATTCTGCCCGCCCACCCTGCGGCAGTTCTTTGCCACAAAAATATGGGCATAGTTGTCGGCTATGGTAGCGTTGGAGGGAATGGTGAGCAGATGCGCCCACTCCCGAGAGGAATATCCCGTCTCCTCCAGCAGTTCTCTCTGCGCCGCTGCAAGCTCCTCCTCGGCCACCCCTCTCTGGCCGCCGGCACCGTATTCCTTTCCGTCAGACCGCTCCACGCCCCCTGCAGGAAACTCGGTGGTGACCTCCCTGATCCCCTGCCGGAACTGTCTCACACACAGATAATTCCCTTCACAATCCGACGCCACTATCACCACATAGTCCCTGCGGCTATAGCTGTAATACGGCTCAAACACCGCCCCGTCAGGCAGACGGTATGCCGAGCGTCTGAAATCTATCCATTCATCCTGAACGATATGTTCCACTTCCACCTCTTCCCACGCAAGGTCGTCTCTATTATTTTCCATGTCCTTCTCCGTTTTGTCTCTCTGATATCTCAGGGGCTCTTTGATCTCGTTTCCTTTCCCCTGCCTTGTTTCCTTCCATATGCCCTTGGCTCCCCTGCCTGCTGTCATGAACTTGCCCCAAGAAACGGACATTTGATACAAGGCGGCGGCTATGGGCTTTACATGCCAACAAACCAACAAACCAACAAACCAACAAACATTATATCCTATACCTTTAATGTTTGGCAAGGATCCGCAACATAATCCGTGCAAAAAATGCGGCCAAGGATCCTCAGGCCCATGATCTGAATACAGCGCTGTTGCGGCCAAGGCCTTTGTCTCTGCCATACGGCCTTCAGCGCCCCTTGCCAAAGCTTGCAAAAGGAAAAATCATTTGATAGAATAATGCCGTGACCTATTGCAGATGCTGCAATCATACTTGGAGAACCACTCTCCTTTTCCAAAAAGGCACTGGCCTATTTAAAACCGGAAGGGACGAAAAATGAAACAAGAAATGACCTTTATCAAGAAAAACGGCATGAAAATACAAGGGTTGATGTATTTGCCCGAAAAAAGAGAAGAAAAATTGCCGGCTGTAATCTTCAGCCATGGATTCGGGAGCAATTTTCGTGAGCTGATGCATCACGGAGAGGGCTATGCCAAATCCGGTATCTGCTGCCTGTTTTTTGATTTCTGCGGCGGAGGCCTCCAGTCTCTCAGCGACGGAGTCATGCCGGAAATGACCCTCCGCTCCGAATGCGAAGATTTGCAAACTGTTTTATCATGTGTAAAAGAATTGGATTATGTTGATCCGGAAAGAATTTTTCTTCAGGGAGAGAGCATGGGCGGTCTGGTTTCCGCCCTGACGGCCGCAAAATATACCAAGGATATCCGCGCCCTGATTCTCTGGTATCCCGCCTTCTGCATTCCGGAGGATGCCCGGATACGGCTGGAAAAGGGAGAACGGGAGGTTTTCGGCGTCACAATGAACGAAGCTTTTGACGCCGAGGCTGCAAATATCCATGTGTCCAAAGAAATTCAGGCATACCCCAGACCGGTGCTGATCATCCACGGAACAGCGGACAACTTGGTTCCCATCCGTTATTCCGAAATGGCGGTCTCCTCCTATGCGGACGCCAAGCTGATTGCGATCCCTGATGCAGGACATGGATTTGACGGGGCTCACAGCAACGCCGCAAGAGAAATTTCCGTTTCCTTTGTGTTGGACCATTGCGGACAGCAGGGCAGTTAGGACAGAATACCGCTTTGCGTTTTACGTCACTCTAAATCTTCCATATTAAAGCTTTCTGTTTTTAAGTTGCAATAATACCTGCCCTTTACGGCAGTAAATTTCAATACACAATAATCCGGGTCCGCCACCCCTTCCTTATAATACATGGTATCCCCTATGGACCAGATCTCCCTCTTGATATCATCATCCTGCAGCACTTCCATTGTACCTATGAGCATAATGCCTTCATATTTAAAACGACCTCTCTTATAAAAATAGATACTTGCCTTGGGATTCTTCATAAAATGCCGGGAACGCATAGATGATGTATTGGTAGAAAAATAAAAACAATTTCCGGCTATTTTGCGGGGCGTAAACATTGCTTTAATATTCGGAAAACCGTCTTCATCCACCGAACCTACAAAAACCGTTTTTTGCCTCTTGATAAATTCAATGATATATTCTCTCTTTTTCACAAAAACCTCCTGCTGTTATACCGGCCTGAAATAAGCCGCGGCCTCGTTTTCCCTTTATTTGCGCATATGCATTTTTTCTGTCAACGTTTCCAGTATCCGGGCAAGATACTGTTCAAACTGCCTCTGCTCCTTCTCCGAAAAGCCGTCATAAAACAGCTCGTTCATCTGCCGGGATACGGCTTCGTATTTTGCCTGCAAAGATTTTGCATAGGCAGTAAGGGATATAATGGTCTGACGACGATTCTTGTGATTGACATTCCTTTCCACAATCCCTTTGTTTACCATACCGTTTATTACAATGGATACCGTATTCTTGGCAAGAGAAGCCTTCTCACTGATTTCGCTGATCGTAAGATTGTCTGTCTTCCACAAAATATATAAAATCCTTCCCTGCCCGCCGCTTATTTCAATGCCATTTTCCAGTAACAGTCTTTCAAAAATTCTATCCTGCAGCTGCTTTATTTGTGTGATATAAAATCCACCCTTTGTCTCCAAGCCACCACCTCAAATCTATTTGGAACTTTTCTAAATAGAACTATTTTAGCATACCATAGGTTTTAGACAAAAGCAACATAAGAATAAAATGCATAAGCGACATATGAACAAACAATCCTTTTTGCCTTTCGTGTTGATAAATGCCTATCAATTCTTCTATCGTCAAAATGACGAAATGGACAATTACCCATTATGGGTAACTGTCCATGAAATCTAAGTTTGCATTACTTATGCTGTCCATTACCATTTTTCCATAAATGTCCCTGACTCTTCCCTCGCTGCTCCCATGGAGATATTCGTGCCAGAATCTGAAAGAAATAATCACATTTGCCGCCCGGATATGTCCGTCAATCTCCTCCCATGTAACCTTTTTTCCAAAAAGCCGCTCTGTCTCCCGTCCGTAGGCTTCAACCAACTCCCGCTCATTCACCCGAATCCCATCCCCCCGGAGCCTCCCAAGGAAAAAACTCAGATCCCCCGATATCGCTCCGGTTCCGACGCCCTGCCAGTCACAGATTATAATCTTGCCCTGATTGTCCATAAGCAGATTATCCCAATGAAAATCGCCATGAGTCAGCACGGTCTCCTCGGAATCATGCCAGAAAATGATCCTGTTAATCTCTTTTGCAATGCGCTCCAGAGGCTCATGGTCAAAAACACCGGGATGTTCATCCAGCACTGTGCGCCAGCCCTCCACAGAAGCACGGATCTGTTCCTCCAACAGAGGCTGCGCCCCACAGCGTTTTTTCTTCAATAGCGGCGGCACCTCCGCCCCATGTACAGACACAAGGCTCCTCATGATTTTGCCCAGCAATTCCGTATTGATCTCTTGTCTTGAAAGCCTATCATACCGTTTCATCAGAATCGAAATTTCATCTTGAGTGCTTCGCAGGTCAAGTACCTCCGGCAGACAGTCAAGGCCTGCCCCTCCGGAGGCGTACCACCATACTTCCTTTCGATAAGCCTCATACAGCCCGTCATCCCCAAGCTCCGCCCTATATATTTGCTTCAGAACATACTCCCCTTGGATATCATACACACAAGCCCCGCTTTTTCCTCCTGCAAGAAGCTTTTTTTCATTCTCTTTCAGGTATGTCTCCGCATAATCCAAATTCATATTCCTGCCTCCTAGCTTACTTCTATCCATGCCCTTACTGCTGCAATGCTGTCGGAATTTCAGGTCAGACACGCTCCATTTTCCAAAAAATCCAAACAGTTACAGCAATCCAAAAGGCTACAGCAATCCAAACAATTCCCTCATCCATTCCACCGACAAGCGGATATAATTGTAATCCCTTGCTCCGGCAGGCTTTGCCCAAATTGTACCGTCGCACCAGGGCGCTCCGTGACCGCCCTTTGGCAGTATATGGCACTCAAAGGGTATGCCGTGTTTGCAGAGCTTTTCCGCATAGTAAATTATATTTTCCGGATTGGCCAGAGCATCCTCAAAGGTGCCGTACAAAAAGGTAGGAGGGGTATATCCGCTTACTTGCTCATCACAAGACGCCAGCTTCAGCTTCCCTTCATCCTTCCCCACATGGCCGTACAGAAAGTCGCGGCAATGGTTCAGCCGGGCAGTAAGTATGGCATAGCACAAGATCGCCGCATTGGGCTTGTACAGCGCCGCGTCCTCCTTGGCCAGATACCATAGAGTACTTACGCTGGCACACAAATGTCCTCCTGCAGAAAATCCAATCACCGCGATCTGTTCCTTATGAATCCCCCAGCTGTCCCCGTTTTCTCTCAATATGCGGATAGCTGACATCAGATCCCGCTGGGGCTCCGGAAAATAATGCGGCTCCACAGAGTAACGGAGCACTGCCCCATGAAAACCGGCTGCATTATACTGCATAGCCGTTTTTTCCCCGTCGGCCACGACACACACCTTGGTATATCCTCCCCCGGGAACAATCAATACCATGGGTCTTTTCTTTTCTCCTTCTTCCAGCAGATACAGCTCCATGGTAGGCATAAAACCGTATTCCGTAGGCTCCCTTCGTACATTAACCTGAAAATATCTCATAAAAATACCACCTTTCCCAATGCTGTGCCGCCCTTCACATCCCGCAAAAAACGGCTTGTGCAGAAAGCATAACATTTTTCTGAAAAGTGGTGTGCAAATAGAAGGTTTAGACCTCCTTCATTTCATCCGCCATAGCGCAAAGCTGTCTGGCCTTTTCTTTTGTATGAACCAATGTTTCCATATATCGATCCGCCCGGTAAATCAGATCTTGGTTTTCTTCCGGCTTTACAAGCCCCCGCAGGGCCTGTGCCCTATCTCCTGCGTCATATTCCCTAAAAAAGCTCCGTACCGCCATCATGCTGTAACCGATGTCCAGCAGCAGCCTTATCACATACATGCGTCTCAGCTCCTGCCGCGAATAACGCCGCTTTTCATACCGCGCCCGCTGTCTGAACAAGCCGCTGCGCTCCCAGTTCCGTATGGTCTCGGCGGTCACACCCACCAGTCTGGCCGCCTCCTTTTTCGTATAAGTCAAGGGTTCCTCCCTTTCCTCCCTTATTTCCTGCAGCATATCCATCACAAAATCCACGGCTATTTTCGTTCTCCCGATATCCTCTTCCACTGCCTGCAGATATCCATCCGCCGCCTGACGGTAGGCTTCCGGCTTCCAATCTCTCGATGCCTGCAAAATATCCCTGCTTATCCTTCTAAGCCGCTTGTTTACAAAACCGCCAAACACAAGCCTGCACACCCGAATCTGATAAATATGCCTTCTGCCAAATATCCGGTAACCGTTGGGCAGACGTTTCGCAGGCTCCAGAAAACCGCATTTCTCATAAAAGCGAATGGTTCCTGCTTTCACGCCGGTAAGCTTCGACAGCCTGCCAATCTTCAGGTCTGTCTCTCCGGCAAACAGCTTCAGGTCTTTTTCCAGTGCAGCGCCCCATTGCTCCTCACCCATCTTCATACCATCCATTCCGGAACCTTCCGTAGCCGTTCATACGCATGTGCACGCACATGAAATCAGTAGTCGAAACACGCCTTTTATGTTTCGATATTATACCATAATTTCGTGCGCCCTGGCGCACATGGAATCAGTAGTCGAAACACGCCTTTTATGTTTCGATATTATGGCATAGCAAAATTTTTCTCCAGCCATCTTGCTACTCCATCCTCATCATTTGAGGAGATAACCGCGGTCGCAATCCTTTTGAGATCTTCGTGGGCATTTTGGACGGCATAGCTTTCATCCGCCAATTCAAACATATCCGTATCGTTTTTTCCGTCGCCAAACACAACCAGCTTCTCACATTTCAAAAGTGATTGCAGCTGCTCTATTGCCTTTGCTTTGGAAGCATTCAAGGGCATAATTTTGAGCCACTGTTCCTTTGTATAAATGTCCCTCTGATAAACACAGTGATAGGAGTCCTTGTATTTCTCGTACAACGGTTCCAGTTTTTCCGCCTCATCTATACAAGTGATATAGAAAATATTTCCTTTCTTCAAATCATTTATGGTTCTCACTGCATTGGTGCGAATATCTCCCTTTCTGCTGTCAAGAAACTTATTCATTCCAGCCGAACATAATGGGGGCACAAACGAAAACTTCTCTTTATCGTCTATGTGCGCATAAACAATCGGATATATTTTGTTTGCAAACAAATCATCCAGCACAAAATCTATCCCGCCGTCAAAATAATTTGCAATCAAAATATCCTCTGTAAGATTGTCTATCACAAAAGCGCCATTGTAGACGATCAAGGGAATCTTTGCATTTATTCCGCTTGTTGCTTTTTTAGCGGTTATCAACGAACGGGCCGTGGCATAAGAAAAAATCATCCCCTTGTCCGTCAAATGATTTATTACATTATTTGTATATTCCGATGTTTTTTCATTGCTTCTCAATAATGTTCCATCTAAATCCGAAACATAAAATGTGCTCATTCTTTTCACCTCGCTGCTTAGCTATTTCCCTTGAACAAATACTGTTATCTCCATCTCGCTTCCTCCCTACGGCTTCTGCCCAATCGGTATTCATCCTACCGGACGTCTATTGGGCCTGCTTATATAGCGAATTTTTATTCTGTATAAGTTCTGCAATAAAGTCAGCATTCTCATCAATGGGCTTAGTTCCATCAATCCGTATAATCGGGCATTTCAAAGACTTTACCCATTCTTCAACGGTGTCCTCATTTCTGGATTCAACTAAGCGGAAAAATTTTTCTTCCTGCTCAAACAAATCCCCGCCTGATAACATTCTGCTGCCAAACTTCTGAAAAGAACGCTCTTTAACGCGCTGTAGTCTAATATCCCGAGGAACTTCAATCAATATAGCATATTGAAAAAACGAATACAGGTCTTCCCCATAATCTCCCTTCACAGAAGCGAGAATAAAATTTTTATGTGTCTGTATCTCATAGAGCAAACGCTCCGCTACATCTTCACGGGTACGCGGAGAAGCATATGCATAATCAGGATTTGTTTTAGGGAAATACAAATTTTCAATATCTATAAAATGAAAATCCAGCTTCTCTGCAAGAGTTTTCCCAAGTGTGCTCTTTCCAGCACCATTTAATCCACAAATAACAATTCCCATAAAGCTCATTTGATACCTATTCCTTTCAGGACTTCTGTTGTTGTTTTCCTTACATCGATGAATTCCAAATCACATTTATCATATTGCAATAGCTGATTTTTTTCTAACCGTATCAATTCGTAATTTCTTCTAATTCTGTCTGTATTCTCTATAATTGATTTTTTTACAGAGGGCTTCTCTATGGCTTGGGCATTACGAATGATATTTTCCAGCGTTCCAAAGGTCCTCAAAAGAGAAGCTGCCGTTTTAATGCCAATATTCTCCGCTCCCTTTATATTGTCCGCAGTATCGCCTACTAAAGCCTTAAAATACGCGTACTGATTGGGGTAAATGTCATATTTTTCTATAATATAATCAGATGAGCATACCATCGTTTTTTCCCCACGATACCTCAATACTGAAATGCGTTCACTAATTAACTGAAAGAAATCACTGTCAAAAGAGCATATAACAATATTGGCGCTATCGCAAAACCACAGTGCATAGCTCGCAATCTGATCATCGGCTTCACAATCGGTTGTTTCTATGTAGTTTATCCCCATATAATCCAACGCTTTATAAACATCCGGCAACTGTGAGAACGGATTTTCTGTTTCATTGACCATGCTGTAATCCATTCTGTTCGCCTTATAATCTGCGTCTATTTCGCAACGGCTATTTTCATGTTGTCCATCAAATATAGCAAGAATATGTGTGGGTTCAACCTTTCGTATTATCTTTAACAATGCTCCTACAAATCCCAGCGTCCCTTGTATCGCTTTGCCCTCACCATTAACAATTCTCGCCGGCATACCAAAAAACATTTGAAAAAGCAAATTACTGCCATCAACTATCAGCAACTTATCCATATATTTTCTCACTTTTCCTTTGCATTACTGACAAGCCAAATATTTGTATATCCATTTACATAAAAGAACGGATTATCTGACTTCTCCATTGGCTCAAGAACAAACTCCACCATTAACTCATATGGAGCTCCACAAATACACCATTCCCCAATTGCAAAATATTGAACTTTTATCGCTTCCTCTTGCCTATATACCCCTGCATTGTGATGAAATTCATCAATAACTATATAGCCAAAATAATTCCTAGGAAAATAATCCCCATTTAGGTATTCTGCCCTCAATTCCCTTTCTTCAACATTTATTCATTTCAAACCATTTCACACTTTCATAAAAAGTTCCATTTCCTTCAAGCTAGAAATCATCCAATCCGGATATTCAAGCTTTTCTCTAGGACTCGCATACACCCAATTCCCTTGTTTAATCCAAATTGTATACATTCCTAAGTCATTGGCAGGGATAATATCATTGTCAAGACGATCACCCACCATAACTGCCTCTTCTGGTTTACATCCTGCACGTGTAAGGGCGGTTTCAAAAATACGCTTGTCCGGTTTTGCGATTCCTTCCTCCGCAGATGCAACCAGTATATCAATATATTTCCATATTCCAAATTTTTTGAGACGTTCTTCACTTCCTAATGACTGATTTGCAATAATTCCTATCTTATAACAAGTGTGAAGGCGCTCCAGACACTCTGCTGTTTCCGGGTATAACCGTTCATCTTCCTTATGCCACGGTGTTTTGGTTAGTCCAAAAAATTTTAATGTCTCCAAATCCGCCGGTTTGTTTTGCTTTGCAAAATAAACCTTCTTTTCTATAAATTGTTCATATGTAATATCTGTCCCTTCAATCACTTCCCTGATTCGATGCTCCACTGCAACAGACTCATCAATCAAGGTAGAACCCATGTCAAAAAATATCCACTTTATTTTTGCTCTACCCATGCTGTCTCGCACTGCTTTCTTTCTCCATCCGTTCTTTTATCAACTCCACAGCCCACACATGATGCGGATGAAACATATCTGTTACCGTTTCCTTATAAGGCCGCCACAATACCTCATTTCCTTTCTCCAATGGCTCACTAACCTTTTCAAATTCATCCGAGAAGTAAAAGTGTCCGATTGCATGAGAATAACGGTTACTCGCCTCATGATAAAAGTATCTCTCCCCACATGCAAAGCAGTCCTTCACAACTACTTTTACCCCCATCTCCTCCATGCATTCTCTTATAATACACTCCTCTTTCGATTCACCATTTTCAATCTTTCCTCCTGGCAAAAACAGCTTTCCGGAACATGTTTTTACCAAGGCAAACAGATCACCGTCTACCAGCACCAAATATGCAGCTTCTCTGTCATGGTACTCTTTATCCTGCAGTTTTTGACCGAATACCTTCGCTTTCATATCCATATTTGCCTTTCTTCTTACTATTCCATCGAAATTGATTAACGCAATATTGTCACAAAGCAATATGTTCCTTTCTCAGAGAGTTCTATTCAGCTTGTTTCGTATTCAATTTTAATCATCTATAGCTGTTGATAAAGACATGTTAATATCAACACAAGTCTATTCTACCCTTTTCTTTACATCCTTGTCTATATGCAAACTGATTTGTGTCATTACATCATCTCTCCCTTTTTGATGTTACTAGCATATCAAACATTACGGCATTTATAAAGCATGTTACACTACATATGCTAATATTCTTATTGTTTTTCTATAATTATCTAAAAAATATACAGTTACACTGGCAACAATCCGCTGTTACTTTTTCTAAAATAATTGATATCCCGCATATCCTCTGCCCAGTATTATGACTTGTTGATTTTCTGTTGCAAAAATAGAGCCAGTAGCAAAATACCGATTTTCTCCTTATCCGCCCTTATTACATGGT
>ERZ779626.773-NODE-773-length-17053-cov-6.428168_pt1 | contig 17053 bp, 17 predicted proteins | sample MGYA00514209_ERZ779626 | MGnify/ENA primary metagenome ERZ779626 (study PRJEB29562, sample SAMEA4376713) | mouse gut metagenome | isolation source: Cecum | study: EMG produced TPA metagenomics assembly of the A DSS colitis mouse model was used to assess the...
CGTGACGACGACGCCGAGCCAAAGCGGGACGCAGACGTTTACGTTCGGCAACGATGCCGCCAATCCCGACGCGCCCGGCAACAACGGCAATGCGACATTGGGCGGTGTGAGCGAGCCGTGGTTCAAGATCGTCATGATTGCAATGCTGGGCGTCATGGTCATGATCATGTTGTTGCTGTTTATGATTTGGATCGCGGTCATCGGGATTCGCAATTTGCGCAAGGATCGCAAGCGGGGCGCATGACGCCGTCTTGCTGGATATTAAATTGCATCCCGCCGCGGACATGCGGCGGGATGATTCGTTATCCGAGATAACTTTCGACTACGATTTTAACGCCGATGGCGATCAGGATCAGACCGCCGATCCATTCGGCTTTGCCGGACAATTTGTCGCCGATTTTTTTGCCGATCAGTACGGACGGCGCGCTGAGCAAGCACGTCGTCGCGCCGATGATGGCGGCGCATGTCCAGATCGAACAGACGAGCGTGCCGTTGCTGTGCGCGGCGAGCAGACTCACGCCGATCGCCAGCGCGTCGATCGACGTGGCGAGCGCTTGGAGCAACAGTTTGCCCGCGCCCAGCGGTTTGCAGATCGGTTGGTCGCCCGCTTGCTCGGGCGTTTTTTTGGCGCGGAGGCGTTCGCGGATCACGTCCGCGATCATCTTGCCGCCGAGCAGCAAGAGCAGTCCGAACGATACCCACGGCGCGATGCGGGCGATCGCGCCGCTGACCAGCGAACTCGTCCAATATCCGATCAGCGGCATGATTGCCTGGAAGACGCCGAACGTCGCGCCGATCGCCAGCGCTTTCACGATCGGCATGCGCGGTTGTTGCATGCCGTCCGTCATGCCGACCGAGCAGGCGTCCATCGACAGCGCGATTGCGATCCATATAATTTCCAAGTATCCCATATTGCTCCTATAAAAAAACTTGCGCACCGCAAAGCGGCGCACAAGTCTCGTTGTTTCAGAATCAACCTGATCCGCGACCAGCGGGTCAGTATGTAGATTGATTCGCTTGTCGCAAGCCAACTACTCCCTTATGGCAATATGATTTTATCATACGCGCGGAGGCGGCGTCAACCTTCGGCGCGAAAAAATTGCGAAAACCGTCGCGCGAGCGCCGATTGCGTTTTGACAAATAACCGATATCGTGCTATACTGAATGCATCTCAACGAAGGGGTTTTTATGAGAAGATCGGTTTCGCTTTTTATTGCGGTTTCGGCGATTTTAATCGTATGCGTCGCGTCTGCGACCGCTTGCGGCGGGTATCGGGCGTTGGAGTTCGATCCGACGAGCGATTACGGTTTGTATTGGTACGGCGACGGCGCGTCCGACGCGGACGTTGTCCGCGCGAGCGAAGGAACGGACGTCGAATATTTCGATCCGTCCAAGCCGACCGTGCTGTATTTCCACGGCTGGAAATCCGGATCCTCCAACGATCGGGTCACCAAGGTCGAAGATCTGCGCACGCCTGCCAATTCCGGTTATACCGCAGAGGAGTTCGACGTCGTCGAGTATTACAAGCGCCAAGGCTACAACGTCGGCGCGATGAGTTGGTACCGCGGCGCTTCGTCGCTCAACCAACTGTTCGGCTATATCTGGTCGGATTTGGTCTGGGACGGCGCATCGCAGGGCAAGTCGCTCGCGTACGCGTTTGCAAGCGAGCTGGCGCACGTGTTCCGCGATTACGAGGGCGAGATCACGTTTGTCGGACACAGTTACGGCACGCAGGCGGCACTCGCCGTCAATTATCTGTTGGCAAAATATGCGGATGCCGATCGGTTGCCCGGCAGGGCGGTCGTCGCGTCTCGCATGTCGTTGGCGGATCCGTATATCGGCGATTTGGCGGTCTCCGATCAGGATTTGACCAAGCGCATTTGCGGCGTCGACGAGAAACTGAACGGCAGAAAGCCGGCGCAACTGTTTGCGGATTGCGTCAACTATCTCGCGACGCGTCACAACGTCGTCACCGACGTGTACTGCGGCATGCCGCTCGCGTACGACCAGTACGCCGATAAGGACAAGATTTTTCCGCAGTTGACCGCCAATACGGCTTGGGTCGTGCTGGAAGCGTTGCAGGACAAGCACGGCAAGGTCGGCGAAATTCACAACATTACGCGCGATTTCATGTTGCTCAGCGCCCGTTACGATTTGGGAGACGTGCCGTCGATGCACGCGAGCAATCAGACGATCCGCGCGTGCATGGGCAAGCAGTACGTGCTTGCGAGCGGAGATCTGCATTCCGTCGGTACGGCGCGGATCGTAGAAGCGTAAATGGGTTCGCAGAGCGGGACGGGAATACCCGCGATGCGAGCGTGCGGCGGACTGCCGCGGGAGTGATCGGATATGCACGTTTTGATTGTGGCGAGCGGACATCTGTCCGCTACGACGGACGTTGCGCGCAAGCTGGCGCGCGCATTGCCGTGCGAGACGACGGTCGTGGACACATCGTCCGCGCCGAGCGTTTCGTTCGGTCGTTACGATGCGATCGTCTTCGGGACGAATGTTCGCATGATGCTGTTTCATCCGCGATTTTTCACCTATGTGCGCAGATGGAAAAAATCGCGCATCCAAGTCCCCGTATTCGGCTACGTCTGCGGTGTGGACCGTCCGCGCGCGGAGACGTATTGCATGCGGGTTGCGCGCGCGATCGCGCCGGGGACGCGCGTCCGCTTTGTCGGCGGCGTGCTGGATCCGTCCAAGGCGAGCGGTCTCGCGTTGGCGCTGATTCAGGATTACCGCAAGCGTTTGCGCGCGACGGGACGCCCGATGCCCGAGTTGGACGACGCGCAGATTCGCTTGCTGGCGGCGGATATATGCGCGCGTTTGGAGATGCGGTGCATCTGTTGCGACGCGGCGGAGTCCGCATCCGAAAACGATTAAAATCCGACCGATTTTTACGGATCGACGCGGCGCGCACGGCGGGGGCGTTCTTAGCAATCGCGTTGCGTACGGCGGCGGGGCGTTGCGTTGCCGCCGATCGCGGATTCTATCAAAGCGTTTTTAAAATTCCTTTTTGCACTGTCGTTCCAATCGTTGACACGCGGGAAGGAGTGTGTTATAATCATCGTGCCATGGAAAACCGATGCAAATCCTGATTCCGGGCAAATATTCTTCGACCACCCCGTGCGCGGGGTCAAGGCCATACGGACAGCCGGGTCAACTGCCGCCTGGCAACCGAGGTTGCCTTATTGATTGAGTTAAGAGCTCAAATTTTATAAGTTGGTTGTTACAACCATGCACGCTACGTGCCAACTTGTGAAACGGTCAATAAGAGTAGTAAAGTAATATTTGCTAAATACTCTGAGATGCATCGACAGCCCGATTGGGCGCCATGGGCGGATACCAATCGTACGCAACGCAAGCAGGCACACGTGTCGGCTTGCGTATTTTGTTGTCTGTTGTCGAGACGTCGGATGCGCGGGGTAACGACCCCAAAGGACGGAGTATGCAAGAGAAACTGAAACTGTACGGATTCAACAATCTGACCAAGTCGTTGAGCTTCAACATCTACGACGTGTGTTACGCCAAGACGGCGCGCGCGCAAAGAGATTATATCGCGTACATCGACGAGCAGTACAATTCCGAGCGTCTGACGAATATTTTGACGACCGTCGCGGAGATGATCCACGCCAAAGTTTTGCATATTTCCAGACAGGATTACGATCCGCAGGGCGCGTCGGTGACGGTGCTGATCGCGGAAGGCAGCATGGTGCCGGCGGGCGAGACCCAACTGGCGCATCTGGACAAGAGTCACATCACGGTGCATACGTATCCCGAGTATCATCCCGATACGTGTTTGGCGACGTTCCGTGTGGACATCGACGTCGCGACGTGCGGAGAAATCACGCCGTTGTCGACGTTGGATTATCTGATCGGATCGTTCGATTCGGACATCATTACGATGGATTACCGCATCCGCGGGTTTACGCGCGCGGTAAACGGGGATAAATTGTTTTTGGATCACAACATCCGATCGATCCAGCAGTATATCAATCACGCGACGTTGCGCAAGTACGACGCAGTGGACATCAACGTATACGAGGCCAATCTCTTCCATACCAAGATGCTGATCAAGGAAGTCGATCTCAAAAACTACCTGTTCCGCCCCGACGTATACGAGCTTCCGCCCGACGAACGGCTGTCGATCACGAACAGCCTGCGCCGCGAAATGATCGAGATTTACAGCGGACGCAACATTTACAAAGGAGTGATCCATGACCCGGTTCTCCCAATCGAACGCGCCGATTTATGAGGCGTTAGAGCGTTTCGGCAAACAGCGCGTCGTGCCGTTCGACGTGCCGGGGCACAAGCGCGGGCGGGGCAATCCCGAACTGGCGCAACTGCTCGGCGAGCGGTGCGTGTCGATGGACGTCAATTCGATGAAACCGCTGGACAACCTGTGCCATCCGGTATCGGTAATCCGTCAGGCGGAAGAACTTGCGGCGCAGGCGTTCGGCGCGGCGCACGCGTTTTTGATGGTCGGCGGGACGACGTCGGCGATTCAGAGCATGATCCTCAGCGCGGTACACCGCGGAGAAAAGATTATTTTGCCGCGCAACGTGCACCGCAGCGTCGTCGCGGCGTTGGTGCTGTGCGGCGCGATTCCGGTCTACGTCAATCCCGATTGCGACGAGCGGCTGGGCATCTCGCTCGGCATGAAGGTCGAGTCGTTGGCGCAGGCGATCGCGCAGAATCCGGACGCCAAGGCGGTATTGGTCAACAATCCGACCTATTACGGCATTTGCTCCGACCTGCGCGCGATCGTGCGGATGGCGCATGCGGCGGGCATGCTGTGTCTGGCGGACGAGGCGCACGGCACGCATTTTTATTTTGCGGACGGTTTGCCCGAGCCTGCGATCTGCGCGGGCGCGGACATGGCGGCGGTGTCGATGCACAAGTCGGGCGGCAGTCTGACGCAGAGTTCGATGCTGTTGATCGCGGATACGATGTCGGAGGGACACGTGCGTTCGATCATCAATCTGACGCAGACGACGAGCGGATCGTATCTGTTGCTGAGCAGTCTGGACATTGCGCGGCGCAATCTCGCGTTGCGGGGCAAAGAGTCGTTCGGCAAAGTCGTCGAGCTTGCCAAATATGCGCGCAAGGAGATCAACGACATCGGCGGATATTACGCGTTCGGTCCCGAGTTGATCAACGGCGACAGCATTTTCGATTTCGATCTGATGAAGCTGTCCGTCCATACGCTGGATTTGGGCTTGGCGGGCATCGAAGTGTACGATCTGCTGCGCGACGAATACAACATTCAGATCGAATACGGCGATTTGGGCAACATGCTCGCGTATCTGTCGATCGGCGATCGGGAGATGGACATCGAGCGTCTCGTCGGCGCGTTGGGAGAGATCAAACGGCGCTTTGCGCGTCCCAACAAGAGCGGCATGTTGGAGCAGGAATATGTTGCGCCGATCGTCGCGTGTTCGCCGCACGAAGCGTTCTATGCGGACAAGACGTCCGTTCCGCTCGATCGCGCCCGCGATCGCATCAGTTGCGAATTCGTCATGTGTTATCCGCCCGGGATTCCGGTGCTTGCGCCGGGCGAGCGGATTACGGATCGGATACTCGAATATATCCGGTACGCCAAGGCGCGCGGCTGCTTTTTGACCGGTACGGAAGATCCGTCCGTCGACAGTCTGCTCGTGACGGCGGATCGGTAAGGAGACAGGAATGGAATTTTGGTTTTCGGAGAATCATACGCCCAATGCGAAATTCAGCATTCGCGTAGACAAACAGCTGTACAGCGGACAGAGCGATTTTCAGCGCATCGACGTATTCGAGAGCGCGGAATTCGGACGTTTTCTGACGCTGGACGGTTACATGATGCTGACGGAGAAGGACGAATTCATATATCACGAGATGATCGTGCACGTGCCGCTTGCCGTGCATCCCGATGTGCGCAAGGTGCTCGTGATCGGCGCGGGAGACGGCGGCGTGATCCGCGAGTTGACGCGCTATGCGCACATCGAGCGCATCGACATGGTCGAGATCGACCGTAAGGTCGTGGAGGTATGTCGCGCGTACTTGCCGCAGACGGCGTGCAAGCTCGACGATCCGCGCGTCAAGATCTATTACGAAGACGGCTTGAAATTCGTGCGCAGATGTCAGGACGAGTACGATCTGATCATCGTCGATTCGACCGATCCGTTCGGACCGGGCGAAGGGCTGTTTACCAAAGAGTTCTACGGCAATTGCTATAAGGCGCTCAACGATACCGGCATTATGATCAACCAGCACGAGAGTCCGTTCTACGAATCGGACGCGGTCGCGATGCAGCGCGCGCACCGCAACGTCGTGCAGTCTTTTCCGATCAGCCGCGTCTATCAGGCGCATATCCCGACGTATCCGTCGGGGCACTGGCTGTTCGGGTTTGCGTCCAAGCGCTATAAACCGCTTGCCGATCTGGACGAGGCGCGTTGGAACGCGTACGGATTGCGTTGCAAATACTATACGACGACATTGCACAAGGGGGCGTTTTATCTGCCCGCCTACGTGGAGGAGTTACTGAAAGATGTTGAGTAAAAATATACAAACCTTTTTGGCGTGCGACGCGCCGTACGCGCAGGCGCATACGGTATTGTTCGGCGCGCCGTACGATTCGACGACGTCGTTCCGTCCGGGCGCGCGTTTCGGCAGCGAAGCGATCCGCCGCGAGTCGTACGGATTGGAATCGTACAGCCCGTATCAGGACGCGGATTTGGCGCAGGCGTGCGCCGTATTCGACAGCGGCGATCTGGAATTGAGCATGGGCAACACCGCCGGCGCGTTGCGGCAGATCTCGTCGCGCGTGGGACGCATTTTGTCGGACGGCAAGCGTCCGTTTATGCTCGGCGGCGAACATTTGGTGACGCTGGGCGCGGTGCGCGCGATCGTCAGCCGCTATCCCGATCTGTGCATCGTACATATGGACGCGCACGCGGATTTGCGCGACGAATATTTGGGCGTCAAACTGTCGCACGCGTGCGTGATGCGCAGATGCTGGGATTTGGTCGGCGACGGCAAGATCTATCAGTTCGGCATTCGTTCGGGCGACGAATTCGAGTGGCATTGGGGCAGACAGCACGTGACGATGCATCCGTTCGATCTGGCGGGCATCAACGAGACGTTGCAGGAGCTTGCCGGCAAGCCCGTCTATCTGACCGTCGATCTGGACGTGCTCGATCCGTCCGTCTTCCCGGGCACGGGGACGCCGGAGCCGGGCGGCGTCGCATTCGACGCGTTGCGGGGCGCGGTGACGCGGATTTGCCGCGGCGCGAAGATTGTCGGCTGCGACGTCAACGAACTCAGTCCGCATTACGACCACAGCGGCGCTTCGACGGCGGCGGCGTGCAAAATCGTCCGCGAAATGTTGATCGCGCTGTGCGAATCCAGACATGCATAAAGGAGAATACAAATGGGCAAAGCATTGATTATCGGCTGCGGCGGCGTAGCGTCCGTCGCGATTCACAAGTGTTGTCAGAACAGCGACGTCTTCGAGCACATCTGCATCGCGAGCCGCACGCTGTCCAAGTGCGACGCGCTCAAAGCGAAGTTGCAACCGAATACCGCCACCCGCATCGCGACGGCGCAGGTCAATGCGGACGACGTGAACGAGTTGATCGCGTTGATTCGGGATTACCGTCCCGACGTCGTGCTCAATCTGGCGTTGCCGTATCAGGATCTGACGATCATGGAAGCGTGTCTGGCGACCAAAACGCACTACGTCGATACCGCCAACTACGAGCCGGAAGACACCGCCAAATTCGAATATTCGTGGCAGTGGGCGTATCGCGAGCGCTTTGAGCAGGCAGGCATCACCGCGTTGCTCGGCAGCGGATTCGATCCGGGCGTGACGGGCGTCTTTTCGGCGTACGCGCTCAAACATCATTTCGACGAAATCCACTATCTCGACATTTTGGATTGCAACGGCGGCGATCACGGCTATCCGTTTGCGACCAATTTTAATCCCGAGATCAATATTCGCGAAGTATCCGCCAAGGGTTCGTACTGGCAGGACGGCAAATGGATCGAGACCGAGCCGATGGAGATCAAGCGCGTCTACGACTTCGAAGGCGTCGGGCAAAAGGACATGTACCTGTTGCATCACGAAGAGATCGAGTCGCTCGCGCTCAACTTGCCGGGCATTCGGCGCATTCGCTTTTTCATGACGTTCGGGCAGAGCTACCTGACGCATCTCAAATGTTTGGAAAACGTCGGCATGACGTCCATCCAACCGATCGAATACGAAGGCAAGCAGATCGTCCCGTTGCAGTTTTTGCGCGCGGTTTTGCCCGATCCGGCTTCGCTGGGTCCGCGTACGGTCGGCAAGACCAATATCGGTTGCATCTTCCAAGGCGTTAAGGACGGCAAACCCAAGCGCTATTATCTGTACAACGTCTGCGATCATCAGGAATGCTATCGCGAAGTCGGTTCGCAGGCGATCTCGTACACGACGGGCGTGCCGGCGATGATCGGCGCGATGATGATCCTGCAAGGCAAGTGGAACAAGCCGGGCGTACACAACATCGAAGAGTTCGATCCCGATCCGTTTATGGACGCGCTCAACCGCTGGGGCTTGCCCTGGAAGGAATCTTTCGATCCCGTCTTGGTGGACTGATGGAGCGCAGACTCGTTCCGAGCGCGCTTGCCACGCCGTATTATCTGATCGACGAGACGTATCTGACCGCCAATTTGCGGATGCTGCGGGACGTCGCCGATCGCGCGGGGTGCAAGATTTTGCTTGCCCAAAAGGCGTTTTCGTCGTTTGCGTTCTATCCGCTGATTTCGCGCTATCTGGACGGCACGACCGCGAGCGGCTTGTACGAAGCGCGGTTGGGCAAAGAGCGATTCGGCAAGGAGACGCACGTCTATTCGCCGGCGTACGCGGAGCGGGATTGGGAGCAGATCCTGCAATACAGCGATCATATCGTATTCAATTCCTGCGCGCAGATGCGGCGTTTTGCGCCGCGCGCGAAAGCGGCGGGCAAGCAGGTCGGATTGCGCGTCAATCCCGAGTGCTCGACGCAGCAAGGACATGAGATTTACGATCCGTGCGCGCCGTTCTCGCGGCTGGGCTGTACGGCGAACAATCTCGATGCGGACGCGTTGCGTTTGGCAGACGGCTTGCATCTGCATACGCTGTGCGAGCAGAACGCGGACGCGCTGGTGCAGACGTTGGAGGCGTTCGAGCGCAAGTTCGGACAATATCTGCACGGCATGCGTTGGCTCAATCTCGGCGGCGGACACCATATCACGCGCGACGATTACGATCGGGAGCTGTTGATCCGCACCGTGCGTCGTCTGCAAGCGACGTACGACGTGCAGGTGTATTTGGAACCGGGCGAAGCGGTCGTGCTCGATAGCGGCTTTTTGGTCGCGAGCGTGCTGGAAGTATTACGCAACGGTTGCGACATTGCGATTTTGGATACGTCGGCGGCATGTCATATGCCCGACGTTTTGGAGATGCCGTACCGTCCGCCCGTACAGGACGCGGGCGCGGCGGGAGAGAAGGCGCACACGTACCGCTTGGCGGGACCGACGTGTCTGTCCGGCGACGTGATCGGCGACTATTCGTTCGATCGACCGTTGCAACAGGGCGATCGGGTCGTATTCTGCGACATGGCGCTCTATACGATCGTCAAGAACAATACGTTCAACGGCATGCCGTTGCCGTCGATCGTGCGCAGGGATGCGGACGGCGCGGATCACGTTGTCAAGGCGTTTGATTACGCGGATTTCAAGTCGCGGCTATCCTAAATCTCGGTATTGCAAAAGGCTCTCCCGATCGGGAGAGCCTTATTTTGTTTTTCGCTTGCGTTACTTTTCGGTTTTCGCAGGCGCTTTTTGCTTTTTGACGCGCGGGGGCGCGTTGTGTTCGCGGATGATTTTACGCGGACATTTGGCGACGCAAGTCTTGCATCCGTCGCACTTGGCATAGTCGATGACGGGCAGATTGTCCTGCATCGTAATCGCGCCGTTGGGGCAGTTGCGCGCGCACAGTCCGCAGCCGATACAGCCGACTTTGCAAGCGTTCATGACGTCCTTGGCGCGACAGCGGTTGGAGCACGCGACGTAGACGGGCGCGGAGACGGGAATGCGTTCGATCAGCGCGCGCGGGCATTTGTGGATGCAGGCGCCGCATGACGTGCAGATGCTTTTGTCCACGCTTGCAACGCCGTCGCGGACGCGGATCGCGCCTTGCGGACAGGCAAGCGTACAGCTGCCGCCGCCCAGACATGCGGCGGAGCATGCTTTGGCGCCGCCCATGACGGATTGGCGCATCAGACACGAGTCGTTGCCGCAATAGTCGAATTTGTCGTTCGCGTTTTCGCCGCCCGCGCAACGCACGACGGCGACCGTCGGTTCGCTGTCGTCGACGGGGAGTCCCGCGATCTGCGCGATGACGGCTTTTTCTTCCTTGGACGTGACGGCGCAGTCGCCTAGACATGCTTTGCCGCTTGCAAGCGCCTGCGCAAAGCCCGCGCAGCCCGAACAACCGCAACCGCCGCAGTTTGCGCCGGCGAGATGTTCGAGGATTGCGGTGACTTTTTCGTCTTCCTGGATGCGGCAGACTTTGGTCACGACGAGGATCAGGATCGCGAATACGATCGCAAGCGCCGCGACGATGCCGAGCACCATGCCGACTTTGCCCCAGCGGATTGCCGATAAAATGGTCCAATACATTCGCATACGTGCCTCCTTAGTCGATCGAAACGAGATTGAAGATATAGAACGCCATCGCCATAAAGCTCGCCGTCACCATCGTGATCGGGAAGCCTTTGAGCGAGCGCGCCACTTGCAGACGGTCCACCTTGCCGCGCAGACCGCTCATGATGACGATCGACAGCGTAAATCCGAGTCCCGCAAACAGTCCGTACAGCACCGCGACGCCGACGTTCATCGACGAGATGTGCAGCAGGCTCATCATTTGCCCTTTGTCGATGACCAGTTCCGCGACGCCGAGCACGGCGCAGTTGGTCGTGATCAGCGGCAGATAGATGCCCATCGCGTTGTAGAGCGGGGGAGAGAGCTTTTTGATCACGCGTTCGATCATCTGCACGAGCGACGCGATGACGAAGATGAACACGATGATTTCCAAAAATTCCAGTTCCAGCGGCACAAGCACGTACATATAGATCGGATACGTGATCAGACAGGTAATCGTCATGACGAGCGTCACCGCCAGACCCATGCCCAGCGCGTTGGGCGTGCTCTTGGAGACGCCCAGGAACGGGCATATGCCCAGGAACTGCACGACGACGAAGTTGTTGACGAACACCGCCATGACCAAGATCATCATAAAGGTACCCATATCAGTTCTCCTCCGTATGCGTTTCGGTCGCAGTCGCTTCCGCGCGATCGCGGCGCGCGCAATCGTCGATCATGCTCGCGTCGCCGCAGCCCGCCAGTACGGCGTCGGCTTGTCGATAGAACTTCTTGCGGCGCATCGACGTTTCGATCGAGCGGTACACGCCGTCGAAAATCGCAATCATCAGTCCGTAGACAAAGAACGCGCCCGCCGCCGATCCGAAGAATTCGATGCGGAAATTCCACAGTTCTTTCCCGAAGATCGCGCCCGAGCCGAGTACTTCGCGGACGATGCCGATCAGCGTCAGCGCCCACGTAAAGCCCAGTCCGGTAAACAGTCCGTCGCATGCGGAATCGAGCACCGGATTTTTGCTTGCAAAGGATTCCGCGCGTCCGAGTATGATGCAGTTGACGACGATCAGCGGCAGATAGACGCCCATCGATTCGTATAGGGAAGGGATAAACTTGTCGAGCACCATGCGCACGATCGTTACGAACGTCGCGATGATGATGACGTACGCGGGGATGCGCACCGCAGCGGGGATGACCTTGCGCAGCAGCGAGATCAACGCGTTGGAGCAGATCAGGATAAAGGTCACCGCCAGTCCCATGCCGATGCCGTTCATCGCGCTCGTGCTCAGTGCGAGCGTCGGACAGGTGCCCAGTACGAGACGGAGCGTCGGATTGTTGCGCAAGACGCCGTCCAGCGATATGTTGCGAAATCTTTTAGCGTTCATCATTGTGCGTCGCCTCCCGTGCGGACGTTGCGCAGATAATACAGCGCGCTGTTGATCGCGTTGTTGACCGCCTGCGACGACTTGGTCGCGCCGGACACCAGATTGGAGACGTGGGCGTCGTCCGCCGTCACCCACCAATATCCGCCTTCGGCGATCTTGTCGTTGTGTACCGTATAGACGTCGAAGGTCGATTGTTTGAATTGCGACATCAGCGTCTGCTTGCTGTTTTCCGCGTAGACGACTTTTTCAAACGAGACGAAATCCCCGTTGCCGTCCACTTGCGCGACGACCCACAGCGACACCGTACCGCCTTTATAGCCGTCCTTGCCGGTACTCTTAAACATCAACGCGCCGTTTTCCAGTTTGTACAGGTTGTCGATCGATCCGTATTCGTTGGACGCGTATGTTGCGTCCAGAGACGCGGTCAGATCTTCGTAGCCGACCGCTTCGCCGTAGATGGATCGGATCGCGCGGGCGGTGCGTTCTTCGTCGGAGACGGAGAGCAGGTCGTTCAGGATCGCGAGCAGACCGCTCGCGACGAGCGCGATGCAGGTCAACACCAGAATGCACTTGAACGCGTTGCTTTTCAAAAACTGCTTGACGGTCATTGCGCCTGTCCCTCCTTTTCCGCTTTGGCGGCTTTGCGCGCCGCGATGCGGAGTTTGCAACGCTCGACGATGCCGGGCGCGCCGAACACCCGCGGACGGATATACGTATTGATCAGCGGTACGAACAGATTCATCAGCAGGATCGCAAAGGATACGACTTCGATCTTCGTGTATTTGCGCAACAGCGCGGTCAGCACGCCCAGCGCGATAAAGTACACGACGTTGCCCGCCGTCGAAGACGGAGAAGTCACATAGTCCGTCGCCATTAAGACCGCGCCCAGGATCAGACCGCCCGAGAGAATGCTCGGCAGGAACAGATTCCATTGCGCGCCGTTGAACAGCACGCTGCACAGCCCCGTGACGAGAATGTAGAGCACGGGCCATTTCCAGTCGATGACCTTGCGTACGACCAGATAGACGCCGCCGATCAGCAACGCGATTTTACACGTCTCGCCGATACAGCCCATGACGCCCGTGCCGAGCAGCAGATCGAGATTGCTCACGCCCATCGCGCCGACGCCTTTGGTCGGGTCGAGCAGATTGGTCAACGGCGTCGCCTGCATGTCGATCGCCGCGCCGCCGAGCGCGCCGATACGCGGCGCCGCCCAGCCCGAAATCATGACCGCTTGGAACGAGATGAACGCAAACACGCGTCCCGTGATCGCCGGATTGACGATATTTTTGCCCGTCCCGCCGAACAGCATTTTGACCGCGCCGATCGCAAACACGCTCGCCAGCAACGGCACGTACCAGGGCACGTTGGACGACATCGTCATGCCCAGCAGCAAGCCGGTCACGACGCTCGTCAGATCCATGGATCGGAAGATTTCGCGGATATTCTGCCGCCGGCACAGTTGCCAGACGACTTCGGTCGCGACGCTGCCCAGGATCGAGATCGTCAGGACGAGCAGGGCTTTCCATCCGAAATACACGCACCCCATGACCGCCGCCGGCAACAGCGCGATCACGACGTCCAGCATGATGCCGCGCGTGGTGCGTTTTCCGCGTACGTGCGGAGAGTCGGATACCGATACTTTTTGCATACCTTCCTCCTTATTTCATCGCCCTGAGCTTGGCTTTGCACAGCGAGATGCTTTGCAGCAGCGCGCGGTTGGCAGGGCATACGTACGCGCACGATCCGCATTCGATGCAGTTCATGACGCCGCCTTGTTTTTGCGCTTCCGAATAGTCTCCCGCCAGCGTAAAGAAATCGATGCGCATCGGCAGCAGATGCATCGGGCACGCTTGCGCGCACTTGCCGCAATTGATGCACGCGGTCGGACGGGATACGCCGACCGACTGCGCGTCGAGCGCCAGCAGACCGGAATCGGTCTTGCGCGTATGGTAGTCGGCATGCAGGATCGTCGCGCCCATCATCGGACCGCCCGCGATCAGCATCGCGGTCTTTTCGTCGTCTGCGCCGCACGCGTCCAGCAGCGTCCGGAAGTTCGTTCCGAAACGCACTTGCAGGTTCTTCGGCGTCCGGATCGCCTGTCCCGATACCGTAACGATCCGCTCGTAGAGCGGTTTGTTTTCTACGACCGCTTCATAGACCGCGTACGCCGTCGCAATGTTTTGCACGACGCATCCCGCGTCGGCGGGCAGTTTGCCCGGCTTGACTTTGCGACCGGTACAACAATAGATCAGATGTTTTTCCGAGCCCATCGGGTAGCGTTTTTTCAGTACGACGACCTGAATGTCCGCGTGCGCGGCAAACAGCTCGATCGCCTTGGGCTTGTTCGCTTCGATGCCGACCAAAATGTTCGTCACGCCGAGCGCTTTCGCGAGCAGGCGCACGCCTTGTACGACCTGTTCGGTGCGTTCGATCATCAGACGGTAATCGCATGTCAGATACGGTTCGCACTCCGCGCCGTTGACGATCAGCGTATCGACCGGCGTGCGCGGCGTCAATTTGACCGCGGTCGGGAAGCCCGCGCCGCCCATGCCGACGATTCCGGCTTCGCGGATGCGTTCGACGATCGCGTTTTGATCCGACGTATCGATCGGCGCAAGGGCAACGGTTTCGTCCGTGCCGTCGCTTTCGATCACGACATAGTCGCTTGCGCCGCCGCGCGGGTTGGGGTACTGCGCGATCGCTTTGACTTCGCCGCTGACGCTGGCATAGACGTTCGCGCTGATCGGTCCGCTTTGCTTGCCGATCAGTTGTCCCGTTTTGACGCGATCGCCGATCGCGACAACGCATTCGGCGGGTTTGCCGATGTGTTGTTGCAGACAGATCGCCACCGTTTGCGGCAGCGCCATCCGTTCGATCGGCGCGTCGCAGGACAGGTATTTCATGTCCTTCGGGTGTACGCCTCGATTGAAAAATTTGCCTTTTTTGAGTTTCAAATCGTCCCTCCGGTGCGGCAATTGCCGCGTATTTGCTGTATAGATTCGCGCCGTCGGCGGTTTTCGTCCCGATCGGATCGGGCGGATTGCGGGTTGCGTCGCTTAGGTCGACGCGTCCGATCGCAGGGGGCGCAGCGTCTTTTCGTAGATGCGTTCGGGCAGCGCCCGCACGATCCATACGCCCGCCGCGCCGACCGCCGTGCCCGAGATCGCGCCGAGCATGACGAGATAGGGCAGATAAATCCAGGCTTGCGGTACGCCCGACATCGCGCAGAAGATCGCGTTTTGCACGAGATTGTGCACGATCGCCGCGCATACGCTGACGGATACGAATCCGATCCGCGGGAACGCCCCGTACAGCAGCAGACTGCTCACCGCCAGCGCGACTCCGCCGGCCGCCAGACTATACGCCATGGACGCCGCGTTGCCGAAGATCAGTCCGCCGAGCAGCGTGCGACACAAAAATACCGCGCAGGCTTCCGCCGGCGACCACAGAACAAGCGCAATCAGAGAAAATAAATTGGAGAATCCGATCTTCGCTCCCGGCACAAACAACGGCGGGAACATGCTCTCGACCACGAACGCGATCAGACTCATCGCGGTCAGGATGCCGACGGCCGCCAATCGGTGCAGTACGTAAGCGTTTTTTCTCATAATTTTGCCCTTGTAAATCCGCGTATCGCGCGCATTTCTCGTTTCCATAATAGTCGAGAACAGGGCAAATGTCAAGCCGCTTTTCCCCGCGGCGGGGGTATTCGCGGAAGTTTATTTTTTCACAAATTCCATCCTCTGAAATCGGTCGATTTTTACGCGTTTTTCGCCCGTTTTTGCATCTAAATTTGCAGTGTCTTTATCCATATCGGAAATCGACGAATGGCTTTGCAATTCAACTTCGATCTGTTTGCGGAATCGCCTGCCAAGCATCGCAAAATGCATGAATGTTAATGCTCCCATCGATTTGAATTTGTATCCTTATTTGTCTCTATCAGAAATCAACGAAAATTCGCAATTCGACTTTGCTATGATTACGAAATCGCTTACGAAGAATTGCAAAGATTCTGGGATTGTCAATACTCGAATAGGCTTGAATTGTATCCGCTTTTATCCGTATTGGAAACCGATGAAAATCTACAATTCGACTCCGCCGTGTTTGAATCGGTTGCGGAGAATCGTAAGGACACTTGGATTGTCAAGCTTGGCTCGATCGTGTAAAATTCAGGTGACGAGACAATCAGTGAAGAATCGGAAGATATGTCAATTACCGATAATAGTAAGGATAAGCATTTGCATTTTTAGACTAGTGCCGATTGTATAAATTGTTAAATTTTCCCGGTTTTCATGGTGCAACCAAGCAACCTCGATTCTCAAATTGCGCTTTTCTCAGATTTGTTTGGATCTTTTTGAAAATTTCAAAAATTTTTCTTGTCATTTCCGCAGAAATGTGATATGCTTTCTACACCGACATACGGAGGTATGGCTCAGTTGGTTAGAGCACTCGCTTCACATGCGAGGGGTCATAGGTTCGAGTCCTATTATCTCCACCAAGGCAAAATCTGAAACGAATGTGTTTCAGATTTTGCTATTATAATAGTGCGAATTAGTTATGATAATTCAACAGTAGGGGAAAGGAAAGTTTATGGCAAACATTTTGGAAATTAAAAAATCAACATCTTATAGCTTTCGGAAAAACAGCATTGTAAATGTAAATTGTATTTATGAGAAAAGTAGTTTGCAGGATGGAACTCCTTGTGTAATTTTTAAAACGTATAATCCGAATAGTAAAAAAGCTGGGATTTCGCAAACTTTACATATAACAAAAGATACAGCGATCGAGCTAATAGAAATATTAACACAGGAATTAGGATTGTAATTTCGAATTGCTTTGCAATTTTTAATCTAGCAGAGCAAGCAATTAAATAAGCAACAGAAATCAGCATACTTTAAGATTGCAAAGTATTTAGTAACTCTTATATTATTATTGCTCTTATAAGAGAGAATGCAGGCTGCGACCGATATCGGTCAAGGCACACGCCGAATTAGGCATTGGGGTAGGTG
>ERZ779626.775-NODE-775-length-17040-cov-8.808184_pt1 | contig 17040 bp, 20 predicted proteins | sample MGYA00514209_ERZ779626 | MGnify/ENA primary metagenome ERZ779626 (study PRJEB29562, sample SAMEA4376713) | mouse gut metagenome | isolation source: Cecum | study: EMG produced TPA metagenomics assembly of the A DSS colitis mouse model was used to assess the...
CGGGCAGGGGGAAGCTCTCGATCATCAGGAAGATGTCATTGCCCAGCTTGCCGAAGGCCTCGCCCTCAGCCTTGGTCATGGTGGACATGGAGCCGATGTCGGCCCCGGCCACGAAGCTCTTGTCTCCCTCGCCGGTGAGGATCACGCAGCGAACGGCGTTCTGGTCGATGCCCTCGAAGGTAGCCTTCAGGTCGGCCAGTACCTCGGGGTTCAGGGCGTTGAGGGCCTTGGGACGGTCAATGGTGACGACGCCCACGGCGCCCTGCTGCTCGAATTTCACGAATGACATCAGATTGCCTCCTTAAAATGTATAGAATGTGGGGAAAACAGGGGGCGGAGCCCGCCCATGCCCCGCCAATATTCGATATTTTTTTAACAAATATCGGACGAAGGGGCGCGGCAATGGAGCCGGATACGCTGGGCCGGTCATGCCGCGTGGGGAGAGGGGGACGTTCCCTATATTCTTTTTCTAGTATACAGCCTTTTCCCTCCCATTGCAAGGGTTTCTTTTGAAATGGTCCGACCTCTTCGGGGCAAGGACCGCTTCACGGGGAATGCCCCCCGGCCATTCCCCGCCGCGCTTCCCCGCGCCTTCTCTCCCCAGACGCGCGGGGGAGCTGAAATCATCGGGCGTTCGGTTCAGAACAGGCCGGAGAAAGCGCCGCCCAGCCAGTCCGCCAGCGGCAGGTAGGCGATGGGGAGAAAGATGGCCGGGAGCATGTTTCCCACCTTGATTTTCTCTTTGCCCAGCTCCAGCAGGTTGACGGCCAGGGCGATGATGAGTGCGCCGCCCACGGCGGTCATCTCGGTGATGACGGGGCCGGGCAGATAGGGCCCCACCCACCCCGCCAGCAGGGTGATCCCTCCCTGGTAGAGGAGCAGGGGGATGACGGAAAACATCACGCCGCCCCCCATGGCAGCAGCGAAGGAGATGGCGGTCACCCCGTCGATGACCCCTTTGGAGATGATGGTGGTATAGTTGTGGTTCAGCCCCGCGTCGATGGACCCGGTGATGGCCATGGCCCCCACGCAGAACAGCAGGGAGGCGTTGACAAAGCCCTCGGTGAAGCGGCTGCCGCTCTCCTCCTTCAGGACCCGGCCCCGGAGCAGCTCGCCGGCTCCTTCCAACCGGCGCTCAATGTCGGCGGCGCTGCCCAGGATGGTCCCCGCCACCATGCACACGATAACGCACAGCATGTCCTGGGTGCCGGTGGCGCTGCTGATGCCGATGGTCAGCACGCACAGGCCCAGAGCGTGGGTGAGGATGGACATGAGGCGGCCGCTGATGAAGTTTTTGAAGGCCAGTCCCAGTCCGCCTCCCAGCAGCACCAGCGCCATATTGATCAGTGTGGCAGGCATGGCCGCTCACCCCTTTGGCTTGGCGAAATAGTCCCGGGTCTGCCGGGCGTTTTCCAGGATGGCTTCCCGCAGGGCCTGGACAGAGGGAAACTTCCGCTCCGGCCGCAGGAGGGTATAGAACTCCACCAGAATGTCCTGGCCGTACAGGTCCCCCTGGTAGTCCAGAATCCAGGGCTCCACCGTCACCGCGCTGCGGTCGCTGTTCACCGTGGGCCGGGTGCCCACGTTGGTCACCGCCAGCCGGGCGCTCCCGTCGGGCAGCCGGACCCGTCCGGCGTACACCCCGAAGCCGGGGGCGATCAGCTCCTGGGGGACCAGCAGGTTGGCGGTGGGGGTGCCCAGGGTGCGGCCCAGCTCGCTTCCGTGGACCACCTGGCCGGACAGGATGTGGGGATGGCCCAAAAACCACCGCGCCCGCTCCATCTTGCCCTCCCCCACCAGGGTGCGGATGTAGGTGGAGGACACGGTGAAGCCGTCGATTTCCACCTTGGGGATGATGTCGCAGCCCATGCCCAGCTGGGCGCACTTCTCCTTCAGCCGCTGGGGGTTGCCCTCCCCCTTGTAGCCGAAGCGGAAGTCGTGGCCCGCCACCAGGTGGACCACCCCCAGCTCCTCCTGTAAGTATTGAGCCACGAAGTCCTGCCAGTCCATCTGGCGCATCACGTCGAATGGGGCCACAATGACCTCCCGGATGCCGTACAGCTCCTCCATGAGCCGGGCCCGGTCGGCCACCCCGCTGAGCAGGGGGACCTCCCTGCCGGTGAGGGCGGCGGCGGGGCTGCGGTCAAAGGTGAAGGCGCAGGGGAGGGCGTTCAGCTCCTTGGCCCGCTCCGCCACCGTGCGCAGCAGGGCCCCGTGGCCCATGTGCACCCCGTCAAAAAATCCCAGGGCAATCACTCGTTTTTGTCGTTCCATAGCAGTCAAGCTCCCTGTTTCGCCGCCGGGCAGGAATTTTCCGCTGCCTGCTCCGGTGGTCGGCGAACTAAAGTTTATTGAATACTTTTTTCCAGATAAAAGGCTCACACCTGGAAAAAGCTCTTGACGGTGGTGAGCCTGCCCTCCGCCACCCTGCCAAGGGCCAAAAATGTCCTGTCCGCGCCGTATACCCGGTACTCCCCGCCGGGGAGATCCCGGACCGTCAGAGCCGCGCCGTTGCGGATTTTTTTCTCCGCCCCGGCGGTTTTCAGCACCAGCATGGGCAGGCCGGAAAAATAGGCGTCCACCGGCAGCAGGAGGGCATCCCCCTCTCCCCGGTCCACCGCCGCCTGGACGGCCTCCAGGGTCACGCTGTCCTCCAGGGTGAACCCCGCCGCCCTGGCGCGCCGCAGGGAACTCATACAACCGCCGCAGCCCAGGGCCTGTCCGATGTCGTGGCACAGCGTGCGCACATAGGTGCCTTTGGAGCACACCACCCGCAGGGTGAAATCCTCCCCCGCGTCCGGCCAGCCCTCCAGCTCCAGGGCGTGGATGGTCACCGGCCGCGGCTTACGCTCCACCTCTCTGCCCTTCCGGGCCAGCTCATAGAGCTTTTTGCCGTTGATCTTGATGGCGGAGTACATGGGGGGCACCTGTTCAATCTCCCCGGTGAACCGCTCCAATACCCGGCGCAGCTGCTCCCCGCTCACGTTCACGGGCCGCTCCTCCAGAATCTCCCCGGTGGTGTCCTGGGTGTTGGTGACCACTCCCAGTTTTAACCCGGCGATGTACTCCTTATCGGAATCGGCGGCAAACTCCACCGCCCGGGTGGCCCGGCCGATGAACACGGGCAGCACCCCGGTGGCCATGGGGTCCAGGGTGCCGGCGTGACCCACCCGCTTCTCGTGGAACATCCCCCGGAGCTTGGCGCACACGTCCATGGAGGTCCACCCGGCGGGCTTGTCGATGATGATGATGCCGTTTGCCATAAGAGGAAGCTCCTTTTCTAAGGGCCTTCTTTTTCTTTCTGTAGAAAGAAAAAGAAGCAAAAAGAAAGACTTTTAGACTGTTTCTACATTAAATTGCACTTTTACAATAGACATAGTTCAAAAGTTTCTTTTTTCGCCTCCTTTTTTCTTTTCAAAGAAAAAAGGAGGGCCCTTGACCTTGGTTAGTCCTGGTCAGGCTGGGAAAGCTGATCGCCGATAGCGGCCAGGATAGCCCGTTCCGCCTCGGCCACCGTCCCCTGGACGGTGCATCCCGAGGCGGCCTTGTGGCCCCCGCCCCCCAGCCTGGCGCACACCTTGGTGGCGTTCAGCAGGTCGGCCCGGGTCCGCACGGAGATGCGGCATTGGCCCCCCTCGTGCTCCCGGATGGTGGCGGTGTGGCGCACGCCCTCGATCTGGCCCAAAAAGGCCGCCAGGTCGTCGGTGTCCTCGGAGGTGGCCCCGGCCTCCGCCATCATCTCCAGGGAGATGGGGGCCACCGCCACCGTGCCGCCGTGATACAGGTGCATATTCTGCAAAATCAGGCTCTCCAGCTTCATCCGCCGCATGGATTTGGTGCGGAAATGCTTTTTGTTCAGCGCCTTCACCGGGATGCCCTGCTCCATCAGCGCCGCCGCCGCCCTGTGGGTGTGGGGGGTGGTGTTGGCGTAGACAAAACAGCCGCAGTCGGTGGCCACCGCCACGTACAGCGGCGTGGCGATCTCCCCGTCCATGGCCCCCAGCTCGGTGCAGATCTTCCAGATGATTTCCCCGCAGGCGGCCTTGTCCGCCTCCAGGCAGGTTTCCCGGGCAAAGAACTCCTGGGAGGGGTGGTGGTCGATGGCCAAGTCAATCCGGTCCCGGTAGGGCTGGGCGTTGTCGGGCAGCAGGCCCAGGGCGGCAATGTCCACGCTGACCACCGTGTCCGGCGCGAAGCCCTCCGGGGCGGCGAGGCCCTCCAGATAGCTCCCCAGCAGCTTGGTGGCGTCCAGGCTGGGCAGGGCGTAAGCGGTCTTGCCCAGCTTGCGCAGTGCCCGGCACAGGCCCGCGCAGCAACCGATGGTGTCCCCGTCGGGGCGCTTGTGGGTCAGAATCAGATAGTTGTCATGGGCCGCCAAAAAGGCCGCCGCTTCCTGTATGGTCATAGTTGTGCCTCCCTGAATTTGGTAGGGCGTGACCACCGGGCACGCCCCATGGGCGCAAGGCGGGCGGCTCGCCCAACTGCCGCCTTATAGGACGCGCCGAGTCGTCGCGCCCTACGGTGTGTCGTCGTCCAAAATGATGTGTTCGTTGGCGGGGTTGGGGGGCTTGACCACGTCGGGGTCGCGCAGCAGGTCCAGAATGTGGGCCCCCTTGTCAATGGAGTCGTCCCGCACAAAGGACAGCTCCGGGGTATTGCGCAGGTTCAAGGACCGGCCCAGCTCCCGGCGCAGGTAGCCCGAGGCGGATTTCAGCCCCTTCAGCGCCTGGGCGGAGGCGGACTTGTTCAACACGCTGACGAAAATTTTGGCATATTTCAAATCGGGGGTGGTCTCCACGGCGGTGACGGAGATCATCCCGGCGTCCGCCACCCGGGGGTCCTTCACCGCGGGGATGAGGGAGGCCAGCTCCCGCTGGATCTCCTCGTTGACGCGTCCAATGCGATTGCTTGGCATAATTTTCTCCTTTTCTATGGCTCGTCTTTCAGCCCTAACAGATAGTCTGTGGAGACATCAAAGAATTTAGCCAGCAAAACCAGCTTGTCAATACTTGTTTTGCTTACTCCAGTTTCTATGGTACAAATTGATTTGGCACTCAGTCCAACTGCCTCGCCTACTTCTTTCTGCGTCAGTCTACGCAATACCCGCAGCTCGTAGAGACGTGTTGCAAAATTAGCTTCCATTTCCATAATGTCTCCTTGACATTTATATAGACGCGGTTTATAATTACTTTGAAAGTAATTATATTAAGATTGGAGTAATTGTCATGAGCGATTTTTGGGAACTTCTCTTCCTCGCCTGGTGCCCAGCCTACGATGAGAGCATGGCCCCGGATCACCTAAAGGGCGATCCAGTCCGGGCCTATGGAGAGTACGCCTTTCGGGAAGGTGTGCGGCTGGGCCTGACTCTGGCCTGCGGAACCTTTTTAGATGCGACGTAAAATGGGGCGGGCGAAACCGCCCGCCCCGTCCGTTTAGTCCTCTAACGTCTTTTGGAGATTCTCCATGATTTCCGCCAGCTTTTCCGCCTTCTTCTGCGGATCGCTCTCCCGGTCCATGTCCTTCAAATCCCCCAACAGAAAACGCACCCAACTTTGAAACTGCTTGTCAGTCATTCCCATAAGCCGCCGTCTCCTTTCCGAAGCATGGAAGATTTTATACCTCGATCTGCTCCATCTGGAAAGCCTCGATCACGTCGCCCTCCTTGATGTCGCTGTACTTCTCGATCCCGATGCCGCACTCGTAGCCCCGGGCGACCTCCTTCACGCTGTCCTTGAAGCGCTGGAGGGAGTTCATCACGCCCTCGTGGATGACGATGCCGTCCCGGACCAGCCGGATCTGAGCGTTACGGGCCACCTTGCCGTCGGTGACGTAGCACCCGGCCACGAAGCCCACCCCGGTGATCTTGTACACCTGGCGCACCTCGGCCTGACCCAGGGCCACTTCCTTGAACTTGGGGGCCAGCATGCCCTTCATGGCGGACTCGATCTCGTTGATGCAGTCGTAAATCACCCGGTACATCCGCATATCCACCTTGTTCCGGGAGGCGGAGTCGGCGGCGTTCTTGTCCGGGCGGACGTTGAAGCCCACAATGATGGCGTTGGAGGTGGCGGCCAGCATCACGTCGTTCTCGCTGATGGCGCCCACCGCGCAGTGGATCACCCGGACCCGGACCTCCTCGTTGGAGATCTTCTCCAGGCTGGCCTTCACCGCCTCGGCGGAGCCCTGCACGTCCGCCTTGACGATGATGTTCAGGTCCTTCATCTCGCCCGCCTGGATCTGGCTGAACAGCTCCTCCAGGGACACCTTCTGCTTGGCCGCGCCGGTGGTGGCGTTCTTCATCTCGCTCTTGCGCTGCTCCACCAGCTCCCGGGCCATGCGCTCATCGGCTACGGCGTGGAAATCGTCGCCCGCGCCGGGCACCTCGCCCATGCCGATGATCTCAACGGGCACGGAGGGGCCCGCCTCGGTGACCTTGTTCCCCTTGTAGTCGGTCATGGCGCGCACGCGGCCCACCGCCATGCCGGCGATGATCACGTCGCCCTGCTTCAGGGTGCCGTTCTGCACCAGCAGGGTGGCCACGGGGCCCCGGCCCTTGTCCAGCCGGGCCTCGATCACCGCGCCGTGGGCGGTGCGGTTGGGGTTGGCCTTCAGCTCCCGCATTTCGGCGGTGAGGGTGACCATCTCCAGCAGGTTTTCGACGCCCATGCCCGTCTTGGCGGAGATGGGGCAGATCACCGTGTCGCCGCCCCACTCGTCGGGTACCAGCCCGTGTTCGGTGAGCTGCTGCTTGATCCGCTCTGGGTTGGCCTCCGGCTTATCCATCTTGTTGATGGCCACGATGATGGGGATCTCGGCGGCTTTGGCGTGGTTGATGGACTCCACGGTCTGGGGCATGATGCCGTCGTCGGCGGCCACCACCAGGATGGCCACGTCGGTAATCATGGCGCCCCGGGCCCGCATGGCGGTAAAGGCTTCATGACCCGGCGTGTCCAGGAAGGTGATGGGCTTGCCGTTCACCCCCACCTGATAAGCGCCGATGTGCTGGGTGATGCCGCCGGCCTCGCCGGACACCACGTTGGCGTGGCGGATATAGTCCAGCAGGGAGGTCTTGCCGTGGTCCACGTGGCCCATGACCACCACCACCGGGGCCCGGGGGACCAGATCCTCTTCCTTGTCCTCGGCGGTGTCGATGAGCCGTTCCTCAATGGTGACAATGACTTCCTTTTCCACCTTGCAGCCCAGCTCCATAGCCACCAGGGCGGCGGTGTCGTAGTCGATGATGTCGGACAGGGAGGCCATCACCCCGTTGCGGATGAGGCACTTGACCACCTCCGCCCCGGTTTTCTTCATCCGGGAGGCCAGCTCGCCCACCCCGATCTCGTCGGGGATCTTCACGGTCAGCGGAGTCTTTTTGGCGATCTCCAGCTGGAGGCGGCGCATCCGGTCCTGCTCCTCCTGGCGGCGCTTGCTGCCGAAGTTCTGGCCCCGGTTCTTGCTGTTCCGGTTTTGGAACTTCTGCTTGCCGGTCTGCATCCGGTTGGCCTTGTCGGGAGCCAGGTCCTCCAGCCGCTGGTCGTACTTCTCCAGGTTGGGGCCGCCGCCCTTGCGGGTGTCCACCACCTTCTTCTCCGGGGTGCGCTTGGGTGCGGCGGACTGCTTGGGCTGCTCCTTCTGGCCCTGGGCGGCGGGGGCATTCCCCTTGCCCTGGTTCTGCGCCGGGGCGGGGGCGGGCCTGCCCTCCTTCTGGGGGCCGGACTGCCTGGGCTGCTCCTGCTTGGGGGCGGGGGCGGCCTCCTGCTTGGGCTCGTGGTACACGTCGGCGTAGATGGACTCGATGGAGTCCACCTGATTGTGCTGGGTCAGATGCTCAAATACAATGGACAGCTCCCGGTCCGTCAGAATCTTGGTGGGAGATACCGTCTCTTTGGTGTGCTCGGTGAGAATGGCGGTGATGACTTTGGTCTGCATCCCAAAGTCCTTGGCCACATCTCGGGCGTTCAGTCTCGCAAGGCTCAAATAGGCCACCTCCTAAGTTTCAGGTACGGCGGGCTTTCTCTGAGCCCGCGGCTTCTTTTTCTTCATGGGCTGGGGACGGCGGGGGGCCTCCCCGGCCAGCTGGTCCTCCAGCGGCTGGTACTGGGGCAGGGCCTGCGCCAGCTTTTTGGCCAGCGCCGCCGCCAGTCCCCCGTCGGTGAGGGCCGCCATGGCGCAGGCGCTCCGGCCCAGGGTCCGGCCCAGGGTTTCCTTGTCCCAGGGCGCCTGGGCCCACGGGACGTTCCCCGCCTGGGCCCAGCGCCGGGCCCGCTGGGCGCTGTTCTCCGCCGCGTCGGCGGCGGTGAGCACCAGCTTGGCGCGGCGGGTCTTGCAGGCCTCCTCCACCGGGGCCTCGCCCACGGCCAGGTTGTTCCCCCGCAGGGCCAGCCCCAGCAGGGATAGGGCGTTGTCAGTCACCGCCGTCACCTGCCTTCATCTGGGCCTCCAGGGCCTCCCATACCTCCGGGGGCATGGGCGAGGACAGCGCCCGTTCAATGGCCCGGCTCTTCTTCGCCCGGGCCAGACAGGCCGGGTCAGGGCAGAGGTAGGCCCCCCGGCCCGGCTTCTTCCCCCGGAAATCCAATGACAGTTCTCCCTGGGGGGAGCGCACCACCCGGATGAGCTCCGGTTTGGGCTTCATCTCCCGGCAGCCCAGGCATTGGCGCATGGGTATTTTTTTCGGCACGGCGCGGTCCCCCTCCCTATCAGAATTACTCCGTCACTTCGATATCTTCCTCATCCTGCCCCTCCTGGGCCTCCGCGGCCTCCTCCTCGGGGGGCTCGGGGGCGCTGGCGGGCCGGATGTCAATCTTAAAGCCTGTGAGCCGGGCGGCAAGCCGGGCGTTCTGTCCCTCCTTGCCGATGGCCAGGGACAGCTGGTCGTCAGGCACCACCACCCGGCAGCTCTTGCCCGGTTCCAGCTCGACGACGCTGATGACGTCGGCGGGAGCCAGGGCGGCGGCCACATACTCGCTGGCGTCCTCGGACCATTTGATGATGTCCACCTTTTCGCCCCGCAGCTCCTCCACCACGGCGTTCACCCGCTGGCCCCGGGGGCCCACGCAGGCCCCGATGGGGTCCACGTTCTCGTCGTCGCTCCACACGGCCAGCTTGGTGCGGCTCCCCGCCTCCCGGGCGATGGACATGACCTGCACCGTACCGTCGTAGATCTCCGGCACCTCCAGCTCAAACAGCCGCTTGACCAGGTCGGGGTGGGTGCGGGAGATGAGCACCTGGGGTCCCCGGTTGGCCTGGCGGACCTCCACCACGTACACCCGGACCCGGTCGCCCTCCCGGATGACCTCGCCCTTCACCTGCTCCCCGGCGGACAGGAACGCGTCGGTGAACTCGGACCCGGAGGTGAGCCGGATGGCTACCGAGCCGTTGCGCTCGTCCACCCGAGTGACGCTGCCCGTCAAAATCTCGTGCTTCTTGGCGGAGAACTCGTCGAAAATCATCCCCCGCTCCGCCTCCCGCATGCCCTGGATGATGACCTGACGGGCGGTCTGGGCGGCGATGCGGCCGAAGTTCTTGGGCTTGATCTCAATGCGCAGCACATCCCCCAGCTGAACCCGGGGCAGAGCCCTCCGAGCCTCCTCCAGGCTGATTTCGGTGTGGGGATTATCCACCGCCTCCACCACGTCCTTCTTGACGAACATGCGCACGGTCTCCAATTCCTCGTTGGCGTCCACCACCACGTTGTCCGTGATGCCCTCGTGGTCCCGCTTATAGGCGGCCACCAGCGCCTGGGTGATCTTCTCCAGCATGTAGCTCTTGGGGATATTTTTATCCTTTTCAATATCGGAGATGGCGGCGAAAAATTCCTTCGCGTCCAGTTCCGTGCTCTTTGCGGCGATCTTTTTCTTAGCCATGTTGCTTCGCTCCTTCAAAACTCGACATGCAGCCTGGTTTGGGCCACGTCCTTCTTGTCAAAGCGGACGCCGTCCACGCTGACGGCCCCGTCCTCACAGCCGGTGAGGAGCCCGGTAATCTCTTTGCGCCCGTTGAGAGGCCGGTAGAGCTTCAAATCCACCTTCCGCCCCATGCAGGCCGCGAAATGCTCGGGCTTCTTCAGCGCCCGGTCCAGTCCGGCGGAGGACACCTCAAAGGTGTAGCTGCCCTGGATGGGGTCGGCCTCGTCCAGCGCGTCGGACAGCGGGCGGGAGACCGCCTCGCAGCAGTCGATGTCCACCCCGCCCTCCCGGTCGATATACACCCGGAGGAACCACTCCCCGGCCTCTTTTACATATTCCACGTCCCAAAGAGTGCAGCCTGCCCGCTCCACAATGGGACGGGCCAGGGCGGACACCACGTCAGCCACCTTTGCCATCCGGCGTCAGCTCCTTTGCTCAAAAGAAAGAGTGAGGCCCGCGCCTCACTCCTTTCTACCATACATAACAATAGGTATTCTACCACGCTTTGCAAGGGATTGCAACCCCTTGTTGAGAAAAATTTCCCCCTTCCCGGAAGGGGGGGCCGCCTTCCCAGCGGGAGGGGTGCTCGCCCGCCGGCGGGACGGGGGCGTTACTTTCTCTCTCGCGAGAGAAAGTAACCAAAGAGCGCGCTTAGGGGGCAGCCCGCCCCAGTGAACACGGCCCACAGGGCGGGCCGCGTCCACAGGCGGTCTCCCCTAAGAACCCCCCCGTTTACGGGAGAGCTCTGCGCGAACCGTGGGTACAGACCTTCCGGCGCCAGCGGCTTTCGACGCTGGCACCCTTATTTGTGCTGCCGCCGGTGCCTGGACACTGACAAGCGGGCAGGGTCCACCCGCCGCGCCTGGGCGGCGCACCCATCGGCCCGGGCCTTACGTCGCCGGACCCCCAGCCTCAACATACAGCTCCTCCGTCTCCTGCTGTGCCCGCACCAGCAACCCCCGGGCCTTCATCACTTCCCCATCCTCCATCATATACAGCGCCGCTGTGATTGCTTTAAACAATGTCGTGTACATCTTTTGATAGGGTGCATAGGGGTCAGGTTTTGATTTAGGACTATCCATAATTATTTCCCCAATTCCTTCTATAAGTCGTATTTCAATTTTAAACTAGAATTATTCTTGTGTCAAGAGGGATTCCCTTTTCATATAAGTTTAAAATAGTCACAACATTCCTATTCTATTCATAAAGTGGAATGGGGGACAATTATGGATATAGACTATTCATTGATTGGGAAACGGATCGCCCGGCGCAGGCGGGAATTGAATTTAAGGCAGGCTGACGTGGAAGAAAAAGCAGATATTGGATACAAGTATTTATCAAACATAGAAAACGCTTATTCTATTCCCTCCACAGAAGTAATCATGCGCCTTGCCATCGCCTTGGAAACCACGCCGGATGAGTTTCTTGTGGGCGCGGTCAAATATACGGAGGGTGACGAAAAGTGGCGCAACTCGGCGGAACTCCTCCGAGGAATGAACGAAAAGCAATTGGAAATGGCCCGTTGTTTTCTGCTGTGGCTGTCGGAGCAGGAGCTTTAGCACCGGGCAGTATGTTTGAATACAAAGGCGCGATTAGGCAAGCCGCGCAGGAGCGGTAATAGAATTCGTCAGGCCCCTGTGGGCCGGAAAATGAAATGGCACTTGTCCGGCGTAAGCAATAGCCGTTTCAAGTGCCCGCGTTCTACCAGAAGCCCCCGTAGACCGGGGATTCTTAAGGGGGAAAATCCTGAGACCGCGGCCCGCCGTGCGGGCCGCAGGGAACCGGATTTTCCCCCTTAAGTGTGTCTTTGCCTACTTTCTGCACAAGCAGAAAGTAGGTCGCCGAAGGCTCGACAGCCTTACATTTTGTTTGGAGCGCCGACGCCCAGCAGTCCCAACCCGTTGGCGAGGACGAGGCGGACGGTGTCGGCCAGCTTAAGTCGGGCGGCCTGAAGCCTGGGGTCGTCCACCATACAGCGGCAGGCGTTGTAGAAGCGGTGGAAGTCCCCGGCCAGGGTGGTGAGGTAGCGGTTGATCCGGCTGGGGTCGTAGTCCCGTGCGGCCAGCCGGACCTCCTCCGGGTACTGGGCGATGGTCTTGACCAGGGCCAGTTCCTCGGGCTGGGCCAGGGCGCAGGCGTCCACCTCACAGGCGGGGCATACCCCGGCCCCGGCCTCCTTCATGCGGGCGGTCAGCGAGCAGATGCGGGCGTGGGCGTACTGGACGTAGTACACCGGGTTGTCGCTGTCCTGGCGCACGGCCAGGTCCAGGTCGAAGTCCAGGGGACTGGTGGCGGCCCGGTTGTTGAAATAGTACCGGGCGGCGTCCACGCTGATCTCGTCCAGCAGGTCGTGGAGGGCGATGGCCTTGCCCGTCCGCTTGGACATGCGCACCGGCTTGCCGTCCTGGAGCAGGTTGACCAGCTGCATCAGCACAATGACCAGCCGATGGGAGCCGTCCAGCCCCAAGCCGTCCAGCGCCGCCTGGAGCCGGGCCACATGGCCGTGGTGGTCCGCGCCCCACACGTTGATTACCTTGTCGAAGCCCCGCTCCTCAAACTTGTTCCGGTGGTAGGCGATGTCGGCGGCGAAGTAGGTGTAAAACCCGTTGGCCCGGCGCAGCACGTCGTCCTTCAGGTCCAGCTTGTCCGCCTGCTCCCGGGTCTTGCCCTCCCGGATGTATTTCTCTTTCAAAAGCCCGGTGGTGTCCAGCCACAGGGCCCCTTCCTTCTCGTAGGTCCAGCCCTTCTGAGTGAGCAGATCCACGGTCTGGGCCACGTAGCCGGAGTCGTGGAGGGCGGACTCGAAGAACCACTGGTCGTACTCGATGCCGTACTTGCGCAGGTCCTCCTTCATTTTGGGAATGTTGCGCTCCAGGCCGAATTTGCTCATGTCCTCCAGCCACTTGTCCTCCGGGGCGTCCTTATAGGCGTCCCCGTGGGCCTGATAGAAGCCCTGGGCCAGCTCCCGGATGTCGTCCCCGTGATAGCCGTCCTCGGGGAAGGGGCAGTTCTCCTCCCCCAAGAGGATCTGCATATACCGGGCGTGCATGGACAGGGCGAACTTGTGGATCTGGTTGCCCGCGTCGTTGACGTAGAACTCCTTCCAGGCGCTCCAGCCCGCCCGTGAGAGCACATTGGCCAGGGTGTCCCCCAGCACGCCTCCCCGGGCGTTGCCCATGTGCATGGGGCCGGTGGGGTTGGCGGACACGAATTCCACCATGACCTTCTGCCCCTTGCCCTCGTCACAGGCCCCGTAATGTGCCGGGTCCGCCTCCACGGCGGCCAGCACCTCGCCATACCACTTGGGGGCGTAGAAGAAGTTGAGGAACCCCGGCCCGGCGATCTCCGCCCGCTGGAAGAGGGAGCCCTCCAGCTCCAGGTGGTCCAGAATGATCTGGGCAATCTGCCGGGGAGCCATATGCAGGGCCTTGGCCCCCGCCATGGCGAAGGAGGAGGCGAAGTCCCCGTTCTTGCTGTCCTTGGGCACCTCCACGGTGCCGTGGATGTCCTGCCCCGCAGGGAGCAGGCCCTGGGCGGCGGCCTTTTCGTAAGCGGCCTGGGTCAGCTGGGCCACCTGCTCACGGGCGGCCAGGATCAGATTCGGCATAGTCAGCTCTCCTTTTCTCGGTCCGTCCCCGCTGGGTCCGGGCCGGATGTTTCTTCACGTGCATACGGAACAGGTTGTGCCCCGCCACCAGGTTGTCGATCTCGATGGCGTAGTCGATTTCCAGGTCGCCCCCCGCCTCCCCCAGGGTGGAGCGCATCCGCCGGGTGTTCACCCCGATGGACAGCTCCCCGTAGGGGGTCTCGTACATGGCCAGATGGCGGCGGCCCTCCTCAAAGACCATTTGGGAATTGATGCTGCCCTCCCGCAGGAGGGTCACCCGGCCCTTGTCGATGTGGAGCTTGGTGGTGGTGCCCTCCAGGCCGGTGAGCTCGCTCTCCTGGTAGGAGACGGTGTAGCCCCCCCGGCTGTCCCGCTTCAGCACCCCGGCGGTTACCAGCTCGATCTCGTCGGGGCTGCCCTCGGCGTACAGCTGCTTCCCTTTGATGGATATGATTACATTATCTGTCATAGCGTCCCTTTCGGCCCGCGCCCGGCGGCACGGGGTCAAAATTCTAGTTAATAGGCGGTGATGTCGATCTGCTCCACCTCGCCCCGCACGTCCTCCCCCAGAAAGACGGAGGCCAGGGTGGAGAAGTCCGCGGTGCTGTCGCTGACATAGTAGCGCCGCCGTCCCGCGCCGGGGCGGCCGTTGCGCAGGCCGTCCAGTTCCAGCTGGCGCTTCACGCTCCTGGCGCACTGCTCCCCCACGTCTACCAGGGCGACGCCGGGGCCCATATAGGCGCCGATGACAGCCCTCATCAGGGGGTAGTGGGTGCAGCCCAGAATCAGGGTATCCACCTCCGCCTGCCTGACCGGGGCCAGATACTCCGCCGCCACCGTCTCGGCCACCACGTCGCCGGGCTGGAAGCGCCCGTTTTCCACCAGGTGGACCAGCAGGGGGCAGGCCTGGGCCGTGACCTGTATGCCGGGGCGCAGCCGGCTCAGGGCCCGCTCATAGGCCCCGGAGCCGATGGAGGCCTTTGTGCCGATGAGCCCCACCCGGCCGTTGCCGGTCACATGGGCGGCGGCCCGGGCGGCGGGTTCCACCACGCCGAAGATGGGGATGTCGCTCTCCTGCCGGAGCGTGTCCAGCGCGGTGGTGGACACGGTGCCGCAGGCCACCACCACGGCCTTGGGGTTGAATGTACGCAGGAAAGCCATATCCTGCCGGGCATACTTGACCAGAATGTCCTTGGAACGATTTCCATAGGGCACCCGGCCCGTGTCGCCGAAGTAGACCAGGTCCTCCTCCGGCATGAGCCGGGTCAGCTCCCGCAGGGCGGTGAGCCCCCCCAGGCCGGAGTCAAATACGCCGATGGGCCGTGCATCCATTCGGGGTCCTCCCTTCCAGGACGATGCTGTGCGCTTGGATTGGGCGCGTTCTTCCCACGCCCCCCGTTAAGGCCATGATATTATATGCTATTCCTCTGATAAAAACAAGAGTGGATTTTTGAAGTCCCTTTTCAGGAAAGTGTTGTTAGCATATGACTTCGGCGGGTTCTCCAAAGCCATATTGACACAGCAGAAGCCCTGTGCTACAATCGGATGACCAAATTGAGAAAGCAGGCGGTTAAAATGCACAATTTAGTCTATAAGTCTGTTGTTGTAGAGTGCTCTGCTGGCGTGGAAGATTTGGCAAAGGCCATTGAAAAACAAGCCGAAGAAATGGTGAATAAAGGATATAAGTTAGTAACTATGTCAGCGGTTGGAGCAGATAAAGCTATATTGGTATTTAAGATTTAAAACATGCTTGAATTCCCTTTTATCTGCCAAATCCTCTTGAAACCCTGATATACCAAGGATTCCCGCAAATTAAATGTTCACATTCATGGTTTTATCAGCTTTCCTTAATGACATTGTCACATCAAGAACCATGTGTGTTATAATGATAAAAAGTAATAGCAGCACAAGGTTAAATAGGGGATATTCCAGTTTATCGGGCAGTCATCCATCGACAGGTGACTGCCCGCTTTGGATATTTTGACGAGTGGTTTGATAAAGCAGCTTTCGGCAACACCAAATCTGAAAAGGGAGTTTTTGAACGTCCTGTAACACAATTGTAATATAGAAAAACACAGTTTTCCCTTGCGTTCGAGCGGGCGGCGTGGTATGCTATAACATCACCACGGTAAAACAGGAGGGACGCCCGATGGCCAAGCAGTCCACCAAGCAGATCGCCGCCAACCGGAAGGCGTTCCACGATTACTTCATTGAGGATAAATACGAGGCGGGCATCGAGCTGGCGGGCACCGAGGTGAAATCCATCCGGCTGGGGGCTGTCAACCTGCGGGACTCCTTCTGCGCGGTGAAGGACGGAGAGATGTTTTTGCATGGGATGCACATCTCTCCCTACGAAAAAGGAAATATCTTCAACAAGGACCCCCGGCGCACCCGGAAGCTGCTGCTCCACCGCCGGGAGATCCGCAAGCTCCAGGCCAAGGTCCAGCAGGACGGCTATGCGCTGATTCCCCTGTCGCTGTATTTCTCCGGCCCCAGGGTGAAGGTGGAGCTGGCGCTGGCCCGGGGCAAAAAGCTGTACGACAAGCGGGAGGCCGCAGCACAGCGGGACGCCAAGCGGGAGATGGACCGGGCCTCCCGGGGCCGCTATTGAATGAGAAAGGGATGGTAACCATGAGCAACCCCATCGTCACCATTGAGATGGAGAACGGCGGCGTGATGAAGGCGGAGCTGTATCCTGAGATCGCGCCCAACACGGTGAACAATTTCATCTCCCTGGTCCAGTCCGGGTTTTACGACGGGCTGATTTTCCACCGGGTGATCCCCGGGTTCATGATTCAGGGAGGCGATCCTGACGGCGCGGGCACCGGCGGCCCGGGGTACTCCATCAAAGGGGAGTTTTCCCAGAACGGGGTCAAGAACGAGCTGCTCCACACCCGGGGCGTGCTGTCTATGGCCCGGGCGATGGACCCCAATTCCGCCGGGAGCCAGTTTTTTGTCATGGTGGACGACGCGCCCCACCTGGACGGCGGTTACGCCGCTTTCGGCAAGGTGATCGAGGGGATTGAGACGGCGGACGCCATTGTCTCCGCCAAGCGGGACTGGGATGACCGGCCGAAGCAGGACCAGAGAATGAAAAAGGTTACCGTGGACACTCAGGGCGTGGATTATCCCGCGCCGGAGAAACTGTAACAGCGTTTTTCATCCCGGAAGGCGGAGCCCGGCGGGTGAAAATAGATGCAGGGCAGGCAGCGCGGCCAGAAACGAGACGAAGCGGACTTTGCCCCGATGGGACTCTCACAAAGCCGTCCCTCAGGCTTTGTGGGGAGGGGAGGAGCAAGGAAGCGAAATGAAGCGGACTTTGCCTCAATGGGGCCCCCCGCAAAGCCGTCCCTCAGGCTTTGTGGGGAGAGGAGGAGCAAGGGAGCGTGTGGAGCTTTCGCCGCAGGCGGAAGCGGAATGAAGCGGACTTTGCGACGACGAGGGGGCGTACTGGTTTCGACGGGGGTACCGAAGCAGGAATAGCGAGCGGATGCGCCTGACATCCTTAAAACGGGCAACTTATAA
>ERZ779626.776-NODE-776-length-17035-cov-5.305241_pt1 | contig 17035 bp, 17 predicted proteins | sample MGYA00514209_ERZ779626 | MGnify/ENA primary metagenome ERZ779626 (study PRJEB29562, sample SAMEA4376713) | mouse gut metagenome | isolation source: Cecum | study: EMG produced TPA metagenomics assembly of the A DSS colitis mouse model was used to assess the...
TTTTTTTCATAAATTGCTTCCTTTCTTTTATTTATAATATTTATGCATAACCCAATGTCGCGGGTCCAGCGGCTACGCTGGTTGCTTCCTTGCTTTTGTTAATATACTATTTGAATATAAACAGTTCTTGTTCTTGCTTTATTATCAAAATCGATTAAAACTATTTGCTGCCACTGTCCTAATTGCAGAGCTCCATCTATTAAGGGGACCATTGTTGAATTTCCGACTATTGATGCTCTTATATGAGCATATCCGTTTCCGTCGTGCCAGGTGTCATCGTGGTGATAGTCAGCTTCAACAGGAGCTATTTTTTCAAGCGCTTCAGGTAAATCAACCAGCAACCCCGGTTCAAACTCAATATTTGTAATTGAAACCGTACTTCCTGCAACATATACATTAACCTGCGCATTTTGAAGCGAATGATTGTATACAGCGTGTTTAACCTTTTGAGTAATATCGATTATATCGGTAAAACCTTGCGTATTAACGGTAAATCTCTCATTTATTATTGTCATAAACTAAACCTCAATTTTCCGTCTTTTACAAGTTTTTTGCCTCTTGAATATGTTGCAAACGGAGTTGTATGTTCTAATATTGCATTATAATCTTCGCCGTCAAAGAGTTTGAAGACATTAAAATCCGCATCTTTGCCGACTTCAATAGAACCTGTTGTATTATCAAGTCTTAAAATTTTAGCAGGATAGATTGTAAGATATTTAACAAGCTCATGAGTATCTAAAACCTTATCAACATTTGCAGCTGCTGCTTCAGAGAGAAGATTGAAATCTTTATTTTTACTGAAACTCTGACTTGAGAAACCGAAATTTTTCGGAAAATATTTTAATATTGTATTGAAATCAAGTTTTTTATTACATATTTCTTTGCTGTAATAAGGTTGATAAACGTACTTAACACCTGTATCCGAAAGCTTTTCCAAATCATCAGCGTAATTTGCATTTGCCACAATTACTTTTTTAGATAAAACTTTAAGATTATCCAAATATTCTACCGGCGAAAGCTCTTTAGCATAAGGAGAAATTTTTCTCATACCCATAAATTTATGAAGCAAATCAATATCAGAAAAACCGTGTTCCAGCCAATCAATTTCATCTTGCGATTCGGCAAAGCGTGTCATCATAAGCATATTATGCTTGCGACAGTATTTTGAGAATAAAGCCCAAGATTTTCTGTGAACACCTGAAATCGAATTAAGCATAACTCCAATATGGGTGTTTTCACCTTTATGCAATATTAATTCTTCAATTTTGCTGCGTAAAACCTTAAATTTCTTTTTACTCTTATTTTTGCTGTCAGCGAAAACTTCAAAGAAAAGATAATTTTTAACTGGAAGCTTGTTAATAATTTCAAAATACTTATACTCTTTTGAAACCTGAGCAAAACAAGTAGTTCCTGCTTTTACAGATTCAATAACACCGTTTTTAAAAGATTGTTCTTTTTCATTTCTGTCAAGCGTGAAATAGTCAGTCAGAATACTTGCCCATTTGCGCGAATAATTTTCTTGACTTACGCCTGCAAAATTGTATTTTAAAGAAAATAATTTAAAAAATCGTTTAATTTTATTTTTTAAGCTTTGCGGTTTAACAATTCCGATATCAGTATACTGGTACTGTGTAAGCAAATCAATAAATCCCGGAGTAATAACAGCATTACCTAAATCTTTGATAAACTTTTCATCAAAATCCACTTCAGAATTAGGGATAATATCAATAATTTTGCCCTCATCGACAACAATTGCCATATCCCTCAAAACTTCATCTGCAGAAGTCAAAATCCACTTTGCTTTATAACATTTCATAGACTTATTTTATCTGATAAAAGAGCAAAATGCAAGTTTAAAAATTATCAGGATTAAATTTTGAATCAGGTGTATACAAATCGTCAACGTATTTAGCTTCAACAGTTGAGCCATCATACATTTTTACAGACATAGGAACATATTCTTTTCCTTGAGTAATGTCTTCACGCGCATATCCTGCAAGATTACCGTCGGAATTATACGCATAATCATATCTGACAACCTCTTTAAGCTCTGAATTTCTTTCATTGTATACAGTCATTTCATGAAGCTTTTTATTTTTATTAAAGAATTTTTGCAGAGTTTTGACCTTGCCGTCAGAACTTGTAATATACGTTAGTTCTTCAAACCCGCCGTTTTGATATGCATCAAAATCCTTCATAGGTGTTCTGTTGATTGTAATTGTTTTTTCAAGTAAGTCTTCAGGAAGTTCGGAAACTTTAGCATACAAAGCTTTAGGATTTTTACATTGATAAATCTTTATAACCTTATCCCCGCTTGCTTCGTCAATATATGTGTAAATCCTTTTATAAAGTTCGCCATCCTGATTAAAAATAAAATTATCGCTTAAAAAATTTGAATTTTCAGCTTTGCTTGTATATCTTACACTGACATTGCCTTGAGCCATAGGCTTTACAATCTTTTCAGACAACTGTTCTATATCACTTTTTACAGCTGCTAAAGTTTTGTTCATCAATTTTTGAGCATCTTCAGCACGCTTTACATTTGCAGGTTTACGCATTACAAAATAAGCTGCACTGCAAAGACCTGCCGCAGTTGTTAAGCCCAAAACAGTATTTGCTGCTTTAGAAGTTTTACTGTTAGCCTTTTGAGCTTCTGACTTAATATCATTGCTTTGAAAAGTTATATTTCTAATACCGGTTATTCGCATGCTCATATAAAACCTGAACAAAATATTTTTTGCTACACATTATCCATAAATTTCATCAGAATAATAAGCAAATTCCAAATGTCCAATTATAATAGTATCACCGTCTTTTATGCCCTTTTTAGATAACTCGTCAAATACACCCATAGCTTTCAAAATATTTTGCAGACGAATTACTTGTTCTGCATTTCTTTCATCTGTTACACCCGCAAGCCTTGAAATCTTACCGCCTTGAACAATAAAAGTATCTTTTGCAACTTTAAATATTTCATAACTGCTGTCATCATTGTTATATGCATTTATGTCTTCTTCAACAACAATTTCTGTTTCAGATTTAGGAATTTCATCTACTTTTTCACCCATAAAATCTGTCAGCTTATCAAGATTTTCGCCTGTAACAGCAGATATCATAAACACATTACCAGAAACTTTCTTGAACTGCTCCAATAATTCTGATTTTTTGTCTTCATCAATTGCATCAATCTTGTTCAGCGCAATAATTTGATAAAGATTAGCAAGATGCTCTGAATGTTTTTGCAGTTCTAAATTAATTTTTTCATAATTATCGAACGGATTTTCTTCTGTTGAATCAATTAAATGAACAAGGAATCTGCATCTTTCAACGTGTCTTAAGAAGTCATGTCCGAGTCCGACCCCCTCTGATGCTCCTTCGATTAAGCCCGGAATATCAGCAACGACATAACCGTCACCCGAACGTTTTTTGACAACACCTAAGTTTGGAATAAGTGTAGTAAAAGGATAATCTGCGATTTTAGGTTTTGCAGAGCTAATTCTGCTTATCAAAGTTGATTTTCCCGCATTAGGCATACCCAAAAGCCCTACATCCGCAATAAGTTTCAATTCCAAAAACAGTTCGCGTTCAATTGGAGGTTCACCCGGTTCACAGAATTGAGGAGCTCTTTTTTGAGCAGTAGCAAATCTTGCATTGCCGCGTCCGCCCCTGCCGCCTTTTGCAACAAGAACTTTTTGTTCATGTTCAGTTAAATCAGCAATAATATTACCGTTTTTAATATCTTTCACGACAGTTCCTACCGGAACTTTTATAAACAAATCTTTAGCACAACGTCCGTGCATATTTTTAATCCCTCCGTTTTCACCGGCTTCTGCTTTGAAAACAGATTTGTGTTTAAAGTCCATTAATGTAGACATATTTTCATCAGCAACAAGATAAACATCGCCGCCTCTACCGCCGTCACCGCCTGCGGGACCGCCTTTGTCCACATATTTTTCTCTGCGCCACGCAACCATTCCGTTACCGCCGCGCCCTGATACTACTCTGATTTTTGATTTGTCTATAAATTTCATCTTTTACCTTTTTTATTTTATATTACTATAAAAACATTTAAAACCCGAATTTGGCAAATGATTTTTTATCAATCGGCGTGTTTTCAAACCTGTTTTGAGAAATGTTTTCTTTATGAACGGATTTTCTAAGCATCCTGTTTAATACAGCAGGCATTGCAAACCCAATCAGCCCGCAATTTGCTAACAGAGCAAACCAATAAAGACCTGTGCCAAATTTTTTAGTTTTTATAATCGTTTCCAATGGTGCATCAATCTTACCTAAATCTGCAAAGTTTCTAGGGAGAAGTTTAAAATCTTTAAAGAACTGTTTTACTCTGGCGCCTCCCTTAAGATTTGCAGTGTCAGGCTTTCTATCCATAATTTTTGTACCGGCAAATTTATCAAATGACCTGCCAATAATGTTATTCAGAGCAAAGTCACCGCCAAAAAACATTGTAAACAAAACAGCACCTCTAATTGCTCTGTCTCTCATTTCAAGTTTGTCACGAGATCCTACAAGCTGAGAAGGATAGTCACATAAAAGCCACATCAGGGCAAATATGGATTTTGACATAAACATCCCGTCAGTGTAATTAAAGTTTGAAGCATATTTCTTTAAGGCACCACTTTTAGATGTCATAGATTTCATAATAAGTTTAGGCGCTATTAATGGCGGGATTGTTGCAATCAATGCGCTTGTAAACAGTTTTTTTCTTTTATCCGCTTCATATTTTTTCTCATCAAATTTACTTTGATCAACCATATCAAATGCTGCTGAAAAACCTTTTTTATGAGTTCTTTTTTCGGTTATCCCGGTAGCAATATAAGGGGTTGCACACCACATCCAGGCTGTTGAAAGAAAGTCAAATTTAAAAACATTTTGATGAACTTTTACAAGCTTTTCTCTAAGTTCTTCTTCTCTGCCTTTAAATCTATCTAAAAGGTTATCAAAAGCTATCTGATGTTCGGCTTTAATACCGCTTTTTTCAAGCTTTTCCATTTCTTCAAATACATTCAGGCCTTTATTTTGTTTTTTAGCTTCTTTTACGATTTTTTCGGCATCAAGTCGCAAACCTTTTTTCTTAATACCTTCAGCAAGATATTTTCCGTCCTCCGTAAGATATTTTTTAGAAACTTTCATAATATCTTTTTCGGCACTTTTAAAGTTTTTAACTATCCCGCTTGAAGCCAGAAAATGTTTGTTCAGAAAAGGCAGCATAAAAAACGGGGTTACGATAGACATAAAAAAGTAAAGGCATGACATTGAAAAACGTTCAATAGCTTCATCTTTGTTATTGGACATTATCGCCTGCGGTATAGCACAACCGCCTATATCTACTATTCCTCTGTTAAGAAGGGTATTTTCCTGTACTTTTTGCGTTATATCATAAAACCCTGTAAACGGTCTTTTGCTAATAACTCTGTCATTACTTATTTGCATTATGCTAACTTCAAAACCTATAAATATATTTTTTTGCTAATAATAATTATTTTCGTACTATAATAAAGAGTATGAAAATGATAAAAGAAAAGTTATTCAGCAAAACTCCCGTAGAAATAGGACCTGAAAGTGGGTATGACAATTACATTATGGCAATTGAATCCAGTTGCGATGAAACTGCCTGTTCTATTGTCAAAAACGGGAGAGAAGTTATTGCAAATGTTGTAGCATCACAAATAAAGACTCACGCTCAATTCGGCGGAGTTATTCCTGAAATTGCGGCAAGAGAACATTTGGATTCAATAAATATAGTTATTGATGAAGCCTTTAAACAGGCTAAAGAAAATGCAGGAATAATGCCTGAAGATATAACTGCTTTTGCGGGAACAGTGGGACCGGGTTTAGTCGGATGCTTACTTGTAGGGCTTAATGCGACAAAAACACTTGCATTAACTTATGATAAACCTTTTATCGGAGTCAACCATTTAAATGCACATCTTTGCGGCAACTATCTTGATACAGATTTAAAACCGCCATTTATGGCATTACTTGTAAGCGGCGGTCATACACAAATAATTGATGTTAAATCTTACTCCGAACAAAATATTTTAGGAGAAACCATTGATGATGCTGTTGGAGAAGCTTATGATAAAGTTGCAAGATTAATCGGATTGCCGTATCCCGGCGGACCAAGACTTGATAAACTTGCTCAAGAAGGAAATCCTCACGCATTTAAGCTGCCTGAAGGAAAAGTTGACGGTTACAATTTCAGTTTCAGCGGTTTAAAAACAGCAGTGCTAAGACTAGTCAAATCATTTGACGGCAAGGAATTGCCTGTAAATGATATTTGTGCCAGCTTTCAGGAACGTGTATCAACAACACTTTTAAATAAAGTAAAAAAAGCTTTAGAAGCAGGCGGATACAAGCAGGTGGTAATAGCAGGCGGTGTTGCCGCAAATTCTGAAATAAGGAAAAAAATCTTTGATTTAGAAAAAGAAGGATATAAAGTTTTTGCACCTCCTATGAAATATTGTACTGATAATGCAGCTATGGTTGCGTCTTGCGCATATTTTAACACTAATACATTTGACGATGTAAATGTTGAAGTCTTTTCACGAGTAAAATAATAGCAAAAAAAATTATTCAGACATTTTACTTTTCTTATGATAAGCATATCCCCCAATAATAATGGTCATCCAGCGTTTACAAGCGGAATAACAAGAAAGCTCTCCAGAAATTACTGTTCTTGCGAGGATGATGTCATAGAAATATTAAACAAACATCCGCAGAAAAACGGTATAGCAGGACAATTGCCTATAAGCTGGATAGAAAAATTAAATGCATCTGAATTTGTAAACAATAAAAGAGAAATCATAAAAGATATTTACCAACAGTTTGCCTCAATCGTTAAATTAGCATCAGAGAATATTATAGAAGCCTCTGATAAACTTACGGAAATATTACGCAATTATAAAATTCTGACAAATAAACAAAGTTATAATATAAAAAAGATTAACACATCAGGTGCTACATATATTGAAAACGGTTATATACTTGAAGGCAGTAACGGTGCTCAGAGCTTATTTATAAAAGAATTTAAAGATTTAAGCGGCATGGAGCCTAGACGATAAAAAATTCACACAAAACGAGATGGAAAATATATTGAACTTGCAAGAGCACTTCAATTAAACAATCAAATAAAAGACAGACATATTATGCATACCAACTGGGGAGATACTAAAAACAGGTACATGGTTAGTGAATATGTTAAACCTCTAAAAAGATATAAATCTAAGATTGAAATAAAACAATCATATAATAATGAAAAAGAATTAATTGAAGATTTAAATAAAAAATACGGCTTTAGATATTATGAAATAAAAAATAATAATGTCAAAATAGGTTATGAATATGAAAATAAATTTTATTCTTATCCTGAAGAAAGAATTATATACAACTATTTTTTCAATTTATTGGAAAAACAAAATCTCGCACATTATGATTTAATGGATAATCCTTATAATTACATAGTTACAAAAGATAAAAACGGCAATCCGCTTTTAAAGCTTATAGATTTTGGCGGCATAGCAAAACCAAGATAAAAATGTGTACAATTGTAAATTTTACACTTTTAAAATAGCAAAAAATTTGTATAAGCTGTTTTATAAAAACTGTGATAGAAAATCTTGGGAACAATACTATGAAACCTTTTTGCGGAAATGAATTATATTCAATTCCGCATTCTTATTTAGAAGGTAATAAGAAAAACAGAGTTCAGCCTGCTTTTCGCGGTGTTACCGAAGAACTTTCAAAAAGATTTTACAAAACTCAAGCAGAAATCATAGATGAATTTATAAAAGACCCAAAATCAAAAGGAATAGCAGGGCAGCTTCCAACAAATTGGCTTGCTAAAATTAAGGCTGATACTCCTGAATTAAGAGAAGAAATTATCCAAAAAGTTTTTATGTCAATAAGAAGCGCAGTGAAGCACCTAAAGCCGTATAATGCTCCTGTTAAAAGCAAAGAATACAGAATTCATAAAGCAAACCTTGAAAACAAGCGCTTGAAAGAAGCATCTGAATATCTTAGCAAAAGTTTAAGACATTTTGGTATACTGGAAGAAACAAACTCTGTAAACTTTAAGATATTAAAAGTAAGCGGGAATTTCACCAAAAGAGCATATGTTCTTCAGGAAAAGGGTAAAAATCCCACATTAGAAAAACTTTTTATAAAAAGTTTTAAAGAAATCAATCCTTTATCTTCAACAGCGGATTACAACGGCAAATACTCCGAAGTAGCTCACTGGCTCTATCTTAATAATAAAACCAAATCGCCGTATTTTTCAAAGGTTTATTGGGGTGATACAGAAGGAAGATTTATGGCTTTAGAATATGAAACGCCTCCAAAACATATAAGTCCGATAGTGAAATTTAAAAGCAATTACGAAAATATTTATAAATTTGCAGCTGATTTTTACAGACAGACCGGAATAGAATTGAGCAATTTATTTGAAAAAGGCATTAAACCTGGAATTATTAACAAGTTTGGCAAATTTGAGCCTGCCAAAAAAGAAGCACTTATTATGAATTACCTTCAACAACTTTTGAAAGAATATAACCTGCACCATACTGATTTGCACAACCAAAATGCCATTATCGGTAAAGACAAATCAGGCCACGCTATTGTTAAAATAGTTGATATAGGCGGACTTGTCGAGCTTTAAACTATACAGGAACTTTTGAGTAAAGTCTTGAGAGAATAAATTCCGTAATTTTCTTTTCAAGCTCAACATTATGATGATAATTAGTTTCTTTTATAAAGTAACAAGGACTTGTTACATTTATTTCTATAATTTTTTCATCAATAACATCTAAACCTACAAGAGGAAGTCCCAGTTTATTCATTTCTTTTGCAACCTGAGCAAATTTTTCCTTTTCTGATTCTGAAAGTTCAGCTTTTACAATGTTGCTGTCACAGTGTTCATTGAATTTGAAATCATCGTTGGAAGGAAGTTTTTGAATACAAACATCAAGAACTTCATCACCTAAAAACATAACCCTTTTGTCGCCGAATCTTGCTTTAGGAATATATTTCTGCACCATAATAATCTGCTTTTGATTGTTTGTCATTGTGTTAATAATAACAGCTGTATTTTTATCACCTTTTTTTAGTGTCATAACACCTGAGCCAAAACAGCCGTTCAAGGGTTTTAAGACAATTTCCTCATGTTTGTTTAAAAATTTTATAATATCTGATTTTGACGAAGTAACTATATTTTCAGGCATTAAATCCAAGAATTTAACGGTATGCATTTTTTCGTTAAAATCTCTGATAGCTTTAGGGTCATTTAAAATAAGAGTTTTTTCTCTGTCAACAAAATCAAATATATAAGTAGCATTTATATAATCCAAATCAACAGGAGGATCCGGTCTGAACATAACAAGCCTAAAGTCTTCAATCTTTTTAAATTGTTCAGCTTTATCATAAAATATGTTTTTGTCTTTTTCATAAGCTTCATAGCAATGAGTATAAGCTTCACCTGATACAAGACTTAAATTATCAATAGTTGTAATAAATACATTTTTGTTTTCTTTTAAAAGTTCTCTGATAATCCAAAAATTTGTCACAAGATTATTAAACTCAAAATATTTGAGCTCAAGTCTGTCTATAATAAATAAAATATCCATGTTGTTCTCCACCTCAACTTGAGTTTACATCTAACGAAATTTATTCGCAATAGAGAAACGGGCTAGTTAAATTTTTTCAGGGTCTAATACAACACAATTAGCATTATTTACCTGAAGCAGCGCATTAAATCTTTGTAAATCAGCCTGAATTTGCGGGAAAGTGTTATAATGCATAGGTATAACAGTTTGAGCACCAACCCAATGAGCTGCCATAGCTGCATGTTCAACATCCATAGTGTAATAACCGCCAATAGGAAGCATTGCGATATTCGGTCTGTATAATTCTTTGATTGTTTTCATCTCGCTTGTAAGTGCAGTATCACCGGCGTGATATATTCTTACGCCTTCGACATCAAGAATTACTCCTGCAGCAACACCTGCATATCTTCCATCAGGCAATGAACTTGTATGAAAAGCAGGTACAAATACTGCCCTGCCCCAGTCATAATCAATCCAGCCGCCAAGGCCAACAGCCTTTGCTTTACATCCTTGTTCTTCACAATATTTCCCGAGTTCAAACACCGCGCTAATTGTAGCATCTTTTTCCTTTGCAATCTCAATTGCCTGTCCAAGATGATCACCGTGACCGTGCGTAACAAATATATCGGTAATATTTGAAGCACGCCAATCATATTTAGGATTAATACTTACAAAAGGATCAATCAAAACCGAATTGTCTTTTAACTTAATTTCAAACGCACTGTGACCGATATATTTAATATCCATATTTTTCTCCTTACAATCTGCACATTTTTATTTTAATATATCAGATTTTAGTGTAAAATACAAATATGCAATACAGTTTGTTAATGAAAAAATGCATAGAATTGGCAAGACAGGCAGAAGGCAATACTTCTCCCAACCCTCTTGTCGGATGCGTAGTTCTTGATAAAAACGGTAATGAAATATCAACAGGATTTCACGCAAAATACGGCGAAAACCACGCTGAACGAGATGCTCTTTTAAAACTTAAAAAAGGCGAAGAAAAAGACGGTACTTTAATAGTTAATCTTGAACCCTGTTCTCATTACGGGAAAACTCCACCCTGTGCTGATTTGATAATAGAAAGAGGAATAAAAAAGGTTGTTATCGGAATACGTGATGTAAATCCGATTGTTGCAGGAAACGGTATTAAGAAATTGCAAGATGCGGGAATAGAAGTTGTTGAAAATATTTTAGAAGATGAATGTATTAAATTGAACGAAGTATTTATAAAAAATATGACAAAAAAACAAACATTTGTTGCCATAAAAACAGCTGCAACACTTGACGGTAAAACAGCTACTTCTAAAGGTTCTTCCAAATGGATTACATCAGAAAAAGCACGCGAAGAAGTAAAAAAAATAAGGAACCGTTACGATGCTATTATGACAAGTTCCTCAACAATTCTTGCTGATAATCCCACAATGAACCACAGAAAAAAAATAATCCTTGACAGAGAACTTAAAACTGACTTCAATTCTCCTATTTACAAAAACGGAGAAATTTATGTTTTCAACGGATTAAAACACAGCTGTGAAAACGGAATAAATTTTATTAAGACACCAATTACAAATAATAAACTAAAGCTTGATTTCATTTTTCAAAAAGCTTATGAACTCGGTATTATGAGCATACTGATTGAAAGCGGAGGCATTTTAAACGGCGAAGCATTAAAATATGCGGATAAAATTTATCACTTTATTGCCCCGAAAATTACAGGCGATAATTCATCAAAATCATGCTTCAATTTCAGAAGAATTGATGCAATAAATGAATGTTTAAATTTTAAAATTGCCTCAACAGAGTTTTTTGAACCTGATATATTATTAACTTACTATCCTATTCAAAAAAATTAATCTTAATGTATAATAAATTTTATGTTCAACAATAAAAAAGCATCTGTATCGGGAACTTTCTATCCTTCTGATAAAACAGAACTTCTTAATATGATAGATAATTTTAAATGCAAAGAAAGCGGCTACTTTTCAAGAGCTGTTATTGTGCCGCATGCAGGGTATATTTATTCCGGCGAACTTGCGAATTGCGGAATAAGCCACCTAAGACAAAACGCAAAAAATGTTTTTATTTTTGCACCTGCACATTTTGAAAGAATTTTCGGATGCGTAACCTGCAATTATGATGCTTTTGAAACTCCTCTGGGTAATATAGAAGTTAATAAAGAATTATCTAAAGAAATTTCAAATTTTTGTGATTGTCAGATAAATAACTTTGCTTTTGAGAAAGAACATTCACTTGAAGTTCAGCTTCCATTGATAAAAAAACATTTACCTGATGCAAAGGTAATACCGGTTTTATACGGATGCGAAAACTTCACTAACCTTGCAGAAACCATAAAACATTTCTGGGATAACGATGAGAATGTCTTTGTTATATCAAGCGACTTAAGCCATTTTTATCCTGAAAAGGAAAGCTATAAAATTGACAGCTATACAGCAAAAATGATTGAATCAAATGAAACCAGAGATTTTGAAATGGAGCAAGCGTGTGGTGCAGTAGGAATTTGCGGTCTTACAGATTTTGCAAAAAACAATAAATTTTCTTTAATCAGAATAGGCTTAACAAATTCGGCACGTGTAACAGGGGACTCATCACGGGTCGTAGGTTATGGAAGCTGGTTTTTATATGAGGGTGAAAAGAACCGATATATTAAAGAATATTTCTCCGGCACAGTTCTAAAAATCTGCAAAGACAGTATTCTGTCAGGTTTTCAGCTTGGAGAAATCAAGCCTAAAGATTATCCCTGCGTACTTGAAGAATACGGTGCATCATTTGTAACTCTTGAACTTGCAGGAATTCTTCGCGGATGCATAGGTTCCATAATCGCACACAGACCGCTGGTACAGGATTTAATTAAAAATGCTCACGCTGCAGCCTTTGCCGACCCGAGATTTAATCCTCTTACTCTTGATGAATATAATAAAATTTCAATCAGCGTTTCTCTTTTATCCAAACCTGAAAGAATTGAATTTAAAGACGAAGAAGATCTTTTAGATAAGCTTATCCCAAACAAAGACGGTTTAATTATACGCGACGGAAATTATCAGTCGGTATTTCTTCCGATAGTATGGGAACAGCTGCCTGATAAACATGAATTTTTAAAAGAACTCAAATTAAAAGCAGGACTGGATGAAAATTATTCTTCAGAAACTCTTGAAGCTTTTAAATTTAATGCGGTAAAAATTACTCAATAACTTTTCCGTCAAACAAATCCATTACCATATTTACATTATCGGAATGCATTGAAGAAAGAACTTTATCCACAGATGAAGTGTTTTCAGTTTTTGCTGCTTCTTCTTTTATTTCTTCAATTTCTTCGGGTTCAGGAACTTCTTCCTTTTTAACCTCAACAGGCTTTGCCGGTTTAACGGGAGCTGACGGTTTTGTTACAACACTTGATTGCCTGACATTTTCGTCACCTGCTTGAGGCAGTCTGATAATAACATTTGAATCTGATTGACCAAATAAAGTATTAACAGCATCAATAACCGCTTGTTTTTTACTTCCGCTTTGAACCTGGTTTAAAAAGATTTCATTCTTCATGGTAACAATTGTTTCTTCAGGAGAAATCTTTACAGGATTAGCCCACTGCTTTAAAAGTGCTCTCGTAGGTGCGCTGGAAAGATTTTCCAAAAGTTTGCTCCATAATGAGGAAATATCTTCACCGTTTGAACTTTTAGCTTTAGGCATAGGTGCAAAATCATCTTTAACAGCAGCAGATTCAGAAGCCTTTACAGGTTCATTCTTAACTTCCACCTCAGTTTTTGGCAATTCTTGAACAGGTTCGTTTTTGGGAGCCTGTTTAATTTCAGACTTCAGCACCGGAGCAGGAGAAGTCTTATATGAAGAGGGCTTGACATTATTGTTTAGCGTAGCTGCGCCGCCTTCAAGTCTTGCAATCCTGTTTTGAAGTTCAACTAACGAAGTATTCTCTGTTAAGTTTGCAAGGTCAATAATTGCAACCTCAAGCCACAATCTTGGATTGTTTGTTAACTTTAATTCTTTTATGTACTCGGAACATTTTTCAATAAGGAAAACAATCTGGTGAGTTTCCAAAATATCAGTCTGTTTATGAAGCGCACTGATTTGAGCATCATTAGCCTGAGTTAATTCAAAAGCAATCTCTTTTCTGCAATTTTTAACTATTAAAAGATTTTTCAGATAATCCATTAAGTTAGTCAAAATCTGGACAGGTTCGTTACCAGAATTATAGATTTTTTCTAAATCTTCAATAGCTTCTTGCGGTTTAGAATTAACAATTTTATCAGCTAAAGAATTTAAAGTATCAAATGACAAACGACCTAAAAGGTTGTTAATGTCATCAGTTGAAATAGCTTCATCACCGTCAAGAACACTTAACTGGTCCAGCAGTGCAATACTGTCACGCATTCCTCCTGCCGAATTTTTAGCAATAGTGAACAATGCATCATCAGTTATATTAATTTTTTCATTATCTGAAATATAACGTAAATGTTTAACAATATCATCTGTTGTAATACGCTTAAAATCAAAACGCTGGCAGCGGCTTTTGATTGTATCCAAAACTTTATGAACCTCTGTTGTTGCAAGGATAAAAATAACATTTTTAGGCGGTTCTTCCAATGTTTTCAAAAGAGCATTAAAGGCTGTTGTTGAAAGCATGTGAACTTCGTCTATAATATAGATTTTATATCTGCTGTTAACAGGAGCATACATAACCTTTTCAAGAATATTTTGAGCATCTTCAACTTTTCTATTGCTTGCAGCATCAATTTCAATAACATCCATAGGTGTCGAATTTGTGATATCTACACAATTTGGACAAACACCGCAAGGTGATATTGTTGGTCCTTCTTTACAATTTAAGGATTTTGCAAAAATACGTGCAGTAGAAGTTTTACCGGTACCGCGCGGGCCTGTAAAAAGATAAGCATGAGAAATTTTATCAAGCTCAATAGCATTTTTTAAAGCTTTTTTAATATGCTCTTGTCCTACAACTTCTTCAAGCATTTGAGGACGATATTTTCTGTATAAAGGTATATATTTTTCGTTCATGATATTATTATAGCAAAGATTTAAAAAATAGGTAAAAATATGAATATTATTAAGCCGCCGTTATTAAAAGAAGGTGACACGATAGGAATTCTTGCCACATCGGGCGCAATGGATGATGACACAAATCTCAAACGGGCTATATCATTTTTTGAAAACAAGGGCTATAAAATTGTCTTAAGTGATAATGTTTATTCTAAAGCCGGATATTTGGCAGGAAGTGATGAAGAACGGCTTAATGCGCTGCATAAAATGTTTTCTGATAAGAATATCAATGCGATTATTGCACTAAGAGGCGGCTACGGAGCAATCAGACTTATTAACAAGATTGACTACAATTTAATCCGACAAAACCCGAAAATCTTTTGCGGGTACTCTGATATCACGGCACTTAATGCAATGTTTTTGAAGCGTGCAGGACTTATGACTTACTCAGGTCCGATGATTTTGAGCGATTTCGGGCAGAAAAATATATGTGATTATACAATTAACAAATTTTTTGAAACCGTAAAGGAAGGCAAGTTTGATTACGAAGGCACTTTCTGGGGCGGCAATCTTTCAACGCTTGTATCGCTTTGCGGGCAGGATTTTGTACCTGATTTTAAATTCACACTGTTTTTGGAAGATTTGAATGAACCGCCTTATAAAATCGACAAAATGGTAACTCAGTTGTTTAATATGGAAAAAATCCGTAAAAACACTAAAGCCATAGCCATTGGAGACTTTTTAGACTGCGGAGATGTTGATTACATATTTGAAGAATTAAATCTGCCTCTGATAAAAAATTTCCCCGCATCACACGCAGAAAAAAAAGCAACAATACCTTATGCTTTAATGTAAAAATTTGTTAATTAGATAACAAAAAAAAAGAATTACAATCGTTTTGATAAAAAAAAGAAAGGAAAATGTATGTTGTCAGGAAGCAAAACAGATTACACAAATTTTACAGGATATTATTACGCCAACCGTTCAATTTTAAGCAAATCCGCCAATGAATTATTGGACAAAGGCATCCAAAAAATGGCGAAAAAGCAAGCTTTAAGTTGCCCCCCCCCCGAAATTTCAAAAATTTAAGTTTATATTCGTCAGATAACAATCTTTTCGGGATAGTCGAATTTACAAATAACAAACGAGGTGTTAAGAAAATACTGGAATTAAGTGATGACGGTAAAAATATTGTCTATTACAGAAGCAATGATCACAAAAGAAACTGTTTTCATAAAATATGTGAAAAGTCCGATAAAATTCTGCAAGAAATGGAAACATTTATTAAAAACGGAATATCAAAACTTATCAATAAAGAATAATTAATTTTATATTAAGTATATATTCTAATAGTTGTTTTTGGGCTAAAATATAATTATTGTATAAGATAATTATAAGGAAAAGACTATGTGGGATTATTCAGATAAAGTTATAGATCATTACAGAAACCCTCGTAACGTAGGGAAAATTGATAATGCAGATGCAATCGGCGAAGCAGGTTCTCTTGCTTGCGGCGATTCATTAAAAATATATTTAAAAATTAAAGACGGCATCGTTACTGATGCAAAATTTCAAACATTTGGCTGCGGTTCTGCAGTTGCAAGTTCCAGTATTTTAACAGAAATGATTATTGGAAAATCTGTTGAAGATGTTAAGAAAATTACCAATAAAGATATTGCAGACCAGCTTGACGGGCTTCCTCCCGAAAAAATGCACTGCTCTGTTATGGGGTATGAAGCTTTGGAAGATGCTCTGAAAAATTTCGATGATTATACAGATTTAGAAGATATCAGAAATGAAGAAGCTGCAAACAAAAAAAGTGAAAAAATTGTCTGTCAGTGCTTCGGAGTTACTGAAAATGTAATTTGGGATGCCTTAAAACTTAACGGTTTGAAAACTGTTGAAGAAGTCACAAATTACACTAAAGCAGGAGGAGCTTGCGGTAAGTGTAAAGGATTAATCCAAGATATTATTGATACATATTACAAAAAAGAAAATGAAAAAAACGAATCAGCACTCACTCCGGCTCAAAAAATTCTGAAAATAAATAATGTAATTGAAAAACAAATATCGCCTGAGTTAAGAAAAGACGGCGGAGATATTACTCTCGTTGATATTGACGGGAATAAGGTAATGGTAAAGCTACGCGGAAAATGTTCAGGATGCAAAAACTCACACCTGACACTTAAAGCCTTTGTTGAAACGACTTTGAGAGATACCGTAGATAAGAATATTGAAGTTGTAGAGGTATAGAAATGGGATTAATTTATTTAGACAATAACGCAACAACAAAGGTAGATCCTCAAGTGCTGGAAGCTATGCTTCCTTATTTGAAGGATGAGTATGAAAACCCTTCAAGTATTTATGATTTTTCAAAGCAT
>ERZ779626.782-NODE-782-length-16946-cov-5.838198_pt1 | contig 16946 bp, 10 predicted proteins | sample MGYA00514209_ERZ779626 | MGnify/ENA primary metagenome ERZ779626 (study PRJEB29562, sample SAMEA4376713) | mouse gut metagenome | isolation source: Cecum | study: EMG produced TPA metagenomics assembly of the A DSS colitis mouse model was used to assess the...
TGCAATTGCGACTGCATACGTGTTTGTGGAGGGATTAATCAGTGGTTCCTTAGAATTTTGCCTGGGTGGCATATCCCAGCTGAAAGAATCCTGTTTGCTTTACTGCGCCATCGGCAGGTCGTAGACCTCTGCCTGGGTCACACTGTCGATGCCGTTTAGGAACTGCTCCACATTGATGGTGAAATCCACCGCTAGCTTGTAGTCCCGGCGGACGGTGACACGCTTGATGATGTACCCGCAGATCATTTTCTTCGTGGCGGTGTCACTGCTGTCAAAAATCTCAGACCAGGTGGCAATCCGCTCGAACTCCGAACGGAACTCCTCCAGCTTGCTGTTCTCATTGTCCAGCTCCATCGTCAGCTCAGTGACCCTGCGGCTGGTATCCAGCACCCGCTGACGGGTTTCCTCCAGAAGCTCGTTGAGCACTTCCATGGGCAGTGCGCTTTTACCCTGCACCGCCTTGAGCACCTCGGCCTTGAGGGACTCATAGTCCGTATTCGCCTTGGTGTTTTCCGTCCGGGCCCGCTTCAGGTCGGCCTGGAGCAGCGCCATCTGCTTCTGGCAGGCGTTCCCCACGATCATGTCGCTGGTGGCGCTTTTCATCTTGTCAAAAACTTGATGAAGGATATTTACTACGATGTCATCCAGGATGTGCATGGTGTACCCCGTCTGGCCGTCGCAGTCGATGCGGTGGCGGGTTTTGTTGTAGCAGACGTAGCGGAAACGCTTCTTCTTCAGCGGCGTCCCATCCGGCTGGCGGTAGACCTTCCCGTTGGTGGTCAGGACCAGCCTGCCGCCGCAGTGCCCACAGAACACGTTGCCCGACAGCAGGGACTGGCCGGTGGTGTTCAGCGGCATCGTCCGGTATTCCTTGTTCTCGTTGGTGCGCTCAGTCATCAGGCTCTGGGCCATGTCGAACAGCTCGGGCTTAATGATCTGGAGCTCATCAAAGGGTTCGGAGTAGGTTTCGCCGCTGCGCAGGACACCCTTGTAGAGCGGATTGTGCAGGATAGCTCCGATGGTGGCGTCATGCCAGTTTTCGCCCTGGCGGTTGCGGATGCCGTGGTCATTGAGGAAGTGGGCCAGCCGGAATTTGCCGTAGCCGGAGGACACGCACAGGTCGAACATCATGCGCACCACCTCGGCCTCCTCATCATCGATGGCCAGACGGTTGACCTCGTGCTTCCGTTTGTTGAAGATACCGCTCTTTTCCAGCTTGTACCCGTAGGGCGTTTTCCCACCCCGGAACCGTCCCTCCAGCACCATCTGGCTCAGGGCTGTTTTGGTACGGATGGAGGTTTTCTGGCTCTCCCCATCGGCCTGCCAGAAGCGGATGTAGTTGGTGAGCCGGTCGGTGTGGGATTCGAAGCGCTGTTCTCCCTCGTTGACGCTCCACACACGGATACCCTTTTTCACGAACCACTCCACCACGAAGGGGGTTTCATCAGACCTGCGGCCCAGGCGGTCGAACATGAACACCAGCAGAATGTCGAACTTCTTCAGCTCCGCCTTTTCCTTGACGAGCTGCAGCTTGTCTCGGTCGTCGGCGCTGACCTTGAAGCCAGACACCCCGGTTTCCTGCTCCTCGCCCACAATGATCCAACCCATCTTCTTGGCGAACTCCCGGCAGGCTTTCCGCTGGACGGGGATGTCGGCCTGGTTCTGATCGTCGTGGTCCACCTGCTTGGTGGTGGACACCCGGTATAAACATTGGACTCTTTCAGCCATTTTCATCTTTCCTCTCTGTTCATTGATTCGCAATGTGAGAGGTCAGACGATTGATCCCTATTCAGTTGTCGAGGTGCGGTGGCTTCGCTATGGCCATTATCTCACATTACGGCCTGAATAGCTACTGAAATAACCAGGAAAACGAAAGAATTATTCCTTCGCCGCCAGATAGGTCCCCAGGAGCGCCTGCTTGATCTTGACCACGATCTGGGTGTTGGGTTCGTCCGAAAAATGGAGGGCCACCTCCCGGCCCTCCACGATCATGGTCATACTGGATTTTTTTCTGCTGTTCACTGCTCTTTCCATATTCAAACCTCCCCAATAGAAAGAGAGTCGGGTACGTTGTCAACGCACCCAACTCTCTTTGTCAGAAATTAATTTTCTTTGCGTAGGCTCTCTATTTCATCATGGCTAAGTCCGGTGAGTTTCGCTATGTCAGCCACCGACATTTTCATTTGCAGGGCGTTTCGGGCAATTTCAATTCTACTTTTGCGTTCTCCTCTGCGCTCACCCCTGTCCTCAGCAGTAGCCAAGTTCGATTGCATATCGGTCTGGTACATCCTGCGGCTGCGGAACACCGCCCGTTCCCGTTCATCCTGGCTGATGCTCATCAACAGGTTTCCGGCCATTTGCAGCACCTCCTTCGACGCTATGACCTCATTTACTGTTTCCCGGTAGGTGGGTTCGCTGGCGTACTGAAAGAACACAGCCCATTTCTCCAGATCCGTCATATCATCCACGGACTTCTCCATGATCTCCTGGAGCTTGCTCAGTTCCACATACACAACATGGATGGCGTCTGACAGCAGCTCATTGTCCTCATCATGCCGCAAGGAGAAGGAATTGACGTACTGCGTCCGCTCCGGGAACACCGTATAGGAGCAGAATGTCACCTGATACGTCCGGGCCAGCCTGTCGTATCTCCGCACACCTTTGGATGGCTGAGAGGAGTGGAGATCGCACAGATAGTATATGCTTTTGCCCTTCAGGTTCTGATGCTTCCCGTCCGAGTCCTCCTGGATACGGCTGGCCTGCATCTCCAAGTCGATCTGGGTCCCGTCGTCGATACGGCAGTTCACATCAAGCCGCTCGGCCTTTTCGTGCGTATCATCGGGAGGTATCTCGCTGTTGCGGACCTCAACATCGACCACAGGGCGTTTGATGATAGAGGAAACCAGGTCGATCAATACAGGCTTGGCCTCCTGCTTGGTCAGGATCAGCTTGAACACCCGGTCATCGGACGGCGGCAGGATATCCGCCCCCATCGGCAGTAATCCCATCAGACAGCACCTCCAATCGAATCTGTTCTTTATGTTCAGTATATCATGTTTCCGCGAGTATTTCCACAAAAATTTTCTGGGACGCGCCGTGTTTCCCATCCTCCGAACAATTGCGAAAGCTTTTTGGCTATACTGGCCCCAGGATCGTAAGGGCAGGGGGTACACGCAAGCATATCAAGTGCGTCTCAGAACATCATGGAGATTTGACCGTCTAACTGCTCCACAGGATGCCGATAGCTATTTTTCAGTTCTTTTGCTGTGGTGGTCCGGATGCCTGGCCCACAGTCTGTTTCCGCTGTGACCATGCGGCCTTGCTGGAGCAGCTGGTCAATCAGCTCTGACATGAACCGGATGCCAACGCTGTTACATCGGTCCTTGTCACACAGGCGGCATATCTCAAACTGCTGGGCGACGCGGGCCGCGACAGGGTCCACGATATAGCGGTCTGTGCGCTTTGTCCGGCAGTTTTCCAGAATGAAATCGGTGATCTCATCCCGCTTTGCTTCCAGCGCGGCCCGGTATTCTTCGTCACTTATATCCGTGTACTCCTCGTAATAGTCCACATGATAGCACCGAAAGGTCTTTGCTGTGGAAAAGTGCTCCACCAGGGATGGGACCTCAGCTACCTCCACGACGCCGCTGAAGCTGGTGGGATGCAGATAGAGGTCCTGCTGGTCCTTGGTGACCGTGTCGCAGACTCCGTTTGTTCCCCTATGGATCGTCCAGCCTAACGTTTGGAATATTCGGCGGCTCTCCGCCTTGAATGCGTTCCGCTCCTTATTACTGAGCCAATTGCGGTCATAGCCATTGCAACTGATATGAAGATAGGTCATTTGATGCGGCATCCAATCGCCCCCTTAATGATTGCTATTGTGGTATGGTCCCTATTGCTTCGGTGTCAGGCCATTCTTGGAGTCATTCCCGTCTTTTTCAGAGCTTGCCCCAACGATACCAGCTTTTCGGGCAGGAAGCTATCACGATATCCGACAAATATGGGCTGCGGAAACCGGCCGGAGAGCCCATCCACGGCTCTGCTATGTCAGATGAAGAGAATAGGCTGATCGAAGCGGAGTTTTCCGCCTTTCGGGATGCTCGGAGCAGCAAGGCCAGAAGGATGCCCAGGGTGACTCCGGCCATGGCCCGGACCCATCAGAGCGCCGCCCAAGCCATCCTGCCGTACCTTTTCCAATATTACGATGGGCGGTTTGAGCGGTCTACCGTCATCAAAGTGGTGTCCACGACGGCGGCGGTGCCGGACGATCTGCCGGGGCACATTGCCAGACAGTCGGAGTTTTTGATGGGCACCGCGCTGTGGCTGCTGGACTATCTGGAGGATGCCTGTGACGATCCGGATGAGTATCTGGATCTGCTGCCCGTGGGCCCAAGCGAAGACTTGGAGTACGATATGCACTGCGCGGATGACCTGCTCCATGACCGGACGACCATCCTGCGCATAGCCACCCTGCTGGATGAGCGGGGAAATGCCTGTCGGCGGCAGTTCCGCCGTCTGCTGGACCTGATCGACGATGAAACCGCGGCGCGGCTGCGCCAGTCGTTCAAAGGCGCTCTTTTGGATTACATCAGTCGGGCGGCAGAAATACACGACCGGCTCAAGCCGGTCACGCAGGGGTTTCCATCCACGATGGAGGAGCTGGGCAGACAACGGCTGGGGATGCTGAGCAAACGGGACGAGCTGCCGGAGATTTATTTCCTATTGCTGGCCCCTGACTTGATCTGCCATCCGCAGTCCAAAATACGGGAGGAGCTCCGATCCCAAAAGGCAGCGGAACTGCTGGCGGGATATGGGGTCAGCGATCCCTACGAGCTGTGCGCGGCCTATTTCCTGCTGGAGCGGGAGGGGGACGCGCTGGTCAATTTGAATGTCTTGACCGGCATCGTTATGATCTGCGCCCTCCGTCATCTGCCCTGGGCCCAGGATGATTTCGGAGCGAGGGCGGGGCTGTTTGAAAAGGGCAAGCCAGACTACTGTCTGCGGTATGAATACAGCGAGGGACCCACGGCGAGTGGGGAGGACCCGCTGGATTTTGAGTGGCGGCTCTCCGAGGCGCAGCTGTTCTTCCTGGCAACCGGGATCATCCTGCCCCGTGACCGGATGCCGTCGGACAAGCTGATCCGCTGGTTCATGCGGCAGGGAGTGGAAGAGCGGAGGGCCCATGAGCTGGCCTGGGCGGCGTTCATAGCCTATTTCACCGAGAGCGGGGAGAGCGGCTGGGAGGACATAGACCTCTTTGGGGATGATGAGGAGGACGAAGAGCCGATTTCAGAGGGATCAGTCCAGGATGGGCCAACGGAGTCCAGCGGGGCGGCTGTGGCCCTGCCTGACAGTGGCGCCTTGGCGGAACAAAACGAGGCTCTGGCCCGTCAGGTGAAAGAGCTGCGGGGGGCGCTCCATGAGTCGGAGCGCACGTCCAGCCGTCTGCGGGAGCAGCTTCGGGAATCGGAGCGAAAATGGGAGGCGGACCGCTCGGAGCTGGCCCAGCTCCGGGAGACGCTCTACCGTCTGCGGGCCGAGGAGGACGCGGAGGACGGGGACAGCGCGCCGATGGTGGAGCTGCCCTGGCAGGTGAAGCGGCGGGTGGTGGTGTATGGCGGCCACGACAGCTGGCGCAAGGTGGTCAAGCCTCTGCTGCCCGGGGCCCGGTTCTATGACCGGGAGGAGCTGACGGACCTGAACACTGTCCGGGGCGCGGATGTGGTGTGGCTCCAGGTCAACGCCATGTCCCACAAATACTATTACAGGATCATTGACGCCGCCCGGAAGCACGGCATCCCGGTGCGGTATTTCGGCTCGGCCAGCGCGAAGAAGTGCGCCGTCCAGCTGTCGCTGGACGAGCTGGCGGCGGAGCGTAAGGAAGTTTAACGCTTTTGTAACATCCTCGCTCGAAGTTTTGTAATGAAATCCAGATACTATAAAACTCGCAAGAGATGCCTTTTCTTTTTCATTCTTCATTCTATCCTCCATCCTCATGGAACCGAAGCGGAAACGCTTCGGTTCGCTTTTTATGGGAAGGGGCCTCCCCATTCAGGAAAGGCCCCGCAATTTTTATCAACTCTGGAAGTCCCGGTACCGCACGAAACGAAGTGACGGGTTCAAAACTGAATGATTTGCAGGTGTTTGATAACACAAAAACAGGGGCTGTCTGATTTAGGGTCAGACAGCCCCCGTGGCTTCTGTTATCAAGGTCTTGCTCGAAAGACGTTGTCTTACTGCCTTTCGTTCACCTGTATTCGACACTACTTCCCCAGGTGGTGGGCGACAGACTGAAACCGCGCAGAATGCGCGTCACGGGAATCTCACCCCTCCGAGGATCTCTCCGAGCTGCCCCATGAAAATGGCTGGACAGGAGTATCATTATTGCCTGACGGGGTCGTTGCGAAACAGCTTGTCCTGCTGTTTTGTGGACGGATGGGTACCGCTCGCCGCCTTACATTGGCCGTCTTTTATGCGGAAACCGCACAGGCGGGTCTTGGCGCATCCTCCAGCGTCGCTCTGCGCTTGCTGGCGCTCCGTCAGGGAACGTATTTCAGTCGCCGGATGTGACCGGGCTGGCCCGGTGTTTTTCAAGGTGCGGAGAGAAGCAGCCTATATTGCCCCTCTAATAGTCATTGGGGACTTTTTTCGAATTTAACAACCAAAAATTTTAACTGCTTTAAAATTTTTTCTTTGCGCTTGTGAACCGCTTGCTGAGTAATACCGATTTCAATCGCAAATTCGTGTTCAGTTTTTCTGGAATCAGCAAGATATATGGAATAAATTAAGTAAAAACTTTGGCTGTCCAATTGATGAAGTGCTGATGTAAGCGCGTCCTGCCGAATATTCCTCATAGCACTAAGTTCCACATTGACGGAAGTATCAGCCACCAGTTCTTCTCCGTTCACGTTCTCTTGAGCAATGTCGCTATATAGAGAGAGGGTGTTCCATCCATTTTCGTGCTGCCGCAAGTATCCGCTGTGTTCCTCATCACAAAGCCAATCAAGGTATTGATCCCTTGATGCTTCGATTACCAAGTCATCCCATTTGATAAAATAACGTCCTCTTGCTTCAGGAGAAATAATAAAGCGATAGAATTCTTTGCCACTCATCATGATCCAATTACTATTGGGATTTTGGTCATAAGGTTCCACTTTCCTAAAAAATTGTCGTGCCATTTGGCAGACCTCCTGTTCTTCTGAAATTGGGGCAAAACCCTTGATTTCAGAAGCGGAGGCCCTCGACAGCGAGGCAAAAAAACTCGACACCATGCGAGACGACCCGACAAAAAAATATGTCGGACGGTGTCAAACGGTGTCGAATTTAGAAAGGCCGCAAACACCCGATATGTTTGCGGCCTTTCTTCAAAAAAAGTAATTAAGTTGTTGAATTCAGTGGTTCTAAAAGATCCCACTGGCGGCGGTACAGATAGTGAATTTTGTCTGACCGCTGGTAAATCTTTGTAAAACAGCAACACATACAGCGTGTTGGGCAAGCGGTGGAGGCGGGGGACTCTCTATCTCTCCGCACTCAATCAAGGCGAGATGCACATCGCCTCGACCCGTGGCCTTGCGGCTGGATCGCGCCACCGATCCAACTTAACGACAGGGTGCATCATGTAAAGCAACGGACTCGGTACAAAAGTTGAAAAAGGGCTATAGATTGATTATGTCAAGCTATTTACGTCACTCACTTTCGTTTATGCAGAAAATTGTAAAGCATCTGCGCTGTCTCTGCGCGGGTGGCCTGCCCGGTGGGGTCCAAAATACCGCCGCCCTTTCCATTGAGGATGCCGCGCTCCGTTGTCCAGCGCAGGGCTTCCTCCGCCCAATCGCTGGCCTTGTACGCATCGGCAAAGTGCAGCTCCCGATCCGTAGCGGCGGGGCTTCCGGCGTACCGCCACAGCATGACAGCCAACTGCGCCCTGGTGATGTTATCGTTGGGGCCGAAGGCTCCGTTGCCGTAGCCCCCGATGATGCCCTGGGCCGCTGCCCAGGACACCCCCTCGGCGTACCACTGGCCGTTGTCCACGTCCGCGAATACGCCCGTAAGGGCTTGGGTGGGGTTGTTCTCCAGGTTGTGGAGCACCACCGCCAGCATCCCTCGGCTCATGGGGGCCTCGGGGCTGAACTGCCCGGGGGCGGTGCCGTTGAACAGCTCGTGGGCGCTGGCAAAGGCCACGGCGTCCGCCGCCCAGCTCGTGGCGGGCACGTCGGCAAAGGTGCCGCTGTTGTCCACGATCTCCAGCTTAGCGGAACCGTCCAGGGGGATGGTCACAGCGCCGTTATCCGCCACGGACTTCCGTACAACTTCCCGTGTGCCGTCCTCCCGTACCAGCACCGCCACGGTGCCGGGGGTGGCGCTGGCCGTGGGCACAGTGAGGGTCACGCCGCCGGGAACATTCTCCACGGTTTTTCCTCCCGCCGTCACAGTCAGCTCCACCGTGTTCCCCGTCTGCTGGGCGGTGACGGTGACGGCGCCGCCCGCGCTGGACAGGCTGCCCAGGCCCCCGTTGGGGATGGTCACGTCGGCCACGGGGGTGGATACCGTCAGGCTGGCGTTTGTCTGGCTCCCGAGCTGCCCCACGGTGGAGGCAGGGATGGACACCTCCGCTTTGGTCACGCTCCCGGTGATCTTGGGGGCGATCACCACATCCTCGCTCTTGTTGGCCACGGCCTGTTTTACGATCTCCTGGCCCATGGTGGTGTTGAAGGTGGTGGTGGTTGTGCCGACATGAGTGCTCGCTGTGGGGGCGGCGGTGCTTGTGGTGGTCACGTAGGAGCTGCCCTGCCCGGTGGTGGTGACGGGGAGGGTGGAGCTGCCGGGGGTGCTGGGGCCGGAGGCACATAGGTGCCGCCCCCGCCTGTGCTCTGTACCCACGGCGTAATTTTGCCCGTCAGGGTGGTGTAGTTGGCCGTGTCGGTGGGGGTAAAGATCCACTCATAGGCGGTGTTGGCCGTCACTTCCGTGGTGTCGGCCAGGGCCCAGGCCACGGTGCCCGTAGGTTTCAGATTGCTCCCCTCGGTGGTCAGTCTCACATCCGCCAGGGTCTTGCCGCTGGCGGAGATGGCGGTGTACTTGGGCGCGCCCGTGGGAGTGGCCTTGTTGATGGTCACAACAACGGTGCCCGTGGCCTCGGCGTAGTTGTCCTTGTCGGTGGGCACGAATTTGACGGTCTTGGTGCCGCTGTCCGCCACGTTGGTCAACGCCTGATTCTCCGCAAAGCTCCATGTGCCGGGGACGTTTTTCCCGTCAACCGTGGCGGTGCCCTTAATTGCGGTATCGGGAACGGCCTCGCCGGTGTAGGTGATGGTGATGGGGTTCGCCGCCAGGGTGGGCACGAATTTGTCTGTAACGGTGACGGTGATGGTCAAGTCAAAAGCGTTGTAATTGGTGGTGCTGGTCACGGGAACGGTGATCGTGCCGGTCTGCCCCTTCTTTTGACCGTCATTCACCAGCTTATAGGTCAGCACCGCGCCGTCCACAGAGGGTTCGCCCTCAAAAATGCCGTTATTATCTGTTTTGGTGGGCGTATCCAGCACATAGCCAGCCGGGAGCAGGTTGGATAGATCATAGGTTTTCGTCATGCCGAACTTGCCGGAGGTGCTGGCGGTGGTTGTGCCGGAGTAGGCGGCCTTGGCGATGTTCAGCGTTACCTTGGCCGTCAGCGGATTATAGTTGCCTGCGCCAGTGGCCGGGGTGAAGGTGGCGGTGTACTCGCCGCTGTCCCCCACGTTGGGAACCGTGTCCCCGGCCAGCTTCCAGGTGCCCGCCACATCGTTTCCGTTCAGCTTGGCGGTCAGGCCCTCAACGGTCAGGGCGGACAGCTTATCGCCGTAGGTGCCTTTGGCGGTGCCGGTGCCGTCCACGGTCAGGTCGGCTTTGCCGATGGTGAAGGCGCCCTGGGCGGTGCCGGAGTAGTTGCCTTTGCCTGTGACGGTAATGGTGGCGGTGCCAGCATTGGTGTTGCCGGCGTAGGCCACGGTGTAGTCGATGTCCTTCACCAGCGTTTGCCCACCCAGGGTCACAACAGGATCGGGTGTGAGGGCGCTCCCGGTGTAGGTGAACGGGCCGGTGGCACTCACTGACGCCCCGGCGAAGGGCTTGGCAGTGATGGTGAAGGTGGTGGAGCCGCTGACATCGTAGTTGCCCGCCACATTCGCGATGGTGACGGTGGCGGTGCCAGCGTTGGTGTTGTTGCTGTACCCCACTGTGTACTCGCTGGCCGGGATTATGGTATTGCCGTCCTTAACAACAACGGCGGGCTTCTTCTCGGTGCCGTCATAGACAAAGGTATCGGGGGTCAGCGCAATGGCAGGGCTGGTGACAGGTTTGGGGCTGATGGTCACTGTCAGCGGGGTGGTGCTTGCCGCCGCTGTATTGTCCGTTTCCGGGATGTTGGCGGTGAGGGTGTATGCCCCCGCGTTCATTGGCTCGGCGCTCCAGTCAAAGGTCACATCAGCATAAGTCGCGCCAGTGATGGTCAGATCGTCCGCCGTGGGGTTAGGGATCGTCTGACCGTCATAGGTTTTGCTTGGGTCATAGCCTTCGGCAAAGGCGATTGTGGGCTGGGATTTGCTGATGGTCAGCGTCAGCGTGTTCGTACTCTCGGCGGCGGCATAGTTGCCTTTTGCCTCAACGCGGGCCTTGATGGTGTAAATCCCGGCGTCGGTGGGCAGACCGCCCTTAAACTCGCTGCCGCCCTGCTTTGCATAGGAAAATTGGCAGGGGCCTGTGTCGTGGGTGATGCCAAGCTGAATACCATTCGGCCCGGTGGCTTTGGGTGCGGTAATGGCCGCTGGATTGCCGGTATAGGGTAGCTCCTGGATGGTGCTTTCCCATGCAAGGGTAGGCGTGGCCGGACTGATGGTAAAGGTCGTACTGGCAGAGCCGGAGTAATTGCCGTCCGCTGTCGCGGTGACGGTCACGGTGGCTTCACCCGCGTCAATGTTGCCGGTGGCGCTGATGGTGTACTGGTCGGAATCAATCGTTGTTCCGTTCAGCTCCACCGTCACTTCCCCTGCTGCCGGGACAATCGCCGTGCCGGTGTAGGTGTAGCTGCCGCTGACGGTCACAGTTGCGCCGTCGAGCATGGTTTTCTTTGTGGTGATGGACGCACCTGTGCTGTCAGGGGAGGCGTTGTGGTTGTCGTCCTCTTTCAGACGGGAATAGAAAGTATACGCCTTATTCGGATCAAGCCCGGTGAACGTCGGGCTTTCCTGCCACTCGCCACCGTCCACCTTGTACTCCCCGTTTGTAATGGTATTCAGCGTGATGCTGTTGTCCGTGACCTCCGCCGCAGAAGGCGCGGCAGGCGTGGCCTGATCCGCCTTGGAGATCGTCCCCGTTGTGGTGACGGTGGTGCTGGACAATGTATAGTTGTCCTTGCTGCCACCCTCCAGAGTGATGCCGCTGGCGGTAACGGTCTTGTTCTCTCCCGCATTGGCGTTGTCGTAGGCGTAGCCGGTGGCCGTGGCGGTCACATCATCGTTGCCCACCTTGCCCTCCAATGTAATGGACAGGCCAGCAGGGACGGCAGTTGTGCCGTCATAGGTCTTGGCGGCGGTGCCGGTAATGGAGGGCGTCAGCGGGGCGGGGTCAACGGTGAAGGGCAGCACACAATCTGCCAACTTATTATCGTCGTCGCGAATAATAATGATTTCAATTTTCATTTTATGTGTTCCGGCACTCAGGAGGGTGCCGTTTGTCAGTTTAGCCATAGTGGGAGGGTCAACAATAACGTCATTAGAAAAAATATTTGTTACTCCAGACGGGCTATTCACATTAGCAGCTACCACCACCGTTTCCGTCAGGGTTTCTTCCGCCGTGACCACCCCGGTCAAATCCCCATAGACCAGCTTGGGAATGTGGATCGTCACGGTGCCTAAATCCTTTCCATAGCTGCAGGTTTTGCAGGCTTCGCTCACCGCTATGACCGTGCCGCTGGCCTCGGCGGTGCATTTGATTTTATGCGCCTCCACATTTTGATACCCGCAGAGCTTACAGATCCGGGTGTGGCTGGTGTCGTTGTGGGTGTATTCGCCGTAGTCGCAGTTTTCCGCCGCCTTGGTATAGCCGCAGTAGGGGCAGCTCAGGGTGTGAGTACCGTCGTTATTAGCAGTCGGCGTGACATCCTTGTGCTGGCACTCCTGCACCGTCACAGGGCCAGCCAACTCTTTTTGCTCTGCCAACTCGGACAGGAGGATAGGGGTGTTGCCTTTGTAATAGGCGCAGTTTTCAGCCAGCAGACTGGCAAGTGTATGGGAAGAACCCACCGAAATACTACTGTAAGTTCCGGCGGAGAGCTGGGCGAATCGTGCTGGAGCGACACGCAATCCACCTACGGTACCCTGTATGGACACGCTCTCACCTGTGACGGATAGAACTGATGTGTTATCATCAACGAGCACACCATACCTTGAGCCGATAAAGGTTCCGCCTTCCAGTGTTAGTGCGCCTCCAAGTATAATTACACGAAGGGAAACAGGCCGGACCGAAGAATAGATTAACAATCCGGCCCACGCCAGCAGGCCCTAATGGACACAGCTTGTTCATGGTATTACACTGTAACTCAAACAGGAAGTATGGACGGGTGCGCCTTTGGGACAGCGTATTTTGGATGCTGCATACCTGTTGGTCAGTCAGTCCATCCTTTCAGCCGCAATTCATGATTTAGCTGGTTGGGCGCCTGCTGGCAAATCCCTGTATCACGCGCTAGGCCGTGACGCGCTGGAAAAGGAAGGAAGCCCCTGTTTTGAGGAGGAACATAATGGAACAGAAAAGACACCCCTATCTCTCCGTTGGAATTGATATTGGAGCAGATTTCAGCCTGATGGCAATCGCACTTCCAACACAAGAAATCATTGGAAAGCCCTATAAAATCCTGCATAGCAACAACCGGTCTGTGCAGGGTGCGGTAGAGCGTATCCTATCCATGGAACAAGCCTATGAGCTGCCTGCCCGTGTTTACATGGAATCCACAGGCATTTACCATCTCCCCCTATATCACCGGCTCAAGAACGCCGGGTTGGACGTGTATGTCCTCAATCCTCTGGTGACCCACGCCAACCAAAATATCAACATCCGCAATATTCACAACGACAAGCTGGATGCGCGGCGGATTGCGCTCCTGGGGCTGCGCCCAGACTTGAAAACATCCATTGTTCCAGCGGATGATGTCGCTGCGGTCAAGGCGCTTCTTCGAGAGTATCACGCCATGAAGAAAGAAACATCGATGTACATCTGCCGGTTGAAAAACCAGCTCCGGCAGATTTTCCCCCAGTATTTACCGCTCTTTTCCAAAGTAAATGGGAAAGCTTCCCTGGAGGTACTCTCTCACTGTCCCTCGCCCAGCGCCGTTCTGTCTGCCGGGGCTGATGCGCTGGCCAAACTAATCCAGGAAGCGTCTGGAAAAGGGAGCGCCATGGCGGAAAAGAAAGCGGAGGCTATCCTGTCCGCTGCCAGAGAATCCCTCTCTTTTGGCCACGGAAACAGTGGAATTACGTTCCTGATCGGCCACTACGTGGAGATGATCCGCATTTTGGACGAGAAAACCGCAGCGATTCTCAAGCAAATCAAACGCTGTGTGCAGGAACAGCCGGATACTTTGCTTGCCAGACAAACCAGGCTGTTGGAATCCATTCCGGGAGCCGGTTTCCTGACTGCTGTTACCATTGTCTGTGAAATTGGTGATTTCCGCGCATTCCACCGTCCGAAGCAGCTCTACTCCTATTTTGGGCTTGACCCGGTGGTGAGGCAGTCCGGAAACTCCGCAGGCGCTAATCTGCGTATCTCAAAACGTGGTTCGCCTTACGCCCGCCGCTGTTTTTATATCCTGGCTTTGCAGTCTGTGAGCCTGCGCAAGAATGGCGAGCCAAAGAATCACGTCCTCCGTACTTACTATCTGGAAAAGTGCAAATCCAAAGCCAAAATGACCGCCCTTGGTGCAATCATGCACAAGCTCTGCAACATCGTGTTCGCTGTACTGCGGGATGAACGCCCCTTCGTATTGATTTCACCTCAGGAGCACCGGCAAAACTATCTGTCTTTGCCAAAAGCTGCTTGATGCATCTGACTCAAATTTTCGTGGCTCTCTGGAGCCTCTGTTTTGTCATACCCTTTTTACCGCGCATCTGTTCCCTGTTTTTTCTCACTTCCCTTCTTGACTTTTATTAGCTGGACTCGTAAAGTAATGGCTTGAGGATAATTACCATCTGTTCCGGTGTAAATGACCTTGCCATTTCCTCTTATGGTCAAATGGCCGCTGCCCGACACGAAAAAAACACAGTATGTGGGATTGGCGATTGTTTTCCCATTCAGATTCACTGTGAAGTTCCCGGAGGACAGCGCGATGTACGTTTCAAAATTCACGTCTGTCAGCAGCGTCACCGTTGCTTCTGTGTTTTCCTCGGTGAACGCGCTGGCAAGGTTGCTTTCGCCATAGTAGCCGATCACCGCATTGTCCTTCTCGGCTTTCGCCGCAGCGGTGATGTTGACCGTTGCCGTCCCCTCGGCCCCGGCCATGTTGCCATTCTCAATAAATTTCGCGGTGAGGGTGATTCCCGTTTTCGGGCCATTCGCGGCAAGCAGCACTTCGGAGGCGGGGACGGTCATGGTGTAGGTGCCGTCCACCGCGCTGACAGGCTCGGACACCTGCGTAGTACCCACAAATACCGCCATCTTGCCCGCAGTGGGCGCGGCAAGGCTGGACGCAAACATGGCGGAGTTGGCCGGGGCCGGAGCGTCCCCGGTGGGCGTGGGCGTGGCCTTGACGGTGATGGTGTCGCTGGCGGTGAAGCTGGTAGTTTCCTCGCTGCCGTTGAAGGTTTTCACCTTGCCCTCACTCGTTAAATCCGTGCTGGACTTCGCCACGGTAAAGGTCTTGCTGATGGACGTATGCCCCTCTTTGGAGAAGGTCACGGTATAGTCCCCAGCCGCTTTTACCTCTGACGGGTCAATGGTGTGTGTCCAGCCCTCCGCGCTGGCTTTGACGGTAAAGGTCTGATTGAAATAGGTGCCTGTGCTGGTTTTGGAGGCGTCAATTTTGATGCCGGACACATCCAGCGCCTCGCCGGTATACACCAGCTCCGGCACCACGATCATATCCTCGGTGGGGTCGCCGTTAATGGTGTACTTGCCGTTAGGGTCGAGGGTCGTGCTGGAAGCCAGATAGCTTGCGTCCGCCAGCGTCAGCTCGCACGTCCCGGTGGTGGGGGCTTCTCCGCTGCCTTTGCCAAAACCGTAAGATGTGCTGTTTCCGGCGGTTAGATTCACTATGCCGCCGTTGATGGTCAGCCTGCCGCCGCAGCCAGCGCTGTCATTAAGAGTTATTCTCTATTTTATCATCTTTACGAGAAAAAGTCTGCCTCCTGGCAGACTTTTTCGACAAGCTGAGTGCGGCAGCCTGGATATCCAGGCTGCCGCACTGTTTTACGCTTACATATTACTTATAATCTCAGATCCTTTAATAAGACAGTCTCCCTATAGGAGCAGTGGCCGTTAGAGCCGCACTGTGTTCCTAGTTAGCCTGTTAGCAAGCTGTCATAAACATATGACCAGGATATTCAATCTGCGTATTGACAAAAATTCTGCATCTCGCAAAGGAAAAGGAGGGCCACGCTGTATAGTATAGAGCAAAAGATACCAAAGTGCCACTAATTAGCTATAAGAACTATTCTGTCTGTAGTAATATGATTATCGCAACAAGTTAACAAGGTGCAAGAAATTGGAAAATATAATTATACCTGTGGTTGTTGCGCTTTTCAGTTTTACTATTCAACCCGGGAAGTTTCAAAAATAATAGGTACCCCATGGCAGCAGATATGGTTAAATTTTACTTCTACGCTGCTTCCATCAGCAAGATTCACATATATTCCATCGGGGGCGGCCACCGTCACTAAACTACTTGCTCCCTTTAAGCTGAAAATGCCGATTAACTGTTTTTCCTTAGAAGAATAAGTAGCATACAGAATATCATCTATCATAGCTTGGACATGGTATGCACCATTGGTAATCAAAGGATTTTGTTTCATAGTGTAGAAGTACCGAAGCTGTTCGGAACGATCTGCTGCAAAATCCCAATTCACTGGGTCTTTGTCAAAAAGGCTGGGCAAATGCGCACAGCCCACCTCCTGGCCACCATAAAGTAAAACCATCCCTTTTTGAAAATAAAGAAATGCGGTCCAGTTCAAAAGTGCAGTCTCATCCGGTATGATGAAACTGGCGCGCAAATTATCATGATTTTCCAGATACCGGAGTTTTACATAGTTATCTGGATAAATAGTTTCCTGCTGATTAACATATTCAGCGTATCGGGCCAAAGGAATTTTGCCCATCAGGTACTCCCTGAAATGGGTGAAAATGTCATATTCATAGCTGACATCAAAGGCCTGATAAATCTCGGAGTCTGACAAACTGGGGATTCCCTGCGCCCGCGTTCTGGCAATAAAGGCAGGATCAATTGACTCACTGAGCCAAAAGCACCCAGGCCGGACAGATTCCACCTCATCCCTGGCCCGAAGCCAAAATTCAAGAGGCACTAAAGAAGCTACATCACATCGGAACCCGTCCACCATAGACGCCCAGTATTTTAGCGTCTCAATTTGATAGTCCCACAATTCAGAATGGGAGTAATCAAGATCTACAACATCAGGCCATTCGCCAATGCGGTTACCGGGGCTGCCATCACCCTTATGGTAAAACCAATCAGGGTGATTCTGGGCCAGCCAAGAATCTGGTGAGGTATGATTATATACCACATCAATGATACATTTCATATCAAAACGGTGGATATCTTCTACCAAACGCTGAAAATCCTCAAGGGATCCATACTCAGGATTGACGGCTCGATAGTCAGAAATTGCGTATGGGCACCCCAATGTACCCTTATGCGATTAAGCGCCTATAGGATGGATAGGCATGAGCCATATAATATCTACCCCCAAGGA